>Ga0208514_100042_pt1 | contig 163903 bp, 156 predicted proteins | sample LakWasMet70_HOW9_2_FD_183900 | JGI IMG/M metagenome (GOLD analysis project Ga0208514, IMG submission 183900) | Freshwater sediment methanotrophic microbial communities from Lake Washington under simulated oxygen tension - Sediment Metagenome... | ecosystem: Environmental > Aquatic > Freshwater...
CACATCCTTCTGGCGCGTCAGGTTGTTGGTGGTGGAGCCGCACTCGATGTCCACGGTGCCGTTCTGCACCAGCGGGATGCGGTTCTGCGAGGTCACCGGCTGGTACTTGATCTCCAGCTTGGCCAGGCCCAGCTGCTTCTGCACATCGGCCAGCACATGCTGGCAGATCTCGACGTGGTAGCCCACGTACTTGCCGTCGCCCAGGGTGTAGGAGAGTGCACCCGAGGACTCGCGCACCCCCATGGTGACGCTGCCACTGTCCTTGATCTTCTTCAGCGTGTCTTCCGCGTGCGCCGCGCCGGTGGCGGCTGCGAGGGCCAAGGCCAACGCAAAAGTCTTGTTCATAAAAGCTCCTCGTTCAGGGTTCTCGGGGATGGGGCCGGGCAGACCATGGTTGGGTCGCCGGCACAGGGGGGAGTTTTACGCCATTGCGGCCCGCTGCGGCAGTCGGCCGCCCCCCGGGCAAACCCGATCCATCAGGGCTTGCTGGTCAGAAAATCCCAGAGCGCCAGCGCCGCAGGCTTGGCACGGCGCGCGGTGTCGGGGCGCTCGCGGTAGATGCGCAGCTCCATATTGAGCTCGAACTCGCCCTCCGCCGAGGCCAGCACCAGGCGCTTGGACTTGAGCTCCTTCTTGACCGAGCTGGCCGGCAGAAAGGCCAGGCCATGCCCCTCCAGCGCCATCGCCTTCAGGCCCTCGGCCATGTCGGTCTCGTAGATGGAGTCCAGGTTCAGCGGCGCGGGCGAGGCCTTCACGATCAGCTCCACCAGACGGCCCAGATAGGCGCCCGAGGCATAGCTGAGGAAGGGGATCTTCTGGCCCGGGTGGCCGGGCAGGCGAAACAGCGGCCGGCCCTGGGCATCGGCCTTGGCATAGGCGGCCAGGGTCTCATGGCCCAGCGAGACCATCTGGTAGCGCTCGGGGTCCAGCTGCAGCGGCTGGCTGGGGTGGTGGTAGACCAGCAGCAGGTCGCAATTGCCCTCGCTCAGCTGCAGGGTCGCGTCGTGCACATTGAGCGCATTCAGCCGGCACTTCACGGCGCCAAAGCGCTGGCGCAGGTCCATCAGCCAATGCGGGAAGAAGCTGAAGGCGAGCGAGTGCGGCACGGCAAACTCGATCATGTCCTGCCCCACCGACTGGTGGCTGCGCAGCATATTGCGCGCCGACTGCAAGCCGCCCAGCACCTCCATGGCCTGGGCCAGCAGGGTCTCGCCGGCGGCGGTCAGGCGGGTCGGGTAGGAGGATCGGTCCACCAGATCCACGCCGGCCCAGGCCTCGAGTGCCTGGATGCGCCGCGAGAATGCCGGTTGCGTCACATGCCTGAGTTGCGCCGAACGCGAAAAGCTGCGCGTCTCGGCCAAGCTGACGAAGTCTTCAAGCCATTTGGTTTCCACCGGAGCAGTGTAGCCGGCGGCTTTCGCCCCCCTCATCTGCGGCAGGTTCCCCCCTAGATGAAGGGGGAGGAGTTGATCGAATCCACCAGGGCTTGGTTACATTGAACGCGAGCGAAGAGAATTCAGTGTCGCTTGCCCTCTAACATCCAAGAAGCGGAGCTTTCCATGCGGCTCACCAAGACCCTGCTGGCCTGTGCACTGGCCCTCGCCTCGATCCCGTCGTTTGCCGATGCCTTGCTGAGCTTTGAAGTGGGCAGTCCGGGCGCACCGAACGGTTCCACGCCGACCGTCGATGCACCGCCCATGCTGCTCGATGGCACTTCGTTTGGCGGTTTCAACTTCAACGGCAATGGCGCCTGGCTCACCAGTTCCACGCCCACCGGTTGCCCGGCAGGCGGCCTGGCCGACTTCTTTACGCACGCCTCGGACGCCACCCACGCCGGCGGTGGCTGCGGCGCACTGAACCTGACATCGGAACTGGACCTTCGGAATGTCGATGGTCTGCCGCACGAGCTGATCATCACCTCGCCGTTTGGTTTCACCTCGTTCGAGTTCTGGTGGTCGACCAAGGGGGGCAACTTCACCGTCAAGTTCCTCAACGCCGCAGGTGAGGTGGAAAGCCCGGCACGCGATCATGGCGGCAACGACAGCTGCCAGCTGACCGTGGGCAACTACTGCACCTGGCATCTGGAAACCGTGACGCTGGCCAAGGCTGCGACACAGGTGGTGTTCAACTACGGTACCGACGACGCCTTCGCGATGATCGACGACTTGAAGTTCATCGCCCCTCGCGATGGTGGCAATGTTCCCGAGCCTGCCAGTCTGGCGCTGGCCCTAGCCGCCCTGGGCGGCCTGGGCCTGAGCCGTCGCGCCAAGAAGTCCTGATCCCGGCGCGATCTCAAGCGCTCTGCAGTTCGGCCCCGCCACTCTGCTGCACCCGCCACATCTGCGCATACCGGCCACCCTGCTCGATCAGCTGAGCATGGTGGCCGCGTTCCATGATGCGGCCCTTTTCCATCACCAGGATCTCGTGCGCATCGACGATGGTGGAGAGCCGATGCGCGATCACCAGCACGGTCTTGTTCTGCGCCGCCGCCTCCAGCTCGGCCTGGATGGCGCGCTCATTGCCTGAGTCGAGCGCCGAGGTGGCCTCGTCGAAGATCAGGATGGGCGGGTTCTTCAAGAGCGTGCGGGCAATCGCCACGCGCTGCTTTTCACCGCCACTGAGCTTGAGCCCGCGCTCGCCCACCATGGTGGTGTAGCCCTTGGGTGTGCTGGCGATGAAACTGTGGATGTGTGCCGCCTTGGCCGCCGCTTCCACGGCTTCCTGTGACGCCCCCGGTTGCCCATAAGCAATGTTGTAGGCCACCGTGTCGTTGAACAGCACCGTGTCCTGCGGCACGATGCCGATCGCGCGGCGCACGCTTCCCTGGGTGAGGCCGCGTAGATCCTGGCCATCGATGCTGATGCTGCCGGCGTCCACGTCATAGAAACGGTAGAGCAGGCGCGCCAGGGTGCTCTTGCCCGAGCCGCTGGGGCCGACCACGGCCACCTTCTTGCCGGCCGGGATCTCGAAGCTGATGTCGTGCAGGATGGGCCGTGCGGCGTCGTAGGCAAAGCTCACATGCTCGAAGCGCACCGCGCCACCTTGCACCTGCAAGGGCCGGGCATCGGGCGCGTCGGCAATCTCGCGCTCGCGCTCCAGCAGGGTGAACATCTTGTCCAGGTCAGTGAGGCTTTGCTTGATCTCACGGTAGATCACGCCCAGGAAGTTGAGCGGGATGTAGAGCTGGATCATGAAGGCATTGATCATCACCAGATCGCCCAGGCTCATATGGCCGGCCACCACACCCTCGGTGGCACGCCAGAGCATGGTGACCAGGGCGCTGGCGATGATGAGCTGCTGGCCGGTATTGAGCAGGGAGAGCGTGGACTGTGACTTCAGCTGTGCACGGCGCAGCTTCTCCAGGCTCTCGTCGTAGCGTTTGGCCTCGAAGTCCTCGTTGTTGAAGTACTTGACTGTCTCGTAGTTCAGGAGCGAATCGATGGCCTTGCTGTGCGCCACCGAGTCCAGCTCATTGAGCAGCTTGCGGAACTTGGTGCGCCATTCGGTCACCACCACGGTGAAGCTGATGTAGAACACCAGCGCCGCCAGCGTGATCCAGGCAAACCAGATGTCGAACTTGATCGACAGCAGGCTCAGCACCAGCACCACCTCGATCAACGTGGGCACGATGCTGTAGAGCGAGTAGGAGATCAGCGAATGCACCGCACGCGTGCCGCGCTCGATGTCGCGCGTCATGCCACCGGTCTGGCGCTCCAGGTGGAAGCGCAGGCTGAGGTCGTGCAGGTGGCGGAACACCTGCAGCGAGATGCTGCGCGCCGTGCCCTCGGTGGCCTTGGCGAAGATCAGCTCGCGCAGTTCGGTAAAGAGCGAGGTGCACAGGCGCAGCGCGCCATAGGCCACCAGCAGGCCCAGCGGCACCACCAGCATGGCCTGGGTGCTGCCCGGCTTGATGGAGAGGCTGTCGATCAGGGTCTTGAGCAGCAGCGGCACGCCCACATTGGCGAGCTTGGCGCAGACCATGAAGCCCAGCGCCAGGCCGACGCGCCAGCGGTAGCGCCACAGATAGGGCAGCAGCTTGGCGATGGTGCCCCAGTCGCTGCGCGCGCGTGCGCCGGTGGACGAAGACTGTGCGGGTGCCGGCTCGGGACTGCGTCGCATGAATGCCTGTGAGGAGGTGACTGGAGGAGAATGCCTCGAAGATTGTCACAGGTATGCCTCATGAGCGAAGTTTCAAGCCCTTCCACCGCCCCTGACTGGCCTCGCGAGCTGGTGCTGCGCGTCATGCCCATGCCGGCCGACGCCAACCACAACGGCGATGTATTCGGCGGCTGGATCATGGCCCAGGTGGACATCGCCGGCTCGGTGCTGCCGGCGCGCCTCTCGCGCGGCCGCGTGGCCACCGTGGCGGTGAAGGAGTTCCTCTTCAAGCAGCCGGTCTCGATCGGCGACCTGCTGTCCTTCTACGCCCAGATCACCCGCGTGGGCCGCACCTCCATCACCGTCAATGTGGAGGTGATCGCCGAGCGCAACCCGGCCAATCCGCATGTAGTGAAGGTGACCGAAGCGCAGCTGACCTTTGTGGCCATCGACCACGAGGGCAAGCCCAGGCCTTTCGACCACCAGCCGTGAGCGTGCTCATCATCGGTGGCGGCGCGATCGGCAGCGCCGTGGCCGCCTACCTCTCGGCCGCGCCGGCGTGGCGGGGACAGATCACGGTGCTGGAGCGCGACCCGAGCTACGCGCGCGCCTCCTCGGCGCTTTCCGCCGCCTCGATACGCCAGCAGTTCAGCACGCCGCTGAACATTGCTCTCTCCCAGTACGGGCTGGAGGTGATACGCGGCCTGGGCGCGCAGGCCGGCCTGGTCGAGCAGGGCTATCTATACCTCGCCACCGCGGCGGGGGCAGACTCGCTGCGGCAGCTCAACGCCTTGCAGCGCGGCATGGGCGCCGACATTGTGCTGATGGAGCCGGCGCAGCTGCAGGCGCGCTGGCCCTGGCTGGCCACGCAAGACCTGACCCTGGGCAGCTGGGGCCGCAGCGGCGAGGGCTGGTTCGACGGCTGGGGTCTGCTGCAGCATTTCAAGCAGCGCGCCCAGGCGCAGGGCGTGCAATACCTGCGCGACGAGGCCCTGGCCCTGGAGCGCGATGCCGGCGGCGCCATGCGCGGCGTGCGCACCGCCAGCGGCCTGCTGCAGGCCGATCGCTATGTGCTCGCCTGCGGCGCCTGGTCGGGCGGGCTCGCCGCCAGCGCCGGTTTGACGGTGCCGGTCAGCGCCAAACGCCGCAGCGTCTATGGTTTCCGCAGCCCCGCGCAGGCGCCCCAATGCCCGCTGGTGATCGACCCCAGCGGACTCTGGTTCCGCCCCGAGGGCGAGGGGCAGTTCATCTGCGGCGGCACGCCGCTGGACGATGGCGACGACCTGCCCCTGGACCCCGAGGCCGATCTCTTCGAGGAGCGGCTCTGGCCCGCGCTGGCGCAGCGCGTGCCGGGCTTCGAGTCGCTGCGGCCCGAGCGCGCCTGGGCCGGCTATTACGAGATGAACAGCTTCGACCACAACGGCCTGGTCGGTGCGCTGGCGGAATGTCCCAATCTGCTGCTCGCCTGCGGCTTCTCGGGCCATGGGCTGCAGCATGCCCCCGGCGTGGGCCGCGGCGTCGCCGAACTGCTGGTTCATGGCCGCTACGAGAGCCTGGATCTGGGCCCGCTCTCGCCCCAGCGCATCGCCGCCGGCCGGCCCTATCTGGAACTGAATGTGATCTGAGACCACTCGCGCACGATGCGCTCGGCCAGCGCATCGGCCCAGAGCTGGTAGCCGGCGGGCCCGGGGTGAAAACCGTCCGGCGCCATCAGTTCGGCGGCTGCGGCGCCGTGCAGATGCGGCGGCAGCGCCTGCAGGCCGCGCCGCGCATCGCCAAGCAGACTGCGCGCCAGCATGCGATTCATGCGCAGGGCATGGGCGCCCAGCAGCCAGCGCAGCGGCTGCGGCAGCAAAGGAAAGGCATGCATGGGTGGCACGGCGCTGTGCAGGCTGTAGCGCACGCCGGCGCGTTGCACCGCCAGTTCATGCAGCAGCCGCAGCTGGCGCGCCCAGCGGCGCGGCGAGACCTGCGACACCACATCGTTGACGCCCAGCGCCGTCACCAGCACATCGGCGGCCTGCGCCGTGCTGGCTTCGAACGCCGCCAGGGCATCGGCGGTGGTATGGCCGGTTTTGGCGATCAGCTGCCAATGCACGCTGCCGCCAAGCCGCTGCGCCAGCGCGGCGGAGAGCCGCCCGGCCAGGGCCTCGGCCTGCGTGGCGGCACCGACGCCGGCGCCCGACGAGTCGCCCACGATCAGCAGGCGCAGCTGGAGCGCGCCGCCGCCCGCCATGCCGCTGCGCGGGCCCGCCGCCTCGGGCAGGCGCAGGGCCTTGCGGCGGACCTGCAGGCCCTGCCACAGCAGCAGCGGCGCCAGCGCGATCTTGGCAAGCAGCAGCTTCAAGCCGCGGCGCTCATTCGAACTTGGAAAAGTCCGGAGCGCGCTTCTGGAAGAAGGCCTGGAAGGCTTCAGACGCTTCGGGCGAACGCAGGCGCGCGCCAAAGATCTCGGCCTCGACCTTGATGGTCTCGAGGACCTGAGCGCTGCTGTGGCTGCGCATCAGGCGCTTGCTCTCACGCACCGCGCTGGGTGCCAGATTGTTGAAGCGCTCGGCCACACGACGCGCCTGGTTCACCACCTCGCCGGCCGGCAGCACGGCGTTGGCAATGCCGCATTCCACCGCATCGGCGCCGGTGAAGGGGTCGCCCAGCAACAGCTTCTCGGCCGCCTTCACATGGCCCATCAGGCGCGGCACGACCAGGCTGGAGGCGAACTCGGGCACCAGGCCCAGGCCCACAAAGGGCATGGCCAGGCGGGCATCGTCGGCCACATAGACGAAATCGCAGTGCAAGAGCATGGTGGTGCCGATGCCGATGGCGGCACCATTCACCGCCGCGATCACCGGTTTCTCACAGGCCACCAGCGCACGCATGAACTGGAACACCGGCGCTTCTTCGTCGCGCGGCGGGCTGCCCATGAAGTCTTCGATGTCGTTGCCCGAGGTGAAGATGCCGGGCTGGCCCTGGATCAGCACCGCGCGCACACTCTTGTCGCCATTCGCCGCCACCAGGGCATCGGCCATGGCCTGGTACATGGCGCGAGTCAGCGCGTTCTTCTTCTCGGGGCGGGCGATTTCAATCGTCGCCACGCCGTTCACGATGGCGGTCTTGATGCTCATGGGTCTTGTCTCCTGCCTGGGAAATCAGGCGCTCAGTTGCTGCCAGTGGTTGGCCAGGTGCATCAGGTGCGCACGCTGGTACTGGTTTCGGTCGAGTTTGCCATAGGCGAAATGGGGCTTCAGCTCGCCCTTGAAGGCGGTGAAGGCATCCATCGCGTCGAGCAGGCGTTGCACCGAGGATTTCAGGCTGCGCTCGGCGTCCAGCGCCGGCGCGCCGGGGATGGGCTCGTCCAGCGTATGGCTCATCTGGCCGCGCGCATCGAAGAAGGCGAACGCCGTGCTGCCCAGCGTGGCCTGGAACCAGGCCGGCTTGGGCTCGGGGAAGCCCTGCATCGAGTACTCGATGCTCTGCGCCGCGTGCTGCAGCATCTGCGCCAGATTCCAGTGGCTGCCCTGCAGCCTGGGCTCCTTGAAGCGCAGCTCCAGCACGGCCTCCTGGGCGGCACGCCAGCTTTCGAACTGCTTGGGCAGTTCGCCCTGGCAGGCGGTCAATGACAGGCTGGCGGGCGCCGCCAGCAGCGTTCCGGATCGGAGAAGCTGACGGCGGCGCATGGCACTCACCTCAGAGGCGTTCGATGATGCCGGCAGCGCCTTGGCCGGCGCCCACGCACATCGTCACCATGCCGTACTTGCCGCCGGTGCGGCGCAGGCCATGGATCACCGAGGCCGCACGGATCGCGCCGGTAGCGCCCAGCGGGTGGCCGAGTGCGATCGCGCCGCCGTTGGGGTTGACCTTGCTGCGATCCAGCACGATGCCCTTGCTGTCGAGGTCGTTCAGCACCGCCAGCGATTGCGCGGCGAAGGCTTCGTTCAGCTCCACCCAGTCCAGGTCGGCGGCGGTGATGCCGGCCAGCTTCAGGGCCGCGGGGATGGCTTCGATCGGGCCGATGCCCATGATCTCGGGCGGCACGCCGCGCACCGCGAAGGAGACGAAGCGGGCCAGCGGCGTCAGGCCGAAGCGCTTCACCGCGGCTTCCGAGGCCACGATCAGGGCGCCGGCGCCGTCCGAGGTCTGCGAGCTGTTGCCGGCGGTGACGCTGCCCTTGGCGGCGAACACCGGCTTGAGCTTGCCCAGGCCTTCGATCGAGGTGTCCTTGCGCGGGCCCTCGTCCAGGCTCACCACGCGGCGACGCTCGCTGATCGAGCCGTCGGCCAGATTGGGCGAGCGCTCGATGATCTCGAAGGGCGTCATCTCGGCGGCGAAATGGCCGGCTTCCATGGCGGCCAGGGCGCGGCGATGCGATTCCAGCGCGAAGGCATCCTGCGCCTCGCGGCTGACCTTCCACTGCTGGGCCACCTTCTCGGCCGTCAGGCCCATGCCGTAGGCGATGCCGACGTTCTCGTCACGCTCGAAGATCAGCGGCGAGAACGAGGGCTTGTTGCCGCCCATCGGCACCATGCTCATCGATTCAACGCCAGCGGCGATCATGACCTCGGCCTCGCCGACGCGGATGCGGTCGGCCGCCATCTGCAGCGCGGTGATGCCGGACGCGCAGTAGCGGTTCACCGTCACGCCGCCCACCGTGTTGGGCAGGCCCGAGAGCACGGCCGCCACGCGGGCGATGTTCATGCCCTGCTCGCCTTCGGGGAAGGAGCAGCCGACGATGGCGTCTTCGATGGCGGCCGGGTCAAGACCTGGCACCTGGGCCAGGGCGGCCTGAATGGCACGCACCAGCATCTCGTCGGGGCGGGTGTTCTTGTAGTAACCACGGCCCGACTTGCCGATGGGCAAACGGGTGGCGGCGCAGATATAGGCTTCTTGCACTTGCTTTGCCATGATGTTCAACCAACCTTTCAGTTCTTGGGGGTCTTGGGTATCCAAGCCCAAACAAATTCACATTCGACCGGATTCACGCCGGCCTCATCGGTCACCACCACCTTCACCGTGACCTCGCCCTTGGGCTCGGCCCGCATGCTGGCGCGCTGCGGTTCGCTGAGGCTGGCCTCGGCGCGCATGGCGCCGGTGGCCCGCTTCTTGAAGTCCACATGCATGGACTTGCACAGCGGCAGGCAGTCGTCGCGCACATTCATGCCCACCACCATGCCGGTGGCCGTCTCGGCCAGCAGCGCCATGGCGGCGGCATGCACGCCCTGGATGTGGTTCTGCACCGGGCGGCGGTTGCGCACCGCGATCTCGGTGCGCGCTGGCGTCAGCGCCACGAAGTCCAGGCCTGCCGTACCGGTGAAGGGCACGGCACGGCGCAGGGCCAGGTTGCGCGCCGGCTGGCGCAGCAGGGCCGGCAGCGCCTCGATGCGCTGCAGGGTGCGGGCCAGTCGGTTCGGGGTGGCGCTCATGAGGCTCTTGCCGATCTCAGTTGCGCACCGGCTTGCCGGTCTGCAGCATGCCCATGATGCGCTCCTGCGTCTTGGGATGCTCCAGCAGCGCGCAGAAGTGCTGGCGTTCCAGCGACATCAGGTACTCCTCGCTGACTAGCGAGCCCGCCTCCACCGCACCGCCGCACACCACATCGGCGATCAGGCTGGCGAGATGGAAGTCGTGCTGGCTGATGAAGCCGCCGTCGCGCATATTGGCCAGCTGGCCCTTGACGGTGGCGATGCCCGAACGGCCGGCCACCGGGAACAGCGCCTTGAGCGGCGGGCGGTAGCCCGACTCGAACATGGCCTTGGCCTGGGCCGAGGCCACGTGCAGCAGCTCGTCCTTGTTGGGCACGATCACGTCGCTGTCCAGCAGGAAGCCGTTCTTCCTGGCTTCCAGTGCCGAGGTGGCGACCTTGGCGGTGGCCGCCGTGGTGAAGCCATCCTTCAGGAACATGAAGATGTCGGCGTTGGCATTGCCGGCGGCGGCCATCTCGGCGGCGCGGCGTGCGATATAGGTCAGGCCGCCACCGCCGGGGATCAGGCCGACGCCCACTTCCACCAGGCCGACATAGCTTTCCATGTGCGCGACACGGCGTGCGCAGTGCACCGCCAGCTCGGCGCCACCGCCCAGGGCCAGGCCGCGCATCGCGGCGATCACCGGCACATTGGCGTAACGCAGGCGCAGCATCATGTCCTGCAGCTTCTTCTCTTCCGGCGCGATGCCCTTGGCGCCCTTGGTCATGAAGACCGGCATCAGCGCTTCCAGGTTGGCGCCGGCCGAGAACACGTCATCGGGCGACCAGATCACCAGGCCCTTGTACTGGGCTTCGGCAATCTCCACCGCCTTCAGCAGGCCTTCGGTGACGGTCGGGCTGATGAGGTGCAGCTTGGCGGTGATCGACGCGATCACGACCTCGTTGTCCAGCGTCCAGACGCGCACTTCCTCGTTCTTGAAGAGCTCGGTGCCGGCCTTCAGCGGCTCGGCCGCGCCCTCGCCCACCAGGGCCTCGGGGAAGGCCTGGCGCTCGTACACCGGCAGCTTGGCGCGCGGCTTGAACTTGCCCTCCGCGGCGCTCCAGGAACCGTTCACGCTGTGCACGCCGCCGTTCTCGGCCACCGGGCCTTCGCTCACCCAAGCGGGCAGCGGGGCGTTGCTGAGGGTCTTGCCCTCGGCGATGTCGGCGGAGATCCACTCGGCCACCTGCTTCCAGCCGGCCGCTTGCCAGAGCTCGAACGGACCTTGTTGCGAGCCGAAGCCCCAGCGCATCGCGAAGTCGATCTCGCGCGCGGTGTCGGCCACGCTGGCCAGATGCACGGCCACGTAGTGGAAGCTGTCGCGCAGGATGGACCAGAGGAACTGGGCCTGCGGATTGCTCGATTCACGCAGCAGCTTGATGCGATCGGCCGCCGGCTTCTTCAGCATGCGGGCCACGATCTCGTCAGCCTTCTTGCCGCCGGCCACGTATTCGCCGGTGGCGAAGTCCAGGCGCTGGATGTCCTTGCCCACCTTCTTGTAGAAGCCGCCGCCGGCCTTCTGGCCCAGCGCGCCCTTCTCGATCAGGCCGGCCAGCACCTTGGGCGTGGCGTAGATCGAGTAGAAGGGATCGTCCTGCAGGTTGTCCTGCATGGTCTTCACCACATGAGCCATGGTGTCCAGGCCCACCACGTCGGCGGTGCGGAAGGTGCCGCTGGAGGCGCGGCCCAGCTTCTTGCCGGTCAGGTCGTCCACCACGTCCACCGAGAGGCCGAACTTCTCGGCCTCGATCATGGTGGCCATCATGCCGGCGATGCCGACGCGGTTGGCGACGAAGTTGGGCGTGTCGTTGGCACGCACCACGCCCTTGCCGACCGCGGTGGTGACAAAGCTCTCGAGTTGATCGATCACTTCTGGACGCGTGGTCGGGGTGTTGATCAGCTCCACCAGGTACATATAGCGCGGCGGGTTGAAGAAGTGGATGCCGCAGAAGCGCGGCTTGATTTCTTCCGGCAGCACTTCGCTGAGCTTGGTGATCGAGAGACCCGAGGTGTTCGAGGCCACGATCGCGTGCGGGGCGATGAAGGGGGCGATCTTCTTGTAGAGATCCAGCTTCCAGTCCATGCGCTCGGCGATGGCCTCGATGATGAGGTCGCAATCGCGCAGCTGCTCGAGGTGTTCCTCGTAATTGGCCTGGCCGATCAGGGCCGCGTCGGCCGCGTCACCCAGGGGCGCGGGCTTGAGCTTCTTCAGGCCGTCCACCGCCTTGCTGACGATGCCGTTCTTGGGGCCTTCCTTGGCCGGCAGATCGAACAGCACCACGGGCACCTTGACGTTGACCAGGTGGGCAGCGATCTGCGCACCCATCACGCCAGCGCCGAGCACGGCGACTTTGCGAACTTGGAATCGACTCACGGACTTCTCCTAAAAATCTGTACGGATTGGTGGCGGCTACGCCTAACGCTTACTCGACGCGCACCCAGGTCTGGGTGCGGTAGAAGAAGCCGATATAGCCGCGCATCTCCAGCTTCTTGCCACCGTCGATGGGCTTGAGCCGGGTCTTGTAGGACTTGCCGTTGTTGGGGTCGAGGATCTCGCCCCCCACCCAATGCAGCTTGTCGTCGTTGTCTTGCTTGACCCCACGGATGATTTGCAGGCCCACCACGGGCTTGTCCTTGCGGTCATCGCTGCACTTGTCGCACTTCGAATCGGCCTTGCTGGCATCGAAGATCTTCTCGATGGTGCCGGTCAGCACGCCGCCGGTCTCGCTGATGCGCACCAGGGACTTCTCGGTCTTGCCATCGTCGTCGATGGTCTTCCACAGGCCCACCGGGCTGGACTGCTGTGCCTGCGCCAGGCCGGCGGCAAGGCTCAGGGCGGCGGCAGCGACGGTCAACAAGGCTTTCTTCATGGGGTCGGTCTCCTGAATGTTGTGAGGCCCGCCTCTGACGGGCGGGCCTGGGGGCGGGATGCTTAGAACAGCGCTTCTTCCATCTCCATCAGCGGCTGCAGACCGGCACGCGCGGTACGGATCAGCGAGGCGGTCTCAGGCAGCAGCTTCGCAAAATAGAAGCGCGCCGTCGAGAGCTTGGCGGTGTAGAAGGGATCGCCGCCGTCCTTCTTCTCCAGCGCCAGCTTGGCCATGCGGGCCCAGAAGTAGGCAAAGGTCAGGTGACCCACCACGCGCAGGTAGTCCACCGCGGCGGCGCCCACCTCGTCGGGATTCTGGAAGGCCTTCATGCCGATCTCGGTGGTCAGCTTGGTGACCTTGTCGCCGATGTCGGCCAGCGGGTTGATGAACTCCTGCATCGCCTCGTTGGTGCCCTCTTCCTCGACGAAGGCGGCAATCTTCTTGCCGAAGGCCTTGAGCTTCTTGCCGTTGTCGCCCAGCACCTTGCGGCCCAGCAGATCCAGCGACTGGATGGTGTTGGTGCCCTCGTAAATCATGTTGATGCGGGCATCGCGCACGAACTGCTCCATGCCCCACTCATGGATGAAGCCATGGCCGCCGAAGACCTGCATGCAATGCGAGGTGGCGATCCAGCCGTTGTCGGTCAGGAAGGCCTTGATGATGGGCGTCAGCAGCGCCACTTCGTCTTCGCATTCCTTGCGCTCGTCTTCGTCGTCCGAGGCCAGGGCCTTGTCGAGTTGCAGCGCCACATAGGTAGCGAGCGCACGGCCACCCTCGGCGTAGGCGCGCGCGGTAAGCAGCATCTTGCGCACATCGGGGTGCACGATGATGGGGTCGGCCGCCTTGTCGGGCGCCTTGGGGCCGGACAGGGCGCGCATCTGGATACGGTCCTTGGCATAGGCCACAGCGTTCTGGTAGGCCACTTCCGTGAGGCCCAGGGACTGGTTGCCCACGCCCAGGCGTGCGGCATTCATCATCACGAACATCGCAGCCAGGCCCTTGTTGGGCTCGCCCACCATGGTGCCCACCGCTTCGTCCAGCACGATCTGCGCAGTGGCGTTGCCGTGGATGCCCATCTTGTGCTCGAGGCCGCCGCAGTACACGCCATTGCGCGAGCCCAGCGAGCCATCGGCATTCACATTGAATTTGGGCACGATGAAGAGCGAGATGCCCTTGGAGCCTTGCGGCGCGTCCGGCAGACGGGCCAGCACCAGGTGCACGATATTGGCGGCCAGGTCGTGTTCGCCAGCCGAGATGAAGATCTTCTGGCCGGTGATCTTGTAAGTGCCATCGGCCTGGGGCTCGGCCTTGGAGCGCAACAGGCCCAGGTCGGTGCCGCAATGCGGCTCGGTCAGGCACATGGTGCCGGTCCACTCGCCGCTGGTCAGCTTGGGCAGGTAGATGCTCTTCTGCTCAAGCGTGCCATGGGCGTGCAGGGCCTCGTAGGCGCCGTGGCTGAGGCCGGGATACATGGTCCAGGCCTGGTTGGCCGAGTTGAGCATCTCGTAGAAGCTCTGGTTCACGATCACCGGCAGGCCTTGGCCGCCGTACTCAGGATCGCAACCCAGGGCCGGCCAGCCGCCTTCCACATACTTGGCGTAGGCTTGCTTGAAGCCCTTGGGGGCGGTCACTTCGTGTGTACTCTTGTCGAGTACACACCCTTCGGCATCGCCGCTCAGGTTGATGGGCGCGATGACCTCGGCGCAGAACTTGCCGCCCTCCTCCAGCACCGCGTTGATGGTGTCTTCATCGATGTCGGCATGCTTGGGGCAAAGCTTCAACTCGTCGACGACGTGCAGCAGTTCGTGCATCACGAACTTCATGTCGCGCAGGGGCGGGTTGTACTGAGGCATGTGGAGCTCCTGAGGTGGGCTTGTAGTAATGAGAGATCAGGGCCGCTTCTTGATGGCTGCGGCGGCTGACTTGGGGCTGTGCTCGCGATCGGCCTTGAGGCCGGCCGGCGTGGCATAGGACTGGATGGCGCGCTCGAAGCCCGCCTCGGCGCGGCCGATGGCGCCCGGGCTGCGCATGAAGCGCGCGTCGTGATGCAGGGACAGGATCAGGCCGTGCAACTCGAACAGGATCTGCTCGACATCGGCATCCGGTTTCAGGTGGCCGACCTCCTTGGCCAGCACGATGGCGCGGTGCAGGGCGGCATGCCAGGCCTTCACCATCGAGACCAGGGCGTCGCGCACCGGGCCAGGCCGGTCGTCGAACTCGACCGCGCCGCTGATATAGATGCAGCCCGAATCGATCTCCACCGACACGCGCCGCACCCAGCGCTCGTAGAGCGCGCGCAGGCGCGGCAGGCCGCGGGCCTCGCGGATCGCGGTGAAGAAGACCTCTTCCTCGAACTTGGCGTGATACTCGCGCACCACCGCGATCTGCAGTTCCTCGCGCGAGCCGAAATGGGCGAACACGCCCGACTTGCTCATTTTGGTGACATCGGCCAAGGCGCCGATCGACAGGCCTTCCAGGCCCATGTGCGAGGCCAGGCCTAATGCGGCTTCAAGAATCGCGGCGCGCGTCTGCTGGCCTTTTTGCAGCGAACGCACGGCACGGCGCGGCGCCACTGCTTTCGCAGCGGTCCGGGCGCTGGGGTCTGGCGTAGCGGTCAAGGCAGGTCCTGGGAGTTTTGGGGCGTCCGCATAATAAAACGAACGATCGTTCTATTTTTGCCCAAAAGCCAAGTCTGACAAGCCGGGTTTTGCCGCAACTTCTAGGGGAAGCCGCCTAGAACCGCACGCTTGCCTAGGACCTGTTAACACTACGCCGATGGGCCGCGAAGGCTCGCCTCAGCGGGCCAAGCTAGGCGCAGCGCGCCGCCCGCACTCGCGTGCGGGCCAGCGTTGCAACGACGCGTGGCCCGCTGAGACGAGCCTTCCCGCAGGGTTGTGGCCAGAAAGGCCGCAGGCCGCGTTGCAAATCCTCGCCGGGTGTCCAACCCGGCGAGGATTTGCGCCTTGCCTGCGGCCTTTCTGGCCGACAACGCGACCCATTGGCGTAGTGTTAACAGGCCCTAGGCCGCCATGGCGCGTCGCGGCCCGGGCACAAAGCGCCCCCCCCCGCGCGCAAGGCTTGAGTTAGCGCGCACTAATGCAGTACGCTGCGGGCAGGAGGTCAACGCTGTGGATGTTCTGCAACTTGATATCTCGGGTAGACCGCAAGCCTGGATCACGACCAAGGAAGCCGCCGTGATCTATGCCAGCGACGGTGTGGCCTGGACGCTTGGCGACCCCTGCCATGTCTTGCGCGGCGGCCTGCAGCGCCGCACCGGCATGCAATCGCGCATCGAAGTGCACCCCATCATCGCGGTACGCGGTGCCGTGCCCTCGCGCGCCTGGCGCCAGGCGCCAGCCCTTTCTAACCCCAAGCTGTTCGCGCGCGACCGCTATGTCTGCGCCTACTGCGGCCACAGCCACCATCCCGACGACCTGACCCGCGAGCACATCATCCCCAGTTCGCGCGGCGGGCACGACACCTGGATGAATTGCATCACCGCCTGCAAGAGCTGCAACGGCCGCAAGGGCAACCGCATGCCCGAAGAGGCCCACATGAGCCTGCTCTACCTGCCCTATGTGCCGAGCCTGCACGAGGACATGATTTTGCGCGGGCGCCGCATCCTGGCCGACCAGATGGAGTTCCTGCTCGCCAGCGTGCCCAGGTCCAGCCGCCTGCATGCCTGAGCATCAGCTCGGGCATGACCGAGGTCATGCCCGCCGGTAAAGACTTGTAATCCGGTCAACGCCGCAGCCCACGGCGACGTTGGTCTTCCACGACTTATCCGGAGGAACCATGCCCATCAAGAAACTGATCGTCGCCGCCACCGTGGCAGCCCTGGCCGCCTGCTCGACCACCAGCCCCGACGTGGTGCAGCGCGGCGACGCCCAGCGCATGTCCCAGGTGCAGGACGCGACCATTCTCTCGATCCGCCCAGTCACCGTGGACGGCAGCCAGAGCGGCGCCGGTGCCGTCACCGGCGGTGTGATCGGTGCCGTGGCCGGCTCCAGCGTCGGCGGCCGCCGCGAGGGCCAGATCGTCGGCGTGCTGGGCGCCGTGGCCGGTGCCGTGATCGGCAACGCCGTGGAACGCAACGCCACCCGCGAAGAAGCGGTGGAGATCCTGCTGCAGCTGCGCAACGGCGAGCGCCGCTCGGTGGTGCAAGCCAAGGCCGGCGAAACCCTGCTGCCCGGCGACGCCGTGGTGCTGGTGACCACCGGCGGCAAGACGCGCGTGACGCGGGCACCGGCGCCGTCGCCGGCGCGCTGATCGACCGATTGATCGATCACTCACAAGCAAGAAGGGCTTGGCAAATTCGCCAAGCCCTTTTTCTTTGCCGAGGGGATTGTTTGGTAGGCCGTGCAGGACTTGAACCTGCGACCAAAGGATTATGAGTCCTCTGCTCTAACCAACTGAGCTAACGGCCCTGAGTGACCCGGCCGGCGCCGGGAGCGCGGATTGTATAGGGCAGTTGGCTGCGCCCTACTTCTGCGACAGCGCGTTGCTGACCATGCGCGAGGTGATGTCGACGATCTGGATCATGCGGTCGTAGGCCATGCGGGTGGGGCCGATCACGCCCAGGGTGCCCACCACCTGGCCATCCACCTCGTAGGGCGCGGAGACGATGGAGAGTTCCTCGAAGGGCACGACCTGGCTCTCGCCGCCGATATAGATGCGCACGCCCTCGGCGCGGCTGGAGACGTCGAGCAGGCGCATCAGCTGGGTCTTCTGCTCGAACATCTCGAACAGGCGCCGCAGGCTGCCCATGTCGTTGTTGAAGTCCTGCACGGTGAGCAGATTGCGCTCGCCGGAGATCACCACGCGCTCTTCCTCATGCTCCAGTGCCTCGGTGCCGACCTGCACGGCGGTATTCATCAGCAGGCCGATCTCGCCCTTCAGCGCATCCACTTCGCTCCTCAGGCGCTCGCGCACCGCCTCCAGGGTGAGGCCGGCGTAATGGGCGTTGAGGCGGTTGCTGGCCTCGGCCAGCTCGGCCTGGTTGAGGTCTTGCGCGGTGAAGATCACGCGGTTCTGCACATCGCCGTCGGGCGAGACCATGATCACCAGCACGCGCCGCTCGCCCAGGCGCAGGAACTCGATGTGGTGGAACACGCTGGGCTTGCGCGGCGCGGTGACCACGCCGACAAAGCTCGACAGGCTGGACAGCAGATGCGCGGCGCTGGCGATCACGCGCTGCGGCTGGTCGGGCTGCAACTGCGTCTCGATGGGCCGCGCGTCCGCGCCCAGCAGGGCCGGCTGCGCCGTCAGCATGGTGTCGACGAAGAGGCGATAGCCGCGCGCGGTGGGAATGCGGCCGGCACTGGTGTGCGGGCTGGCGATCAGGCCCAGCTCCTCCAGATCGGCCATCACATTGCGTATGGTCGCGGGCGAGAGCTCCAGGCCCGAGGCCTTGGACAGCGTGCGCGAACCCACGGGCTGACCGTCCGCGATATAGCGTTCGACCAGGGTTTTCAGCAGTGATTTGGAGCGCTCGTCGAGCATGGTTTTCATTGTACGGACAGGCCCGCCATGTTCCGCAAGTCGTCGCAACCCTGTGGTGTAATTCTGCGCATGGCCAAGCGATTCCGTCATGTGGCGTTAGTGGGCAAGCACCAGGCCAGGGGCATACGCCCTGTGCTTGAGGAGATTGCCGAGTTCGTGGCCGGCCTCGGCCTGGAAGTCTCGCTGGAGCGCGAGACCGCCCTGAACACCGGCATCACCGCCTTCGATGCCCTCTCCAACGACGAATTAGGCCGCGAGTGCGATCTGGCCATCGTCGTCGGCGGCGACGGCACCATGCTGGGCTTTGCCCGCGAGATGGCAAGACATGGCACCCCGCTGGTGGGCATCAACCAGGGCCGGCTCGGCTTCATCACCGACATCTCGATCGAGCGCTTTCGCGAGGCGCTCGAGCCGATCCTGGCCGGCACCTACGAAAAAGAGCAGCGCGCCATGCTGGAGGGCGCGGTCTGGCGCGATGAGCGCATCATCTTCGAGGGCCTGGCCCTCAACGACGTGGTGGTGAGCCGCGGCGCCACCGCCTCGATGGTGGAGCTGCGCGTGGACGTGGGCGACGAGTTCGTGGCCAATCTGCGCGCCGACGGCGTGATCGTCGCCTCGCCCACCGGCTCCACCGCCTATTCGCTGTCGGCCGGCGGGCCCATCCTGCACCCCAGCATCGGCGGCTGGGTGCTGGTGCCGATCGCCTCGCACACGCTCTCCAACCGCCCCATCGTGCTGCCCGACCTGGGCGAGATCCGGCTGGAGATCGTGGCCGGCCGCGATGCCAGCGTGAATTTCGATATGCAGAGCCTGGCCAGCCTGTTGCACGGCGACCGCATCACCGTGCGGCGCTCCAAGCACAAGGTCTGCTTTCTGCATCCTACCGGCTGGAGTTATTACGCCACGCTGCGCCGCAAGCTGCGCTGGTACGAAGGGGTGAGTTGAATGCTGCGGCGCCTGAACCTGCGCGATTTCGTGATCGTGCCCGAACTTGAACTCGACTTCAGCAACGGCTTTGCGGTGCTCACCGGCGAGACCGGCGCCGGAAAGTCCATCCTGATCGACGCCCTGCAGCTCGCGCTGGGCAGCCGCGGCGATGCCGGCGTGGTGCGCGAGGGCGCGGCGCGGGCCGAGATCACGGCCGAGTTCGACCGCCCCGCCTCGCTGCACGACTGGCTCACCGAGGCCGGCTTTGACGGCGACGACGATTGCCTGCTGCTGCGCCGTGTCATCGACGCGCAGGGCAAGAGCCGCGCCTGGATCAATGGCAGCGCCGCCACGGTGGCGCAGCTGCGCGAGCTGGCCGACAGCCTGCTCGACATCCATGGCCAGCATGCCTGGCAAGGCCTGACCCGCGCGCCCGCGGTGCGCGCCCTGCTGGACGGTTATGCCGGCATAGAAACCGCGCTGGTCACCAAGACATACGCCGACTGGAAGCAGGCCAGCGAAGGCCTGGAGGCGGCGCAGGCGCGCCAGGGCGAGCTGGCGCGCGAGCATGAACGCCTGAGCTGGCAGATCGGCGAGCTCGATCGCCTGGCGCCCGGCGCCGATGAATGGGATGAGCTGAACGGTGAACACCAGCGGCTCTCGCATGCGCAGTCGCTGATGGATGCGGCGCGCAAGGCGCTCGAAGCCCTCAGCGAGGCCGAGCTCAATGCCGAGGGTCTGACGCAGCGCGCGCTGGACGATCTGCAGGACGTGCTGGCCTACGACGCCCGCCTGCAGCCCGCCGTCGAGGCCTTGCAGGGCGTGCAGGCGCAGCTGCAGGATGCCACGCACACGCTTAGCGCCTATCTGCACGGCGCCGACATGGAGCCCGAGCGCTTGCAGGAGCTGGACGAACGCCTCTCCGCCTGGGTGGCGCTGGCGCGCCGCTACCGGCGCCAGCCGGCCGAGCTGCCGGCCCTGCTGCGGGAATGGAAGCAGGAGCTTGCGGCGCTGGACGCCGCCAGCGATCTGGCCGCCCTGCAGGCCGCGCTGGAGCGGACGCGCCAGGCCTATGAACAGGAAGCGCGGCGCCTCAGCGCCGCACGCGCCAAGGCGGCGCCGCAGCTCGCGGCCGCCGTCACCCAGGCCATGCAACTGCTGGGCATGGCCGGCGGCAGTTTCGAGATCGCCCTGCTCAAGCAGGAACAACCGCAGAGCTTCGGCCTGGAGTCGGCCGAATTCCTGGTGGCGGGACACGCCGGCAGCACGCCGCGGCCGCTGGCCAAGGTGGCCTCGGGCGGCGAACTCTCACGCATCGCGCTGGCGATCGCCGTCACCACCTGCCAGCAGCAGGACAGCGGCGCCGGCACCCTGATCTTTGACGAGATCGATGCCGGCGTGGGCGGCGCCGTGGCCGAGACCGTGGGCCGGCTGATGAAGCAGCTGGGGCGCGAGCGCCAGGTGCTGGCCGTTACCCACCTGCCCCAGGTGGCCGCCTGCGCCGACCAGCATTTCGTCGTCTCCAAGGCCCTGCGCGCCGGCGTCACCTGCAGCGATGTGCAGCCGGTGCATGGCGAGGCGCGCGTGGCCGAGATCGCCCGCATGCTGGGCGGCGAGCGCCTCTCGTCCACCAGCATTGCCCACGCGCAGGAGATGCTGGATCTCTCCAACACCGGCGCGGCAGCGCGCAGCAAGAAGGCCAGGTCATGAGCAGCAATAGCAAGCGGGGGGCCGAGGCCAAGCCAGCGCCGCAAAGCGATGTGGTGCTGGTCACGGGCGTGTCGGGCGGCGGCAAGTCCATCGCCATGCATGCGCTGGAGGACGCCGGTTTCTTCTGCGTGGACAACCTGCCGCCCGAGCTGCTGCTGGAATTCCTGACGCTGGAAAAGCAGCGCGGCAAGCGCCGCGTCGCGATCGCGGTGGACGTGCGCAGCGCCGGCTCGCTGCCGCATCTGCTGCCGCTCATCAAGCAGTTGCGTACCGAGGGCGTGGGCCTGCGCTCGATCTTCCTGGACGCCAATACCGACACCCTGATGCGGCGCTTCTCCGAAACGCGCCGCCCGCATCCGCTGCGCCAGGCCCAGCGGGACGGCGAGGATGCGCACCGCATCCTGCTGGACGCGATTGAGCTGGAGCGCGAGCTGCTGGCGGCGCTGCGCGTGGAGTCAACGGTGATCGACACCAGCCAGCTGCGGCCCGCGCAATTGCGCGCCTGGGTGCGCGATCTGGTGGTGGTGAGCGGCACCTCGCTGACCCTGGTGTTCGAATCCTTCGCCTTCAAGCATGGCGTGCCCAGCGATGCCGATTTCGTCTTCGACGTGCGCGTGCTGCCAAACCCCTATTACGACCGCGAGCTGCGTCCGCTGACCGGCCGCGATGCGCCGGTGGCCGAGTATCTGGAGGCCCAGCCCGAGGTGCGCCTGATGCTGGGCCAGATCGGCGCCTTCATCTCGCAATGGCTGCCCAATTTCGCGGCCGACCAGCGCAGCTACCTGACCGTGGCGATCGGCTGCACCGGCGGCCAGCACCGCTCGGTCTATCTGGTGGAGACGCTGTCCAAGCAGTTCGCCTATCACGGCCAGGTGCTCAAGCGGCACCGCGAGCTGGACGCGAAGTAATCAGCCCGCCTGCTCGTCCTGCAGCAGCAGGACCATGGCCACCACCGAGACCACCGGGAACAGGATCACCATGCCCAGCAGCCAGGGCAGCACGCGGCGGCCGGCATGCTTGAGGGCCACGCCGACGAAGCTGATATGGGCGATCACGCAAACCGCCAGACCCAGACCCCACAGGGTGGCCTTGGCACCGTCGACCTCGTCCATATTGGCCGCCGAGATCAGAAACCACAGGCAGGTGGCGCCCGCGAGGGCCGCCACCACGGCCGATTCGATCGCGCTCTTGACGGCGGGCTTGGCAGTGCTGTGCATGGTGTGGGGTCGGCTGTCGAGGGGGGCAAGCATACGCCATCCATCCGCCATCAATCCAGCAGGCGCTTGAGCGGCGCCGGCAGCGCATAACTGGCCAGGCGCTCGCGCGCCACCCAGACGCCGCCGCTCAACTCGGGAGCAGGCCCGGCCACCTCGGCGCGGCGCGGATGCAGCACCCAATCCAGATGAGTCAGCGCGTGCTGGATCACCGGCATCACCTCGGCGCTGGCGCCCAGGCCGGCAAGTCCGTCCAACTGCCGCTGCAGCGCGGCCTCGTCGTCGAACAGCGGCAGGGTCCACAGCCCCGCCCAGACACCCGTGGCCGGGCGCTGTTCGAGCCAGATGCGGCCCTCATGCTCCAGCCACAACCACCAGTTCTCGCGCCGGCTGCGCTTGAGCTTGCGCGTCTTGATGGGCAGGCGCTGCGGCTCGCCCTGGGCGCGCGCCAGGCACAGCTCGCTCACCGGGCACAGCAGGCATTGCGGCGTGCGCACGCTGCAAAGGCTGGCGCCCAGATCCATCAGGCCCTGGGTATAGCTGGGCATGTCGGCGCTGGCGGGCAGCAGCTCGCCGGCCCGCTGCCACAGCAGCTTCTCCTGCGCCGCGCTGGCCAGGTCGCCGTCGAAGGCCAGCAGCCTGGACAGCACGCGCTTGACGTTGCCGTCCAGGATGGCGACGCGCTCGCCAAAGCAGAAGGAGGCCACCGCCGCGGCGGTGGAGCGGCCGATGCCGGGCAGGGTCTGCAAGAGTTCGGCGCTGCGCGGAAACTCGCCGCCATGCAGCTCGCAGACGGCCTGGGCGCAGCGGTGCAGATTGCGGGCACGGCTGTAATAGCCCAGCCCCGCCCACAAGGTCAGCACCTCGTCCAGCGGCGCCGCGGCCAGCTCGCGCACGCTCGGGAAGCTGGCGAGAAAGCGCTGGTAATAGCCCAGCACCGTGCTCACCTGGGTCTGCTGCAACATGATCTCGGACAGCCAGACGCGGTAGGGATCGCGCGTGTTCTGCCAGGGCAGCGCGTTGCGCCCATGGCTGCGCTGCCAGGCCACCAGGGTGGGGGCGAACAGGGCTTGGATCGCGGCGGGGTTGGGCTCTGCTTCTCTCATGCGCGGCGCATGCTAACGCGTGAATCAGCGCCTGAGTCAGCGCTTTTGGCAGGACGGGCAGTAATAGGTCGAGCGCTGCCCCTGCACGATGCGGCGTATCGGCGTGCCGCAGACCAGGCAGGGCTCGCCCTCGCGGCCGTAGACCTGGGCCTGCATCTGGAAGCTGCCGGCCACGCCATGCGCGTCCTTGAAGTCGCGCAGCGTCGTGCCCCCGGCCTCCACCGCCTGCGCCAGGATCTCGCGCACCGCCAGGGCCAGGCGGCCGGCACGCGGCCGGCTCAGGCGCTGCGCCTGCAGGCGCGGATCGATGCCGGCGCGGAACAGGGCCTCGCAGGCGTAGATATTGCCGGCACCCACCACGATGTCGCCCGCCAGCAGGGCCTGCTTGATGGCCACGCGCCGGCCGCTCAGGCCGGCATGCAGATGCGCGCCATCGAAGCGCGCATCGAAGGGCTCCAGCCCCAGGCCGGCAAGCAGCTTGGCGGCCGGGTCGGCATCCAGGGCATCCGACCAGACCACCGCACCGAAACGGCGCGGGTCGGTCAGGCGCAGGCTGCCGCGGTTGGTGAGCAATTCAAAATGGTCATGCGGCCCGGCCGGCGGCGCATGCTCCCGGAAGGCCAGCGAGCCCGACATGCCCAGATGCAGCAGCAGACCGCCCGGCTCCAGCGGCAGCCAGAGGTATTTGCCGCGCCGCCGCACCTCGCCCACGCGGCGCCCCACCAGACTTTGCGGCGCAACGCCCAGCGGCCAGCGCAGCGGCTTGCCCAGCCTGAGTTCGAGCACGCGGGCTCCGGCAATGGCGTCGGCAAAGCTGCGGCGCGTGACTTCGACTTCGGGCAATTCAGGCATGACTCATGATACGAGCGACGCCTTGCCTAGAATGACTGCAGGGCCAGCTCGCACGGGCTGGCCCATTCGTTCTCCAGGAGCCCCGCATGCCCGCCTCGAATCGCCGCCCGCCCGCCAAACCGCTGTGGGCGCCGGCCATCCTGTCCGTCTTGATGGGCTGCGCCGCTCCGGCCTGGGCCGCCAGCGAGGCCGACTCCGCGCCCGCCGTGATCAGCAATTCGGCGATGGATGCGCCGCTGTTCTACCAGCTGCTGATCGGCGAGCTGGAGCTCAATGCCGGCCAGGCCGGCACCGCCTACCAGGTGCTGCTGGACGCGGCGCGCCGCACCCAGGACCAGGCCCTGTTCAAGCGCGTGGTGAGCATTGCCCTGCAGGCACGCGCCGGCGAGCAGGCGCTGATCGCCGCCAAGGCCTGGCGCGATGCCTCGCCCGATTCCATCGACGCCCATCAATCGCTGCTGCAGTTGCTGGCCCTGCTCAACAAGCCGGCCGAGGCTGCCGCGCCGCTGAAGTCGCTGCTGGCCCTGACGCCGACCGCGCAGCGCGGCGCGGTGCTGGCATCGCTGCCCCAGCTGTTCCAGCGCGCGCCCGAGCCCAAGCAGGTGCTGGCAGGCCTCAAGCCGACGTTGCAGGAGGCGGCCCAACAGCCCGACACCCGCATGATGGGCATGCTGGTGCTGGCCAAGCTGGAGCAGGTGGCCGATGAGGTCGACGACGCCATGGCGCTGACCCGCAGCGCCGCCAGCGAATTCCCCGACGCCGAGGAGCCGCTGATCCTGGCCCTGGACCTGATGGGGCAGCGCGCCGAGGCCGAGACGCTGATCAGGTCGGCCCTGCAGGCCAAGCCCGACAACCACGGCCTGCGCCAGGCCTACGGCCGCGCCCTGGCGCGCGCCCAGCGCCCGGCCGATGCCGCGCGCGAGTTCCGCCTGCTGACCGAGCAGATGCCCGACAACCCCTCGTCCTGGCTGGCGCTGGGTTCGCTGGAGCTGGAGCTGGGCCATGCCGAGGCGGCCGACGGCGCGCTGCGCAGCTTTCTGAAACGGCTGGAGGGCGACAAGGCGGCCGAGCCCGAGCTCAGCGATGCCGGCAAGGATGCGCGCCAGCAGGCCTGGCTGCTGCTGGCCCAAGCGGCCGAGATGCGTGGCGAGCTGAAGGCGGCCGAGGCCTGGCTGCTGCGCGTGGATGCGCCGCAGCGCCAGACGGAAACCCAGCTGCGCCGCGCCTCGCTGCTGGCGCGGCAGGGCAAGCTGGCGCAGGCGCGCCAGCTCATCCAGGCCCTGCCCGGCGAGCGCGAACAGGACCTGCGCGCCAAGCTGTTGGCCGAGGCCCAGCTGCTGCGCGATGCGCGTGAATGGGCGCCGGCGCTGGATGTACTGAGCAAGGCCAGCGAGCGCTTCCCGGACGATGCCGATCTGATCTACGAGCGCTCGATGATGGCCGAGAAGCTGGGGCGCACCGCGGAGATGGAAGCACTGCTGCGCAAGGTGATCGAACTGCGCCCCAGCCACTACCACGCCTACAACGCGCTGGGCTATTCGCTCGCCGATCGCAAGGAGCGCCTGGCCGAGGCGCGCGAGCTGATCGCCAAGGCGCTCAGCTTCGCGCCGCAGGAGCCCTTCATCGTCGACAGCATGGGCTGGGTGGAGTACCGCATGGGCAAGCTCGACGAGGCCGAGCGCCTGCTGCGCCAGGCCTATGGCTCGCGCCCCGACGCCGAGATCGCCGCCCACCTGGGTGAGGTGCTGTGGGCGGCAGGCCAGCGTGACGAAGCCAAGCGCATCTGGGCCGAGGGCAGCAAGCGCGACCCCAAGAACGAAGCCCTGCGCGAGACCATGCAGCGCCTCAAAGCCAAGCCATGAGGCGTGCGCTCGCGCTTTGCGCCTGCCTGGCCCTGGCGGCCTGCGTCAGCGTGCCGCCGCAACCGCAGCCCTATCAGGCCCAGGCCGAGGATCTGCGCCTGAGCGGCCGCCTGAGCGTGCAGGTGGCGGCACTCAATGGCGCCCGCGCCCAGGGCGGCAATGCCGGCTTCGAGCTGCAGGGTTCGGCCAAGGCCGGGCAACTGGAACTCAGCACCCCGCTGGGCAGCCTGCTGGCGCGCGCGCGCTGGAGCGGCGGCGAGGTGCTGCTGCAGACCCCCAGCGATGAACGCCGCTTCGACGATCTCGACGCCCTCACCCGCGAACTGCTGGGCGAGGCCATTCCCATCGCCGCCATGTTCGACTGGCTGATGGGCCGCCCCTGGCCGCAGGCCGCGCACCTGCGCAGGCCCGGCGACGAGGCCGGCTTCCGGCAACTGGGCTGGGAGGTGGACCTGAGCCGCTACGAGGAGGGTCTGATCCTGGCCAGGCGCAGCACCGAACCCGAGGCCACGCTGCGCGTGCGCCTCGACCCCAAACCCTGACACGCTGCCATGCAAGCGCTCTACGACGTCCCGGCCCCGGCCAAGCTCAATCTCTTTCTGCATGTGGTGGGCAAGCGGCCCGACGGCTATCACCTGCTCGAATCGGTCTTCGCGCTGATCGACTGGGCCGACACCCTGCACTTCGAGAAGCGCGGCGATGGCCAGTTGCTGCGCCATGACCGGGGCGACGCCCTGCCCGCCGACGATCTCTGCCTGCGCGCCGCGCGCGCCCTGCAGCGCGAGAGCGGCTGCGCGCTGGGCGCCGACATCCATATCGAGAAACGCCTACCCGCCGGTGCCGGCATGGGCGGAGGCTCCTCGGATGCCGCCTCCACCCTGCTGGCGCTGAACCGGCTCTGGGGCCTGCACTGGCCGCGCGCGCGCCTGCTTCCGCTCGGTCTCAGCCTGGGTGCCGATGTGCCCTTCTTCCTGGGCGGCAGCAATGCCTTTGTCGAGGGCGTGGGCGAAATCCTGCACCCCATCGCACTGCCCGCCCAGACCCTGGCGGTGCTGAAACCGGCCGCGAGCATTGGCACCAAGGAAATATTTTCGTCGCCGCTCTTGCAGAGATCAAAAAGCGTGGCTATAGTAGCGGGCTTTCCTGCACACAATAGCAGCGAAGACAAAACGAGGTCCGACTGGCTTGCCAGCGTGATTCAAGGTTGGGGTCGCAACGATTTGCAAGCCGCCGCCGAGCATCACAGTACCGAAGTGAGTCAGGCGCTGCGACTGCTGCAAGACCGCTTCGGCAACAGCCGGATGACGGGCTCGGGCAGTGCGGTGTTTGCCAGAGTGTCAGGAGAAAAAACGCCGCAAGGCGCAGGCATGTCGGACCAGGCCATGGCGACAAATCTGGAGGATCTTCCTCCGGGATGGCTCGGAAAAATATGCCGCAGTTTGGATGTTCATCCGCTTCGCGAATGGGCTGAAGACTGAGTAAAGTTATGGGGTGCTGCAGCTCTGCAGTGTCCTGTGTAGGGGAGTCGCCAAGTTGGTTAAGGCATCGGATTTTGATTCCGACATGCGAAGGTTCGAATCCTTCTTCCCCTGCCAAATTTCTTTTCCACCTCCGGGGCCTTGGCGCCCCGCTCGGCTGGCCAAAGGCCACTGACTCAAAGGATGGCCTGTGCTGCTCAATACCGTCCTCTTCACCGGTAACGCGAACCCGGTCCTCTCCCAAGAAATTGCCACCCATCTGGGCGTGGACCTCGGCAAGGCCGTGGTCGGTCGCTTCTCCGATGGCGAGGTGACGGTCGAGATCCAGCAGAACGTGCGCGCCCGCGACGTGTTCGTGATCCAGCCGACCTGCGCGCCGACCAACGAGAACCTGATGGAACTGCTCATCATGGTCGATGCCTTGAAGCGTGCCAGCGCACGCCGCATCACCGCGGTGATCCCCTACTTCGGCTATGCCCGCCAAGACCGCCGCCCGCGTTCCACGCGCGTGCCGATCTCGGCCAAGGTGGTGGCCAATCTGCTGGAGACCGTGGGCGTCGAGCGCGTGCTCACCATGGACCTGCACGCCGACCAGATCCAGGGCTTCTTCGACATCCCGGTCGACAACATCTACGCCTCGCCGGTGCTGCTGTCGGACCTGAAGGCCCGCAACTATTCCAACCTGGTGGTGGTGAGCCCCGACGTCGGCGGCGTGGTGCGCGCCCGCGCCCTGGCCAAGCAGCTGGGCTGCGACCTGGCCATCATCGACAAGCGCCGCCCGGCGGCCAATGTCTCCGAAGTGATGCATGTGATCGGCGAAATCGACGGCCGCAACTGCGTCATCATGGACGACATGATCGACACCGCCGGCACGCTGGTGAAGGCGGCCGAGGTGCTGAAGGACCGCGGCGCCAAGAGCGTGTTCGCCTATTGCACCCACCCCATCCTGTCCGGCCCGGCGATCGAGCGCATTTCCGGTTCGCACCTGGACGAGGTGGTGATCAGCAACACCATTCCCCTGTCCGACGCGGCCAAGGCCTGCGGCAAGATCCGCCAGCTGTCGGTGGCCTTCCTGTTCGCCGAGACCATCCGCCGCATTTCGGACGGTGAGTCGGTGACCTCCTTGTTCTCGGAGCAGAACAACAACTTCTAAGACATTGGCGCCGGGCCCTCACGGGCGTGGCGTGATGAGCCGTGATCGCAAGATCACATTCCTTGAGCACCTGGTCGCGGGTGCTCTATCCATTTTGGAGAACCATATGAAATTCACCGCTTTCGAGCGCAAGCTGCAGGGGACCGGAGCGAGCCGCCGCCTGCGTATCTCGGGCAAGGTGCCTGCCATTGTGTACGGCGCTGGCGAACCCGCCACCATCGAGCTGGACCACAACGCGCTGTTCCACGCCATGAAGAAGGAAGCCTTCCACAGCTCCATCCTCGAGATGGAACTGAACGGCGCCGTCTCGCAAGTGCTGCTGCGTGATTACCAGATGCACCCCTACAAGCCGCAAGTCCTGCACGTGGACTTCCAGCGCGTGGACAGCACCACCAAGATCACCAAGAAGGTGCCCCTGCACTTCGTGGGCGAAGAGAACTCGCCGGCCGTCAAGCTGGACCACTGCACCGTCAACCACGTTGTGACGCAGCTGGAAATCACCTGCCTGGCCCAGCAGCTGCCCGAGTTCATCGAAGTGGACCTGAGCGGCCTGACCAAGGGTCATTCGGTGCACGTGAACGACATCAAGCTGGCCGATCACATCAAGGTCAAGGTCCACGGCAAGCCCAACCCCGTGATCGCAACGCCGGTTGAGCCGGTGGCCGAAGAGGTCATCGTGGTCGCCGCCGCTCCTGCCGACGACGGCAAGGGCAAGAAGAAGGGCAAGAAGTAATTCTTGCTAGAGCCTCCTTCAAAGGCACGAAGGCCCTGCTCCGCAGGGCCTTTTTTCTTGCACGCTCGCATCGATAATCCCCGCCATGATTCGACTCTTTGTGGGCCTGGGCAATCCCGGGCCGGAATACGAGGACACGCGCCACAACGCCGGCTTCTGGTGGATAGACGGCCTGGCGCGCGGCCTGGGTGCCCACCTGCAGGTGGAGCGCAGCTATTACGGCCTGGTGGCGCGCGTCAACAACGCGCCCGGCGCACCCGGCCCGATCTGGCTGCTGCAGCCCATGACCTTCATGAACCTCAGCGGCAAATCGGTGGCGGCGCTGGCGCGCTTCTTCAAGATCGCGCCCGAAGAGATCCTCGCCATCCATGACGAACTCGACATCGCGCCCGGCGAGATGAAGATGAAGCTGGGCGGCGGCAATGGCGGCCACAACGGGCTCAAGGACATGCAGGCCCAGCTGGGCTCGGCCAATTTCTGGCGCCTGCGCCTGGGTATCGGCCATCCCGGCATCAAGGCCGAGGTGGCCAACTATGTGCTGCGCAAGCCGCCGCTGGCGGAGCGCCAGGCGGTGGAGGATTGCATTGGCAAGTCCTACCAGGCGGTGGATCTGATGCTCAAGGGCGAGATGGACAAGGCGCTGGCCAAGATCCACGCCAAGCCGCCAAGGCCCAAGCCACCCAAGCCGCCAGCGCCGGTGGGCACCGAAGTCACATCATGAGCAAGGCGATCCGCCTGTTTGGCACCGCGCTGCTGCTGGCAGCCTGCGGCAGTGACGGATCGTTGGCGCAGACCCAGCCGCAGAGCACCACGATTTACCGCTGCGGCCCCGATGGACGCGAGCTGCGCGGCAGCCCCTGCCCGCTGGATGCCAAGGCCAGCGCGCAGACCCTGCCCTACGACCAACCCTCCGCCGCACAGACCGCCGAGGCCAGGCAGCGCGCGGCACACGAGGCCAAGCAGGCCAACGCGATGGAGCAGGCCCGCCTCAAGCAGGAGGCCGAACAGCAGCGCCACGCGGCGCCGGCGACGGGCATCCATGGCCATCGCGGCCAAACCAGCGACAAGCCGGCACGCGCCGCCAGCGCCGCCGCAGCGCAGCAGCCGTCCAAGCCCAAGCCGCCCAAGAAACCCAAAGCACCCAAGCTGCCCAAGGCGCCCGAGCCGAGCAACTGAGTTGGCTCAAATGCCGCGCTGTACAAGCCCGGCTAGAATGCCGCTCGTTGGTGCTCGCCCAGCCATTCATGTCTGGGCAGTTAAACGGGAATCAGAAGGGCGCGTCTCGCCGAGGCAAACCCAACCTGAGCTGTCCCCGCAACGGTAAGTGGATGGAGCCCTCAGTGCTCCAAGGCCCGTACAGCAATCCACTGGCGCAATCGCGCTGGGAAGGATGCGGCGCTTGAATCCACCAGCCCGGATACCGGCCAACAGGTGATGCATCGCGACGCGATGCGTCGATTCACAGGGGCCTGCGGGGAAGCTGGCACCTGGCTGTTTGCTGTCTGGATTCCATGAGCTTTTCCTTCGCACACGCGGCTTCCCTGCCTGCGCCTACCCACGCCCGTACCCTGCTGGCCCTGGCCGCTGCCACGCTGGCCATCCTCCCCCACGCCGCGCTCGCCCAAGGCGGCGCCGGCCCCAACAAGCTGGGCACCGTGGTGGTCACCGCCACCCGCTCGCCGATGAAGCTCAGCGAGGTGCTGGCCGATTTCACCGTCATCACGCGTGAAGACATCGAGCGCCAGGCCTTTGGCGGCATCGGCGACCTGCTGCGCAACGCCGGTTGCGTGGAGATGGTGCGCAACGGCGGCCCGGCGCTGAACACCTCGCTGTTCCTGCGCGGCGCCGATACCCGCCACACCGTGGTGCTGATCGACGGCGTGCGCGTCGACTCGCAGGCCAGCAGCGGCACCAGCTGGCTGGCGATCCCGATCTCGCAGGTCGAGCGCGTGGAAGTGCTGAAGGGCCCGGCCAGCGCGATCTACGGCTCCGATGCCGTCGGCGGCGTGGTGCAGATCATCACTCGCAAGGGCGGCAGCAAGACCCAGGCCGATCTGGGTCTGGGCTTCGGCAGCCTCGGCACGCGCAAGGCCGATGCCGGCATCACCGGCACGGCCGGCATCATCGACTACGCGCTCAGCGGTGCCGTCGAGCGCAGCGATGGCTTCAACGCCACCCTGGATCTGCCCGGCAGCTTCAGCTATGTGCCCGACCGCGACGGCTGGCGCAGCCACAACGTGAAGTTCCGCGTCGGCGCGCAGCTGAACGCCGAGCATCGCCTCGAAGCCATCGCCTTGAAGAGTCATGCCGATGCGCAGTACGACAGCTCCAAGTCCAAACCCCTCAACGACGACCACAGCATCCAGGACACCGAGGCCAAGCAGCTGAGCTGGAGCGCGCAATGGCTGCCGGCCCTGCAGACCCAGACCAGCCTGGGCGAATCGAGCGAGCGCTACGAGACCAAGCCCTCGCCCTACCTGACCAAGACGCGCATCCGCAATCTGGCGCTAAACGGCAGCTACGAGTTCGCCAAGAACCGCCAGCTCAACTTCATCCTCGAGCGTCGCGAAGACCGGCTTGAAAACACCGGCCTGGTGGCCAGCCTGCACGGCGAGGATCAGCGTCATCAGAACGCCGCGGCGCTGGGCTGGCTGATGAGCGAAGGCGCGTTCAGCCTGCAAGCCCATGCCCGCCACGACCAGGACAGCCAGTTCGGCGGCGTCAACACCGGCACGCTGGCGCTGGGCTGGCTGCTCGCGCCCACGCTGCGCGTCGTCGGCTCGGCCGGCACGGCCTTCCGCGCGCCTTCGCTGTACCAGCGCGGCAGCGTCTACGGCCCCGACCTCGGCAAGCCCGGCGTCAAGCCGCTGGAGGCCGAGCATGGCCGCAATATCGAGTTCGGTCTCAAGTACAACGAGGGCCAGAACGAGGCCTCCATCACCGCCTACCGCAACCACGTCAAGGACCTGATCGTGTTCGGCGCCGCCGGCAGCTGCCAGAGCGCCTTCGGCTGCTATGCCAACGTCAGCAAGGCGCGCCTGCAGGGCGTCAGCCTGGCGGCGGGCACGCAGCTTGGGCCAGTGCGCCTCTCCGGCACGCTGGACCTGCAGGCGCCCAAGGACAAGAGCACCGACAAGCTGCTGGCACGCCGGGCCCGCGAGTACGGCACCCTGCGCGCCGATACGACGCTGGGCGCCTGGGCGCTGGGCGCGGCCCTGCAGGCCTCGGGCAAGCGTTACGACGACGCCGCCAACACCAAGCCGCTGGCGGGCTATGGCCTGATCAATCTGGACGCGCAATACAAGCTCAGCAACGAGCTGCGCCTGCAGCTGAATCTGGACAACGCCTTCAACCGCGCCTACCAGACCGCGGGTGGCTTTGCCCAGGCGCCGCGCACCCTGTTCGTGGGCCTGCGCTACAGCCCCACGCTGTAAGCAGCGACGATGGCCGCGCACCAGCTCATCGTCGGCGGCCAGCGCAGTGGCAAATCGCGCCACGCCGAGGCGCTGGCGCTGCGCTGGCTGCGCGCCGCGGCCACGCACCGCGTCAGCGTGCTCGCCACCGCCGCCGCGCATGACGAAGAGATGCGCTCACGCATCGCCCGCCACCGCGCGGATCGGCCGACCGGCTTCGCCACGCTGGAGGAGCAGCGCCACCTCAGCCGGGCGCTGGCCGCGGCCGACGCGCCCGGCCATCTGGTGGTGGTGGACTGCCTGACGCTGTGGCTCACCAACTGGCTGATGCCCTTCGAGGCCGAGCCCGACCTGCCGGGCTGGCAGCGCGAGCAGGCCGCCTTGCTGGCCCTGCTGCCGCGCCTGCAGGGGCCGGTGCTGTTCGTCTCCAACGAGGTCGGCTGGGGCGTCAGCCCGCTGTCCAGCGCGGTGCGCCACTATGTGGACGAGCTGGGGCGGCTGAACCAGGCCATTGCCGCGCGCTGCGCGGACCTCACCCTGATGGTGGCCGGCCAGGCCTGGAGCCGGCCGGTCGAAGCGGAGTTGCCCTGATGATCAAGAAGATGAAGCCCTGGCTCCATATCTGGCTGTTCGCGCTGGCCGCCCAGGCCGGCGCCGCGCCGGTGAGCGTGAAGGACGATCGCGGCCTGCTGCAGCAATGGCCCGCGCCGCCGCAGCGCATCGTCAGCCTGCTGCCCTCGCTGACCGAGACCGTCTGCGCGCTGGGTGCCTGCGAGCGCCTGGTGGGCGTTGACCGCTATTCCAACTACCCCGCCGCGGTGGACAAGCTGCCCAAGCTCGGCGGCCTGGACGACACCCAGGTGGAGAGCATCGTGGCGCTGCGGCCCGATGTGGTGCTGGTGGCGCCCAGCTCGCGCGTGCAGGACCGCCTGGCCGCGCTGGGCCTCAAGGTGGTGGTGCTGGAAACGCGCAGCCATGCCGACGTGAAGCGCGTGCTACAAAGCGTCGGGCAGCTGCTCGCGGTGCCCGAGCCCCTGAAGGTCTGGCAGCAGATCGAGGCCCAGATGGCCGAGGCGGCCGCCAGCGTGCCGGCCAGCGCGCGCGGCCTGACGGTTTACTACGAGGTCGACAGCTCGCCCTTTGCCGCCGGCGAGAGCTCCTTCATCGGCGAGACCCTGGCGCGCCTGGGGCCGCGCAACATCGTCGGCAAGGAGCTCGGGCCCTTCCCCAAGCTCAACCCCGAGTTCGTGGTGCGCGCCGATCCGCAGCTCATCATGGTGGCGCAGCGCAATGCGGTGAAGCTGGCTGAGCGCCCGGGCTGGAACCAGATCCGCGCGCTGAAGGACAAGCGCCTGTGCGTGTTCCCGCCGCAGGAGTCCGAGCTGATGGCAAGACCTGGCCCCCGGATGGGCGAGGCCGCCAAGTTCATGGCGCGCTGCCTGCGCGAGGTCGCACCGAAATGAACGCCACCAAGCCGCTGCACCTGCTGCTGGGCCTGCTGCTGCTGAGCTGCGCGCTGAGCCTGCTGGGCGTGGCGGTGGGCAGCACGGGTTTCTCGCTGGAGATGCTGCAACAGGGCGGCGACGCGATGCAGCAGCAGATAAGTCAACAAATCCTGTGGCAGATCCGCTTTCCGCGCTCGGCCGGCGCCTGGGCCGCGGGCGCCCTGCTGGGCCTGGCCGGCGCGGTGGCGCAGGGTCTGTTCCGCAACCCGCTGGCCGACCCCTATCTGCTCGGCGCCTCCGCGGGCGCCGGCCTGGGCGTGGCGGTGCTGCTGGTGCTGCTGGGCCTCTCGCCGGCGACGGCGGCCTGGTCGATGAAGCTGGGCCTCACCGGCGCGGCCTTTCTGGGCGCCGTGGCCGCCGTGCTGCTGACGCTGACGCTGGCGCGCGGTGTGCAGCAGACCATGCGCCTGCTGCTGGCCGGCGTGATCGTCGGCGTGGTGCTGGGCTCGGCCACCGCCCTGCTCACCATCATGACGCCCGACATCATGCGCCCCATGCAGGCCTTCATGCTGGGCACTACCGGTTTCCTCAGCTGGGCCTCGGTGTGGATCCTGCTGCCGGTGCTGCTCGGCTGCCTGCTGGTGGCGCTGGGCGCCAGCCGCGCGCTCGACGCGCTGACCCTGGGCGAGGCCACCGCGCGCTCGCTGGGCGTGCGCCTGCCGCTGGTGCGGCTGAGCCTGATCGCCACCCTGGCGCTGGCCACCGGCGCGGCCGTGGCCCAGGCCGGGCTGATCGCCTTCGTGGGCCTGGTGGCGCCGCACCTGGTGCGCAGCCGCACCCACAGCACGCATGGCTGGCTGCTGCTGCTGTCGGCCCTCACCGGCGGCGCCCTGCTGCTGGCCGCCGACATCGCCGCGCGCTGGCTGATCGCGCCGCAGGAGTTGCCGGTGGGCGTGGTCACCTCCATGCTGGGCGGTGCCTATCTGCTGCTGCTGATGCATCGCGGCAAGGTTGGGGAGCTGAAATGACGACGAATATGGCCCTCAACGCCGCCTTGCAGAGCCTGCGCCTGCAGGACGCCGAGATCCTGCGCGACATCGAGCTGGCCCTGCCCGCGGCCTGCTGGATGGCCGTGGTGGGGCCCAATGGCGCCGGCAAGTCGACCCTGCTGCGCGCGCTGGCCGGCCTGCTGCCGGCGCGGGCCCGCATCGATCTGCTGGGCCGCGAGCTGCAGCGCTGGGAGCCCCGGGCGCGCGCGCGCGCCCTCGCCTGGCTGGGCCAGAACGAGGCCAGCGCCGACGAACTCAGCGCCTACGAGGTGGTGATGCTGGGCCGCCTGCCGCACCAGGCCTGGCTGGCCCCGCCCAGCGCGCAGGATCACGAGGCCGTGGCCCGCGCCATGCACCGCACGCAGTGCTGGGATTGGCGCGAGCGCCCGCTGGCGCGCCTCTCGGGCGGCGAGCGCCAGCGCGTGCTGCTGGCGCGCGCGCTCGCCGTCGAGGCCCAGGTGCTGCTGATGGACGAGCCGCTGGCGCATCTGGACCCGCCGCACCAGGCCGACTGGCTGCAGATCGTGCGCGAGCTGGCGCGCCAGGGCGTGGCGGTGCTGAGCGTGCTGCACGAACTCAATATGGCGCTGCAGGCCGATCAGCTGGCGGTGATGCAGGGCGGGCGCCTGCGCCACCTGGGCCCGCCCGGCACGCCCGCCTGCCACCAGGCCCTGCAGGCCGCCTTCGAGCAACGCCTGCACCTGGTGCAGCTGGACGGCCATTGGCTGGCCCTGCCCTTCGATCCCGCGCCCAGGCCGCCGGCCGAGGGCGGCGCGCAGATCCTGCCGCTGCGCGGGTCTCAGAGGGCAACGCGATGAGCCGCCCCTGCGCCGCGCTGATGGTCAGCGCCCCGGCCTCGGGATCGGGCAAGACCAGCGTCAGCGCCGCGATCGCGCGCGCCCATGCCCGGCGTGGCCTCAAGGTGCGCGTCTTCAAGACCGGCCCCGACTACCTGGACCCGATGGTGCTGGCGCGCGCCAGCGGCCATGCGGTCTACCAGCTCGATCTTTTCATGGGCGGGCTGGCGCATTGCCGGCAGCTGCTGGCCGAGGCCGCCGAGGAGGCCGACCTGATCCTGGTCGAGGGCGTGATGGGCCTGTTCGACGGCAAGCCCAGCAGCGCCGACCTGGCGGCCGCCTTCGGCCTGCCGGTGCTGGCGGTGCTGGATGCCAGCGCCATGGCCCAGACCTTCGCGGCCCTGGCGCTGGGCCTGCAGGGCTTTCGCAGCGATATCCGGCTCTGCGGCGTGGTGGCCAACCGCGTCGGCAGCGCCGCCCATGGCGCCATGGTGGCCGAGGGCCTGCCGCCCACCCTGCCCCTGGTGGCCGCGATCGCGCGCCAGCAAGACCTGACCCTGCCGGAACGCCATCTGGGCCTGGTGCAGGCGCTGGAGCTGCCCGGGCTGGATGCGCAGCTCGATGCCTGGGCCGACGCCTGGGAGGCCGGCCTGGTGGGCGGTTTCGAGTTCCCTCTTGTCGAGTTTGCGGGTCGGTCCGCTGAACCATTGCCGCCCCTGCTGGCCGGCCGCCGCATCGCGCTGGCACAGGACGCCTGCTTCTCCTTCATCTACCCGGCCAACCTCGATTGCCTGCGCGCGCTCGGCGCCGAGCTCCGGCCCTTCTCGCCGCTGGCCGGCGAGGCCCTGCCGGACTGCGATGCGCTCTGGCTGCCGGGCGGCTACCCCGAGCTGCACGCCGCCGCGCTGCGCGCCCAACCCGGTTTCTTTGCCAGCCTGGCGCAACACCTGACCCTCGGCAAGCCGCTGCTGGCCGAATGCGGCGGCATGCTGTGCCTGCTGGACGAGCTGTGCGATGCCGAGGGCCGGGCCCAGCCCATGGCCGGCCTGCTGCCGGGCCGGGCGCAGATGCAGACCCGCCTGGCCGCACTGGGCCTGCAGGCGCTGGACTGGCCCGAAGGCACGCTGCGCGGCCACAGCTTCCACTACTCGACGCTGGACACGCCGCTGCTGCCGCTGGCGCGCGCCAGCAATCCCAATGGCGGCCGCACGGCCGAGGCGCTGTATGCCCAAGGCAGCCTGCGCGCCAGCTATGTGCACCATTACTTCCCATCCAACCCGGAGGCGCTCGCGCGCTTCTTTATCTCCGCCGGCCATCATGCAGATTGAAACCCCACCCGTCGATTACCAGCGCGTCCAGCCCAGCGCGGAGCGCCGCGGCCTCGTCATCGTCCACACCGGCGACGGCAAGGGCAAGAGCACGGCCGCCTTCGGCCTGGCGCTGCGCGCCCATGGCCGCGGCAAGGCGGTGAAGATCTACCAGTTCATGAAGGTGCCGAGCGCGCGCTTCGGCGAGCACCGCATGTTCGAGCAACTGGGCCTGCCCATCGAGGGCCTGGGCGACGGCTTCAGCTGGAAGAGCAAGGATCTCGAGCATTCGGCCCAACTCGCGCGCGACGGCTGGACGCGCGCCGAAAGCACGATACGCGCGGGCGAGCATTTCCTCGTCGTGCTGGACGAGATCATGTACCCGCTGCGCTATGGCTGGCTGCCGCTGGAGCCGGTGCTGCAAGCCCTGCGCGAGCGCCCCGCCCATGTGCATGTGCTGCTGACCGGCCGCAACGCGCCCGAGGAGCTGATCGCCCTGGCCGACACCGTCACCGAGATGGCCCTGGTCAAGCATCACTTCAAGGCCGGCGTGCCGGCGCAGCGCGGCATCGAAGACTGACTGTTCGATGCAGATGGCCCTGCTCCTGCCGCTCGCGATGCTGCTCGCCCTGCTGGTCGATCGCCTGTTCGGCGAGCCGCCCGCCTGGGCCCATCCGGTGGTCGGCATGGGCCGCTATCTGGGCCTCTTTTCGCAGCGCCTGCCGGCCCTGCGGCCCGCGCCCGCCTTCATCGGGGGCGCGCTGGCCTGGTGCCTGGGCGCGCTGGTGGTCGGCCTGCTGGCGGCCGCGCTGGAGGGCTGGCTGATCGGCCTGCTGCAGCCCTGGCGCTCGCCGCTGGCCCTGCTGGGCTGTGCCGGCGCGCTGGCGCTGCTGCTCAAGCCCCTGCTGGCCTGGTCCATGCTGAGCCAGGAGGTCGACGCGGTGGAGGCGGCGCTGCAGCGCTCGCTGCCCGAGGGGCGCGCGCGCCTGGCCCGGCTGGTGAGCCGCGACACGCTAGCGCTCAGCGCCGCCGAAGTTCGTGAGGCCGCGCTCGAATCCCTGGCCGAGAACCTCAACGACTCGGTGGTGGCGCCGCTGTTCTGGTTTGCCATCGCCGGCCTGCCGGGCGCCGCGGTCTACCGCTTCGCCAATACCGCCGATGCCATGTGGGGCTACCGCGGCCGCTGGGAATGGGCCGGCAAATGGGCGGCACGCGCCGACGACGCGCTCTCCTGGCTGCCGGCCCGCCTCAGCGCGCTGGCCATGCTGGCCCGGCACTGGCGCCTGCTGCCCAGGCTGGTGCGCGAGGCCGCGCGCACGCCCTCGCCCAACAGCGGCTGGCCGATGGCGGCGCTGGCGCTGCGATTGAACCTGCGCCTGGCCAAGCCGGGCGTCTATGCCCTGAACGCAAGCGGCGCCACGCCCGTGGCCGCCGACATGGCGCGCGGGCAAGACCTGACCCTGCGCGGCATGCTGCGATCCGCCCTGCTGTTGATGCTGGGCGCCGCCGCCCTGCGCGGAGGTCTTATCCACTGATGCAAGAAAAATCCATGCATGGCGGCAGCGACTCCGGCCCGCCCATCCCGCACGATTTCTCCAGCAATGCCAGCCCGCTGGGCCCGCCGCCGGCCCTGCTGGACGCGCTGCTGGGCGCCGAGCGCGGCCGCTATCCCGACCCGCATTACCTGGCGCTGCGCGAGACCCTGGCGGCCGCCCATGGCCTCGCGCCCGAGCGCGTGCTGCCCAGCGCCGGCGGCAGCGAGGCGATACGCCGGCTCAGCCTGGCGGCGCAGCTGGCCGGCCTGTGCCAGGTCTGGGTGCCACAGCCCGGCTATGGCGACTATGCCGCCGCCGCCCTGGCCCTGGGCCTGCAGGTGCGCGGCTATGCCTCGGTGGCCGAGCTGGCGGCGGGCCTGAGCGGGCCGGCGCTGGTCTGGGTCTGCGAGCCCTGCAACCCCACCGGCGCCAGCCTGGACACGCATGACTGGACCCAGCTGGGCGCCGCCCTGCGGGCCTCGGCCGCGCAGCTGGCCATCGACCAGGCCTACGAGCCGCTGCGCCTGGAGGGGCAGACGAGCCTGCCGCCGGCGCTGGCCGAGCAGGCCTGGCGCCTGCAGGGCCCCAACAAGGCCCTGGGCCTGACGGGGGTGCGCGCAGGCTATCTGCTGGCACCGGCCAGCGGCCGCTGGTTATCAGCGATGCAAGACCTGGCCCCCAGCTGGGTGCTCTCCGGCGAGGGCTGCGCCCTCCTGAGCCATTGGCACAGCCCCGCCACGCAGGCCTATCTGCGCGACGCCAGGGCGCGCCTGCTGGCATGGCGGGCCGCGCAGCGCGAGCTGCTGGCCGAGCTGGGCTGGCGGCAACGCCCCAGCTGCAGCAATTTCTGGCTCACCCTGCCACCCGCCGAGCTGCCCCTGCCAGCGCTGCGCGCGCGCGGCATCAAGCTGCGCGACGCCGGCAGCTTCGGCCTGACCGGCTGGCTGCGCGTCTCCACCCAATCCCCCGCGGCGCAGCAGGCGCTGCGCCTCGCCCTGAAGGAGTTGATGCCATGACCGCCAAGGCCGTGATGGTGCTGGGCACCACCAGCAATGCCGGCAAGAGCTGGCTCGCCACCGCGCTGTGCCGCTGGTATGCGCGCCAGGGGCTCAGGGTCGCGCCCTACAAGGCACAGAACATGAGCAACAACGCCCGCGTCGTGCCCGGCCTGAACGGGGCGATGGGCGAGATCGGCAGCGCCCAGTACTTCCAGGCCCTGGCCGCGCGCTGCCTGCCCGAGGTGCGCATGAACCCGGTGCTGCTGAAGCCCGAGAAGGACACCGCCTCGCAGGTGATCGTGCTGGGCGAGGTGGACCGGCAGCTCACCGACATGCCCTGGCGCGAGCGCAGCGAGCAACTCTGGCTGCGCGCCCGCCCGCCCCTGCACGAGCTGATGGCCGAGAACGACGTGGTGGTGATCGAGGGCGCGGGTTCGCCGGCCGAGATCAATCTGCACAGCAGCGATTACGTCAATATGCGCACCGCGCTGGAGGTGAACGCCGCCTGCCTGTTGGTGACCGACATCGACCGCGGCGGCGCCTTTGCCCATCTCTACGGCACGCACCAGCTGCTGCCCGCGCATGAACGCGCGCTGATACGCGGCTTCGTGCTGAACCGCTTCCGCGGCGACGCCAGCCTGCTGGCGCCCGGCCCGGCGCAGCTGCAGGCCCTCACCGGCGTGCCCACGGTGGCGGTGCTGCCGATGTGGCGCGGCCATGGCCTGCCCGAGGAAGACGGCGTGTTCGATGACGTCGCCAGCGGCAGCGGGCTGAAGATCGCCGTGGTGGCCTATCCGCGCCTGTCCAACCTCGACGAGTTCCAGCCCCTGCGCAGCCTGCCCGGCGTGCGCCTGAGCTGGGCGCGCGAGCCGGCCCAGCTGGAGGCGGCGGACTGGATCATCCTGCCCGGCTCCAAGGCGGTGGCGGCCGACCTGGCCTGGTTGCGCGCGCAACAGCTCGACCAGGCGATCGCCCGCCATGCCGCCGCCGGCAAACCCCTGCTGGGCATTTGCGGCGGCCTGCAGATGCTGGGCGAAAGCCTCTTGGACCCCTACCAGATCGACGGCAACGCGCCCGGCCTGGGCCTCTTGCCCCTGGTGACCCAGTTCGAGCGCGAGAAGCTGCTGCGCCCGGCCCAGCTGCAGTTCGCCGCCGATCTGCAGGGCCCCTGGGCGGCGCTGCACGGCGTGGCGGTGCAGGGCTACGAGATCCACCATGGCCGCACCGCGCAGCACCCCAGCATGGCGCCGGCCCAGGTGGCGCTACGAGATGACGCTGGCGCGGCGGTGGGCTGGCAGCAGGGCAGCGTGCTGGGCCTGTACGCCCATGGCCTGTTCGAGCAGCCGGCCCTGCTGCGTGCGCTGTTCGGCACCGAGGTGCAGACGCTGGACGCGGTGTTCGATGGCCTGGCCGATTTCATCGACCGGCATTTCCAGCCCGACTATCTGATGCAGCTGCTGCAGCCCCCACCCGCATGACCATCCCCCAACGCATTGCCTGCCTCTCCACCGAAGCGGTGGACACGCTTTACCGCCTGGGCGCGCAGGACCACATCGCCGGCATCTCGGGCTATACCGTCTACCCGCCCGAGGCGCGCGCGCAAAAGCCCAAGATCAGCGGCTTTTCCAGCATGAAGATCGAGAAGATCCTGGCGGTGCGGCCCGATCTGGTGATCGGCTTCTCGGACCTGCAGAAGCCCCTGCTGGATGAATGCGCGGCAGCCGGCCTGGCCACGCTGTGCTTCGACCAGCGCGACCTGGCCGGCATCCACGCCATGGTGCTTAGCCTGGGCGCGCTGGTGCGGCGCGAGGCGCAGGCCGAGCAGCTGGTGGCGGCGCTGCAGCAGGCGCAGGCGCGCATCGCCGCGGCCGCCGCCGCCCTGCCCTGGCGGCCACGCGTGTTTTTCGAGGAGTGGGACGAGCCGCTCATCTGCGGCATTGGCTGGGTGAGCGAAATCATCCAGCTGGCCGGCGGCGTCGATGTGTTTGCCGAGCGCGCCAAGGCCGGTTTCGCCCGGCAGCGCATCGTCACGCACGCGGAGGTGCTGGCGCAAGCGCCTCAGCTCATCCTCGGTTCCTGGTGCGGCAAGCGCTTCGCGCCCGACCGCGTGCTGGCCCGCCCCGGCTTTGCCGCGCTCAACGCGCGGCTCATCGAAATCAAATCGGCCGACATCCTCAGCCCCGGGCCCACCGCCATCGAGCGCGGCGCGGCCCAGGTGCTGGCGGCCATTCAAACCACTGTTGGAGTCCCATCCGCATGAGCGACCTGATCCCGCAACTTCCCAGCCTCGCCGACGCCGCGCTGGCCCTGCGCCTGCAGACCCGCATCGATCAAAAGACCAAGCCGCTGGGCGCTCTGGGCCGGCTGGAAGCGCTGATGCTGCGGCTGGGCTTGATCCTGGGCAGCGAGACGCCCGCGCTGCTGGAGCCGCAGCTGATGGTGTTCGCCGCCGACCATGGCCTGGCGGCGCGCGGGGTCTCGGCCTATCCCTCCGACGTGACCTGGCAGATGGTGGAGAACTTCCTCGCCGGCGGCGCGGCGGTGAGCGTGCTGGCGCGCCAGCACGGCCTGGCGCTGACGGTGGTGGACGCCGGTGTGCGCCATGAGTTCGCGCCCCGCCCGGGCCTGGTGGTCGCCAAGATCGCCGCCGGCACGGCCGATGCGCTGATGGGGCCGGCGATGAGCGCGGACCAATGCGCCACCGCCATCGCCGCCGGCAAGAACCTCTTGCGCCAGCGCCCCGGCAATGCGCTGCTGCTGGGCGAGATGGGCATCGGCAACACCTCGGCCGCGGCCCTGCTGCTGGCGCGCCTGGCCGGCCAGCCGATCGGCGCCTGCGTGGGCCGGGGGACAGGTCTTGACGATGGCCAGCTGGCGCACAAGACCGCCCTGCTGGGCCAGGTGCTGGAGCGCCACGCGCAGGCCAGCGAGCCACTCGCCGCCCTCGCCGCCTTCGGCGGCTTCGAGATCGCCATGATGGTGGGCGCGGTGCTGCAGGCGGCACTGGAGCGCCGCGTCATCGTCGTGGATGGCTTCATCGCCAGCGCCGCGGTGCTGGTGGCGGCGCGCCTGGCGCCCGCCGTGCTGGAGCGCTGCGTGTTCTCGCACTGCTCCAACGAGAGCGGCCATCGGCTGATGCTGCAGACCCTGCAGGCCGAACCGCTGCTGGACCTGGGCCTGCGCCTGGGCGAGGGCTCCGGCGCCGCGCTGGCCTGGCCCCTGCTGGTGTCGGCCTGCCAACTGCTGGCCGAGATGGCCAGCTTTGCCTCGGCCGGGGTCAGCCAGGCCTGAAAACCGGGCCGGCGCGAGCGCCAAACTGGGCCGCGCCTACCTGTCAGTTCTTGCTGTTTACTTCGGCCGGTCCCTGGCCATAATCGGGCCTGGCTCTGCAAAGTGAGGCACGTAATGACCGACTTGGTGTTTGCCGATGAACTGCCCGAAGAGGCGACCACCGGCAGAGTCAAGCCCATCGATCCCTGGGTGGTGATGATCGTCGACGACGATCCCGCCGTGCACCAGGTCACGCAGCTGGTGATGGCGGATTTCGAGTTCTCGGGCCGCCGCCTGCAGTTCCTCGATGCCTACAGCGCCGCCGAGGGCCGCGAGATCCTGCAGTCGCGCGGCGACATCGCGCTGATCCTGCTGGATGTGGTGATGGAGTCCGAGCATGCCGGCCTGGACCTGGCGCGCTATATCCGCGAAGAGCTGGGCAACAGCTTTGTGCGCATCGTCCTGCGCACCGGCCAGCCCGGCCAGGCGCCGGAAGAGCATGTCATCAAGACCTATGACATCAACGACTACAAGGAAAAGACCGAGCTCACCAAGCGCAAGCTGATCACGGTGTTCTATTCGGCGCTGCGCTCCTACCGCGACATCATGATCATCGAGCAGTCGCGCCAGTCGCTGCGCCGCTCCATCGATGCGATCACGCGCGTCTACGATTCGCACAATCTGCGCCGCTTCGCCTCGGCCGTGCTGGAGCAGGTGGCGCATCTGCTGGGCTACGAGGCCCAGGGCCTGTGCGCCAGCCGCATCTCGGCCTACGCGGCCTCGCACATGGACGGCCGCCTCAAGGTGCTGGCCGCCACCTCCGAGTATTCGCGCCTGCTGGTGGACCAGGAGGTCGAGAGCCTGCCGGCCCAGGTGCGCGAGGCGCTCGACAAGGCCCTGATCGAGCAGCAGAGCTACTTCGAGGAGCTTTGCTACGTCGGCTACTACCGCACCAGCTCGGGCAACGAGAGCCTGCTCTATATGGTGTTCTCCGAGCCGGTGGACGAGCAGGCGCGCGAGCTGCTGGAGATCTTCTGCGCCAATGTGGCGATCACCTACGAAAGCCTGCTGCTGCGCGAGGAGATCCAGGACACCCAGCGCTCCACCGTCTACATCATCGGCGAGGCGGTGGAAAAGCGCTCCAAGGAAACCGGCGCCCATGTGCGGCGCGTCGGCGAGCTCTCGGCCCTGCTGGCCGAGGCGGTCGGCATGACGGCGGGCGATGTCGAATTCATGCGCCAGGCCTCGCCGCTGCACGACGTGGGCAAGATCGGCATCCCCGACCGCGTGCTCAACAAGCCCGGCAAGCTCGACGCCGAGGAATGGGAGGTCATGCAGACCCATGCCCGCATCGGCTTCGAGCTGCTCAGCAAGTCCGACAAGCGCATCCTGCAGCTCGGCGCCACGATTGCCTACGAGCACCACGAGCGCTGGGACGGCCTGGGCTATCCGCGCGGCCTGTCGGGCGAACAGATCAATGTGGCGGGCCGCATCGTCGCGCTGGCGGATGTGCTGGACGCGCTGGTCAGCAAGCGCTGCTACAAGGAGGCCTGGAATTTCGACGAGGCCCTGGCCTATGTACGCGAGCAGGCCGGCAAGCAGTTCGATCCCAAGCTGGTGCAGATGCTGCTGGACCGTCTGGATCTGGTGCGCAGCATCTACGAGCGCTACCCCGACAACTGAGTGGCCCATGAGCGCAGCGCAAGCCGATTGCCCCGAACTTGCACGCATGCTGCAGGAGCGCGGCGAGGAGGTATTGCTGCTGCAGGCGCGCTTGATCGAGCAGGAGCGCCTGGCCCGCCTGGGCGGCCTGGTGGCGGGCTTTGCCCATGAAGTCAGCACGCCGGTGGGCGTGGCGGTGACGGCGGCCTCCGGCCTGGAGGAATTCGCGCGGGAATTGCAGGGCAAGCTGAACAGCGAGCGGCCGACGCGCCAGGAACTGCAGGCCCTGGCCGGCAAGCTGCTGCAGGCGGCGCAGTTCACCAACACCCATCTGCAGCGCGCCTCGGATCTGCTTTGCAACTTCCGCACCCTGGCCGAAGACTGCAGCCATCTGCAGGTGCAGGCGGTGGACCTGCCGGACTACCTGCGCAGGCTGGTGCGCGCCCATGCGCCCGCGCTCAAGAACGCGCAGGTGCAGGTCGACATCAGCGGCCCGGAGCACGTGCCGGCGGTGATGGCGGTGGGCCTGCTGGCGCAGCTGGTCTCGATCCTGCTGCTGAATGCGGTCAGCCATGCCTTCGAGGGTCGGCGCGAGCGCCGCATCGCGATCCATCTGCAGGCCGAGGGCGAGCGTCTGTGCCTGCAGCTGCGCGACAACGGGCGCGGCCTTGCGCCGGCGCAGCGCGCGCATGTGTTCGAGCCCTTCTACACCGGCCAGCGCGGCTCGGGCGGGCGCGGCCTGGGCCTCAACATCGTGATGAATCTGTGCCAGCGCCTGGGCGGTTCGGTGCGGCTGGACGAGGCGCCCGGGCCCGGCCTGGGCTTTATCATCGACCTCCCTCTGAACTCCCCCGCGCTGAGCTGAACAAGGCCTTTGCAGCGCCCGACGATGCTGCATCAATTGCGCCTGTTCCTGATCGCCCTGCAGTTCTTCACGCGCGTGCCGATCCCGCGCTGGGTGGGCTTCGAGCCCCAGTGGCTGCAGCAATGCGCGCGCTACTTCCCCCTCGTCGGCCTGGTGGTGGGCGGCTTTGCCGCGCTGGTGCTCTACGCCGCGCAATGGATCTGGCCCAGCAGCGTGGCCGTGGGCCTGAGCATGGCCGCGAGCATCTGGCTGACCGGCGGTTTCCATGAGGACGGCTGGGCCGACAGCTGCGACGGCCTGGGCGGTGCGGTGAGCCGCGAGCGCGCGCTGCAGATCATGAAGGACTCGCGCATCGGCAGCTACGGCGCGCTCGGGCTGATCCTGATGCTGGGCCTGAAGGCGGCCTGCCTGATCGCGCTGGCCGATGCCTCGCCCGACGGCGTGCTGATCGTGCTGGTGTGGGCGCATATCGCCTCGCGCGCTGCGCCGGTGTGGCTGATGCATGCCCTGCCCTATGCCGGCGACGCCGAGCATGCCAAGGCCAAGCCCCTGGCCACCCAGATCACGGGGCCGGGTCTTGCCACCTGCCTGGCCTGGGTGCTGCTGGCCAGCCTGGGCGCGGTCTGGCTCAGCCCCGAGCTGGTGCCGGTGCTGGCCGGGGTCTGCCTGGCCGCCGTGGCCGCCTGCCTGTGGATGCAGAGCTGGCTGGAGCGGCGCCTGGGCGGCTACACCGGCGACAACCTCGGAGCCACCCAGCAGCTGGTGGAACTGGTGAGCCTGCTGGCCTTCCTGGCGCTCTGGAATGTCTTCTAAGCGCCCCCAGGCCGACGACGTACGTCGTCCGCCCCCCGAGGGGGTCAAGGAAACTTGGGGCGGCCCGGCGCTTCCTTGTGACATGCACGTCTGGCGCCATCCCAGGCCGGAGGGCGCGGCCGGCCTGTGCGTGGGCGCGGGCAGCGATCTGCCAGTGCATTGGCGCCGCAGCAAACGCCTGGCGCGCCGCATCCAGGCGCTGGCCAGGCGCGAGCGCCTGCCGCATCGGGTCTGGACCTCGCCGCTGCGGCGCTGCGCCGACGTGGGGCGCTGGTTGCGCCGCTGGGGCTGGCAGCACCGGCTCGACACCGCCCTGCTGGAGCTGGACTTCGGCAGCTGGGAGGGGCGGCGCTGGGACGAGATCGGCGCCGCGGCGCTGGATGCCTGGATCGCCGACTTCGCCGCGCACTCGCCGGGCGGCGGCGAAGCGCTGCAGGCCCTGCTGACGCGCGCCGCCGCCTGGGAGCCCGCCGAGGCCCGCCTGGTGGTGAGCCATGGCGGCTGGATGCTGGCGCGGCGCTGGCGGCAGCAGCGGGGCCAAGTCTTGCCCGAGGCCGCCACATGGCCGGCGGCGCCGGGCTACGGCCGCTGCTGGCGGCTCTAGCCGGCGGCCGGCAAGGGCTTGGCGCCCAGGCTCAGCAGCAGCTCGAACGCGGCCTTGTTGGCATCGCCGCGGCTCCAGGCCAGCGGCGTGGCGCCCTCGCTGTCCTGGGCCTCCAGCGGCGCGCCCTGCGCGGCCAGCCAACGGATCAGCTCCAGGTGGCCGCCGGCGGCAGCCAGGTGCAGGGCGCTCATCGCCAGGCCGCGCGGCTTGGCCTGGTGGTCGAGCCTGGCACCGCGCGCATGCAGGGCCTGGGCGATCGCGAGATGGCCCTCGCGCGTGGCTTCCATCAGCGCCGAGAAGCCGATGCCGTCCAGCGCCTCCACCGCGGCGCCGGCATCCAGCAGGGCCGCGAGCGCCCGCGCGCGCCCTTCGCGCGCGGCGCGCGCCAGCACGGGCCGGCGGGTCTCGTCCAGGCCGTTCGCATCCGCCCCCGCGGCCAGCGCCTTGCGCACCGCCGCGGCATCGTCGTCCTGCAGCGCGCGCAGCAGGGCCTGCATGGCCGGGCTCGGGGCCAGGCGCTCACCGCGGTGCTCCAGCAGGCGCAGCAGCACGGCCTGGTGGCCGCGCCGCATCGCCACCTCGACGGCATTGCCATGCCCCACCAGATCGGTGCGCGCGCCATGCGCCAGCAGCAGGTTCACCAGCGGCAGCTCGCCGTAGAAGATCGCCCAGTTGAGCGCCGGGTCGCCAAAGCTGTCGAGCAGATTGACCTCGGCACCGCCCTTGAGCAGCAGCTCGGCCATGCGCAGGTCGCGGTTGTTGACGGCCAGCATCAGCGCGCTGGCGTTGTAGTAGGCCGCATAACGCGGATCGGGCGCGGCACCATGCGCGAGCAGCTGCGCGGCAATCTCGTGCTTGCCGCGCGAGGCCGCGATCAGCAGCGGCGCCGACTGGGCCGGCTGGTCGGTGGCCTGGGCCGAGACCCCGCTGGCCAGCAGCTCGGCCACGCGGCCCGCTTCGCCGGCGCGGATCGCGGCCGTGAGTTCCTCGTAGGGGCTGGCATGGCTGGCCGCGGCGGCGGTCAGGGCAAGGGCAAGCAGCAGGGCACGCATCGGGGCACTCCAGGAAGCCGGCCAGGGCGGCCGGCCTGCCATCATGCCGAGGCGCCCGCGGCGCGCGCAGTGCCGGAAGTTCAGTCGAGCTCGACGAGTGGCGTCGGCACGCGCTTGCTGCCGGCCTGCTCGGCCAGCGCGTCGCGCACATTGGCCGCCGCCAGGCCCTTGAAATAGGCCCAGTCGCCAAAGCGCTCGGCCAGGGCCTTGAGCACCTGGGCCTGGGCCTCCTCGCCGCGCAGGCCCTGGGCCCAGGCCTGCCCGGCCAGTTCGCGCAGGGTCGTCAGATAGGCGCGGAAGGCCTGCACATCGGCACTGTCGCCCACCTCGCCATGGCCGGGCACGAAGCGCGTCTGGGCGCGGCCGCGCGTGAGGCGCTCGAGGGTGGCGATCCACTCGCCGCTGCGTGCATCGATCAGATTGGGAATCGAACGCCGCCAGAACAGGTCGCCGGTGAACAGCAGCTGTGCGTCCGGCACGGCCACCACGGTATCGCCACCGGTGTGGCCCGGGTAATGGCGCAACAGCAGCTTGCGGCCGCCCAGTTCCAGCTCCAGGGCCTGCTGGTAGCTCAGCTGCGGCTGGGGCAGCGTGGCGAGCAGCTCACGCGCCGCGGCGCTGGCCTTCTCCTCGCCGCCCAGCAGGCGCAGGTTCTCGCCGTGCTGCCAGGCCTGCACATTGCGATGCGCGATGACGAGGGCGCCGGCGGCCACCAGCTGGGCATTGCCGGCCACATGGTCGATATGGTGATGGGTGTTGATCAGGTAGCGCAGCGGCAAGGGGCTGAGCTTGCGCACCTCGGCCAGCAAGGCCCGCGTGGCCTCGGGGCGGTAGAAGCTGTCGACGATGGCGATCGCCTCGCTGCCGATGATGACGCCGGCATTCGCGCCCGCGCGCCCACCCTGGTCGATGGCGGCATAGACGCCCGGAGCGAGTGGCTCCAGCTTGAAAGGAAGGGCCGCCGGCGGCTCCTGCGCGTGAGCCAGCATGCCCACCCACGCCAGGCCCAGCAGCCAGCCTGCCTTCATGCGCTGACGGCCGTCAGCCGCAGGTACTTCTGCATCAGGGTCTCGCGGCTCTCCACATGGGCCGGGTTCACCGGGATGCAGGCCACCGGGCAGAGCTGCACGCATTGCGGCTCATCGAAATGGCCCACGCATTCGGTGCACTTGTCGGGGTCGATCTGGTAGAACTCCTCGCCCATCGAGATCGCATGGTTGGGGCATTCCGGCTCGCAGACATCGCAGTTGATGCACTCGTCGGTAATCATCAAAGCCATGGCGTTACTCCGGTCGGCCCTTGCTGATGCGCTCCTGCAGGCGCTCGCGCACCGAGGGTGACACGAACTGGGAGACATCACCGCCCAAGGTGGCAATCTCGCGCACAAAGGTGCCGGAGATGAACTGGTACTGGTCGCTGGGCGTGAGGAAGACGGTCTCGACCTCGGGCATGAGCTTGCGGTTCATGCCGGCCATCTGGAATTCGTATTCGAAGTCGCTCACCGCGCGCAGGCCGCGCACCACCACCTTGCCGCCATGCTGGACCACGAAGTCGCGCAGCAGGCCGCGGAAGGGGATCACCTCCACGTTCGGGTACTTGGCCGCCAGCTCCTTGGCGATCTCCAGGCGCTCCTCGATGGTGAACATGGTGCGCTTGTGATGGCCGGCCGCCACCGCAATGATGAGCCGCTCGAACAGCCGGCTGGCGCGGCGCATCAAGTCCTCATGGCCCAGGGTCATGGGATCGAAGGTGCCGGGATAGACGGCGGTGAGGACGGTCACGGAGGTCATGGCGCGGATTATCCCTTGCGACGCCAGAGCGCGTAGTGCACCGCGCCGGCACGCCCCTCGCGCCAGGGCTCCAGCTCCAGCTCGGGCGGCGCGACGACGGCCTCGGCCGACTCGACATAGACAAAACCGCCTGCCACCAGCAGCGGCGCGGCAGCGCGCAGCGCCGGCTCGCCAAGGCCCTGCTGGAAGGGCGGGTCCAGCAGCACCAGCTCGAAGCGGCCGGGGGCCGAGCGCCCCATCCAGCTCAGCGCGTCGCTGCATTCCACGCGCAGGCGCGCCTCGGCCTTGAGGCGGGCGCGGCTCGCGTTGAGGCTCTTGGCCAGCTCGGCATCGCGCTCCAGCAGCAGCACATCGGCGGCGCCGCGCGAGGCGGCCTCGAAGCCCAAGGCACCGCTGCCGGCAAAGGCATCCAGCACGCGCCAGCCACTCATGTCCTGGCCCAGCCAGTTGAACAGGGTCTCGCGCACGCGGTCGGGCGTGGGGCGCAGGCCGGGCTTGTCGGCCACCGGCAGCTTGGAGCGCTTCCAGTCGCCGCCGATGATGCGCACCTCACGTGGGGCATTGCGCGGCGCGCCGGGTGTGACGGGCTTGGCCGGCTTGCGGCGGGGCTCTTCAGCGTGGGGGGAATCAAAAATGCGTTGGTGCTTGGCTCTCACAGCCGGACCTCGATGCCGCGTGACGCCATCAAGGCCTTGGCCTCGCCGACGGTGTGCTGGCCGTAATGAAAAATGCTGGCCGCCAGCACCGCATCGGCACCGCCGATCTTGATGCCGTCCACCAGATGCTCCAGCGTGCCCACGCCGCCCGAGGCGATCACCGGCACGCTCACCGCATCGCTGACGGCGCGGGTGAGTTCGAGGTCGAAGCCGATCTTGGTGCCGTCGCGGTCCATGCTGGTGAGCAGGATCTCGCCGGCGCCGTACTCGGCCATCTGGCGCGCCCAGGCCACCGCGTCCAGGCCCATGTTCTTGCGCCCGCCATGGGTGTAGACGTCCCAGCCCTCGCCGCGCACGGCGATCTCGTCGCCCTGGCGGCGCTTGGCGTCGATGGCCACGACGATGCACTGCGCGCCGTATTTCTCGCTCGCCTCGCGTATCACCGCCGGCCGCGCCACCGCCGCCGAATTGAAGCTGACCTTGTCGGCGCCGGCATTCAGCAGGCGCCGCACGTCGGCCACCTCGCGCACGCCACCGCCCACCGTCAGCGGGATGAAGACCTGGGAGGCCACCGCCTCGATGATGTGCAGGATCAGGTCGCGCCCGTCGCTGGTGGCGGTGATGTCGAGAAAGGTGAGCTCGTCGGCGCCCTGCTCGTTGTAGCGCGCGGCGATTTCCACCGGATCGCCGGCGTCACGCAGTTCCAGGAAGTTGACACCCTTGACGACGCGGCCGCCGGTGACGTCCAGGCAGGGAATGATGCGTTTGGCCAGCATCACTGTGCGGCCAGCGCGTCGGCACGAGCCTGGGCGGCAGCAAGGTCCAGATCGCCGGTGTAGATGGCGCGCCCGCAGATCACGCCCTCGACGCCGAAGCTCTCCACCGCGCAGAGCGCCTCGATGTCCTGCATATTGGAGAGCCCGCCCGAGGCGATCACCGGGATGCTGAGCGCCTGCGCGAGCTTCACGGTGGCGTCGATATTGATGCCGCTGAGCATGCCGTCGCGGCCGATGTCGGTATAGATCACGCCCTCGACACCGTAGTCCTCGAACTTCTTGGCCAGGTCCACCACCTCGTGGCCGGTCAGCTTGCTCCAGCCATCGGTGGCCACCTTGCCGTCCTTGGCGTCCAGGCCCACGATGATGTGGCCGCCGAAGGCCGAGCAGGCGTCCTTCAGAAAGCCCGGGCTCTTCACCGCGGCGGTGCCGATGATGATGTAGGAGATGCCCGCGTCCAGGTAGCGCTCGATGGTGTCGAGGTCGCGGATGCCGCCACCCAGCTGCACCGGGATCTCGTCGCCCACCTCGCGCAGGATGGACTTGATGGCCGCTTCATTGACCGGTTTGCCCGCGAAGGCCCCGTTCAGGTCCACCAGATGCAGGCGGCGCGCGCCGGCGTCCAGCCAGCGGCGCGCCATCGCGGCGGGGTCTTCACCAAAGGTGGTGGAGGCATTCATGTCGCCCTGTTGGAGGCGGACACAGCGACCGTCTTTCAGGTCAATCGCAGGAATCAGCAGCATGGCCGAGTTGCAGGTGGTGGTGGGAGATTGGGGAGAAGAGAAAACGGGCCGCCGAGGACGAGGCTGTCCTCAAGGCTTCCAGTGCAGGAAGTTGCGATACAGGGCAAGCCCCAGCGCGGCACTTTTCTCGGGATGGAATTGGGTGGCAAAAATATTATCCCGGGCCACCGCGCAGGTAAAGCGCAAGCCGTAATCGGTCTCGCCGGCGCTGTGGCGGGCATCCGACGGTTGCGCGTAGTAGCTGTGCACGAAGTAGTACCAGGACTCGTCGGGCACGCCGGCCCAGATCGGATGCGGCAGGCTCTGGCGCACGCGGTTCCAGCCCATCTGCGGCACCTTGTAGCGGCTGCCGTCGGGTTGCAGGCGGCCCTCCAGCTGGAAGCGCTTCACCTGCCCCGGGATCAGGCCCAGGCCCGGCGTGTCCTGCTCCTCGCTGTGGTCCAGCAGCATCTGCATGCCCACGCACACGCCCATCAGCGGCTTGTTGGCGGCGGCATGCAGCACCGCCTCCTTGAGGCCGGAGTCCTGCAGCTCGCGCATGCAGTCGCGCATCGCGCCCTGGCCCGGCAGCACCACGCGCTCGGCGGCATAGACCTCGTCGGGATTGGCGGTGATCAGCACGGCCAGGCCGGAGTCCTGCGCCACATGCTGCACGGCCTGCGAGACCGAGCGCAGATTGCCCATGCCGTAATCGACGACGGCCACAGTGCGTGTCATCTCAGAGGCTTCCCTTGGTGGACGGAATCACGCCGGCCGAACGGGGGTCCAGCGTGGCGGCCATGCGCAGCGCGCGGCCGAAGGCCTTGAACATGGTTTCGCATTGGTGATGCGCATTGTGGCCCTTGAGGTTGTCCACATGCAGGCTCACCAGCGCGTGATTCACAAAGCCCTGGAAGAATTCATGGGTCAGCTGGGTGTCGAAGGCGCCGATCGCGCCGGCCGTGAACTTGACGTCCATCACCAGACCGGGCCGGCCGGAGAAATCGATCACCACGCGCGAGAGTGCCTCGTCCAGCGGCACATAGCTGTGGCCGTAGCGGGTGATGCCCTTTTTGTCGCCGATCGCCTGGGCGACGGCCAGGCCCAGGGTGATGCCCACGTCTTCCACCGTGTGGTGGCCGTCGATGTGCAGATCGCCCTTGGCGTCGACCTCCAGATCGATGAGGCCGTGGCGGGCGATCTGGTCCAGCATATGGTCGAAGAAGCCGATGCCGGTGGAGAGCTTGGCCTCGCCCGTGCCGTCCAGGTTGACGCGCACGCGGATCTGGGTTTCCTTGGTGTTGCGGGTGACTTCAGCGACGCGAGTCATGACAGGCTCTCTTTCAGGGCGGCCAGCATGGCCGCATTTTCATCCGGGGTACCGATGGTGATGCGCAGGCAGTTGGCCAGCAAGGGGTGCATGGCCGAAACGTTCTTGATCAGCACGCCGCGCGCCTTCATGGCCTCGAAGGTCTTGGCCGCATCGGCCACGCGCGCCAGCACCATATTGCCCTGGCTGGGAAAGGGGCGCACGCCCGGCAGCTGCTGCAGGGCCGCCAGCACGCGCTCGCGCTCGGCGCGCAAGGCCCGTGCCTGCTCGGCATAGACCTCGGCATGCTCCAGCGCGAACAGCCCGGCCTCGGCGTTCAGCACGCTCACATTGAAGGGCGGGCGCAGCTTCTCGATCTCGTTCACCAGCGCCGCGGCGCCGATCAGGTAGCCGATGCGCACGCCGGCCAGGCCGAACTTGCTCATGGTGCGCATCACCAGCACCTTGGGGTGTTCGCGCAGCAGGGCCACGCCGTCGCGCTGGGCGAAGGGCTGGTAGGCCTCGTCCAGCACCACCAGGCCGGGCGCGGCGGCGATGATGCGGCGGATCGCGCCCTCGTCCCATTGGTTGCCGGTGGGGTTGTTGGGATAGGCCAGGTAGATCAGCGCCGGCCGGTGCTCGGCAATGGCGGCCAGCATCGCGGCCTCGTCGAGTTCGAAGTCGGCGTGCAGCGACACACCGACGAACTTCAGGCCCTGGTAGCGCGCCGAGATCTCGTACATCACGAAGCTGGGCAGCGGCGCGAGCACCACCGCGCCGGGGCGGCTCACCGCCATGCTGAGCAGGCCGATCAGCTCGTCCGAGCCATTGCCCAGCGTGATGGCGCAGCCCGCGGGCATGCCGGCATGCGCCGCCAGCGCGGCGGCCAGGTCGCGCGTGCGCTCGGCCGGGTAGCGGTTGATGGCCACCGCGCCCAGGCGCCGGCCCAGCTCGGCCTGCAAGGCCTCGGACAGGCGGTAGGGGTTCTCCATCACGTCCAGCTTCACCAGCCCGGCGGCGCTCTGCACCGGGTAGGCCTTGGTGGCGCGCAGGTCCTCGCGCAGGCAGTTCAGGGCAGTGTCGAGTTCGTCCATGAGGTTCAGGCCGTGAGCAGCTCGGGGCCGCATTGCAGGGGGTTGATGACGCGCACGCTGTCGAACTGCGCCTCGTGCGGCAGCTCCAGGCTCAGCAGCCACTCGCAGCCCTGGGCCTTGGCGGCGGCCACGACCAGGGCGTCCAGATAGGCCAGGCCGAAGCGGCTTTCGATCGACCAGGCGCTCTCCACCGTCGCATGGTCCACCGCCCAGGGATGCCAGCGCTGGTAGCGGCGCACCTCGGCACGCGCGTCGCCGTTGGGCATGGGCGGCTCGATGCGGGTGGTGACGAGGCGGTAGAAATCGTTCAGCACCTGGGTCGACACACGCCCCAGGCGCTGCTGCCACAGCAGCTTGAGCCAGGCCATGGCCTGCTCGCGCTTGGCCTCGTGGGCGCCGTCCTCGCTCAGGATCAGCACCGAGGTGTCCACGAACACCGGGCTCACTTCGCGCCCCGCTTGGGATAGGTCTTGCCCGCCGAGGCCCAGCTGCGCTCGCGGTGCAGCCAGTCCTGCATGGCGCGCTCGTAGGCGTCGTCGTGCCGCATCTTCTCGGCGAGCAGCTCACCCACCAGGCGCGACACGCTGGTATTGCGCCGCGCGGCTTCGAGCCGGGCCCATTCGGCCACCCTGTCTTCCATGGTGACGGTGACGTTCTTCATGAGCGCCATGGTACACGAAGTTCGTGTAGCACGAACTTCGTGTGATTTCATGCTTAGCGCTTCAATCGCATTTCGGCGGCCCGGGCATGGCCTTGCAGACCCTCGCCATAGGCCAGCTCGGCCGCGATGGGCCCAAGCTTCTGCGCCCCGGCCTCGCTCACCTCGATCAGGCTCGAACGCTTTTGAAAATCGTAGACGCCCAGCGGCGAGGAGAAGCGCGCCGTGCCCGAGGTGGGCAGCACGTGATTCGGACCGGCGCAGTAGTCGCCCAGGCTTTCGCTGGTGTAGGCACCCAGGAAGATCGCGCCGGCGTGGCGCAGCAGCGGCTCCCAGCGATGCGGCTCGGCGCTGCTGACCTCCAAGTGTTCGGGTGCGATGCGGTTTGATAAAGAGCAGGCCTCGTCCATCGAGCGGGTCTGTATCAGCGCGCCGCGGCCTTCCAGCGAGGCGCGGATCACGGCTGCGCGCGGCATGGTCGGCAAGAGTCGTTCGATCGATGCCCGCACCTGCTCGATATAGGCCGCGTCGGGGCAGAGCAGGATGCTCTGTGCCAGCTCGTCATGCTCGGCCTGGCTGAACAGGTCCATCGCCACCCAGTCGGGCGGGGTCGTGCCGTCGGCCAGCACCAGGATCTCGCTGGGGCCGGCGATCATGTCGATGCCGACCTGGCCGAACACATGCTTCTTGGCGCTGGCCACATAGGCGTTGCCGGGGCCGGTGATCTTGTCCACGCGCGGCACCGTGGCCGTGCCATAGGCCAGCGCCGCCACCGCCTGCGCGCCGCCAATGGTGAAGGCGCGGTGCACGCCGGCCACATAGGCGGCGGCCAGCACCAGCGGGTTCTTCTCGCCCCTGGGCGTGGGCACCACCATGACGATCTCGGGCACGCCCGCCACCTGGGCGGGAATGGCATTCATCAGCACGCTGCTCGGGTAGGCGGCCTTGCCGCCGGGCACATAGATGCCCACGCGGTCCAGCGGGGTCACTTTTTGCCCCAGCAGGGTGCCGTCCTCGTCGCGATAGCTCCAGCTGCGGCCGCAGGCCTCCAGCTGACGCTCGTGGTAGCTGCGCACCCGGGCGGCGGCGGCCGTCAGGGCCGCGCGCTGGGCCGGGCTGATGGCATCAAAGGCAGCCTTCAATTCATCGCGCGTGAGCTCCAGCGCGTTCAGGCTGTCGGCGCTCAGCTGGTCGAAGCGGGCGGTGTAGTCCAGCACCGCGGCATCGCCACGGGCGCGCACATCGGCCAGGATCTCGGCCACGCGGGTCTCGATGGCGGCATCGGTCTCGGCCGACCAATGCAGCACACGCTGGAACTCGGCCTCGAAGTCGGCGGCCGCGGTATTGAGTTGGCGAAGCTTGAGCGTCATGATGATCAGGCCGGGATGGCGGAGGCAAAGGCGTCGATCATCTGGCGCAGCGGCTCGCGCTTGAGCTTGAGCGCGGCCTGGTTCACCACCAGGCGCGAGGAGATGTCCATGATGTGCTCGACCTCCACCAGGCGGTTCGCCTTCAGGGTGTTGCCGGTGGAGACCAGGTCGACGATGGCATCGGCCAGGCCGGTCAGCGGCGCCAGCTCCATCGAACCATAGAGCTTGATCAGGTCCACGTGCACGCCCTTGTCGGCGAAGTGCTGGCGCGCGATCTCGGTGTACTTGGTGGCCACGCGGACGCGCGAGCCCTGCTTCACCGCGGCGGCGTAGTCGAAATCGTCGCGCGTGGCCACGCTCATGCGGCAGCGCGCGATGTTCAGGTCCAGCGGCTGGTACATGCCCGCGCCGCCATGCTCGATCAGCACGTCGCGGCCGGCCACGCCGATATCGGCGCCGCCGTACTGCACATAGGTGGGCACGTCGGTGGCACGCACCAGCACCACGCGCACGTCAGGGCGGTTGGTGCTGAGGATGAGCTTGCGCGAGGTTTCCGGGTCTTCCAGCACCTCGATGCCGGCGGCCTTCAGCAGCGGCAGGGTCTCTTCGAAGATGCGGCCCTTGGAGAGTGCCAGCGTGATCATGATGCGTCGTCCTTTGAATCTGAATTCGGTTCAGCGGACGGCAGCGGGTTCACAGACGTGGCACCAACAGCCACCCGCCCTCAACAGCGGATGGGGTGTTCAGTGATGGTGGTGCTGCGGCTCGGCGGCCGCGGCCGCATGCTCGGCGGGCGTGAGCGTCTTCATCGACAGCGCATGGATCTGCTCGCGCATGCGCTCGCCCAGCGCCTGGTAGACGCGCTGGTGGCGGCGCACCCGGTTCAGCCCCTCGAACTCGGTGGAGACGATGGTGGCAAAGAAATGGCGGCCATCGCCCTCGACTTGCAGCACTTGGCAGTCAAGTCCGTTGGCGATGTATTGCTGAACTTCGGCGGGGGTGGGATCGGCCATGGTGGGAGGATTCTAAGGGCCCTGGGTTAACCCCTGATTTTGTAGCCCCGGCGCAGCAGCTCCAGGGCAATACCTGACACCACCACAAAGCTGGTGGCCACGATGGCCAGCGAGATCCAGGGCGAGACATCGCTGACGCCGAAGAAGCCACGCCGGAAGCCGTCGATCATGTAGAAGAAGGGATTCAGGTGGCTGATGCCCTGCCAGAAGGCCGGCAGGCTGTGCACCGAATAGAACACGCCCGAGAGAAAGGTCATGGGCATGATGATGAAGTTCTGGAAGCCCGCCATCTGGTCGAACTTCTCGGCCCAGAGCCCGGCGATCAGGCCCAGCGCGCCCAGCATGCCCGCGCCCAGCGCCGCGAACACCAGAATCCACCAGGGCTCGGCAAAGCTGGGCGGGCCGAACCACACCGTCACCATGAACACGCCCGTGCCCACCGTCAGGCCGCGCACCACCGAGGCACCCACATAGGCCACGAACCAGGCCCAGTGCGACAGCGGCGTGACCAGGAGGAACACCAGATTGCCGGTGATCTTGCTCTGTATCAGGCTGGAGCTGCTGTTGGCAAAGCTGTTCTGCAACACGCTCATCATCACCAGGCCGGGGATCAGAAAGCTGGTGTAGCCCACCGAGCCGTAGACCTTGACATGGTTCTCCAGCACATGGCCGAAGATCAGCAGGTACAGCACGGCGGTGAGCACCGGCGCCGCCACGGTCTGGAAGCTGACCTTCCAGAAGCGCAGGATCTCCTTGTAGAACAGCGTGCGAGCGCCTTGCAGTCGAATCGCGCTCATGCCTGAGCTCCTTGCATGATTTCCAGGAACACGTCTTCCAGATCGGCCCGGCCGATCTCCAGGTCTTCCACCGGGCAGTTCGCGGCGCGCAGGGCGGCCAGGATGGTCTCGACCTCGGCCGCGTCGTGCGCCTTGATCTGGGCGATACGCCCGGTCACACGCGCCTGGGCAGCCAGTTGCGGCGGCAGGGCCGCGTCGGTCTTGAAGCGCAACATGGTGGAGGCGCGGCCGGCCAACAGGTCGGAGGTGCGGTCCAGCGCCACGATGCGGCCCAGCTTGAGCATGGCGATGCGCTGGCACAGCGCCTCGGCCTCCTCCAGATAATGGGTGGTGAGCAGCACCGTGTGGCCCTCGCGGTTCAGGCGCGCGATGAACTGCCAGAGGGTCTGGCGCAGCTCCACGTCCACGCCGGCGGTGGGCTCGTCCAGCACGATCACCGGCGGGCGGTGCACCAGGGCCTGGGCCACCAGCACGCGGCGCTTCATGCCGCCCGAGAGCTGGCGCATATTGGCTTTTGCCTTGTCGGCCAGGCCCAGGCACTCCAGCAGTTCGGTGATCCAGGCGCCGTTGTTGCGCACGCCGAAGTAGCCGCTCTGGATCTCGAGCGCCTCGCGCACCGAGAAGAAGGGGTCGAACACCAGCTCCTGCGGCACGATGCCCAGCGACATGCGCGCCTCCGCGTAGTTGCGCACCACGTCGTGGCCATGCACGGAGACGCTGCCGCCGCTGGCCTGCGAGAGCCCGGCCAGGATGCTGATCAGGCTGGTCTTGCCGGCGCCGTTCGGGCCCAGCAGGCCGAAGAACTCGCCCTGCTGGATGTCGAAGGAGACGCTGTCCAGGGCGCGGACCTGGCCCCCTCGGTAGGTCTTGCTGACCTGGTCAAAACGGATCGCGGGAACGCCCGCGGGCAGGGCTGGGGGGCTGGCATGCATGGGCGGCGATTGTAGGGAGGCCGCTCTTTTCCTGCTGGGCCTTGGCCAAATCCCTGGAGAGCGCGGCTGAACTGATGCCAGAATCGGCGCAGGAGATCACCCGCCCATGGCCACCAAGAAGCCGCGCCGCACCGCGGAACGCATCCTCGAAGTCACGCTGGACCTGTTCAACCGCTTCGGTGAACCCAATGTATCCACCACGCTGATCTCGGCCGAGCTCAATATCAGCCCGGGCAATCTCTACTACCACTACCCGGCCAAGGACGAGCTCATCAATGCGCTCTTCATGCGCTACGAGCGCGAACTGCAGGAGTTGCTGAGCGCCGCCGACAACGTGCGCAATGTGGAAGACGCCTGGCTGTTCTTCCACATGTTGATCGAGCTGATCTGGAAGCACCGCTTCCTCTACCGCGACCTCAACGACCTGCTCTCCAAGAACCGCAAGCTGGAAACACATTTCCAGAGCGTGCTGCAACACAAGGGTCAGGCCATGCGCACCGTGCTGGCCGGCCTGCAGCATGGCGGCGCGCTGCGCATGGATGCGCGCGAGGCCGGCCCCGCCGCCAACTCCATGGTGGTGCTGCTGAGCTACTGGCTCAGCTACGAATATGTGCGCGACCCGCGCCATGCGCTGGAACCCGAACGTGCCGGCGCGGCGCTGATGCGCGGCGCCTTCCATGTGCTGAGCCTGCTGCTGCCCTATCTGGAGCCGGCCTCACGCGAGCATCTGTTTGCACTCGCCGACTCATACCAACAATCCTGAAGGAGACGACCCATGGCCAAGTGGACTGCATTTCCCTACGACAACGCCGCCTTCATCTACGACGCGGCGTCGCTGAAGAAGCATTGGGCACGCCTGCATGCCGGCGATGCCGAGCCCTGGCCCAAGGATGCGGCCGTGGTGCAGGCCTGGATCCACTTCCACGCGGGCGAGTTCCAGAAGGCCTATGAGGCCGGCATTGCCGCGGAAGGTGCCGGCATCACGGTGGCCAACAAGGCCCAGGCCATCTACGCCAACTATCTGGAGAAGAAGGAAAAGACCAAGCTCGAGATGTTCCTGGAAGTGGCCGAGCGCGCCGACATCCAGCAGGGCACCGAGCCCAAGAACCCGAATGCCTATTACTGGCAGGCCTATGCCATCGGCCGCTATGGCCAGGGCATCAGCGTGGCCAAGGCGCTGGCGCAGGGCCTGGGCAGCAAGGTCAAGAACGCGCTGGAGAAGGCCATCGAGCTGCAACCCAAACACGCCGACGCGCACATCGCCCTCGGCGCCTTCCATGCCGAGGTGATCGACAAGGTGGGCAAGCTGCTGGGTAGGACCCAGGGCGCCGATACCGCCACCGGCCTGAAGATGTTCGAGCAGGCCCTCAAGCTCAACCCGAGCAGCGCGATTGCGATGATCGAGCGCGCCAACGGCCTCATCATGCTGGAGGGCGACAAGCGCATGAAGCAGGCCGAGGCCCTCTATGCCGACGCCGCCGCCTGCACCCCCATGGATGCGATGGAATGCCTGGATGTGGAACTGGCGCGCGAGGAGCTGGAGGACTGAGCGAGGGCCAGTCCCTAGTCTGAAGATCCCGGACGAGGGCGGCCCCGTAGCAATTGGCCGGGCGCGGCGCTAACCTTGATCACCCTCAAGCGCTTGTAACGCCATGCGACCCCTACCCGGGGCCGCTGGCCCACAGGGCACGCACAGCTCGATCGAGCCAGGCAGCAATCCCTGCGCCCCCTCGCTCTTTGCCGGCGCCCTGAGCGGCGCTTGCGGACCCACCCTCCAGCAGTACGGGGAGCCGCAAATGAAGCCCATCGTTCTCATGATCTTGCTGGCCGGCAGCGCCATGGCACAGACCGGCACAGGCAGCAGCACCAGTTCCGACGCCGCCATCGAGGCCAGGCAACGAGTCGATTGCGCAATCAGCAAGCACGCCGGCACCCGGCCCGACGCCCCCAGGCCGCGCGGCTATATGAATACCGAAGCCACCGACTACGACAACCCGAACTACGAATACTCGCCCTGCAGCGATGCCGAGTACAGCGAGTACAAGAGCATGTTCGACCCGGCGCGCATGTTGCGCGAAGCGCCGTCGGCCGCGGGCCGCAGCAGCCCCGCCCAGGAGCGCGCCCTGGTGATCCGCGAACTGCAGCGCGCGCGCCAGGCCGGCGAACTGAATTGGGCGGACCTGGAAATGGGCCTGCCCATGAAGACGCCGCTCTGAACTGCCGCAAGCAGGCGTTTGACGCAAGCGCATTAATTCACGTTTTCACCCGACTGATCTCGCGATCCACCCCCGCAGTCACGGATGGCAATCCGCTGGCTGCGGGGCTAAGCTACGCGCCATGTGCCGGGCCTCAATGCAACGGCATCCCGTTCACTCACCGCGAGACAAGGTTGAATATGAAGCGCACCCTGATTGCCCTGATCCTGGCTCCTCTGGCCGCTGCCTCCTGGGCCAGCAACCAGGAAGCCAACGCCCTGCGCGCCGAGTGCGCCGCCAAGTACAGCCCGGTGGCCGAGGCCACAGCGTCGAACGAGTACCAGTTCGTCTACAAGAAGGGTGACTATCGCGGCGAGAAGCACAACGGCAAGGTCGTGGGCTGCTCGGACTCGCAGTACAACACCTACCTGGCCAGCGTGGACCCGGCGCGCGTGATGTCGGCCAACCCGACCGCCGCCGGCCGCCCGAATATCAAGCCCAATATCAAGCCCAACCTGGCCGCCGAAGCGGCCAAGAACAGCAAGTAAGAAGCTCAGCCCTCCTCGCCCCAGGGCAGCATCAGGGCGAGGAGTAGCAGCTTGTTGAACTCGGGCGCAAAGCGCTCGATGATGGCCTCGGGATCGGGGCAGAGCTTGCTGTCGGTGATGAGGCCGAACTGCACATGGCCGGCATAGGTGAGGATGCTGACGCCCATGCCGATATCGCCCGACTGCGGCACCCAGAACATCACCCGCTCCACCGTCGAGCCGCAGAACTTCAGCGCCTCGGCCGGGCCGGGCACATTGGTCATCACCGCGGTGGCCTTCTTGGCAAAGATGTTCAGCATCGCGTGCTGCACCGGCTTGATCAGCAGGCCGGCCACGCTCAAGAGACCGAAGGCCATGATGGGCTGGAAGCTGCCCTTCAGCTCCTGCATGCGCGTGCGCACCGCGTAGAGCCGCTCCACCGGATTCTCGATGCCGATCGGCAGCACCAGCGGCACCAGGCCGAAGCGGTTGCCCAGCTGGTAGGCCTTCTCCAGCGGCCGCAGATTCACCGGCACCATGGCGCGGATCTCCTGCCCCGTCACATCGTCGCCCTTGTCGATCAGGTAACGCCCGATCGCGCCCGCCACGCAGGACAAGAGCACATCGTTGATCGAGCAATTGAGCGCCTTGCCCACCGCCTTCACCGCGTCCAGCGGCAGGGCGTCGTCCCAGGCCACGCGCTTGTGGGTGCCGGGCTTGCCCTTGAGGCGGGTGTGCGAGTCGTCGCTCATGAGCGCAAAGGCCGCCACATCGCTGACCGCCTGGTAGCCCATGCGGGCGGCATGCAGCGAACTGTCGAGCGGATGTTCCTGCTGCATCACCATGTCCACCGACTTGGCCATGCCGGCACCGGCCACGCCGATGGCCTTGATGGTCAGGTCGCTGATGGGCTTGAGCAGGGCGTCGGTGAGCCAGTCCTGGTCGTCGCGCGGCTGCTGCTTGCGCTTGGGCGGCGGCTTGCCGCCATCGGTGATTGAGAGCATGACGGCAATCAAGGCGATGCCGTCGGCGATGCAATGGTGGATGCGCGCGATCAGGGCGCTGCCGCCGTCCATGTCCTCGACCAGCTGGAACTGCCACAGCGGCCGGCGGTGATCCAGCGGCTCGGCCGCCAGCTCGCCCACGCGCTCCTGCAGCGCCGCCTGCCGTGTCTGCCCCTTGGCGGGCGTGAGGGTGGTGGTCAGCACATGCTGGCGGATGTCGAAGTCTTCGTCGTCCACCCATTGGGCGCCGAGCGTGTCTTCCACCACCTTCTGGCGGAAGCGGGTGTACTGCAGCAGGCGCTCCTCCACGCGCTGGCGCAGGGCTTCCAGCGTGATGCCGGGGCGGATGAACCACACGCCGACGATCATCATCAGATTCGCCTCGGTGTCCATGCGCAACCAGGCGGTGTCCACCTTGGACATGCGTTGTGCGGCCAGTGCCAATTTGTTCTCCTGTTGCTTCTTGCTTCTAGAGTTTGCGCACCAGACCATGCTGGTTAACATCCGCTGCGTCCATACCGATTGTCACCAGTACTGAGGAGCCATGATGAGCCTGAATGAGCAATTCGAAGCCGCTGTTGCAGCATCCAAACAACTGCCCGAGCGCCCCGACAACATGACCCTGCTGAAGCTCTACGCGCTCTACAAGCAGGGCAGCAGCGGCGACGTGGAGGGCTCGCGCCCCGGCTTCACCGACATGGTGGGCCGCGCCAAGTACGACGCCTGGGCCGCCCTCAAGGGCACCGCGGCCGACGAGGCCAAGCAGCAGTACATCGACCTGATCGAATCGCTGCAGTAAAGCCCCGCTGTACGCGCCAGGCCGGCCTGCTCAGGCCGGCTTTTTCTTGCCCGCCGCCTTCTTGGCAGCGGCACTGGCCAGCAGCTGGTCCAGCTCCTTCTGGATCTCGCCCTCGATGGTGGACTTGAAGGCGCCCAGCAGCAGGCCCAGCCTGGCATGCAGATCGAAATGGTCAGCCGCCACGATCAGCTCGCCCTTCACGCCCGAGCGCGTGAACTCCACCGTGTCGCTGGTCTCGCCCTCCAGCACCGTGCATTCCATGTCGAACTTGTCCTCCACCTGCTCGGCCCAGGCCCAGGCAATTTCGCGCGCCTTCTTCAGGCCCAGGGCATGTTCACGGTGGATGCGGATGTCGGCCATCGGTGGCTCCTTGTTCTGACAATGCCTGCAACTCTAAGCGACGCTGCGGCTTGGGCAGCGCCGCCAGGCGTCGCACCTCGGCATAGAAGCGCGGCCAGTCGCCGTCCAGCCGGGCATGCAGGCGCTCGAACTGCGGCGTGAGCTCGTTGTAGGCACCCAGCACCGCCAGGCTGGCGTTGTTGGCGCGCGCATACCAGCCGTCGTAGCCCGCATAGCCGCCCCAGGCCTCGCGCTTGAGCTGCTCGTAGTCGGCGCGCAGCGCGGCGAACAGGGCCTGCTTGGCGGCGCGCTTGGCCGCGTCATCCTGCGCGCCGGCATAGAGCTGGGCCAGCCGCTCGCGGTAGCGCAGGTTCAGCGCCAGAAAGTCGCGCCGCCTTGCATCGCCCTGGCGATAGATCTGCAAGGCCGCCGCCGAGCCCTGCTGGCGCAGCCAGGCCTCGGCGCCCAGGCGCTCCACCGCGCCGGCAAAGCTCTCGTTGAAGACCGTGTCGTCCTTGGCATAGGCCACCTGGTGCGCCAGCTCATGGAAGATCATGCGTGCCAGCTCGCCCTCGGCATAGGCGATGAAGGTGTTCAGCAGGGGATCGCCGCCCAGCCAGCTGCTCCAGCCCAGGGTCGAATAGGCCGGCACGCCGTACACGCTGACCTCCAGGCCCTGCGCGCGCAGCGGCGCCGCAAAGGCCTCGGCCTCGGCCTGCTCGAAATAGCCGCGATAGCCCACGCAGCCCATGAGGGGAAAGCACCAGGTCTGCAGGTTGAGGCTGAACTCGGGCGTGGCCACCACGTTCCAGACCGCGGCGCTGCGGCCCAGCTCCGCATAGCGGCGGTAGCTGTTGTTGTCGGGCAGCTTGAGCTCGCGCACCGAGAACTCGCGCATGCGCTGGCTCAAGCGCAGGCGCTCGCGCAACGCGGGCTGGAGCTCGGGCTGGGCCAGCCATTCGTCCACCGGCCTGGCGGCATTGACCAGGCGCAGGTGGCCCGCCACCGAATGGCTCAGATAGCTGAGCTCGGCGCAGCCGCTCAGCAGCGCCATCGCGGCCGCGGCGGCCAGCGCCAGCAGCCCGCGCCTCACGAGGCGGCCACCTCGACCAGGCAGTCGTAGAACACCGGGGCATGGCCCATATCGGTCAGACCCTGGTGCGTCACCTCGTTGACATTGCTGCCGCCCGCACCCAGCTTGCGCCACCACACGCCCAGGCCGTTGACCACGCCGGGGCGTGCGCGCGCGCTCACCGCCAGCCGGCACAGATAGCTGCCGCGGTCGTTGAAGGCGCGCACCATGGTGCCATCGGCCAGGCCGCGCGCCGCCGCGTCGTCGACATGCATCTCCAGCAGCGGCTCGCCCTCGATGTCGCGCAGGCTCTTCACGTTCACGAAGCTGGAATTGAGGAAGTTGCGCGCCGGCGGCGAGATCATCGCCAGCGGATAGCGCGCCGCCAGCGCCGGCGCCGAGCGCGCACTCTCGTAGTTGGGCACGAAATCCGCCCCGGCGGCCTGGGCCCGGCCGTTGGGGGTCAAGAACTGACCCTCGGCGAAAGGCGCCTCGGCCAGCGGCAGGCTCCACCAGCCCTGGGCGCGCAGGGCCTCGAAGTCGACACTGTCGCGGAAGGCCTGGCGCGCCAGCTGCTCATCGGTTTCGGCAAAGCAGGCGTCGGTGAAACCCATGGCGGCGGCCAGCTCGCGGAAGATCTGGGTGTTGGACTTGGCCTCGCCCAGCGGCGCGATCGCCGGCTCGTTGATCAGCACATCGGTGTGGCCATAGCTGGTGTGCAGGTCCAGGTGCTCCAGCTGGGTGGTGGCGGGCAGCACATAGTCGGCCAGGTCGGCCGTATCGGTCATGAAATGCTCCAGCACCACGGTGAACAGGTCGGCGCGCTGGAAGCCCTGCACGACCTTGGGCGACTCGGGCGCCACCGCCACCGGGTTGCTGTTGTAGACGATCAGCGCCTCGACCTTGGGGCCGAACTCCGGCCCGGCCTCGCGCAGCAGCGCGTCGCCGATCGTGCTCATATTGATCAGCCGCGACGGCCGGCCGGCGCGCAGCTGGGGCAGCTCCAGCGCATCGACGTTCTTGTGCGGCGCGAACCAGCCCGAGCTGGAGAGCAGCAGGCCGCCGGCGCGCTGGCGCCAGGCGCCTGTCAGGCAGGGCAGCAGCGCGATCAGGCGCACCGCATTGCCGCCGCCGCGCACGCGCTGCATGCCGTAGTTGAGGCGGATCGCCGCCGGCGCGATGGTGCCGTAGTCGCGCGCCAGCCCGCGCACCTCGGCGGCCGTGATGCCGCAGACCTCGGCCACCCGCTCGGGCGGCCATTGCAGGGCGCGCTCGCGCAATTCCTGCCAGCCGTCCACATGGCGGGCCAGGTAGTCGTGATCCAGCCAGTCATGCGCGATCAGCTCGTGCATCAGGCCCAGCGCCAGCGCCCCGTCGGTGCCCGGCAGCAGGGCGATGTGCTGATGGCATTTGTCGGCCGTCTCGGTCTTGCGCGGGTCGATGCAGATCAGCTTGGCGCCAGCGCGCTTGGCCTGGTTGGCAAAGGTCCAGAAGTGCAGATTGGAGGCGATCGAATTGCTGCCCCAGATCAGGATCAGCCGGCTCTCGGCGAAGAAGCGCAGATGCATGCCCACCTTGTGCCCATAGGTGGCCGCCAGCGCCGCGCCGCCGGCGGAGGCGCAGATGGTGCGCTCCAGCTGCGAGGAGCCCAGCTTGTTGAAGAAGCGCGCCGCGATGCTTTCGCCCTGCAACAGGCCCATGGTGCCGGCATAGCTGTAGGGCAGGATGGCCTGCGGGTCCGCGATGGCCTTGAGCCGCGCGGCGATGTCGCCCAGCGCCTCGGCCCAGCCGACGCGCACGAACCGCGGCGCCTCCTGCTTGCCGCTGACGCGCTTGAGCGGGTGCAGCACGCGCTCGGGGTGGTAGCTGCGCTCCGCGTAGCGCGAGACCTTGGTGCACAGCGCGCCATGGGTGGAGCCATGCTCGGCCTGGCCCTGCACCTTGGTGACGCGGCCGTCTTCCACGGTGATGCGCAAGGCACAGGTGTCGGGGCAATCGTGCGGGCAGGCGCCCTTGACGACGCCGCTCTGTGGCAAGGGGGTGACAGCGATGACGGAATTCATCCGCGAACTATTGCACAGTGCCGGCCCGCATGCCTTGCGACACCCCAACAGCCGGATGCGCCCCAGGGATCTGCGGCTACCCTTGCCCGCTCCAAGCACCACACCCGGAGCCCTTCTTGCATCGACGCCATTGCCTCACCGGTCTGGCCGCCCTGGCCGCATTGGGCAGCCCTGCCTGCTTACGCGCGCAGGAGCGCCGCCGCATCGTGCTGGGCCAGTCGGCCCCGCTGACGGGCGCCGCCGCCCAGCTGGGCCTGCAGATGCAGGCCGGCGCCAGGCTGCAGTTCGACGCCATCAACGCGGCGGGCGGCATCAACGGCATGGCCGTCGAGCTCAAGACCCTGGACGATGGCTACGAGCCCGAGCGCTGCAAGGCCAATACCGAGAAGTTCATCGAGGAGGAGGTGTTTGCGCTGTTCGGCTATGTGGGCACGCCCACCGCGCTGGCGGCCCTGCCGCTGGTGAACCAGCACAAGATCCCGTTCTTCGCCCCGCTCTCCGGTGCCGAGGCCCTGCGCGAGCCGGCCAGCCGCTGGGTGTTCCATTTGCGCGCCTCCTACTTCGACGAGACCGCGCTGATCGTCAGGCAGTTCATCCAGCTGGGCATGAACAAGCTGGCGGTGTTCCACCAGAACGACGCCTATGGCCGCGCCGGGCTGGAGGGGGTGCAGCGTGCGCTCAAGGGCCATGCCTTGTTGCCGGTGGGCATCGCCACGGTGGAACGCAACAGCGTGGACGTGGCCAAGGCGGCGCGCGAACTGGCCGCCGCCGAGCCCGAGGCCATCGTGCTGGTGAGCGCCTACAAGAGCTGCGCAGCCTTCATCCGCGAGGCCCGCAGGGCCGGCTTCGGCGGTCTGTTCTACAACGTCTCCTTCGTCGGCACCCAGGCGCTCTCGGATGAGCTGGGCAAGGACGCCGCCGGCGTGGTGGTGAGCCAGGTCGTGCCCTACCCCTTCGGCCCGGCCACCGGCCTGGTGGCCGAGTACCAGGCCGCGGTGCAGCGCGCCGGTGGCGGCATGCGCCCCAACTACACCGGCATGGAGGGCTACCTGGCCGCCAAGGTGATGTGCGAGGGCCTGCGCCGCATGGGCCGGCTGAGCCGCGACAGCCTGGTGGCGGCGCTGGAGGGTCTGCAGAACTACAACCCGGGCGGCTTCACGCTGAAGTTCGCGCCGGGCAAGCATGTGGCCTCGAATTTCGTCGAGCTCTCCATGCTCACCGGCGACGGCAAGGTCAAGCGCTGAGCGGTAAACTCGTTCGCACCAGGCGCGCCCAGCCCATGCAAGCATGGCTGGCGCGCCGACCCATTTGGAGTGCCCGCCATGAAGCTCATCGACCCCATCCTGGCTGACGCGCCGGCCATCGTCAAACTGCGACGAGACATCCATGCCCATCCCGAACTCTGCTTCAAGGAAGAGCGCACCTCGGACCTGATCGCCGACACGCTCACCGCGTGGGGCATCCCGGTGCATCGCGGCCTGGGCAAGACCGGCGTGGTGGGCATCGTCAAGAACGGCACGAGCACGCGCGCCGTGGGCCTGCGCGCCGACATCGACGCCCTGCCCATGACCGAGCACAACCAGTTCGAACATGCCAGCATCTACCACGGCAAGATGCACGCCTGCGGCCATGACGGCCACACCGCCATGCTGCTGGCCGCCGCCAAACACCTGGCCAGCCACCGCAATTTCGACGGCACCGTCTACCTGGTGTTTCAGCCCGCCGAGGAAGGCGGTGGCGGTGCGCGCGAGATGATCAAGGACGGCCTGTTCGAGAAGTTCCCGATGGAGGCCATGTTCGGCGCGCACAACTGGCCGGGCATGGCCGCCGGCCAGTTCGCCATCAAGTCGGGCCCGGTGTTTGCCTCCAGCAACGAGTTCAAGATCACCATCCGCGGCAAGGGCGGCCATGGCGCGATGCCGCACCTGGGCGTGGACCCGGTGCCGGTGGCCTGCCAGATGGTGCAGGGCTTCCAGACCATCATCACGCGCAACAAGCGGCCCATCGACGCGGGCGTGATCTCGGTGACCATGATCCATGCCGGCGAGGCCACCAATGTGATCCCCGACAGCTGCGAGATCCAGGGCACGGTGCGCACCTTCACGCTGGAGGTGCTGGACCTGATCGAGCAGCGCATGCAGCAGGTGGCGCGCGCCATCGGCGAAGCCTTCGAGACCCAGGTGGAGTTCGAGTTCAAGCGCAACTACCCGCCCACCATCAACCACCCCAAGGAAACCGCGTTCGCGCGCGGCGTGCTGGAAGACCTGGTGGGTGCGGAGAATGTGCAGGAGTTCGAGCCCACCATGGGCGCCGAGGACTTCAGCTACTACCTGCTGGAAAAGCCCGGCTGCTATTTCCTGATCGGCAACGGCGACGGCAAGCACCGCATCGGCGGCCATGGCCTGGGCCCCTGCATGCTGCACAACCCCAGCTACGACTTCAATGACGAGCTGATCCCGCTGGGCGGCAGCCTGTGGGTGCGCATGGCCGAGGCCTGGCTCAACAGCCCGAGGCCATGAGCGCCGCCGCCCGCTCTTCTTCCTCGTGCTTCGCGCAGAGCTACGCCGAGGCGCGCGACAAGTTCCTGGCCGCCGTCGACGCCGCGGGGCTGGACAACGAGGCCCATCTGCACCCGCTGCTGGGCCGCGATGGCGAACGCCTGGCGATGGACGTGGTGCTGCAGGGCCCGGCCGACGCAGCCGGCCTGCTGATCATCAGCAGCGCCTGCCATGGCGTGGAGGGCTTTTGCGGCTCCGGCGTGCAGGTAGCCCTGCTGCAGGATGATGGCTGGCGCGCCGCGGTGGCGGCCAGCGGCCTGGCGGTGCTCTACATCCATGCGCTCAACCCGCATGGCTTCTCCTGGTGGCGCCGCGTCACCCAGGAGGGCGTGGACCTGAACCGCAATTTCCACGATTTCCACGCACCCCTGCCGGCCAACCCCGGCTATGACGAGCTGGCCGGCTTCCTGGTGCCGCCGCATTGGCCGCCCACGGCCGAGGACGAGCGCCATCTGAGGGCCTATGCCGTGCGCCATGGCGAGCGCGCCCTGCAGGCCGCCATCACCGGCGGCCAGTACGCGCATGAGCTGGGCCTGTTCTATGGCGGCCGCGCGCCCACCTGGAGCCACCAGACCCTGCGCCATGTGCTGCAGGCCCATGGCCAGCGCTGCGCGCGCCTGGCCTGGATCGATCTGCACACCGGCCTGGGGCCCAGCGGCCATGGCGAGCGCATCTTTGCCGGCCACGATGACCCGGCCGCCCTGGCGCGCGCGCGCGCCTGGTGGGGCCCCGAGGTCACCGCCATCACCGAGGGCAGCTCCAGTTCGGCGCCGCTGCAGGGTCTGATGTGGAATGCCGCCCTCGAGGAATGCCCGCAGGCCAGCTACACCGGCATCGCGCTGGAATACGGCACCCTGCCGCTGGAGGCGATGATCTTGGCGCTGCGCGCCGATCATTGGCTGGAGGCCCATCCGGAGGCCGCGCCGGCCCAGGCGCAGGCCATCAAGCGCCAGATCCGCGACGCCTTCTATGTCGACGAGGAGGGTTGGAAGGCCAGCATCCTCGCCCAGGCCTTCGATGCCGCACACCAGGCCCTGCAAGGGCTGGCCAACACCTCGGCCCTGCAAGGCCGCAGCAAGACATGACCCCAGACGAACTCCAGACCATCCAGCAAGAGACCCAGTACTGGCTGGAGAAGGCCGTGATCGGCCTCAACCTCTGCCCCTTCGCCAAGAGCGTGCATGTCAACCAGCGGCTGCGCTATGTGGTGAGCGAGGCTGAAGCGCCCGAAGAGCTGCTCAAGGAGCTGGCGCGCGAACTGCTGGCGCTGCGCCGCGCCGATCCGGACGAGATCGAGACCACGCTGCTGATCCACCCCAAGGTGCTGACCGACTTCCTGGACTTCAACGACTTCCTGGGTGCCGCGGACGCGCTGGTGGAAGACCTGGAGCTGGACGGCGAACTGCAGATCGCCAGCTTCCATCCCGACTACCAGTTCGCCGGCACCGCGCCCGAGGACATCAGCAACTACAGCAACCGCTCGCCCTACCCGACCCTGCACCTCTTGCGCGAGAGCAGCATCGAGCGCGCCGTCGCCACCATGGCCGACACCGACGCGATCTACGAGGCCAACCTCGAGACCCTCGACAAGCTCGGCATCGAGGGCTGGAAGGCGCTCGGACTGAAGACCCGGGAGTGATGTCCTGATTTGATCGATGCCGGTCCGCAAGCGGCGCGACGGCCGGGCCCGCGCCGGGCACAGTGGAGACCTCTTCAACACGAACCGAGGCCCACGCCATGAAAACCGCATTGCTCGTCATCGACGTCCAGGAATCCTTCCGCCTGCGCCCCTACTGGAGCGAGCAGGATCTGCCCGACTTCCTCGCCCGCAGCAATGCGCTGATCGCGGGCGCCGAGCAACTCGGCCTGCCCATCGTGCGGGTGTTCCACAGCGAGGGCCCGGAAACGCCGGACAACCCCTTCTCGAAGGCATCGGGCCAGGTGCGTCCGCTGGCCGGCCTGCGCGACTATGCGCCCGCCTTCGAGGTGGTGAAGCAGCGCCACAGCGCCCTGGCCGGCACCGGCCTGGGCATCTGGCTGCGCCAGCAGGGCATCCAGCGCCTCATCGTCAGCGGCATCCGCACCGAGCAATGCTGCGAGACCACCACCCGCAACGCCAGCGACGAGGGCTGGCTGGTGGACTACGTGACCGAGGCCACGCTGACCTTTGCCATGCGCCACGCCAGCGGTGTCACGCTCTCGCCCGCCGAACTCAAGCTGCGCACCGAGACCGTGCTGCAGGACCGCTTCGCGCAGGTCTGCACGGTCGAGCAGGCGCTTGATCGGGCCGCCACCGCAAGGCTGTGAGCGCGCCCTTGGGGCGATACTCGGGCCATGTCTCAAATTGATGTCGTGATGCTGGTCGAGCCGCGCTCGCTGCTGCTGGACCTGGCCGGGCCGGCGGAAGCCTTCCGGCTCGCCAACCAGGCCCTGCAGCGGCGCGGCGAGGCGCCCGCCTTCCGGCTGCGCTTTGTCGCGGCGCAGCCGAGCTGCAGCAGCTCGGTGGGCCTGCAGCTGGGCGGCCTGGCCCCCCTGCCCGACACGCTGCCGCCCGATGCCTGGCTGATGCTGGTGGGCTGCCGCCATGCCCAGCCCGGCGAAGCGCCCCCCGGCAGCGCCGAGCTGGCCGACCAGCTGCGCACCCAGAACTGGCTGCATGCGCGCGGCCAGGCCTTGCTGAGCCGCCCCGCGGGCCGGCTGCTGAGCATCTGCTCGGGCGCCCTGCTGGCGGCGCGTGCGGGGCTGCTGGAGGGGCGCCGCTGCACCACCCATCACGAGCTGCTGGACGAGCTGCGCCGCCAGGCGCCGCGCAGCGAGGTGGTGGACAACCGCGTCTTCGTGATCGACGGCCAGGTGGCCTGCAGCGCCGGCATCACCGCCGGCATCGACCTCTGCCTGCACCTGATCGCCCAGCATTGCGGCGACGCCATCGGTGCCGCGGTGGCCCAGACCATGGTGGTCTATCTGCGCCGCAGCCCGCTGGACCCCGAGCTCTCGCCGCTGCTGGCGCACCGCAACCATCTGCACCCGGCCCTGCACCGCACCCAGGACGCCGTCTGCGCCGATCCGGCGCGCGACTGGAGCCTGGAGCGCATGGCCGAGGTGGCCCATGTGACCCCGCGCCACCTGAGCCGGCTGTTCGCGGCCCACACCCACACCACGCCGCTGGCCTATCTGCAGGCGATCCGCATGGAACGCGCCCGGCGCGCCCAGGCGCGCGGCGCCTCGCTGCAGCAGGCGGCGCTGGAGGCCGGCTTCAGCTCCGACCAGCAGTTGCGGCGCACCCGCCGTAAGCTCGAATTGCGCTAACACAGAAGCCACTAACCTGTGGCAAGCGGAGTTCATGCACATCTGTTAACTTGCTCGCCCAGAACAACGAGACCTGCCCGAGGAGCACCGAGTGAACAATTGGCTGCAGCGCCTGGAAGCGCTAGACCCCGACCGACTGCAAGCCATGCGTCGCGGCGTGGAGAAGGAAAGCCTGCGTGCCAATGCCGACGGCTCGCTGGCCCTGACCCCGCACCCCGCGGCGCTGGGCTCTGCGCTCAAGCACCCGCACATCACCACCGACTTCAGCGAATCGCAGCTGGAGCTGATCACCGGCGTGCATGCCTCGGCCGAGCAATGCCTGGCCGAGCTGACGGAGATCCACCAGGCGGTGGTGCACAGCCTGGGCGGCGAGATGATGTGGGCGTCCAGCATGCCCTGTTACCTGCCGGCCGACGAGACCATCCCGATCGGCAACTACGGCTCCTCCAATATCGGCCGCGCCAAGAGCGTCTACCGCATGGGCCTGGGCCATCGCTATGGCCGGCGCATGCAGACGATCTCGGGCATCCACTACAACTGGTCGATGCCGGGCATCTCGAGCGAGCAGTATTTCGACCTGATCCGCAACTTCCGCCGCCACAGCTTCCTGCTGCTGGTGCTGTTCGGCGCCTCGCCGGCGCTGTGTTCGAGCTTTGTCGAGGGCCGGCCGCACGAGCTGCAGGAAATGGGCGCGGGCACGCTCTACCAGCCCCATGCCACCTCGCTGCGCATGGGCCGGCTGGGCTACCAGAGCGACGCGCAATCGCAGCTGGCCGTCAGCTACAACAGCCTGGAGGGCTATGCGCATTCGCTGCAGGGCGCGCTGACCCAGGCCTATCCGGCCTACGAGGCGATCGGCGTGCGCAACCCGGGCGGCGAGTACAACCAGCTCTCCACCAGCCTGCTGCAGATCGAGAACGAGTTCTACGGCACCATCCGCCCCAAGCGCGTCATCCAGAGCGGCGAGCGCCCCCTGCATGCGCTGCGCGAGCGCGGTGTCGAGTATGTGGAAGTGCGCTGCATGGACCTCGACCCCTTCGAGCCGGTCGGCATCAATGCCGACACCATGCGCTTCATCGACATCTTCCTCCTGCACTGCCTGCTGGCCGACAGCCCGCCCGACACCCCCGCGGAGATCGCCGCGCTGGCCCGCAACCAGCAGCGCGTGGCCCATGCCGGCCGCGAACCCGGCCAGGCGCTGGAGCGTGGCGACGCGCGCATCACGGTGCAGGCCTGGGGCCAGGAACTGCTGGAGGCCTTCGGCCCCATCGCCGCCAAGCTCGACCAGGCCCTGGGCGGCGAGGCCTACCGCGGCGCGCTCGACCGCGCCCGCGCCAGCTTCAGCGACTTCGACAGCCTGCCCTCGGCGCGCGTGCTGCAAAGCATCCGCAGCGAGCATGAGTGCTCGCATGTGAGCTTTGTGCGCGAGCACTCGCTGCACATCAAGGCCGGCCTGCTGGCCCTGCCCATCAGCCAGCAACGCCTGGCCGACTATGCGCGCGTGGCCGAGGCCTCGCGCGCCGAGCAGCAGGCGCTCGAGCGCGCCGAGCACGAGCCCTTCGAGGCCTTCCGGCAGCGCTATCTGGCCTCGGATCAATTGCTGGCCTGAAGCGCCCGGCTTCGGGGCTGGTTCAGGGCTGCGTCCTGGCAGCGAGCCAATCGAGATCGGCGGGGCCCAGCGCGCCGGCGCTGAGTTGCGCCAGCAACGCGCCCATGAACTGGCGTTTGGCGGCCAGCGCCGGGTCCTGCTCGGCCCAGCGCCGCAGCCGCGAGGCATAGCCGGGTGTCATCATCCAGCCGAACACCTCGGCCTTGTCCTCCTCGGGGCCGTAGAGCGCATAGGCGCTGACCATGCCGGCCTGCGGATGTCCGAGGTTGGAGAACGCCTTGCCATAGGCGGTGCTCCCGCCCGCGCCGTAACGGATGCCGGCCGGGTTGAGCGCCAGCCATTGCGGATCGCGGTAGTAGTAGTCCTTGAACAGCCGCGCCTCGATCAAATGGTAAAGCTCGTGATGCACGCGCGCCTCGATGCCGGCCGCGCAAGCGCCCAGCGGCCCGCCGATGTCGGCATAGGCCACGCTGTCGCGCTGTGCCGCCGGCATGGCGCGGCGCAGCTGCTCGCCGACGCGCAGGTTCTTGACGAACTCCAGCCGCCGCAGCTGGATGCGCGCCAGCAGCGCGGGCGGATAGCGCTCATAGGCCGGCAGCACCACCGCCAGCAGGCCGCGCAGGCGCTCGCGATCCTCGGCGCCATCGTCGAAGGCCTCGCCCTCGGGCGCCTGCCAGGCCGCTTCCAGCCCCAGCACCGCCAGGCGCGCGGATGCCATGGCGCGCAGCTGCGCCAGCGGCGTGCCGGGCATACCGAAGGCGGCGTAATGCATGCCCACCGGGCATTCGGCGCTCATGCTGTCATGCGCGCCGGAGTTCTCCATGCCGGCACAGCCGGCCAGGGTGAGCGCACAGAGCGCGGCGGCCAGCTTGCGAAAGCTGCTGTGGGTCATCGTTTGACAGGCTCCGTATGCGCGTGCAGCCATGCCAGCGCGGCGCCCTCGAGCAGCGGGCCGAGCCGCCGCCGCACGGTGGCATGGTAGTTGTCCAGCCAGGCAAGCTCGTCGGCATGCAGCAGCGAGGGCTCCAGGCACTGCGTATCGAAGGGGCACAGGCTGAGCGTTTCGAAGGCGAGGAACTCGCCGAACTCGGTGCTACCGGCCGGCACGCACAGCACCAGGTTTTCGAGCCGGATGCCCCACTGGCCCTGGCGATAGAGCCCGGGCTCGACGCTGATCACCATGCCGGGCAGCAAGGCCGTCTCGGGCTGCGGCAGCGCCTGCGAGAACAGCTGCGGGCCCTCGTGGACGTTGAGGTAATGGCCCACGCCATGGCCCGTGCCATGGCCGTAGTCCAGGCCCTCGGCCCACAGGGGCAGGCGCGCCACGGCATCCAGCATGGGCGCCAGGGTGCCGCGCGGAAAGCGTACCCGCGACAGCGCAATCATGCCTTTCAGCACCAGCGTGTAGTCGCGTCGCTGCGCTTGGCTTGGCGGGCCGCCCAGCGGCCAGACGCGCGTGATGTCGGTGGTGCCGCCGAGGTAATGCCCACCGGAGTCGATCAGCAACAGGCCGCGCCCCGTCAGCGGCAGGGCCTGGGCCGGCGTCGGCACGTAATGCGGCATGGCCGCATGCGGGCCGAAGCCGGCGATGGTGTCAAAGCTCGGCCCCCGAAAGCCCGGACGGCGCGCCCGGCATGCGCTGACGCGGGCATGGAGATCCAGTTCGCTGACAGCGCCGGCGGCCAGCGCCGGGCCCAGCTCGGCATAGAACTCGCAAAGCGCCACGCCGTCCTGCACCATGGCGGCGCGCAACTGCTCGGCCTGCGCGGGCTCGCGCGGGCTCTTCATCAGCTGCAGCGGATTCGTAGCGTGAAGCTGTTGCACCCCCGCGCTCAGCCGCTCGATCAGGGCCAGGCTGACTCGCGCCGGGTCCAGCAGCAGCTGCGTACCCGGCGCCAGCGCGGCCAGCGCGCCACCGATGGCCGCGTAGTCTTGCAGTTCGATGCCCTCGCTCGCCAGCTGCCCGCGCAGCGCCGCCGGCAGGCGCTGCGGCCCCACGAAGAGCCTGCAGCCATCGCCGTCGAGCAGCAGGTGCGCGAGAAACACCGGATTGAAGGGCACGTCGGCGCCGCGCAGATTGAGCAGCCAGGCAATCTCGTCCAGCGCGGAGCTCAGGTGGCAGTGCGCACCCAGCGCGGCCATGCGTTGCCGCAGCGCCGCGAGCTTGTCGGCGCGCGCGGCGCCGGCTTCGGGCAGTGGGTGCTCATGCAGCGGCGTGCTCGGCAGCGCTGGCCGCTCGGCCCACACCGCGTCCAGCAGGTCCTGCTGCCAGTGCAGCGTCATGCCCGCCTTGGCAAGCCCCTGCCACAGCTGCCGCGCCGCTGCCAGCGCCAGCACCTCGCCGTCGACGGCAACCGCGGCGCCGGCGGGCAACTGTGCCAGCAACCAGTCCAGCACCGCGGCATCGGTGGCGCGCGGGTTCGCGGTCGGCACGACCTCGATGCCCGTACCGGCAAGCTCGGCGCCGGCCTGCACCGCATAGCGGCCATCGACCAGCAAGGCGGCGCGCTCCGCGGCCACCAGCAGATGGCCGACCGAGCCGGTGAACCCGCTGGCCCAGGCCCGGCCAAGCCAGCGCTCGGGCAGATATTCCGACTGGTGCGGGTCGGACGATGGGATCCACAGCGCGGCCAGGCCGCGCGCCTGCAGATGAGCGCGCAGGCACGCGAGCCGCGCCCGGTAGACGGATGCACTGCTCACCATGCTCACCAGAACTTGTACTTCGCGCCGAGCTGGAAGTAGCGGCCGAGCTGGTTGTGATAGGCCGGGTTGAAGCCCTGCAGATAGGCGATGCGGTCGGCGTCGAAGGGCGCGGCCTGGTCATCAATATTGCGCACCGAGAGGCTCAGCTCCAGATCCTTGAAGCCGCGGTAGGCCAGATAGGCATCGGCGGTGAGCCAGGCCTTGATGCGGCAGTACTCGGGATGCGGCACGGTCTGGCTGGCATAGCCGCAGCTCACGGTGGCATCGGAGGCCTGCGCGTAGGCGCTGCTGTAGTTCCAGCTGACATGGGCCTGCCAGGGGCCGCGGCTCCAGCCCAGCCCGAAGTGCATGCGCTCCTTGGGCTTGAGGTAGTAGCCGGCCGTGTCGCTCAGCTCGGCGCCGGGGGCGTTGGCCTGCTCGTACCTGGACAGCTTGTTGTAGGTGCCGCTCAGCGTGACGCGGCCGAGCGCGTCTGGCATGTCGAACTGCAGGCGAGCGTCGATGTCGACGCCACGCACATGGGTTTCGGCCAGATTGGTCGCCGTCAGGAAGATCTGGTCGATCTGGCCGGACGCCGCGCCGCGCACGACCTTGCCCGGAAACTCGTTCTCATGCGCCAGCAGGTAGCTGGTGCTCATGGACGCCACCTCGCCCTTGCGCTTGATGTCATAGGCATCGACCGCCAGGCTGACATCGCGGCTGGGCTGAAACACGAAGCCCAGCGAACGGCTGGTCGAGGTTTCGGCGCGCAGGTCGCCCGCATTGCCGTAGACACCGACCACGTAGCGATCGCAGTTGGGGTTGTTGGTGTCAAACGTGGCGCAGAGCTTGGGGTCCTGTACCTTGACGTAGTAGGTCTGCGTGCCCATGTGCTGCTCGGGCAGGGTGGGCGCACGGAAGCCCTCCGCATAGGTGCCGCGCAGCAGCAGCTGCGGCAGCGCCTGCCATTTGATGCCCAGCTTGGGCGTGTTGGAACGGCCGAAGTCGCTGTTGTCGTCCATGCGCGTGGCCAGCGAGAGCTCCAGGCCCTTCAGCAGCGGCGCGGCCGCCTCGGCATAGACGGCGGTGACGCGGCGCGAGCCCGCCGCCCCCTGGACATTCCACAGCGAGATCGCGCCAGACGAGAGCAGTTCATCGGGCACGGATTCGACCTTCTCGCGCCGATACTCCGCGCCGACCGAGACCCCCAGCTTGCCCCCGGGCAAGGCCCAGAGCTCGCGGCTGGCGCGGATGTCGAGCGAATCGGTGGCGGTCCTGCCGGTGCTGCGCATCTGCGGGTACAGGCGCGCCATCAGCCCGGGGTCATTGGCCGCGGCGTTGCCGAGGATGAAGCCGGGGCGCACCTTGCCGTTGGCGTCCAGCACCTCGTTGAGGAAGACGGCATCCTGCAGAAAGCCGCGCAGCCCGGTGTCGGTCCGGGCGCGCGAGAGCATCAGCGCCGATTCCAGATCCCAACCGGCCAGCTCGCCGCGCACGCCAACGGTGTAGCGCTGGTTCAGCGTTTCGCTGTCCATGGTGCTGGCGACGTCGTTGAACAGATAGCGCACGCCCACCTCGGCATGGCTCAGGGGGTTCTGCGGATGCCCGGCCGGGAGGATCAGGTAGGACACCTGCGCGCCCGGCGCGTTGCCATACTGGCCGAGCTTGTCCACCTGGTTGTAGGTGTAGTAGCCATAGGAGTCGGTGCCGTAGCTGAAGCTGCGGGTGTTGTAGCGGCTGCGCGTCAGGGCGGCATCGGCGAACAACTCGAAGCCCGCGGGCAGGGCCAGCACGCCCGCGCCATAGACGCTGTCGGTCTGCCAGCCGGCCACCAGGTTGACTGCCGCGGTGTTGTCGTTCAGGCAGCGGCCATTGAGCGTCGCCGTCGTGTTGCTGGCCGGCACGCAAGGCGCGTCCAGGCCGGTGAGCGGGCCGATGAAGTTGGCGGCGCTGCTGTTGTAGTAGCCCGAACTGGGCGTCAACCGGTAGACATTGCGGTAGTAGCTGGAGCGCCGATCGGACAGGTCGAAGCGGCGGAAGTCGGCATCCCTGGTGCGCTCGCGGTCAGCGGCGCGCACCGGATCCTGCGCACGGTGCGAGAGTGTGAGGAAGACGTTGTAGCCGTCCTGCTGCAGAGCGCCCTGTCCGTAGGTCAGCGAGGCGTTGTTGCTGGCGCCATCGCTGCGGCTCGACCGTCCATAGCCGGCACTGCCCACCAGGCCCTCGAAGCCCTTGCGCAAGATGATGTTGACCACGCCGCCGATCGCGTCGGCGCCATAGATCGCGGAGGCCCCATCCAGCAGCGTTTCGATGCGCTCGACCGCATCGACGGGAATCGAGTTGGTATCGACGAAGGAGGCGGTGCCGAAACCGAAGGGTGCGACGCGGCGGCCGTTGATCAGCACCAGCGTGGAGCCGACGCCCAGGCCGCGCAGCGAGATGCCCGCGCTGCCAAAGGTGGCGTCCACCGGGCCGTCGGTCGCGATGCCGCCGGTGTTGCCGGCCGGGATGTCGCGCAGCACGTCGGACACCGAGAGCGCGCCCGAGCGGGCGATGTCGTCGCGGCTGATGACCTGGATCGCGGAGGCCGTCTCGGCCTCCAGGCGCTTGATGCGCGAGCCCGTCACTTCGACGCGTTCCAGGGTCTGTGCCTCGCCCTGCGCGAGCAGGGGCAGGCTGAGGCTGCCCGCGCAGGCCATGGCAAGGGCGCGAACAATCGGGCGGATTTTGGGCATAGTTTGGCTCGTCATGGATGGGGGGCAGCGCCGGACACGGCCGGGGCGTGGCAGGGTCACACGGGTCGGGTGACAGCGTGCGGCCGGGAACGGCAAGGCCTGTAGACCTCCCACCCTGGCGTGCTGCGCTTGCGGCGCGATTCTGGTAGTGGGCCGGCGGCGGCGCGCCTCAAATCCTGCGCGACTTGCACAAGCCTGCTGCCGGCGTGCCGGCAGCGAGGGAAAGCCCCAGGTTCAGCCTTGCGCTCGATGCAACTGCCGGTAGCGCGCCGGCGGCATGCCATAGCGCCGCGCAAAGGCGCGCGAGAAATGGCTGGCGTTGCTGAACCCCAGATCCAAGGCGATGTCGACCATGCGGTCGCCGCTGCGGGTCAGCGCCTCGCAGGCGCGCTCCAAGCGCAGCTTCAGCGCGTACTGATGCGGCGGCAGCCCGGCGGCCGCATGAAATTCGCGTGAGAAGTGCGACTCGCTCATCGCGCACAGTGCGGCCATCTCCGCTATGGGGATCTCGCGGCTCACGTTGTCGGCGATGAGGGCCAGCACGCGCCGCAGCCTGGCGCCGCTCAAACCGTTCCTGCCCGCCCCAGCGGCGCCGGCGCCGGCATGCCGCTCGAGCAGGTAGCACAGCAGCGCAGTCGCGACGCCGTCGCAATAACGGGGCGCCAGCGCTCCCGCGGACAATTCGGCGTCGAGCATCTTCCAGACCAGGTCCAGTACCTGCCGATCCGACACATAGGCGGTGCTGCTCAGGCCGTAACCTTCCGGCAAGCCCGCTTCCTGGCGCAGCCGGTCGACGGTCTGGACCGGAACAAAGAGATTGACGATGTCGCAGCCACTCAGCTGCCGCCAACTGCTGGGCGCCCCAGGCGCGCAGATGCGAAATCGGTTGGCGCCGATGACGCCGCCCCAGATGGGCCGCTCGCCGGTCCAGATCTGCGACTCCAGCGGCTCGAGCATGACGGCGATCCGGTAGCAGCCCGGGTGGGGCGAGACCGCCTGCACGCTGGTATCCGGCTGCCGGCGCGACCAGCGCGCCAGCGAAATGCCCGTGCCCGGCAAGGGCCCCACACAGGCGTCCAGCGGACCGGTCACGCCACTGCGGCGGAACCAATCCTGCAATGCTGCAGCGCTGTCGATGGTGGGGTAGCTCATATATCAGGGGTGGAAGGAAGGCACCGCGCCGAAATGGCGATCCTAGCCTCCCGCCACCCCGGGGCTCTTGAAAGCCGCGCAAGCACCCATATAATCCTCCTGCTAGCACTCATACACCCCGAGTGCTAACAGCCCCGGGAACCCTGGTTTGCGGGGCTCAAGCATGTGAAAAGGTGTTGCTCACCTTGACGCAGCACCTGCCATTCAAGCACCAAGACACTCTGAAGGAGATGTGATGAAACTGCGTCCTCTGCACGATCGCGTGATCGTTAAGCGCCTGGAACAAGAAACCAAGACCGCTTCGGGCATCGTCATCCCCGACGCCGCCGCCGAGAAGCCCGATCAGGGCGAAGTGCTGGCCGTGGGTCCTGGCAAGCGCAATGACAAGGGCGACTTCATTGCCCTGAACGTGGCCGTGGGCGACCGCGTGCTGTTCGGCAAGTATTCGGGCCAGGCCGTCAAGGTCGACGGCGACGAACTGCTGGTGATGCGCGAAGAAGATCTGTTTGCCGTGGTGCAGAAGTAAGCCTTCCGCGACCCGCAAGATCTGACCCCAATTAAGAATCCGGAGAAATACACATGGCAGCAAAAGACGTGATCTTTGGCGGCGAGGCACGTGCCCGCATGGTTGAAGGCGTGAACATCCTGGCCAACGCGGTCAAGGTGACCCTGGGCCCCAAGGGCCGCAACGTGGTGCTGGAGCGCTCGTTCGGCGCCCCCACCGTGACCAAGGACGGCGTGTCCGTGGCCAAGGAAATCGAGCTGAAGGACAAGCTCCAGAACATGGGCGCGCAGATGGTCAAGGAAGTCGCTTCCAAGACCAGCGACAACGCCGGTGACGGCACCACCACCGCCACCGTGCTGGCCCAGGCCATCGTGCGCGAAGGCATGAAGTACGTGGCCGCCGGCATGAACCCGATGGACCTGAAGCGCGGCATCGACAAGGCTGTGACCGCCCTGGTCGCCCAGCTGAAGGCCGCCTCCAAGGCCACCACCACCTCCAAGGAAATCGCTCAGGTTGGCACCATCTCCGCCAACAGCGATGCCGACGTCGGCCAGATCATCGCCTCGGCGATGGACAAGGTGGGCAAGGAAGGCGTGATCACCGTTGAAGACGGCAAGAGCCTGAACAACGAGCTGGACGTGGTCGAAGGCATGCAGTTCGACCGCGGCTACCTGTCGCCCTACTTCATCAACAACCCCGAGAAGCAAGCCGCGCTGCTGGACAACCCCTTCGTCCTGCTGTTCGACAAGAAGATCTCGAACATCCGCGACCTGCTGCCCACGCTGGAGCAAGTGGCCAAGGCTGGCCGTCCGCTGCTGATCATCGCTGAAGAAGTCGAAGGCGAAGCGCTGGCGACCCTGGTGGTCAACACCATCCGCGGCATCCTGAAGGTGGTGGCCGTCAAGGCGCCTGGCTTCGGCGACCGCCGCAAGGCCATGCTGGAAGACATCGCCATCCTGACCGGCGGCAAGGTCATCGCCGAAGAAGTCGGCCTGACCCTGGAGAAGGTCACGCTGGCCGATCTGGGCCAAGCCAAGCGCGTCGAAGTGGGCAAGGAAAACACCACCATCATCGACGGTGCTGGTGCCGCTGCCGACATCGAAGCCCGCGTCAAGCAAGTGCGCATCCAGATCGAGGAAGCCACCAGCGACTACGACCGTGAAAAGCTGCAAGAGCGCGTGGCCAAGCTGGCCGGCGGTGTTGCCGTGATCAAGGTCGGCGCTGCCACCGAAGTCGAAATGAAGGAAAAGAAGGCACGCGTGGAAGACGCGCTGCACGCCACCCGCGCTGCCGTTGAAGAAGGCATCGTGGCTGGTGGTGGCGTGGCCCTGCTGCGCGCCAAGCAAGCTGCTGGCGAGATCAAGGGCGACAACGCCGATCAAGACGCCGGCATCAAGCTGGTGCTGAAGGCCATCGAAGCCCCGCTGCGCGAGATCGTCTACAACGCCGGTGGCGAAGCCTCCGTCGTCGTGAACGCCGTGCTGGCCGGCAAGGGCAACTACGGCTTCAATGCCGCCAACGACACCTATGGCGACATGATCGAAATGGGCATCCTGGACCCGACCAAGGTGACCCGCACCGCGCTGCAGAACGCTGCTTCGGTCGCTTCGCTGATGCTGACCACCGAGTGCATGGTGGCCGAGTCCCCCAAGGACGAAGCTCCGGCCGGCGGCATGCCTGGTGGCATGGGCGGCATGGGCGGCATGGGCATGGACATGTAATCTCGGGAAACCGAGACTTTTGACGCGTGATCCGTCACGCTCAAACAAAGGGGGCCGCAACAGCGGCCCCTTTTTCATGCTTGGCGCCGCCGATAATGGTGGCAAACGCCCATGAACATCATGCCCAACGCACCCACGCTGCAGTCACTCGTCGACGAGGTCGTCGCCCGGGTGCCGGCGCTGAGCCTTGCCGTGCTGAACGAGACGCACGATGAGCTGAAGGACAAGCCGCAGTACCACCAGCTGTTTGCCGGCTGGCTGCGCGAGCGCCCGCGCTTCGTCAACGACTTTGAATCGTCGCTGCGCCCCTTGCTGGCGGCGGCCCGCGAGGGCAAGGATCCGCTGCAGCGCAGCGCCCCGGTGCGCCTGGACACGCTCAGCCTGGTGGACGAGAAGCAGGCCCTGCAGGACGTGGCCATCGCCCATGTGGTGTCGGTGATCGAGGATCGCAGCCGGCCCGAGGTGCATCAGTTGGGCAATTTCTTCGCTGCGCTGCGCGGCATTGCCCGTCCGCTGAAGAACGACAACCCGCTGCGCCCCGCGCTGTTCGCGCAGGCGCTGAACCGTGCCATGCAGGGCGTGGACCTGGATCCCGAGGGGCGCTATGCGCTGATGCGCGTGGCCGCCCAGCCCTTGGCCAATGGCGTGCATGCGATCTACGGCGCGCTGTGCCAGCAAATGCGCGAGGCCGACCTCATCAATATGGTGGCCAGCCATGGCGCCGGCATCAAGGCGTCGGAACAGCGCCAGCGCCAGTTCGCCAATACCCATGCCACCGCCCTGCCCACCTCGCTGGACACCCTGGCGCGCCGTGTGGACGAATACAACTCGCGGCCGCAGCGCCTGGGCGCCAGTCTGCCAGCGCAGCCGAACACCGCAAGCGGTGGCGATCTGCTGTCGCGCCTGTATGGCCAGATCCTGGCCGACCCGAATCTGCTGCCCGCGGTGAAGCAGTTGCTGGCGCGGCTGCAGGTGGCGGTGGCGCGGCTGGCGCAGACCGATGGCAGCCTGCTGCGCCGGCAGGACCATCCCACCTGGCAGCTGCTGAATCGCGTGTCGGCCCATGGCCAGGCCTTTGAGAACCCGAACGACGAGCGCCTGCGCGAATTCCTCGGCTTCATGGACGCGCAGGTGCAGCAGTTGGTGGCCTCGCCCGTGCCCACCGCGCTGCAATTCCAGCAGACCCTCAACGCGGTGGATCAGCAGATCCGCCAGCACGCCAGCCAACGCAGCGAACGCAGCGCCGTGGCCCTGGCGGCGCTGGAGCGCGAGCAGCAGCGCGGCGGCTGGCTCAAGCTGCTGCGCGAGCAGCTCAAGGAGCAACTGGCCGATGCCCCGCTGACCGCCAGCCTGCGCAAATTCCTGCTCAGCAGCTGGGTGGAAGTGATCGTGCAGGCGATGGTGCTGCATGGCCGCGACGCGCCGGAGGCCCAGTCCTATATCGAGCTGGTGGATGAATTGCTGGCCAGTCTGCAGCTGCCCGCGACCGAGGCGCAGCGCGAGCAGTTCCGCAGCCGCCTGCCGGGCCTGGTCGCCCGCATGGAACAGGGAATGGGTTCGATTGCGATGGACGCGTCCAAGCGCCAGGCCATCCTGGCCGAGCTGATGCAGCAGCATGGCCGCATCCTGCGTGGCCTGCCCGCACTGACCGAGGCGACGCCTGGCCACCCTGCGAAGGCCGGCCAGGAGTTCAGCCCCGAAGAGTTGCTGCAGCAGCTGCTCACCGAGCGCGAGTCGCAACTGCCCTCGCACTGGGCGCATTCGCAGGTCGACCGCGGCCATCTGCCCACTGTGCCGGTCTCGCTCTACGCGGGCCAGGACGACGACAAGGCACGCGCCGCGCTGGAGACCTGGATGGACCAGCTGCAGATCGGCAACTGGTACCACCTGTTCCTGCAAAGCCAGTGGATGACGGCGCAGATCGCCTGGATCAGCGAAAGCCGCCAGTTCTTCCTGTTCGTCGGCCAGGACGCCGACGAGCGCCATTCGCTCACGCGCGGCGCCATCGAGCAACTGCTGGCCAACGGCCTGATCACCGCGCTGGAAGAGGAATCCCTGGTACAACGCGCCGTCACCACGCTGATGCAGGATCTGGGCACGCCAACATAGCGGCCCCGGGTCCACGCCCGAGACCGCATGACCCGAGCCCACCGCTATCTCCTCACCGCCCTGCTCTTGCTGCCCCCGCTGGCCTGGGGGCAAGACCTGCCCCCGGCCGCCGACGCGGCGCGCCCCAAGCTGGGCCTGGTGCTCTCGGGCGGCGGCGCGCGCGGCCTGGCCCATGTGGGCGTGCTCAAGGTGCTGGAGCGCGAGCGCATCCCGGTCGACCTGATCACAGGCACCTCGATGGGCGCCATCATCGGCGGCCTCTACGCCAGCGGCATGAGCGCCGCGCAGCTGGAGCGCGAGCTGACCCGGCTCTCCTGGGGCGATGTGTTCGCCAGCCGGGTGGAGCGGCAGGATCTTTCGCAGCGCCGCAAGGAGGAGGACTTCGAGTTCTCGGCGGTGCTGGAGTTCGGCATGCGCGATGGCGAATTCCGCGCCCCGCAGGGCACGCTCTCCAGCCGCGGGCTGGAAGCGCTGCTGCGCCGCTTCACCCTGCCGGTGCGCAAGATACGCCGCTTCGACGAATTACCCACGCCCTTCCGCGCCGTTTCCACCGACATGGAGTCGGGCGAGCAGCAGGTGCTCAGCGAGGGCGACCTGGCGCTGGCGATGCGCTCCAGCATGAGCGTGCCGGGCGTGTTCGCGCCGGTGGAATGGGAGGACCGCATCCTCGGCGACGGCGGCCTGGTCAACAACCTGCCGGTGGACATCGCCCGCAGCATGGGCGCAGAGCGGCTCATCGCCGTCAACGTCGGCACGCCGATCGGCGGGCGCGAATCGCTCGGTTCGCTGCTGGGCGTGACGGCGCAGATGATCAACATCCTCACCGAGCAGAACGTCAAGCGCAGCCTGGCCAGCCTGTGGGAAGGCGATGTGCTGATCAAGCCGCAGCTGGGCAAGCTCACATCCGGCGACTTCGAGCGCGGCGTCGACTTCATCAAGCTCGGCGAGCAGGCGGCCGAGGCGGCGCTGCCGGAGTTGCGCGCCTTCGCGGTCGACGAGCCCGGCTACCGGCGCTGGCGCGAGGCGCGCGGCGGTGCGCAGCTCGACAAGCCGCTGCTGGCCGCGGTGCGCATGGAGGGCAGCGAGATCGCCAACCCCCAGCGCTTTGCCGACCAGCTCGAGTCCAAGCCCGGCGAACGCTTCGACCTCGCCAAGGCCGAGCGCGATACGCGCTTCCTCGCCTCCTCGGGCGACTACGAGCGCGTCGACTACCACGTCGAGGCGCGCGAGGCCGGCGACACCCTGGTGTTCAGCATGGAAGACAAGTCCTGGGGGCCTAACTACTTCCGTGTCGGCCTCGATCTCAGCACCGACCTGAGCGGCGACAGCTCCTTCAATCTGCGCATCTCGCACAACCGCCACTGGCTCACCCCCAATGGCACCGAATGGCGCAACCAGCTCACACTCGGGCAGACGCCCAGGCTCTACTCCGAGCTCTACCATCCGCTGGGCCTGCGGTTGGGCGTGTCGAACGATTGGTTCGTGTCCGGCTGGGGCGAGCTGGAGCGCAGGCAGATCACCATCTACGACCGCGACACGGGCCATGGCCTGGCGCGCTTCCAGCGCAGCGGCGCCAGCGTCGGCGCCGACCTCGGCCAGCCCTGGGGCCGCCTGGGCGAGATCCGCATCGGGCTGCTGCACGAGGCCTGGCAGCTCAGCCCCAGCCTGCTGACCATCGACGTGCCCGGCGTCGACTTCAACCGCCATGCCAACGAGACCGCGCTGCGCCTGAAGGCCGTGGTGGACCAGCTCGACTTCGCCAACTTCCCGCAGCGCGGCTATCGCTACACCTTCGAGGGCTTGTACGGCTACCAGGTCAATCGCGGCGAGAACAACGGCAATTTCGCGCGCGCCGAGCTGCAGGCCACGGGGGTGCAAAGCTGGGGCCGCCACACGCTCAATCTGCATCTACGCGGCTTTGCTGCGCGCGAGCCCGAGAGCTCGGTGCAAGGGCCCTACAGCCTGGGCGGCTTCCAGCAACTGTCCGGCTACAAGCAGGGCCAGCTCACCGGCGCGGCCCTGCTGTTCGGGCGCGCCAGCTACTACATGCGGCTCAATGAGACGCCGGTGCTGACGCGCGGCTTCTTCGTGGGTGGCTCGCTGGAGGCGGGCAACACCTGGGACAACCATCGCCAGATGAGCTTGAAGGGCCTGCGCTGGGCCAGCAGCCTGTTCCTGGGCACCGACACCACGGTGGGCCCGCTCTATGTGGGCCTGGGCTACGCGCCGCAGGGCGGCAGCGCGCTCTACCTCTTCATCGGCAGACCCTGAGGGATCTGCCCGGCGATCAGCTTGGCGATCAGCGCCGGCTGCTCATGCACGATCCAGTGCGTCGCGCCCGGCACGCGCTCGAGCCGCAGCTGCGGCACGAAATGCGCGAGACCCTCCAGCATGCTGGGCGGCAGGGCGCGGTCGGCCTCGCCCCAGATCACCAGGGTGGGCAGCTTGACGGTGACGAACTCGGGCGCGAACTCCAGCGCCATCGCGCCCGGATCCTCGGGCGTGGGCGGCCGCATCGGCGAGGCCCGGTAGTAGTTCAGGGGGCCGGTGAGCCCGCGCGACCAGAGCTCGCGGTAGCGCGCGCGCAAGGCCTCGTCGAGCCAGGGCGCGCCGCCCTCGGCAAAGTCGGTGAAGAAGGCGAACATGCCGGCAAAGTCGTGCTCGGCCAGGCGCTCCTCGGCATCCGGCCGGCACAGCATGTTCATGTAGGCGCTGGCGCGGCGCTGCGCCGGATTGAGCTGCAGCTCGCGCAAGAAGGTGCCCGGATGCGGTGAGTTGATGATCACCAGCTGCTGCATCAGCTGGGGCTTCTGCACCGCCAGATTCCAGGCCACCGCACCGCCCCAGTCATGCGCCACCAGGGCGGTCAGCGGGCCCTCGCCGGTGGCGGCCACCAGGGCCGCGACATCCGCCACCAGATGCTTGGCGCGGTAGGCCTCGACCTCGCGCGGCGCGCTGGAGCGCTCGTAGCCGCGCAGATTGGGCGCAATGCAGCGGTAGCGGTCCGCCAGCATCAGCATCAGCTCGTCCCAGATGAAAGCGGCCTCGGGAAAGCCATGCAGAAAGATCAGGCGCGGCGCCGCGGCCGGGCCGCAAGCGCGGCAGGACAGGGTGATGCCATGCGGCAGCACCTGGTCAAAGCATTCGATCATGGCCGAGGCCTCCCTGTGGAGCCTCAGTATCGAGAGCCGCCTCCCGGCAGCCTTGTCACTCCGGCGACAGCTCCGGGGGCGGAATTTCCCCCATGGTGGGCGCCACCACGGCCGACTGCATCCAGTCGTACAGGATATGGGCGACGTCCGCGACGCCCTGCTTCTTCAGCGCCGAGAACAGCGTCACCGAGACATCCGACTCCTCCGTGGCCAGGCCGGCTAGGAAGGCCTGGCACTCGGCCAGCGCCGCGTTCGCTTCCTTGCGGTTGAGCTTGTCGGACTTGGTCAGCAGTACCAGCAGCTTGATCTCGCCGGTGCCCACGCGCGCCGCCACGAATTCGAGCAGCTGCTTGTCCAGATCGGTCAGGCCCAGGCGCGAGTCCACCATCAGCACCACGCCGGAGAGGCTGCGGCGCACCTCCAGATAGTCGGCCATCACCTTCTGCCAGCGCAGCTTGGCCGAGCGCGCCACCGCCGCATAGCCATAGCCCGGCAGGTCGGCGAAGAGCGCGTTGGGCGCGTCCTTGGGGCCGACCTCGAAGAGGTTGATGTGCTGGGTGCGCCCCGGCGTCTTGGAGGCAAAGGCCAGCCGCTTCTGCTGCGCCAGCGTGTTGATGGCGGTGGACTTGCCGGCATTCGAGCGCCCCACGAAGGCGATCTCGGGCAGTTCGTTGGCCGGCAGATGCACCAGCTGGCTGGCGGTGGTGAGGAAGCGGGCGGTGTGGGTCCAGCCCAACACCACCTTGTCCGACGCCGTTTCGGCGGCCCCGTCAGCAGGCACCGACGCCTCGGCAGGCAAGGCCTTTTGCAGGCCTGCGGCATCGTTTTTTGTGCCGCGCTTGGTGTTGGTAGTCATGAAGTTCCAGGTCTCGTTGGTTTGCCATTGTAAAATCCGCCGGTTGCGCTTACCGAACCCTAAATACTCATGAAGACTGCCGCTATCCTGTTGACCGGTCTGATGTTCGCCGCCGCAGCGGTGGCCAACGAGCCTGCCGCCGCCGCCAAACCCGATCTGGCCAAGGGCCAGGCCACTTCCACGCAAGTGTGCGCCGCCTGCCATACCGCCGACGGTTCGCGCGGCAGCCCGGCCAATCCCATCCTGCAGGGCCAGCACGCCGACTACCTGGCCAAGCAGCTGGACGAATTCAAGTCCGGCAAGCGCAACAACCCCATCATGAAGGGCATGGCAGGCACGCTGTCGCCCGAAGACATGAAGAACGTCGCCGCCTTCTACGCCAGCAAGCAGGCCAAGCCCGGCTTCGCCAAGGACAAGGCCCTGGTGGCCCTGGGCGAGAAGATCTACCGCGGCGGCATCGCCGATCGCCAGATCCCGGCCTGCGCCGGCTGCCACAGCCCCAACGGCGCCGGCATCCCGGCCCAGTACCCGCGTCTGGCCGGCCAGCACAGCGACTACACCGAAGCCCAGCTGAATGCCTTCCGCAGCGGTCTGCGCACCAACAGTGCCCAGATGACCGGCATTGCCGCCAAGATGAACGACCGCGAAATCAAGGCCGTGGCCGATTACGTGGCCGGCCTGCGCTGAACTCCAGCGCTGTGCGGTGCCCGCAAGGCCCCGCCACAAGCTTTGACGCATAGCAAAGGCCGGTGTTCGCACCGGCCTTTTTTCATTGCCCCCGGGTGAGCGCCAGCTCGCCGCGACAATTCCGCCATGTCCGAGACGTCTGAGACCACCGCCCTGCCCCGCCCCAGCCATGGCGCGGGGCGTGAATTGCTGGACCTGCTGGCCTCGATGCGCTTTGCCATCGCGCTGCTGACGGTGATCTGCATCGCCTCGGTGATCGGCACGGTGGTGAAGCAGCGCGAGCCGCTCAACAACTATGTGAACCAATTCGGGCCCTTCTGGTCCGAGGTGTTCGGCAAGCTGGACCTCTACACCGTCTACGGCGCCTGGTGGTTCCTGCTGATCCTGGCCTTTCTGGTGATCTCCACCAGCCTGTGCATCGCCCGCAACACGCCCAAGATCATCCAGGACCTGAAGAGCTACAAGGAGCAGGTGCGCGAGCAGTCGCTGCAGCTCTTCAAGCATCGCGCCCTGGGCGAGCTGCCGCTGGCGCCCGAGGCCGCGCTCAAGCAGGTGTCGGCCTTCCTCGACCAGCAGGGCTGGAAGGCGCGCGCCCAGGTGCGCGCCAACGGCATCATGGTGGCGGCGCGCAAGGGTGCGGCCAACAAGATCGGCTACTTGTGCGCGCACTCGGCCATCGTGCTGGTCTGCCTGGGCGGCCTGTTCGACGGCGACCTGCTGGTGCGCGGCCTGATGTGGGCGCAGGGCAAGAGCGTCTACGAGGGCAGCGGCCTGATCTCCGAGGTGCCGGCGCAGCACCGCCTGTCGGCGCGCACGCCCAGCTTCCGCGGCAATCTGATGGTGCCCGAGGGGGCGCGCAACGGCACGGCGGTGCTGAGCATGCCCACCGGCGTGCTGCTGCAGGAGCTGCCCTTCGACATCGAGCTGAAGAAGTTCATCGTCGAGTACTACGCCACCGGCATGCCCAAGCTGTTCGCCAGCGACATCGTCATCCGCGACCACGAGACCGGCGCAGTGCGCGAGGCCAAGGTCAAGGTCAACGAGCCGGTCACGCACCGCGGCGTGGCGATCTACCAGAGCAGTTTCGACGATGGCGGCTCCACCCTGAAGCTGCGCGCCCTGCCGCTCGCCGGCAAGGGCGATGGCTTCACGCTGGAGGGCAAGGTCGGCGCCAGCACCCAGCTCGTCAATGGCGAGGCCAGGCTGGGGCTGGAGTTCACCGGCCTGCGCGTCATCAACGTCGAGAACATGGGCGACAGCACGGCCAGCGGCGCCGATGTGCGCAAGGTCGATCTGGTCGAGTCGCTGCAGGGCCGGCTGGGCAGCAGCGCCAAGGGCAAGGCCGAAAAGGACCTGCACAACGTCGGCCCCAGCTTCAGCTACAAGCTGGTGGACGCGAGCGGCCAGAAGCGCGAGTACAACAACTACATGGCGCCGGTCGAGCTGGACGGGCAGCGCGTCTTCCTGATGGGCATGCGCGAGACCCCCAACGAGCCCTTCCGCTATCTGCGCATCCCGGCCGACGAGCAGGGCGGCCTCAGCGGCTGGCTGCGCCTGCGCCAGGGCCTGGCCGACGCTGGCCTGCGCGAGCGCGCCGCCGGCCGCTATGCCGATGGCGCCACGCCCGCCGACAAGCCGCTGATGCGGCCGCAGCTGACGGCCACGGCGCGGCGCGCGCTGGACCTGTTTGCCGGCCTGGACGGCGGCAAGCCCGGACAGATTGGCGGCCTGGCCGCGCTCTCGCAGTTCATCGACCGCGAGGTGCCCGAGGCCGAGCGCGCCCGCGTCTCCGAGGTGCTGCTGCGCATTCTCAACGGCAGCCTGTTCGAGCTGCACAAGCTGCAGCGCGCCCAGGCCGGCCTGGCGGCGCCGGCCGCCGACGCCGCCACCCAGGCCTTCATGACCCAGGCCGTGCTCTCGCTGTCGGACTCGATGTTCTACCCGGCGCCGGTGCTGCTGCAGCTGGAAGACTTCCAGCAGCTGCAGGCCAGCGTGTTCCAGGTGGCGCGCGCGCCCGGTCAGAATCTGGTCTATCTGGGCGCGGTGCTGCTCATCATCGGCGTGTTCGCGATGCTCTACATCAAGGAGCGCCGCCTGTGGATCTGGCTCGAGCCGGCGCCCGGTGGCCAGGAGCACACGCGCGTGCGCATGGCGCTGTCCAGCACCCGCGAGTCGCCCGACACCCAGACCGAATTCGCCCAGCTCAGGCGGGCGCTGCTGAAGGAAGAGGAAGAAAGCCAAGCATGAACACCACCACCGCATCCCCCGCGCTGATCGTGGGCCGCCGCGGCCTGCTGGCCCGGCGCGATCTGTTCGACTGGGTGTTTGCCGCCCTCATCGTGGCCGGCGCCGGCTTCGCCTTCAGCCGCTACGGTGCCTCGATGGACGGCTACGAGAAGGGCATCCTCGTCTTCGCCGTGCCGGCGCTGATCGCGCTGGGCTGGTTCTGGAAGCCGGTGCGGGTGCTGAGCCTGGGCGTGGGCGCGGCCAGCCTGCTGGCGATCCAGCTCTATCTGCAGCACACCGACGGCTTCGGCGCCGACCTGGCCGCCGCCGACAAGGTCTTCCTGCTCAAGTACGCGCTCTCCAGCCAGAGCGCGATCCTGTGGATGAGCGTGCTGGTGTTCATGAGCACGCTGTTCTACGGCCTCGGCTTCCTTGCCAAAGCCGGCGGCGCGAGCGTGGCCGAGCACATCGGCACGCGCCTGGCCTGGGGCGCCGTTTTCATGGCGCTGCTGGGCACCATGGTGCGCTGGTTCGAGAGCCACCAGATCGCGCCGGACATCGGCCACATCCCGGTGAGCAATCTCTACGAGGTGTTCGTGCTGTTCAGCTGGATGACCACGCTGTTCTACCTGTACTACGAAGACCGCTTCAAGACCCGCGCCCTGGGCGCCTATGTGATGCTGGCCGTCAGCGGCGCGGTGAGCTTTCTGCTCTGGTACACGGTGGCGCGCGAGGCGCATGAGATCCAGCCCCTGGTGCCGGCCCTGCAGAGCTGGTGGATGAAGATCCATGTGCCGGCCAATTTCGTCGGCTACGGCACCTTCGCGCTCTCGGCCATGGTGGCGCTGGCCTATCTGCTCAAGACCGCCTCGCAGCGCGCCCTCTATATCGGCCTGCTGGCGGTGCCGGCCGGCCTGGTGGCGCTGATCCTGGTGTTCCGCTTCGCCCTGCCCGAGCTGCCCGCCGACACCCTGGCCGGCATGGACGGCTGGGCGCGCAAGATGACCGGCGTGCTCGTCTTCTTCATCGCCGCCGTGGCCCTGCGCAAGCCGCTCACCGCGCGCCTGCCGGCGCTCGAGCAGCTCGACGACCTGATGTACAAGGCCATCGCGCTGGGCTTTGCCTTCTTCACCATCGCCACCATCCTGGGCGCCTTCTGGGCCGCCGAAGCCTGGGGCGGCTACTGGAGCTGGGACCCCAAGGAGACCTGGGCCCTGATCGTCTGGCTCAACTACGCGGCCTGGCTGCACATGCGCCTGATGAAGGGCCTGCGCGGTGCCGTCTCGGCCTGGTGGGCGCTGGTGGGCCTGGTGGTGACGACCTTCGCCTTCCTGGGCGTCAATATGTTTCTTTCGGGCCTGCATTCCTACGGCACTCTCTGAGCCCGCCAGCAGAATTTGCGCGGCTGACGTAAGGTTGCGCCCATCAGCCCGACTGATGGGCATCACCTTCGTCAACGCCGTCCACCACCATGCATCTGCTGCGCCCACGCTCCGGTCTTGTCATCCCCTCGAGCGAAATCACGCCCCAGGCCGTCTATGAGGGCAGGCGCGACTGGCTGCGCCTGATGGCCTCGGGCGCCGCCGGGGCCGCGCTGGCGGGTTTTGCCGGCCGCGAGGCGATCGCGCAGAGCGGCAAGCTCGCCAAGCTGGCAGCCGGCAAGAGCGCCGTGCCGGGCGCGCTGACGATGGACAAGCCCACGGCCTACGCCGACGCCACCAGCTACAACAATTTCTATGAGTTCGGCACCGACAAGTCGGACCCCGCGCGCGCCGCCCACACGCTCAAGACCCGACCCTGGACCGTGACGGTGGAGGGCGAGGTCGGCAAGCCCGGCGTGTTCGATCTCGACAGCCTGCTCAAGCTCGCCCCCATGGAAGAGCGCATCTACAAGCTGCGCTGCGTGGAGGGCTGGAGCATGGTGATCCCCTGGGTGGGCTATTCGCTCGCCGAGCTGATCAAGAAGGTGGAGCCTACCGCCAAGGCCAAGTACGTCGAGTTCATCAGCCTCGCCGACAAGGCCCAGATGCCCGGCGTGCGCTCCGGCGTGCTGGACTGGCCCTATGTGGAAGGCCTGCGCCTGGACGAGGCCATGCACCCGCTGGCCCTGCTCACCTTCGGCATGTATGGCGAGGTGCTGCCCAACCAGAACGGCGCGCCGGTGCGCATGGTGCTGCCCTGGAAATACGGCTTCAAGTCGGCCAAGAGCATCGTCAAGATCCGTTTCGTCGAGAAGCAACCCACCAGCAGCTGGACCAAGGCGGCGCAGCAGGAGTACGGCTTCTATTCGAACGTGAATCCGCAGGTGGACCACCCACGCTGGAGCCAGGCGAGCGAACGCCGCATCGGCGAGGACGGCCTGTTCGCCAAGAAGCGCCCGACGCTGATGTTCAATGGCTATGAGGCCCAGGTTGGCCAGCTCTATGCCGGCATGGACCTGAAACGGAATTTCTGAGCCATGGCCAAGCGATCGCTGTGGCTGCACCCGGCCGCCAAACCGGCGCTGTTCGCGCTCTGCCTGCTGCCGCTGGGCTGGCTGGTGGGGGGCGCCTTCGCCGACCAGCTGGGGGCGAATCCGGCCGAGACCCTGATCCGTTCGCTGGGCGACTGGACCCTGCGCGGCCTGTGCCTGACCCTGGCCATCACGCCCTTGCGCGTCATCAGCGGCCAGCCCGCGCTGGCGCGCTTTCGCCGCATGCTGGGCCTGTTCAGCTTCTTCTATGCCAGCCTGCATCTGCTGGCCTATGGCTGGCTGGACATGGGACTGGAGCTGGGCGATATCGCCCATGACATCGCCAAGCGCCCCTTCATCCTGATGGGCTTCACGGCCTGGCTGCTGCTGGTGCCGCTCGCCGCCACCTCCTTCAACCGCGCCATCAAGGCGCTGGGCGCGCGGCGCTGGCAGGCCCTGCACAAGCTGGCCTACCTGCTGACCCTGGTGGGCCTGGCGCATTTCATCTGGATGCGGGCGGGCAAGCACAACTTTGCCGAACCGGCCGTCTACGGCCTGGTGCTGGCCGTGCTGCTGGGCTGGCGCCTGCTGAAACGCTGGCCCGCGCGCAGTCTGGCACGCGCCTGATGGCCGCCTGAAAGCCCCGGCCCGGGGCCTGGCGCGCGTCCCTGGGATAATCGCGGGCTTCGTTCCCGACACCCCGCCCGCCGTTCATGCCCGATTCCCTGCTGCCCCAGTACGACGTTGCCGTCATCGGCGGCGGCCCGGCCGGCTGCTCGGCGGCATCCTGGCTCGCGCAGCTGGGCCTCAGCGTCGCGCTGATCGAACGCGCGCCCCAGCTCTGCGCCGGCCTGCAGGGCCTGCAGTTCGGCCAGGACTGGGTGCTCGGCGCCCCCGGCCAGAATCTCGCCACCCTGGGCCAGCAATACGCCCGTCAGATCGAGGGCATGGCCGGCCTGCGCCTGCTGCTGGGCCAGAGCGTCGGCCATCTGGATTGGAGCGCCACTGAGCCCGGTGGCGGCTGGCGCCTGCAGCTGGAGGACGGACGCGGTTTCGCGGCCCGCGCCCTGCTGCTGGCCACCGGACTGATACCGCTGCGCCCCGAGGCCTTCTTCCCCGGCCCGCTGCCGCAAGCGCGCGTGCTGGATGCGCTGAGCCTCACGGCCCAGCGCGAGCATTTGCCCCCCGGCCGCCTGCTGCTGCTGGGCGGCGGCGACAACGCGGTGGAGAACGCGCTCTTTCTGCAGGCGCGCGGCCATCAGGTCACGCTCTGGTCGCGCAGCGACTGGCGCGCCCAGCAGGCCCTGGTGGAGCGCATCGAGGCGCTGGGCGGCGCCCTCCAGACGCGCGCGCGCAGCCCCATGCCCAGCCGCTTGCTGGCGGACGAACAAGGGGTGACGGTCGTTTCCAAGGCCCATGGCGAGGAGCGCTTCGACCATGTGGCGGTGCTGCTGGGCTTTGAGGCCGAACCCAGCGCCTGGTTGCTGGTGGGCGATGCACTGCAGCGCGCCGGCATCACCGCGCCCTCCCACCCCTTCCGCGACGAGCCGCGCTTTGCGCCGCTGGGCCTGTTCGTGGCCGGCGACGCCAGCGGCCGCCAGCACCCCTGCGTGCAGACCGCGCTGGGCGACGGCGTGGTGGCGGCCAAGGCGGTGGAAAGCTTTCTGCGCCCCTTGCGCGAGGGCCAGGTGCCGCTGGCCCTGCGCCGCAACAACCGCCAGGTCATCAATCTGCAGGGGCTGCGCTTCGGCGCCAACCTGGGCGTGCTGGACTTCGAGCGCGAAGGCCCCCAGCCCATCCAGGTGGATGCCGAGGTCAACCTGGGCGCCCAGATGATCGTCTCGCGCGACGCCGACATCGGCCATGTGCTGGACTACCGGCGCGTGCGCAGCATCATCATCGACGAGTGCACCGCCGAACACACCGACCTGCTCGAAGCCCTGCTGGGCAAGCTCTGCACCCGGCTGATGAAGCTGCCCGGCGTGGTGGGCGTGCGCATCAAGGTGACCAAGCTCGAAATCTTCCCCGACTGCCAAGTCGCAATCAGCGCCGAATGCGGCCAATGGTGAACCCCATGACGACGACCGACACCCTCACCCCCGAACTGGACGCCGCGGCCGCGGCCAAGCAAGCCGAAAAGAAGGCCGCGCTGGAGATCAACAAGCTCTCCAAGCGCCTGCATCGCCAGGTGGGCCAGGCCATCGGCGACTTCAACATGATCGAGGACGGCGACAAGGTGATGGTCTGCCTGTCCGGCGGCAAGGACAGCTACGCCCTGCTGGACATCCTCATCAACCTGAAGCAACGCGCGCCGATCAAGTTCGACATCGTCGCCGTCAACCTCGACCAGAAGCAGCCCGGCTTCCCGGCCGATGTGCTGCCCACCTATCTGAAATCGCGCGGCGTGGACTTCCACATCGAGACGCAGGACACCTACGCCATCGTCAAGCGCCTGATCCCCGAGGGCAAGACCACCTGCAGCCTGTGCTCGCGCCTGCGCCGCGGCATCCTCTACCGCGTGGCCGGCGAGCTGGGCGCCACCAAGATCGCGCTGGGTCACCACCGCGACGACATCGTCGTGACCCTGCTGCTGAACATGTTCTTCGGCAGCCGCATGAAGGGCATGCCGCCCAAGCTGGTCAGCGACGACGGCAAGAACGTCGTGATCCGCCCGCTCGCCTATGTGGCCGAGGAAGACCTGGTGCGCTGGGCCGCGCACCGCGAGTTCCCCATCATTCCCTGCAACCTCTGCGGCAGCCAGGAGAACCTGCAGCGCGTGCAGGTCAAGGCAATGATCCGCGAGTGGGAGAAGAAGTACCCGGGCCGGGTCGACAATATGTTCACCGCAATGAGCAATATCGTCACCTCGCACATGATGGACCGCGAGCTCTTCCCCTTCCAGACCATCAAGGCCACCGGCGCGCCCATGCCCGATGGCGACATCGCCTTCGACGAGGACGAGGCCTGCGGCAGCGGCGCGCCGACCGCGCCCTCGGTGATCAAGCTGCACCGCAACGACGACTGAGCGGCGCTTTACAAAGCGTCAACATGGAAGGGCCACAATGGCGCTGTTGAGAACAGCACAGGAGGCCTGCCATGACAACGACGCGACGTACCGCCCTCATCATCACTGCCGCCGCCCTGGGCCTCGCCACCCTGGCGGCCTGCTCCGGCATCTACACCCTCAGCGCCGATGTGCAGACCTTCGGCGCCTGGCCCGAGGGCCGCAAGCCCGGGCTCTATGCCTTCGAGCGCCTGCCCTCGCAGCAGGGCGACAAGCGCCAGGACGCGCTCGAGGACAGCGCCCGTCTGGCGCTTGAGAAGGCCGGCTTCCGACCCGCCGCCGACGCCAAGAGCGCCGACATCCTGGTGACCCTGGGCGCGCGCGTCAGCGCGCTGGACCGCGCCCCCTGGGACGACCCGCTGTGGTGGCGCTGGCATATCGGTTATGCGAACTGGCGCCATGGCTTCGGGCGCGGCCGCGTGGGCGGCTTTGCCGGCCTGGACCTGACGGAGAAACGCTATGACCGCGAGGTGGCGCTGCTGCTGCGCGAGCGCGCCAGTGGCGAACCGCTGTATGAAGCGCGTGCCAGCAACGACGGCATCACCCAGGGCGATGCGGCCCTGGTGGGCGGGCTGATGCAGGCCGCCATGGGCGACTTCCCGCAAACCCGGCCGGAAGTGCATCGCATCACGGTGCAGGTCGGCGCGAAATAGCCGCCGTCAGCGGCGCCGCGATAATCGCGGCTTCAAAAATTGGAGTCGCGATGGCGCTGAATCTGGTGATCATGGCCGCGGGCAAGGGTACCCGCATGAAGTCCGCCTTGCCCAAGGTGCTGCACAAGGTGGCCGGCCGCTCGCTGCTGGCCCATGTGCTGGGCACCACCGCGGGCCTCGACGCGCAGGCGCGCATCGTCATCACCGGCCATGGCGCGGACGAGGTCGAGCGCGCCGTGGCGGCGCCCGGCATCAGCTTCGTGCGCCAGCTGCCGCAGCTGGGCACCGGCCATGCGATCCAGCAGGTGGTGCCGGCGCTGCAGGGCGAGGGCACCACCCTGATCCTGAATGGCGACGTGCCTCTCATCAAGGCCGAGACCGCCAGCCGCCTGGTGCAGGCCTGCGCCGGCGAGCGCCTCGCGCTGCTCACCATCGTGCTGGCCGATCCCGCCGGCTACGGCCGCATCGTGCGCGCCGGCGGCGGTGCTGAGGGCGCCGTGCAGGCCATCGTCGAGCACAAGGATGCGACGCCGGAGCAGCGCCAGATCCGCGAGGGCTATACCGGCATGATGGCCGCCCCCACCGGCGCGCTGAAGCGCTGGGTCGCGCAGCTGAACAACAACAACGCCCAGGGCGAGTACTACCTGACCGACATCGTCGCGATGGCCGTGGCCGAGGGCGTGCCGGTGGTGGGCATTGCCGCCCCCAACGAGACCGAGGTGCTGGGCGTCAACAGCCCCCTGCAACTGGCCGACCTGGAGCGCCGCCACCAGCGCGAGCAGGCCGAGGCGCTGATGGAACAAGCCGGCGTGCGCCTGGCCGACCCGGCGCGCTTCGACCTGCGCGGATCCCTGAGCTGCGGCCAGGACGTGGAGATCGACGTCAACTGCGTGTTCGAGGGTCAGGTCTCGCTGGGCGACGGCGTGCGCATCGGCGCCAACTGCGTGATCCGCAACGCCAGCATCGCGGCCGGCGCACGCATCCACGAGTTCACCCATATCGATGGCGAGAGCGCCGGCGTGAAGGTTGGCGCTGGCGCGCTGATCGGCCCCTTCGCGCGCCTGCGCCCGGGTGCGGAGCTGGGCGAAGAGGTGCACATCGGCAACTTTGTCGAGGTCAAGAATTCCACCCTGGCCAAGGGCGCCAAGGCCAACCACCTGGCCTATCTGGGCGATGCCACGGTGGGCGAGCGCGTCAACTACGGCGCCGGCTCCATCACCGCCAACTACGACGGCGCCAACAAGCACCGCACCGTCATCGGTGCCGACGTGCACGTGGGCTCAAACTGCGTGCTGGTGGCCCCGGTCAGCATCGGCGCCGGCGCCACCATTGGCGGTGGCTCCACCATCACCAAGGATGTGGGCGAGGGCGAGCTGAGTGTGGCGCGCGGCAAACAGGTGGCCATCAGCGGCTGGCAGCGCCCGGCCAAGAAGCGCTGATCTGTAGCGTATAGGGGCTTGCGCGCGTGACAAATTCCCGCCCTGCACCTAGCATGGGCCCGCCTGCCACCGGAACGGGGGGCAGCAAGCCGAGCGGCTTGGCCTAGCATTCAGGCTCAAGCAGTCGGACAGGAAGACCACCATGGCGCGAAAGAGCAGATCGACCCAACAGCAGCAGCTTCAGGCGCTGGCGGGTGAATGCGGCAATGCGCCCGAAGGCATCGTCATCGACAGCTTGAAAACAGGCCTGGACCAGGCCGCGGATCAGCGTGAACAGCAGGACCAGGCCGCGCGCAGCGAGACCCTGGAGCATCTGGCCCTCTATCACGCCCAGTGCGATGACGCCGCCAAGGCCTGCTACTACCTCTGCCGCAGCCTCGGCCTGGCACGCCAGCAGGAGCCCGGCGAGCCCACGCTGGAGCTGCTGTTCGAGCTGCTGGGTGCGCTGGCCGATCTGCCCGCCGATCTGGGCGCCAGCGCCCAGGCCGAGCCGGTGGGTGAGGCCGACGGGCTGGGCGTGTTCGAACTCTGCCACCAGCTCGCCGCCGCGCGCGAACTCACGCAGGCCGCCTGGGATCAGGCCAAGCAAAGCGAACTCACCGACGCCGCCTGCCCCACCGCACCGGCGCACGCGCTGCACTAGGAGCCTGGCGGGCTCCTAGGAGCCTGGGCGGCAGAGGGCGTGGCCCGCGCCGGGGTGAGTTGCGGTGCCAGGCAAGGCGCCCGCGAGGCCGTGGGGCCGAGCGCCACAACGAGCGGGCAACGCCGCATGGCGTCGCAAATCGCCCCGGCCCTTCGGGTTGGGCCTGCAAGGGGGCGCATGCGGCGTTGCGAATGCTCGCCGGGTGCCCAACCCGACTGCGCTTCGCGCCTTGCCTGCACCCCCTTGCAGGCCCAACGCGGGCCACGCCCTCTGCCGCCCAGACTCCTAGGGTCTTGCCCGCTTGCGTCGACAGACGCCGCTAACGCATGCTGCGCGCACCAACATTTCTGGGGTGCGGCATGAAGATCCTCAAGTGGCTGTTGATCGTCATCGTGGGCCTGATCGCCCTGCTCTACGCCGGCGGGCTGGCGCTGTCGTCCAAATTCACCGTCTCGCGCAGCCTGCAGATCCAGGCCCCACCCGACAAGGTCTACGCCCTGGTGGCCAACCCCAGGCATTGGAAGCAATGGTCGGTGTGGAACGCACGCGACCCGCAGATGCAGATCGACTACAGCGGCCCCGAGTCGGGCGTCGGTGCGGTCTGGGCCTGGAAGAGCAAGACCGAGGGTGACGGCCGCATGAGCTTCACCGCCGCCGAACCCGGCTTGCGCGTGGCCTACGACCTCTACTTCCCCGATTTCGGCACCACCTCGGGCGGCGAGCTGCGCTTCCAGGCCGCGAACGGCGGCACCCAGGTCAGCTGGGTGATGAACGGCGACATGGGCAAGAACCCCTTGTTCCACTGGATGGCGCTGTTCGCCGACGGCATGGTGGGCAAGGACTTCGAGGCCGGCCTCGCCAAGCTCAAGACGGTGGCCGAGACGCCCTGAACCTCAATCCAGGCCGAACAGGCGCGCGCCATTGCCCCAGGCAATCAGGCGCGCTGCCGGCGCGGGCAGATCGCCGAGCCAGAGCCGGGCCTCGTCCATCAGGCCCTCGTAATACTGCCAGCGCTGGTTGATCCAGGTATCCGAACCGATCAGGAAGCGCTCGGGGTGCTGGCTCAGCAGCTCCTGCCAGGCCGGGCTCAGATGGCCGCCCGCCTCGGTGAGCCCGGGCCGGTAGGACAGCTCGGCCAGCAGGCCCGGATAGCGCTGCAGCAGCTCGCGCACGCGCGCGATCGGCGCGCCGCCGATACCGGTATGGGCCCAGATCAGGCGCGCCTTGGGCGCATGCGCCATCAGCTTGCCTATCGCCACCTCGTCCACATGGGCCAGCACCAGCAGGCCGCGCTGCTCGGCCAGGCGCATCAGCTTGATGGCCACCGGCCCGTCAGCGTTGGCGCTGTCGTAGAGATGGAACTCGCCCAGGCCGCGATAGGGCCCGGCGGGCGTGCCGCGGGCCAGTTCGTCCAGCACCATCTGGTAGATGCTCTCGTCGGCAAACCAGCCGCCGTAGTCGGCGCGGTCGCGGTACAGGCGCACAAAGGGCACGACGCGCACGCCGGCCGCGCGCGTCGCGTCCAGCGCCGTCGCCAGGCTCAGGGTGCCGGCATTCGGCCGGCTGTTGGCGACGATGGCGCGCACCCCGCTGCGCTGCATGCGGCCCAGCACATCGGCCAGCGGATGGGGCTGCTGGGCCTCGACGTTGTAGTGCAGATGGGCATCGAACAAGGGGCCCTGATAGGGCTGGGCCGGCAGCGCGCCGGCCAGGCTCAGCAGGGCCAGCAGGACCGGCAGGCGCTCAATGCGCATGCAGGCTGCGCTCGTGCCCGGCGATCAGGCGGCTGACGCGCGAGACCGAGAGGCCCAGCTCATGCGCCAGCCCGGTCATCGACAGCCCGCCTTCGGTGTGGGCGCGGTACAGCGCCTCCTCGCGGCTGCCACATTCGCGTAGCCAGTCGCGCCAGGGGCGCGCGCGCAGGCCCGCGGCGCGGCCACTGCCCGCCGGCGCGCGCTTGGGCGCCGGCGCCAGCTGCTGCATGCGCGCCGCAAAGGCCTCGTCGCCCAGAAAGATCTGGTGGCGCAGCTGCTGCCAGACATCGGGGCCGGCACCCTCGGCCAGCAGGCGCTCGTAGCGCTGGGCGGCGCGCTTGCGGTCGGCCGCGGCCTGGGCCGGCTTGCCGATCAGGTAGGACCACAGCCCCTGCACCTCCAGCCACTCGGGCGCCGCGGCGGCGCCGGCATGGGCGGCATAGCTGGACCAGGGCCAGCCCTGCGGCGTCTTGGCCAGACCGGCGCGCACGGCGGCCTGATCCACATGCCGGCAGACCTCCAGCAGCATGGCCTCGCGGTCCACCAGCACCGCCTTGAAGCGGCCCTGGAACAGATTGCCGGAGCCGCCGTGGCGGCGGTTGTAACCCTGGGTATAGACGCCGTTCAGATGGCGCATCAGGCGCGAGAGATTGGCCTGGCGCGTGAACAGCAACAGCTCGTAACCGTCATGCCCGAAGTGATAGGCCAGCACCTGGGCGTCGAAGCGCTCCATGGCCTGGGCGATCACCGCCAGCAGGGCGCGGCGGTCCGCGTCGTCGTGGAACACCGCTGCGCCAGCATCGCCCTTGGAGGCGACATGGTAGACAGCGCCGGGAATTTCAATGCGTAGAGGTCTGGCCATGCTGGCAACTTAGGCCACCCATGCCCAAAAGGCAAGGCCTGACCCCCAAGCTTGCGAGTGGCCGGGGGTCAAGTCTGAACCCCGCCGAGTTCAATGCGTCTTGAGGCCGTCCAGCACCTTGAGCACGGCCTCGTCGCCCATGCTGCGCGCGTCGGCCAGCTCGCCGCCGCCAGTGGCGCTGAGCACCTGGCCGTCGGCGCCCAGCACCGCCACGGCCGGGATGCCCTTCTTCAGCGGCACGCCCATCTGCGCGGCCAGGTCGGTGTTGCGGTCGAAGCGCCCGACATTGACCTTCAGTGTCACGAAGCGCCGGCTGCTTTCGGCCTGCAGCTTGCCCTCGGCCAGCTTGGCGTCCAGCGCCAGGCAGTCCTTGCACCAGTTGGCGCCGAACACCACCAGCACGTTCTTGCGCTGGGCGTTCGCCTGGCTAAGCGCCAGGTTCAGCTCGGCGCGCGCATCGGCCTGCTCGTTGTAGACCGGCTTGGCGCTGCCCTGGGCGGCCGCGGTCAGGGGGCTCAGGCAGGCGGCCAGCATGAGACCGCAGGAGATCAGGGATTGGCGTAGCTTCATGCCGCCAGTGTGCCATCGTCATGAGGTACAACAGCGGCCTTGCCAGAATCCCCCCGAAAGCCCCGACACCATGGCCGGATCCAGCCTGCTGACCCTGATCGACGACATCGCCACCCTGCTCGACGATGTGGCCTTCCTCTCCAAGATGGCGGCGCAGAAGACCGCCGGCGTGCTCGGCGACGATCTGGCGCTGAACGCCCAGCAGGTCAGCGGCGTGGCGGCCGAGCGCGAGCTGCCGGTGGTCTGGGCGGTGGCCAAGGGCTCGCTCAGGAACAAGGCCATCCTGGTGCCGGCGGCGCTGGCGATCAGCGCCACCCTGCCCTGGGCGGTGACGCCGCTGCTGATGGTGGGCGGCGCCTACCTGTGCTTCGAGGGCTTCGAGAAGATCGCCCACCAGTTCCTGCATGGCGAGGACGATGTGGCGCATGAGCGCGCGCTGGCCGAGGCCTTGATGGACCCGGCCGTGGACCTGCTGGCGCTGGAGCGCGAGCGCATCCAGGGCGCGATCCGCACCGATTTCATCCTCTCGGCCGAGATCATCGCCATCACCCTGGGCACCGTGGCCGCGGCCGGCCTGGGCACCCAGCTGCTGGTGCTGGCCGGGGTGGCGGCGCTGATGACGGTGGGCGTGTACGGCTTCGTGGCCGGCATCGTCAAGCTCGACGATCTGGGCCTGTACCTGCAGCGCCGCCCCGCCGCGCTGGCGCAGCAGCTTGGCCGCGCCATCCTGGCGGCAGCCCCCTGGCTGATGCGCGGCCTGTCGGTCGCCGGCACCGCAGCGATGTTCCTGGTGGGCGGCGGCATCCTGGCCCATGGCCTGCCGGTGCTGAGCCACCCCGCCGAGGCCCTGCTGGCGCGCCTGGCCGAGGCTTCGGGGTCAGGTTTTGCCGCCCTCACCCAGAGCCTGGGCGGCATGCTGCTGAACGGCCTCTTGGGCGTGCTCGCGGGCGCGCTGGTGCTGGGCGGCCTGAGCCTGGGCCAGGGTGTCTGGCGCCACTTGAGGCGCTGAGGCGCGGGTGGCATAGTGCAGCCACTCGGGAGGGCCCCAGATGCTGCACGCCAGGCGGATGACCGGATGGGCCAGTTTGCTGGCCTTGCTGCTGGCTGCCTGCGGTGGCGGCGGTGGCGGCACGGCGGCGTCGGATGCGCCGCCCGGCGTCGAGGGCGGCCTGCTGAATGACCCGGTGCGCTATGCGCTCGACGCCAACGCGGCGCTGCCCAGCGCCACCGAAAGCTCGGTGCAGACCAGCCAGCAGCTGAGCCTGGACGGCACGCCGATCGACTACCAGACCGACACCGGCCACCTCACCGCCAGCGACCCGGTGAGCGGCGCCGCCAAGGCCAGCATGTTCTACGTGGCCTACACCCGCAAGGGCGTGGCCAGCGCGAACCGGCCGCTGGTGTTCTTCTACAACGGCGGGCCGGGCTCGGCCTCGGTGTGGCTGCACCTGGGCTCCTACGCGCCCAAGCGCCTGGCCGCCCCCATGCCGGCCACCACGGTGCCCCAGCCCTACCGCATGGTGGACAACCCCCAGACCCTGCTGCGCGAGGCCGATCTGGTGTTCGTCGACGCGGTCGGCACCGGCTATTCGCAGGCCATCGCCCCCAACAGCAACCGCAGCTTCTGGGGCGTGGATGCCGACGCGCTGCTGTTCCGCGACTTCGTGCTGCGCTACACCGCCAAGTTCCAGCGCCAGGCCTCGCCCCTGGTGCTGTTCGGCGAGTCCTATGGCGGCCTGCGTTCGCCCATCCTGGCCGCGGCCCTGCTCGCCGCCGGTGCGCCGCTGCAGGGCGTGGTACTGCAATCGGCCATCCTCAACTACAACAGCAACTGCGCCGTGCTCGACCCCGGCCGGCTCAGCTGCAGCGCCTTCGTGCCCAGCTACGCGGCGGCGGCGGCCTGGTTCCAGCGCGCCCGGCCGGTGCCCACCGAGCTGCCCAGCTTCGAGCAGCAGGTGATCGCCTATGCCGAGGCGCAGTACGAGCCGGCCGCGCAGGCCTGGCTGACGCAGCGCCTGGCGCTGGCGGCACCGATCGCGCAGCAGCTGGGCGACTACAGCGGCCTGGCCGCCAGCACCTGGCAGGCCGAGCCGCTGCTCTATCCCGAGCGCTTCCGGCGCCTGCTGCTGCCCAGCCAGCTGATCGGCCGCTACGACGCCCGCGTGGCCGCCGGCGTCAACGACGCGCTCGCCAGCGAGGGCGACCCGTCCAGCACCGTGCTCACGGCCGCCTTCGTCAGCAGCATCGCCGAGCATCTGCGCGGCAACCTCAAGTACCAGGCGAGCGTGAACTACCGCCTCGTCAACAACGAAGTGATCGAGCAATGGCAATGGCGCCACGATGGCCATGAGCTGCCCGACGCCATCCCCGACCTGGCGCTCGCCTTCGGCCTCAGGCCCACGCTCAAGCTGCTGGTGATAGGCGGCTACCACGACCTCGCCACCCCCTTCCGGCTCACCGAGCAAGACCTGGCAAGGCTGGCGCCGCAGCCCGCCGGCCTCCAGCTCAGGCGCTATGTGGGCGGCCACATGACCTATCTGGACGACCAGGTGCGGCCCGCCCTGCGGGCCGATCTGGCCGGCTTCCTCACCAGCCTCGGGGGTGCCCCATGAGAAGCATGCTGCCGCTGGCGCTGGCCCTCGCGCAGGGCCTGAGCCTGGCCCAGGCCCCGACGCTGGCCGATCCCTGGCTGCCGCCGGCCGCACGCCAGGCGCCGCTGGCGCCGGCCACGCGCGGCCAGGCGCTGCGCGCCCAGGTGCAGGCCAAGCTGGCCACGCAATTCCAGCAGGCCGATGTGCGGCGCCGCGGCGCCCTCACGCTGGCCGAGGCGCGCGCGGCCGGCTTCGGCTGGCTGGTGCAGCATTTCGCCCGCATCGACGGCAGCGGCCGCGGCGAGGTCAGCCTGGCCGAGGTGCAGGCCTATCTGCTGCGCCAGCAAAGCCTCTGATCAGAGCGCGTCGCGCTGGTAGGGCGGCAGCCTGGCGCCGCATTGGCGGCAGAAGTTCGCCTCGGGCAGATGGCCTTCGCTGAGGCATTCGTGGCAGCTGCGCGTGGTGCTGGGCCGGCCCTGGCGCTGCGCCGTCATCTCGGCGGTGACGATGCCGGTGGGCACGGCCAGCACGCCCCAGCCCAGCATCATCATCAGCGAGGCGATCAGCCGGCCCAGGTCGGTCTTGGGCGTGATGTCGCCAAAGCCCACCGTGGTCATGGTGGTGATGGCCCAGTAGACCCCGGTGGGAATGCTGGTGTAGCCATGCTCGGGGCCCTCCACCACATACATCAGCGTGCCCATGATGAGCACCACCATCAGCACCACCGACAGAAACACCATGATCTTGCGCGCGCTGGCGCGCAGGGCCAGCGCCAGCCCGCTGAACTCGGCCACATAGGCGTGCAGCTTGAAGATGCGGAACACGCGCAGCAGGCGCAGCACGCGCACGTCCACCAGCACGAACAGCTCGGGCACGATCAGGGCCAGATAGGTGGGCAGCACCGCCAGCAGATCCACCATGCCGTAGAAGCTGCGCGCGTAGCGCCAGGGGTGGCGCACCGAGGCCAAGCGCAGCAGGTACTCGAGCGTGAACACGCCGGTGAAGAGCAGCTCGGCCGCGTTCAGCCAGGCGCCATGGCGGGCGCGGATGCCGGCCACGCTCTCGGCCACCACCAGGGCCACGCTGGCCAGCACCAGCAGCACCAGGGCGATGTCGAAGGCCCGGCCGGCACGGGTGTCGGCCTCGAAGATGATGGTGTAGCAGCGCAGGCGCCAGCCGCTGAGCGGCTTGCCGAGCTCGGCCGCCGACTGATTTCTTTGATGTGCACGCATTCGCCAAGCCTAGCGCAGCTGATAACCTCGGGCTTTCCCGCAAGTGTTGCCGGCCCATGAAAACCCACACCGTCGAAATCCAGAAATTCAAGGCCGCGACCACCACCGGCCATGGCGAAGTCATCTTCAAGATCGACGCCATCATCAATCCGCGCCAACCGGTCGAGGGCATCGAACCCAGCAGCGTGATCACCATGACCGAGGCCAACGCCCGCGTGCTGATGCTGCTGCTGAAGACGCAGATCGCCGAATTCGACGCCAAGAAGCCCAAGAGTCGGCATGGCCGACACGGTTGAGCAGAAAAAGAATCCCAGCGAACACGCCCCATGGAATACCCCAGCTACAACCCCGCCTCCGACTACCTGCCGCTCAACGACGAGGAACTCTCGACGCTGGACGACATGCTGACCAAGCTGCCCAGCGAGGCGGCGATGAATATCGAGGCCATGGACGGCTACCTCACCGCCCTGCTGCTCAGCCCCAAGGCCCTGGCGGAGCTGCCCGGCGCCGACTGGCTGCCCCTGGTCTGGGGTGGCGACGGTGCCGATGGCACGACCCCCTTTGTGAGCGGCAAGCAGAAGAAGCGCGTGATGATGCTGGTGCTGCGCCATCTGCGCAGCATCGCGGTGCAACTCAGCGAGCGCCCGGACGCCTGGGAGCCGATCTTCAGCATCGCCGTCACCGAGGACGAGCAGGAGCTCACCGACGCCGAGGACTGGTGCATCGGCTTCATGCTGGGCGTGGACCAGGCCGCCGATGCCTGGGCACCGCGCTTCCGGGACGCCGAGCTGGCCGCCGCGCTGGCACCGATCGCCCTGCTGGGCGGCGATGAATCGCAGCTCACGCCCGAAGACCAGGCACGCCTGAACGACGAGGCCCTGCACGACGCGCTCAGCCGCGAGGTTCCGGAGGCGGTGCTTCAGCTCGCCGCTGCGCTCAAGGCTGACTGAAAAGCGGCATCCAGCGCCGCCTGCCAGCGGCGCTTCCGTTCGGGTGCCACGAAGCTGGCCTCGAAGCTGTTGCTCAGCAGCTGCCAGGCATGGCCGCCATGCAGGGCCGCCAGCGCCTCGAAGCATTGCTCGAGGTTGTCGTTCAGATAGCCGCCGAAGTAGGCCGGGTCGTCCGAATTGACCAGCGCGCACAGGCCGGCGTCCAGCAGGGCCGGCAGATTGTGCTCGGCCAGGGTCTTGAAGACGCGGAGCTTGATGTTGGAGAGCGGGCAGACGGTGAGCGGCATGCGCTCGGCCGCCAGGCGCGCCACCAGGGCGGCATCCTCCAGGCTGCGCACGCCATGGTCGATGCGCTGCACCTTCAGCACATCGAGCGCGCTCCACACATAGGCCGGCGGCCCCTCCTCGCCCGCATGCGCCACCAGCTGCAGGCCGAGCGCGCGGGCACGCGCAAACACGCGCGCGAACTTCTCGGGCGGGTGGCCCAGCTCGCTGCTGTCCAGGCCCACGCCGATGAAGTCGGCGCGCCAGGGCAAGGCCGCCTCCAGCGTGGCCAGGGCCTCGTCTTCACTGAGGTGGCGCAGAAAGCACAGGATCAACACGGCGCTCAGGCCCAGTTCCGCCTCGGCGCGGCGGCAGGCGCGCCGCAGGCCCTGGATGAGCGTGCCCATGGGCACGCCGCGCGCGGTATGGGTCTGGGGGTCGAAGAAGATCTCGGCATGCACCACGCCATCGGCGGCGGCACGCTCGAGATAGGCCCAGGCCATGTCGAAGAAGTCCTGCTCCTGCAGCAGCACGCTGGCACCGGCGTAGTAGATGTCCAGAAAGGACTGCAGGTCGCTGAAGGCGTAGGCGGCGCGCAGCGCGTCCACGCTGGCATAGGGCAGGCTCAGGCCGTTGCGCTGCGCGAGCCGGAAGATCAGCTCAGGCTCCAGCGAACCCTCGATATGGATGTGCAGCTCGGCCTTGGGGGCCGCGCGCAAGAGCGCGGGCAAGGCCGAGCGGGGGATGGAGGCGAAGTCTGATGGGCCGGGCATGAGCCCAGCTTACTGCACCTGGCCCAGGTGCTGCAGCCAGAAGGCCTCGTACTTGCGATGCCAGCCCACCGTCTTGACCGCGCCGCCCAGGCCGTGCTCGCCGTCGGGGTCCAGGAACAGGTCCACCAGCGCCTCCTTGCCCGACTCCAGCAGCGCGCGGTAGACGTTCACCGTGTCCTGGTAGAGCACGTTCGGGTCCTGCATGCCATGCACCAGCAGCAGCGGCTTCTTCAGATTCCTGGCCAGCGGCAGCAGCGAGTATTTGCGCAGCACCGGCTTCGTGCGATCCACCTTGCCGATGGTGCGGCCGCTGTACCAGCTGTTGTAGTTCTCCCATTCGGTGGGGCCGGCACCGGCGATGCCGGCGGCGAACAGATCGGGCTTGGTATAGAGCGTGTGCTGGGTCTGGAAGCCGCCGAAGCTCCAGCCGTTCAGGCCCAGGCGCGCAGCGTCCACGCCCAGCTTGGCCTTCATATAGGCCACCAGGTCTTCCAGGTCTTCGCTCTGGGCCACGCCGGGTTGCTCGAAGTTGGCATCGGCGAAGCGCTTGCCATAGTTGGAATGGCCGCGCGGGTCCACCGTCACCATCACATAGCCATGCTTGGCCGCCATATACATGGCGAACAGATAGCCGGTGGACTGGAAGCTGTCGGTCTCGACCGGATGGCGGTCGTTCAGCGGGCCGCCGTAGGTATAGACCACGGCCGGGCGCCGGTCGCTGGCCTGCCAGCCCGCCGGCTTGAAGACATAGGCCGGGATGCTGTCGCCATGGCGGTTCAGGTAGCTGAAGCGCTCGGGCTGCAGCACGTCCACCTCGGCCCAGGCGGGGTCATGGCTTTGCGTCAGCACCCTGGGCTCGGCCGGCTTGCCCTGGCCCCGCAGCAGCTTGAGCTCGGGGCGCTGGGCCCAGTGGCCCGCATTGGCGGCCAGCCATTGGCCATCGTGCGAGACCACCCCGCCGCGGTGGTAATCGGGCGCCTGGCCCAGCGCCTGCATCGCGCCGCTCTTCAGCTCGACGCGGTAGAGGTTCATGGCCCCCAGGTCGTCCTTGTTGGACTGCACGAACATCTGCTGGCTGTCGGGCGTGAAGCCCAGCACCTGGTGGGCCTCGAACTCGCCCTTCAGCAGCGGCTGCCATTGCCGCGTGGCCAGCTCGTAGGCATGGGGCTGGCGCCAGCCGTTCTCGGCCAGCACCAGCACCAGGCGCTTGCCATCGGGCGTGAACTGCGGCTTGAGCACGCTCACCAGCTCATGGTGCACGTCGCCGCGGCGCTCCAGCACCAGCTCGGGCCTGGCATTCTCGTCCGGCCCACCCAGGTAGACGCGCAACAGCTCCTTCTCGCGCTCCCAGGTGGCGAAGGCGTAGTGGCTGCCATCGCGCGCCCAGGCCAGCGGGCTGATCTCGAACCAGCCATCGCCGCCCTTGTGCGTGAACACCGGCTGCGGCTGCTTGGCGGGTGCGCTGTCAAGACCTGGCACCTTGCGGATGTAGAGCGCCAGCGGGCGCTCCATGCGCTTGTCGTCCGAGACCTCGCGGTCCACCTTCTTGGCGCTGGCGAAACGCTCGCCGTAATTCATGATCTCGACCTGGCGGCCGGGCTTGGGCGGCGGGCTCTTGCCATCGGGTGCGGTCAGCGGCGCACGCGCCAGCAGGCTCATCCAGCGCCCGTCCTCGCTGATCACGGTCTCGTCGATGCGGTACTTCTTGTCCTCGTCATCGGGGTGGATCAGCTCGCGGTTGAGCACCTGCACGGCGGCGCTGGCGAAGCGGGCGCGCAGCACGCGCTTCTCGTCCATGAAGACAAAGCCCTGATCGTCGGGCGTGTAGGCCACCACGCGCAGCTGGCGCTGCGTGCTCAGCAGGGGCTGCAGCTTCTCCTGCCCGGCCTGCCAGCGCAGCAGGCTGCCGCGGTATTGCAGGATCAGCTCATCGCGCTGGTTCGCCCACACCAGCTGCGTCACGCCCGGATAGAGGTCCTCGGGCTTGAGCTTGTCCTTGGCCCGCTTCTTCGCAAGCTCGTCGCGCAGCTCCCAGAGTTCCTTGTCGGCCGGCTTGGCGGGCGCCGACACGGCCGACGCGGCCGAGGCCGGCGCATCGGGCGGCTGGGGTTTGCCGGCACGCCGGGCGGCCAGGGCCTCGGCGGCGCGCTTCTCGGCCTCGGCCTCGGCCTTGTCGGCGGCCTTCTGGGCCTCGTCGCGCGTCTTCTTGTCGGCCAGCTCGATCTTGAGCCTGGCCAGGGCGGCATCTTCCCACTGGTTCAGGTCCACCGCCGCGCCGCGCAGATAGGCGGCCTGCGCCTCCTCGCGCGCCTGGCGCTCGGCCATTTCACTGCGCTTTTGCAACAGCTTCTTGTCGAAGCGCGCCAGGTCCTCGGGCGCGTCAAAGGCCTGCATCAGGGCCGGCGAGCTCAGGCGCAGGGTCTTGCCGCTGCGCGTATCGACTACATGCAGATCGCTGCCCGGTTCGCCATAGGGGCTCCACAGATAGGCCAGGTAGCGGCCGCTGTGGCTGAACTCCGGCTGTTTGGCGGGCTCGCCGCGGTAGGGCTGCTCGCGGAACACCTGCTCCAGGCTGGGCGCCGGCTTGGGCTGCGCCCAGGCCCAGGGTGCAATACCGGACAGGGCGGCCATCAGGATGATCCAGGTCGATCCGGCCAGGATCGCCGCTTCTTTACTTCCGCTCACGCTTCGCTTTGCTCGCACGCTCGTCGACTCCACCGGCTGCAGTGCCGGGCGCGGGATTCTAGGTGGGACGTCACAAAACGCTACATGGCGAAAGGCAGGGGCGGGCAATCCCGGACGTATGCTCTAGGCTGATCGAACCGGAGGAACATGATGATCATCAAGAAATCGTTGGGCGCCCTGGGCCTGGCCCTGCTGGCCGGCATGGCCTCGGCAGCCGATGTGGGCGTATCCGTCAGCATCGGCCAACCCGGCTTCTACGGCCGCATCGACATCGGCAGCATGCCGCAGCCGCCGCAAGTGGTGGTGGCGCAGCCGATCTGGGTGCAGCGCGCGCCCGGGCGCGTGGTGCAGCCCATTTATCTGCGCGTGCCGCCGGGCCACCAGAAGAACTGGGCCAAGCATTGCGGGCGCTATGACGCCTGCGGCGTGCCGGTCTACTTCGTGAAGGAAGACTGGTATGCGCGCCAATACGGTGGCGGCGGCGACGACTACCGCGGCGAGCCCGAACATGGCCGCAAGGATCATGGCAAGGGTCATGGCCACGGCAAACACCGGGACTGAAACCACGCACTAATACCGATGCGCCCCCCGGACGGGGGGCCTAGCATCGCGACTCAAGGCCACCCGCCGGTGGCACACTGCGTCCATCGAGCCCCGCGCCGGGGCTCGAGCCCGTGCGCTCAGCCCATCCATGTTTGCCAAGCTCGTTGCCAGCGTCGGTCTGCTCATCTGCCTCGCACTGGCCTTGCACATGTGCCTGGGGCGGGCGCAGCAGCGGCGGCTCGAAGCCTGGCTGAGCAGCTACCGCGACCGCCTGTTCGCCTTGGGCTCGCGCCGCTTCAATTCCCGCGAGCGCCGCCGTGCCGCCCATGAGGCCGCGATGGATGCGATCAACCGCGCCAAGCGCACCACCGACGACGATCTCTGGGACGGCAATGTCTACCGGCCCAAGGAATTCAACGGCAAGCCGCCCAGCAAGCCTCACTGAGCGCCGATGCGCGCAGCGATCAGGCGCAAGGCCTGCAGCGCGCCCATGCCCAGGCCCACGTCGGCCGAACTCGGCACCCGCGGCTCGCGCAGATTGATGCGCAGCAAACGCCCGCGCAGGCGCTGCAGCACATGCTGGCCGAACAGGCGCACCGAGGGCACCGCCGTGCCGGCGCCGAGCTCGATCACCAGCGGCTTCCTGGCCGCCGCCAGCCGGCGCGACACCTCGAGGGCCTGTGCCCGCTCGCGCGCATCGACCCAGGCCTCATCGCCAAACATCAGCACATTCGGCCGCGCCAGCGCACCGCAATGCGGGCACAGCGGCAGCTCGTTGAGCAGCTCGCAGCCCGCCTCGTCGACCTCGGGCACAAAGCCCTCGGCCGGCCAGATCGCCGCGCCGCAGGGCCGCGTGCATTGCAGCTGCAGCAGCGAGCCATGGCACTCCCAGATCTGGCCGGGCTCGAAACCGGCCTGCTGGAACTGCCCGTCCACATTGCTGGTGTAGACGATGGCGCCACGCTCGGTGCGCGCGCCCCAGTCGCGCAGGATCTGGAAGCCCTCGTGCGGCCGGGTGCGCCGGTACAGCGCCAGCCGGTGCCCGTAAAAGCCCCAGGCCAGGCGCGGCCGCGCGGCAAAGCTGGCCGGGTTGGCGATGCCGTAGAAATCGATGCCGGCCGCTGACAAGGCCGGGTAGGCCCGCCAGAAACCCGCCGTGCCGCGGAAGTCCGGCAGGCCGGAATCCACGCCCATGCCGGCGCCGGCGGCGATCACCAGCAGATCGGCCTGCTCCACCAGCTCGGCCGCGTGGGCCAGCAAGGCCTCCTCAGGCATGCGCCACGCGCGCCAGCACCGGCTTGAGCGCCACGCCCGAATGGCTGCCGCTTCGCACCAGCGCCTCGGGCGTGCCGGCCAGCACCACTGCGCCGCCGGCCGTGCCGCCCTCGGGGCCCAGGTCGATGACCCAGTCGGCCTCGGCGATCACGTCCAGGTCATGCTCGATCACCACCACCGAATGCCCGCCCGCCACCAGGCGATGCAGCACACGGATGAGGCGCTCCACATCGGCCATGTGCAGGCCCACGGTGGGCTCGTCCAGCACATACAACGTGTGCGGCGCCTTCTGGCCGCGGCGCGCCACATCGTCGCGCACCTTGACCAGCTCGCTCACCAGCTTGATGCGCTGCGCCTCGCCGCCCGAGAGCGTGGGCGAGGGCTGGCCCAGGGTCAGATAGCCCAGGCCCACGTCCTTGAGCAGCTGCAGCGGATGGGCGATGGAGGGCATGGCGGCAAAGAACTCCACCGCCTCGTCCACCTCCATGGCCAGCACATCGCCGATGCTCTTGCCCTTCCAGCTGACGTTCAGCGTCTCGGGGTTGAAGCGCTGGCCATGGCATTGGTCGCACAGCACCTTCACATCCGGCAGGAAGCTCATCTCGATGGTCTTCATGCCCTGGCCCTCGCAGCCGGGGCAGCGGCCCTCGCCGGTGTTGAAGGAGAAGCGCCCGGCCGCATAGCCGCGCGCCTTGGACTCCAGGGTCTCGGCGAAGAGCTTGCGGATCGCGTCCCAGAAACCGATATAGGTGGCCGGGCAGGAACGCGGCGTCTTGCCGATGGGGGTCTGGTCCACCTCCAGCACGCGGTCCACCTGCGCATGGCCTTCAATGCCATCGCAACCGATCCAGGGGTTGGGCGCACGCCGCAGCGGCACGGCCTGGGCCATATTGGCCAGCAGCACATCGCGCGCCAGCGTGCTCTTGCCCGAGCCCGACACGCCCGTCACCGCCACCAGCCGGTGCAGCGGCACATCCACGGTGACGCGGCGCAGATTGTGCAGGCTGGCGTTCAGGATGCTGAGCTTGGGCGCTGCAGGGTCAATCTCGCGCCGTGCCTGCAGCGGATGGATCAGCGGCCGCGCCAGGAAGCGGCCGGTGACCGAATCGGCCGCCGCCGAGAGCTGGGCCACGGTGCCCTGCGCCACCACATGGCCACCGCGCTTGCCGGCGCCGGGGCCGATGTCGATGATGTGGTCGGCGCGGCGTATGGTGTCCTCGTCGTGCTCCACCACCACCAGGGTGTTGCCCTTGTCGCCCAAGGTGCCCAGGGCCTTGAGCAGGATCTGGTTGTCGCGCGGGTGCAGGCCGATGGTGGGCTCGTCCAGCACATAGCAGACGCCCTGCAGGTTCGAGCCCAGCTGCGCCGCGAGGCGGATGCGCTGCGCCTCGCCGCCCGAGAGCGTGGGCGCGGCGCGGTCCAGGGTCAGGTAGCCCAGGCCCACTTCTTCCAGGAACTCCAGCCGGCCCTTGATCTCGCTCACCACGTCGCGGGCGATGTCGGCATCACGGCCATGCAGCGTGAGACCCTCAACCCACGCGCGCGCCTCGCCCACGCTCCAGGAGGCCACCGTGGAGATGGCCTGTTCCTCGAAGGTGACCGAGCGCGCGGTCGGGTTCAGGCGCGAGCCCTGGCAGTCCGGGCAGGGCTGATCGGCCAGGCCCTCGATCTCGGCCTCCTCGGCCGGGAAGCTTTGCTCGCGGCCGCGGTTGTCCTTGTCCTGCAAGGATTCGTCCAGCGCCTTGCGCTGTTCGCGCGTGAGGGCAAGACCTGTCCCCACGCAGCTGCCGCACCAGCCATGCTTGCTGTTGTAGGAGAACAGGCGCGGGTCCAGCTCGGGATAGCTGGTGCCGCAGGCCGGGCAGGCGCGCTTGGTGCTGAACACCTTCACCTGGCCGATCGCCGCGGTGGAGCGGCCGGCGCCGATGGCCGCCTTCAGCTCGTCCAGCGGCGCGAGCACATGCAGCACGCCCTTGCCATGGTCCAGCGCCTTGGCGAGCAGCTCGCGCAGCTCGGCCTCCTTGTCCACGCTGACGATCAGATCACCCACCGGCAGCTCCAGCGTGTGCTCCTTGAAGCGGTCCAGGCGCGGCCAGGGGGCGGTAGGCAGGAACTCGCCGTCCACGCGCAAATGGCTATGGCCGCGCGCCTTGGCCCATTTGGCCAGGTCGGTGTAAAGGCCCTTGCGGTTCACCACCAGCGGGGCCAGCAGGCCGATGTGCTGGCCGCGGTAGTCACGCAGCAGCTGGGCGGCAATGGACTCCACGCTCTGCGGCTTCACCGGCATGCCGTCGTGCACGCAATGCTGCACGCCCAGCTTCACATAGAGCAGGCGTAAAAAATGCCAGACCTCGGTGGTGGTGGCCACCGTGCTCTTGCGGCCGCCGCGCGAAAGACGCTGCTCGATCGCCACCGTGGGCGGGATGCCCCACACCGCATCGACCTCGGGCCGGCCGGCCGGCTGCACGATGGAGCGCGCATAGGCGTTGAGCGACTCCAGGTAGCGGCGCTGGCCCTCGTTGAAGAGGATGTCGAAGGCCAGGGTCGACTTGCCCGAACCCGAGACCCCGGTGATGACGTTGAACTTGCCGCGCGGGATGCTCACGTCCAGCGACTTGAGGTTGTGCTCGCGCGCGTTGACGATGCGGATCGCCTCTTCCGTGGCACGGCGCTTGGCGCGCACCAGGCTCTGCAGCGGGCGGCCCTCCTCCACCTTCATGGCCGGGCGGTCCATGTGCAGGGCGTACTCGCGCAGGGCCTGGGCCGTGTGCGAATGCGGGTGCTCGCGCACCTCCTCGGGCGTGCCCTGGCAGACCAATTCACCGCCGTCCTCGCCGCCCTCGGGGCCGAGGTCGATCAGCCAGTCGGCCGCGCGTATCACATCGAGGTTGTGCTCGATCAGGATCAGCGAATGCCCGGCCGAGAGCAGCTTGCGCATCGCGCGCATGAGCTTGGCAATGTCGTCGAAATGCAGGCCGGTGGTGGGCTCGTCGAACAGGAAGAGCGTGCCCTTCTTGGCGACGGCCTGGCGCGCCTTGCCGCTGGCCGCCTCGGCCAGGAAGCCGGCCAGCTTGAGGCGCTGCGCCTCGCCGCCCGAGAGCGTGGGCACGGGCTGGCCCAGCTTGATGTATTCCAGGCCCACGTCGACGATGGGCTGCAGTTTCACCAGCACCTCGCGGCTGTCCTTGAAGAGCTGCACCGCCTCGCTGACGGTGAGGTCCAGCACATCGGCGACGCTCAGCTCGCGCTCGCCAAGCGACAGCTTCACATCCAGCATCTCGGCGCGGTAGCGGCGCCCGTCGCAATCGGGGCAGCGCAGGTAGACGTCGGAGAGGAACTGCATCTCCACATGCTCGAAGCCCGAGCCGCCGCAGGTGGCGCAGCGGCCATCGCCGGCATTGAAGCTGAACATGCCGGCGCTGTAGCTGCGCTCGCGCGCCACCGGCGCATCGGCAAACAGCTTGCGGATCTCGTCGAAGGCGCCGACATAACTCGCCGGGTTGGAGCGCGCGGTCTTGCCGATGGGGGACTGGTCGACGAACACCGCGTCCGCGAGCCAGTCGGCGCCCAGCAGCCGGTCGTGCGCGCCGGGCGTCTCGGTGGCCTGGCCGAAATGGCGCGCCAGCGCCGGGTAGAGCACGTCCTGCATCAGCGAGCTCTTGCCCGAGCCCGACACGCCCGTCACCACCACCATGCGCTGCAGCGGGAACTCGACGCTGACGTTCTTCAGGTTGTGCTCGCGCACGCCTTCCAGGATCAGCCGCGGCGTGCTGGCCTCGACGATGCGCTTGAGCCCCATGCCCACCTGCTTGCGCGCACCCAGGTACGCACCGGTGAGGGTGTCGGCCGAGCGGATCTGTTCGGGCGTGCCGTCGAACACGATGGCGCCGCCCTTCTCGCCCGGGCCCGGGCCCATGTCGATGAGGCGGTCGGCCGCCAGCATCACGGCCGGGTCATGCTCCACCACCACCAGGGTGTTGCCGGCATCGCGCAGGCGCTGCATGGCCTGCACGATGCGGTTCATGTCGCGCGGATGCAGGCCGATGCTGGGCTCGTCCAGCACGAAGAGCGTGTTCACCAGCGAGGTGCCCAGCGCGGTGGTGAGGTTGATGCGCTGCACCTCGCCGCCGGACAGCGTGCGGCTCTGGCGGTCCAGCGTCAGGTAGCCGATGCCCACATCGCAGAGGTATTTGAGGCGGTTGCGGATCTCGTCCAGCAGCAGCTTCAAGGCCTCGTCCAGCATGGTGCTGGGCAGCTGCAGCTCGTCCATGAAGCGGCGCAGGCGGTGGATGGGCAGCTGCATGAGGTCGTGCAGGCACAGGCCTTCCAGGCTTTCCAACTGGCTACGGTTCCAGTCCACGCCGGCGGGCATCACACGCTGCGCGGCCGGCAAGGCCGCATCGGCCAGCGCCTTGGAGCCCACGCGCCAGAGCAGCGATTCGGTCTTCAGGCGCGCGCCGCGGCAGGCCGGGCATTCGGTATAGCTGCGGTACTTGGACAAGAGCACGCGGATGTGCATCTTGTAGGCCTTGCTCTCCAGGTATTCGAAGAAGCGCTTGACGCCATACCACTGCTTGTTCCAGCTGCCCTTCCAGTTGGGCGTGCCGTTCACCACCCAGTCGCGCTGGGCCTCGCTGAGCTGGCTCCAGGCGGTGTCGCGCGGGATGCCGGCCTCGCCGGCGTACTTGATCAGGTCGTCCTGGCATTCCTTCCAGGCCGGCGTCTGCAGCGGCTTGATGACGCCGTTGCGCAGGGTCTTGCGCTCGTCCGGGATCACCAGGCCCATGTCCACGCCGATCACGCGGCCGAAGCCGCGGCAGGTCTCGCAAGCGCCCATGGCCGAGTTGAAGGAGAACAGCGGCGGCTGTGGCTCCTGGTAGCGCAGATCGCTGTCGGGGCAATGCAGGCCGGTGGAGTAGCGCCAGAGTTCGGGCTCAGCATCACCCTCCGCCGGCAGCACATACACGTTCAGGCGAGCGCCCCCGCGCTTCAGTGAAAGCTCGATCGCCTCCATGGCCCGCTGCTTGTCAGCCCCCTGGATGCGAAACCGATCCGCCACCACATCCAGGATCTTGCGGTCCCCCACCTGGCGCTCGGCCTGGATGCGTGTGAAGCCGCTGGCCGACAGCCATTGCTGCACCTGCTCGCTGCTGGTGTTGGCCGGCAGCTCGACCGGGAAGCTCAGCACCAGCCGGGGGTCAGATGTTGCCGTCCGGGCCATCAGCTCGGCGTAAATCGTCTGCGCCGTGTCGTGCCGCACCGGCAGCGCCGTCTTGCGGTCGTAAAGCGAGGCGGCGCGCGCGAACAGCAGCTTGAGGTGATCGTTCAGCTCCGTCATCGTGCCCACCGTGGAGCGCGAGGTACGCACCGGGTTGGTCTGGTCGATCGCGATGGCGGGCGGCACGCCGTCCACCTTGTCCACCGCCGGGCGGTCCATGCGGTCGAGGAACTGGCGCGCATAGGCGGAGAAGGTCTCCACATAGCGGCGCTGGCCCTCGGCGTAGAGCGTGTCGAACACCAGGCTGGACTTGCCCGAGCCGCTGGGCCCGGTCACCACCGTCAGCTCGCCGGTGTGCAGATCCAGGTCGAGGTTCTTGAGGTTGTGCTGGCGGGCGCCGCGGATTCGGATCGTGCCTTCGGACATGCTGGAGCAGCCTGCTAGGGATGGGGACCGGACATTCTATGGAGGCAGGCGACACGAAAATGTCAGGAGGCCGAATACCCTTCAAAACACAATTTGCCGCTCGGCGGCCCTGCAAGACCGTCTGTCAAGACCCCTTCTTGAAGGCCTTCGCGTGCATTGCCAGCGGGCCCGGGCGGGGGCAACAATGGCCCCGGCAGTTCTGGACGACAATCAAGGGTAAACACGGACCCTGCCTCCAGGCCTTCCGGGAAGCGTAGCAAGCAAAAAGAACAGCCAGCCCGACCGCTGGCATGCAGTAGGCCATCTGTCATGACATCAGCGATTCCCTCCCTGCCCGCGGAGCCCGCAACCATCCTGCTGATGCAGCAGGATGGGGGTGACGGCTTTGCCGACACGGAGCGCTCGGGGCTGGACGAGCCCGCGCCCGCGCGGACGGTGCCCACCATCCTGCTGGTGGAGGACAACCCGATCAACCAGGTGGTGGCGCTGGAGTTCCTGGCCCTGATGGGCTTGCAGACCCGGCTCGCCAACAACGGCCTGGAGGCGCTGCAGCTGTGCGCCGAGGCTGCGCCCGATCTGGTGCTGATGGACATCCAGATGCCCGGCATGGACGGCCTGGAATGCGCACGCCGCCTGCGCGCCCTGCAGGGCGCCGGCGAGCTGGCGCGCTTCCCCATCCTGGCGCTCACCGCCCATGCGCTGGACAGCGATGTGCAGGCCAGCCTGGCCGCCGGCATGGACGAGCATCTCACCAAGCCGCTGGACTTCGTGTCGCTGCGCCTGCGCCTGGGGCGCTGGGTCGCGATGCCGGCTCGCAGCTGAGTATCATCGCGCCTCCGCCAAGGAGAGCGCGTGATCGAACTGCCGAAAATTCCCAAACCTCCCGGCGCCGACCAGGGCCCACGCTGGTTCCAGATTGCCGTGGCCCTGAGCATGGTGCTGAGCGCCGGCGCCGCCCTGGTCTCGGCCTTCCGCACCAGTGCCACCATGAGCGCGCTGGTGGAGCAGAACGCCAAGCTGGTACGGGCGGGGTCGACGCCGATCCTGCAATGGCAGGTCAGCAACAGCAATGCCAACGGCGAGTCCGAGCTGGTCTACACGGTGGAGAACGCCGGTACCGGGCCGGCGCGCGTGGTCTGGATGGAACTGAGCTACAAGGGCAGGAAGCTCAAGAGCGCGCGCGCGCTGCTGGCCGAAGGCATCAAGGAGCTGGGTATCGAGCAGCCCCGCAATACCAGCACCATGACCGGCTCGATCGCCGGCTCGGTGCTGGTGGCCGGCCGTGTGCAGCCGGTCTTCCGCTGGGCCCGGCCATCGGAGACCCAGGCCAGCGCGTTCCGCCTCTGGAAGGCGGTGGAACGCATGCCCGAGCACTTCGATACCCAGGCCTGCTACTGCTCGGTGTTCGACGACTGCTGGCTCACCAAGTTCGATGGCCAGGTGCCGCAGCCGGTGGCGATGTGCCAGGCCGAGGGCAAGGTCAACGTCAACGGCAGCTGAGCTTTCTCAGGCCCCGGCGTCGAGAAAGCGTTCCACCAGATCGAGCTGGGCCGGCACATTCAGCGCCGGCGCATGGCCGCAACCCGCGATGGTGGCCACCACCGCGCGCGGGCCGCGGCTGCGCATGGCCTCGGCGGTCTCGGCCAGCAGCAGGTCGGAGTCCGCGCCGCGCAGGCACAGCACCGGCAGGTCCAGGCTGTCCCAGGCCTCCCAGAGTTCGTAGTCGTCGGGATGGTCGATGAACTGGCGCACCATCGCCGGGTCGTAATGCGGGGTCACGCGGCCATCGGGCAGGCGCCGCGTCGAGGTCTCGGTGAGGCGGCGCCATTGCGCATCGCTGAGCCAGCCATAGGGCTTGTAGACCGAGCGGAAATACTGCTCCAGCTCGCTCACCGTGGCAAAGGCCGCCGGATTGCCGGCATAGGACTTGATGCGCTCCAGCGCGGGCGCGGCCAGCGAGGGGCCGTTGTCGTTCAGCACCAGGCGGCGGATGCGGCCGCGCAGCGGCCCCGCCGCGGCCAGCGTGCCGATGGCGCCTCCCATCGAGGTGCCGACCCAGTGGAACTGGCCCAGTCCGAGCTGATCGATGAGCTCCAGCGCGACGCGCACATAAAACGCCAGGCAGTACTCGCGCCCGGGCTCCGGGCTCCACTCCGAGAGGCCGCGGCCGATGGTGTCGGGGCAGATCACGCGGTAGCGGCGGCTCAGGTGCGCGGCCAGCTCGTCCATGTCGCGGCAGGTGCGCGCCAGGCCATGCCAGGCGATCACCACCTCCTGATGCTCGCTGCCCCATTCGGTGTAGTGGATCTCGCGGCCGGCGCAGCGCAGGTAGTTGGAACTGAAGCCGCTCATGAGGACTCCTTGTTCTGCAGCATCGCGCGCAGGCGCAGCCGCCCGACGATGCCGCTGGGGAAGTGGTAGACCGAGAGCACGAACAGCAGGCCCAGCCAGAGCAGCCAGCGATCCGGCGAGATCAGCTGAGAGAGCAGCGGCACGTCAACGAGCCGGTCGGCGCCCAGCTTCATCAGGTCCTGCAGATAGCTCTGCGCCAGCACGAACAGCACGCTGCCGATCACCGCGCCGTAGATCGTGCCCATGCCGCCGATCACCACGATCAGCAGAATGTCCAGCATCAGCTCGAAGGCCAGCGAGGTGTCGGGCCCGTTGTAGCGCAGCCAGAGCGCCAGCAGCGCACCGGCGGCGCAGGCAAACAGGGCCGCCAGCACGTTCGAGAGCGTGCGGTAGACCACGCTGCGGTAGCCGATCGCCTCGGCGCGGAAATCGTTCTCGCGTATCGCCTGCAGCACGCGGCCGAAGGGCGAGTTGACGATGCGCAGCATCAGCAGCACCAGCGCCACGGTGGCGACGAAGAGCAGGTAGTAGCTGAGGAAGCGGCCGTCGATGCTGGCGCCGAGGAAAGGCTCTTCCAGGTACTCGGTGCCGGGCTGCAGGGCCTCGGGCACCTTGAAGCTCAGGCCGTCCTCGCCGCCGGTGAAATCGGACAGCTGCGAGGCCAGGGTCATGAAGGCCGAGGCCACCGCCAGCGTGATCATGGCGAAGAAGATCGCCTTCACGCGCAGCGAGAACAGGCCGATCACCAGCGAGAGCAGCAGCGAGGCAAGCAGCGCGCCACCCAGGCCCAGGGCCACCGCCTCCCAGCCCGGCCCCATGCGGGTGCTGGCGATCGCCACCCCGTAGGCGCCGATGCCGAAGAACATGGTGTGGGCAAAGCTGACGATGCCGGTGTAGCCCAGGAGCAGGTCGTAGCTGGCCACCAGCACGATGAAGACCATGATCTTGGCCGCCACATTGAGCGCCTTGGTGCCCGGGAAGATGAAGGGCGTGAACGCCAGGCCCAGCACCGCGATGGCCAGGGCCAGGGCCAGCAGCTTGCTGCGCGGCAGGTCGTGAGACAGGAGGGCTTTGAACATGGTGGCAGGCCTCAACGGTTGGTGACGGGATAGAGGCCCTGCGGCCGCCACAGCAGCACCGCCACCATCAGCGCGATGTTCGAGAACAGCGCCACCTTGGGCGCCAGGAAGCCGCAGTAGTTGGCCATCAGGCCCACCGCCAGCGCGCCGACGAAGCAGCCCAGGGTGGAGCCCAGGCCGCCGATGATGATGACAATGAAGATCAGGGTGTTGACCTGGCCGCCGATCTGCGGCGTCACGCCCTGCTGGTAGAGGCCCCACATCACGCCGCCCAGGCCCGCCAGCGCCGAGCCGCCCACGAACACGCCCACGAACAGGCGCTTGATGCGGTAGCCCAGGCTCTCCACCATCTCGCGGTCCTGCACGCCGGCGCGTATCAGCAGCCCCAGCTTGGTCCGGTTGAGCACCAGCAGCAGGGCCATGAACACCAGCAGGCCCAGCACCACCGCGACGAGGCGGAACTTCTCGACCGCGACATCGCCGAACAGCAGCGAGCCGCGCAGGCCTTCCGGCAGCGGCATGGCAATCAGCTGCGGCCCCCAGACGGCCTTGATCAGCTCCTCGCCGATGATCATGCCGCCCATGGTGATGAGGATCTGCTTCAGGTGCATGCCGTAGACCGGCCGCACCATCACGCGCTCGAACACTAGGCCCAGCGCCGCGGCGGCCAGCATGCCGGCCAGGCAGGCCGTGCCCACCGCCACCAGGTTCGCCAGCAGCGAGGGGTTGTCGGTCCAGGCCCCCATCGCGCCCATCACCGTGGTGGCCACGAAGGCGCCCAGGGCGATGAAGACGCCGTGGCCGAAGTTCAGCACGTCCATCAGACCGAACACCAGGGTCAGGCCCGAGGCGATGATGAAGATGATCAGGCCCATGGCCAGGCCGGCCACGGTCAGCGTGGCCCAGCTGCTGGCGCTGCCGATCAGCGGCAGGGCGGCCAGCATCAGGCCGGCCAGCAGCAGCAGGGGCAGCTTGTCGAAGCGCGCCTGCGGCACCGGTTCAGCGGCCTGGGCGGCCTGGGCAGGGGTGGTGGGCAAGGTACGGGTAGTCATGGCAAGCCCTTATTGGTGTGCGGCCAGCGAGAGGCCCAGCAGGCGCTGCTGCAGCGCCTCGTCGGCGGCCAGCTCGGCCATCGCGCCGGCATGCACGACGCGGCCGTTGTCCATCACCGCGACGCGGTCGCCCAGCGCCTTGGCGACCATGAAGTTCTGCTCCACCAGCAGCACCGTGGTGTCGGTGGCCTTGAGCTCCTTGAGCGCCGCGATCAGGTTCAGGATGATGGCCGGCGCCAGGCCCTTGGAGGGCTCGTCGATCAGCAGCAGGCGGCGTGGCTCGATCAGCGCGCGCGCGATCGCCAGCATCTGCTTCTGCCCGCCGCTCAGCTTGCCGGCCGGGTAGAGCCAGAACTTCTTCAGCGCCGGGAAGAGCGAAAACAGCCAGTCCAGGCGCGTGGTGTCCAACTCCTTGAGCGAACGCGCGCGGCGCGCCGCCAGCAGCAGGTTCTCGCGCACCGTCAGGTCGCCGAAGATGCCCATGTTCTCGGGCACATAGGCGATGTCGCGCTGCGCGATCTCGGGCGTGGCCAGCGCCTGGATCGGCTGGCCATCGAACAGGACCTGACCCTGGCTGGCCTGCCACAGGCCCATGATGCTGCGCAGCGTGGTGGTCTTGCCCGCACCATTGCGGCCCAAGAGCATGGTGAGCTGGCCGGCCGGCACTTCGAGATCGACACCGTGCAGGATGTGATACGCGCCGATATGGGTATGGACGCCTTGCAGGCTGAGCAAGGAGGACGTCATGCCGCCACCTCTTCCGGAGCGACGCCGAGATAGGCGTTCTGCACCACCGGCGAGGCGATCACCTCGGCGGGGTCGCCATCGGCCACCAGCTGGCCGTTGTGCAGCACGATGATGCGGTCCGCCAGCTCGCGCACCACGTCCATCTTGTGCTCCACCAGCAGGATGGTGTGCTGGCCCTGGGCCTTGAGTTCGCGTATCAGGTCCAGGATCACCGGCACCTCGTCCACGCTCATGCCGGCGGTGGGCTCGTCGAACATATAGACCTTGGGTTGCAGGGCGATCAGCATCGCCACCTCGAGCTTGCGCTGGTCGCCATGCGGCAGGGCCGCGGCGATAGCCGAAGATTTCTCCGCCAGCCGCACCTGGGCCAGGATGGCCATGGCCTCGTCGATGAGGTCGCGATGGTGCAGCCAGACCGACAGCATCTTCAGCCCGATGCCGCGCCGCGCCTGCACCGCCAGCCGCACGTTCTCCAGCACCGGCAGGTGCGGGAACAGCTGGGTTAGCTGGAAGGCCCGGCCCAGGCCGCGCCGGGTGCGCAGCGGCGCGCTCAGCGCGGTGAGGTCCTCGCCGTCCAGCAAGACCTGACCCTCGGTGGCGCGCAGCTGGCCCGAGATCAGATTGAAGTAGGTGGTCTTGCCGGCGCCATTCGGGCCGACGATGGCCGTCAGGCTGCCGGGCGCGAAGGCGCAGGACACATGGTCCACCGCCACATGGCCGCCGAAGCGGATGGTGAGGTCACGGGTTTCAAGCACGGCGAGTCCGTCGGGGCGTGAGGGGGCCGGCAGCCAGGCCGGCCACCGGTACAGCAAGGGGCGGTTGAACGAAGGCCTAGCGCTTGTTGCGGATCGGCACGTTCATCTCTTCCGGCTTGATCTCGCGCACCAGCTCGGGCACGCCCCAGGCGAAGGCCGGATCCACCTTGATCTTGAAGTGGTACATCGACTGCATGGCCTGGTGATCCTCGGCGCGGAAGCTCATCTTGCCCTTGGGCGTCTCGAAGCTCATGCCTTCCATGGTCTTGATGAGCTTGTTGGTGTTGGTGTCGCCGCCGGTCTTCTTCAGCGCTTCCACCGCCGCGATGGCGGCGCTCATGCCGCCGGCGGTGAAGAAGTCGGGCGGCGCCTTGAACTGCTTGTAGTGATTCGCCACCAGCCATTCATTGACCGGGTTCTTGGGCATGCCGAAGTAGTAGTAGGCCGCGCCCTCCATGCCGGGGAACTGCTTGTAGGCCGTCATCGCCGGCAGGATGTTGCCGCCGGTGGCGATCTCGATGCCATAGCGCTTCAGGTCCAGGTCGGCGATCTTGAAGGGGTTGCCGCCGCCGGCCCAGATGATGAAGATGACCTTGCGGCCCGGCTTGTCCTTGAGCGCATCGATGAGGCGCTGCGCACCGGCGGTGAAGTCGGTGGTGCTGGTGGGCAGGTATTCCTCATGCGTGATCTTGGCGGTCTTGAGGGCCTCCTTGAAGGCCTTCACGCCGTCGCGGCCAAAGGCATAGTCCTGCGCCAGCGTCGCGATCGTCACGCCCGGCTTGTCCAGCGCCACCGCATTGGCGATCGCGTCCTGCGAGCTGTTGCGGCCGGTGCGGAAGATGTACTTGTTCCACTTCTCGCCGGTGATGGCGTCGGCCACGGCCGGCTCCACCAGCAGGATCTTCTTGTATTCCTCGGCCACCGGCAGCAGCGCCAGCGCCACGCCGGAGGAGCTGGGTCCGACGGCCAGGTCGGCCTTGTCGTCGCCATAGGCGGCGGCCAGCAGGCTCTTGCCCACATCGGGCTTGCCCTGGTCGTCCTTCTCGATCACCACGATCTTCTTGCCGGCCACCGTCATGGTGCCCTGGGTGGCGTAGTCCAGGCCCATCATGAAACCGATCTGGGTCTGCTTGCCATAGGCTTCCAGCGGCCCGGTCTTGCTGTAGACATGGGCGATGCGGATTTCCTTGCCGCCGCCGCCCGCCTGCGCCATCACCGGCGCCACCGCCGTCGCGGCCAGGCCGGCCAGACCCAGGGCCGAAAGGCCCAACACTCGTCGCGTGATCATCGGCATGCTGCTTGTCTCCTGTGCCCGCTGCGGGGCCTTGTTGATGGCTCGGTACCCGCTTGTATTGCAAGCCCCATGCCCATGGAAGCACGCCCCGGGCAAACACTTAGAAAGCAGGCGCGAAAAGCGCATCCGGCATCGGCCGGCAGCGGATATTGTGCGAACAGTGCACCGCCGGGCCGGTCGCCGAGCCGGTTGACCGGAATATCGACAGCCGCCGGCGCGGTGTTTTGCCTCGAATCCAGACACTGCCTTACTTTCATACAACTGCCCATGAAAGCATTCCAAACCTGTCTGGCCGCCCTGCTGCTGGCTTGCAGTGCCACGATCCGCGCCCAGGAAGGCGGCGACTCGCTGGCCGACTACGCCTACCAGCCCACCCAGGGTCCGCGGAACCGCGTCGTGCATTACCTGAAGTCCAATCTCGACGGCAGCAAGCGCCTGCTGCTGTCCATCCACTTCGCAACACCGCTGAAGCTGGAGGTGCTGAAGGTCGAGGCCGACGGGCAATACCTGGCCCTGGTGGCGGCCGAGCTCGATGCGCGCACCCTCACCGAGACGCGCATGCGCTCCTACAACCGCCTCGAGCAGGGCGCGCCGCGCCTGCAGATGGCGCTCAAGGCCGAGGGCCCGCGGCGCCTGGTGGCCGGGGTGGCGAAGGCGCAGCTACCGGTGCAGCTCAGCCACCTGCCGGCGCATCTCTACAACTTCGACCTGAGCGGCTTCAACGCGACGCTGCCGCATCTGAAGAACCCGCGGCGCGATTTCGAGGTCGGCATCATCGACCCCGATTTCGACTTCCTCAAGACCCGCTTCAAGCCCGAGGGTGGCGTGCAGGAGGGCGGCTTCGTCGACAAGGGCAGGGCCAGCTTCCGCTACCTCGGGGAGGAGCGGCTCGACGAGGTGCCCTGCCTCAAGTACGAGGTCGGCGGCCCCGCCTTCCGCGGCATCCAGGGCTGGCTGTGGGTGAATGCCAAGGACCGCTTGATCGAGCGCTTCGAGCATGCGCTGCCCGACAACCCCGACTGGCAGAGCTTCCGGCTCAGCCGCATCGCCAGCCGTCCGATGGACGCGGCGGGCTGGGCCCGCTTCAAGGCCGCCACGGTACGCCGCGCGATGGACTTGCGCGATCAGGAGTAGGCGGGCGCGATCTTGAACACCGACACCAGCTCGGTGAGCGAGGCCGCCTGCTGCTTGAGCGACTCGGCCGCGGCCGCGGTCTGCTCCACCAGCGCGGCGTTCTGCTGCGTCATGGTGTCGAGATTGGCCACCGCCTGATTCACCTGGGCAATGCCGTCGGCCTGGCCCAGGCTGGACTCACTGATCTCGTTGACCGTGGTGCTGACGCGCTGCACCGCATGCAGGATGTCGTCCATGGACTGGCCGCCACGCCCGACCTGCTGGGTGCCGGAGTTGACGCGCTCGACCGAATCCATGATCAGGCTCTTGATCTCCTTGGCCGCCTGCGCGGAGCGCTGCGCCAGGCTGCGCACCTCCGAGGCCACCACCGCGAAGCCACGCCCCTGGTCGCCGGCGCGCGCCGCCTCCACCGCGGCATTCAGCGCCAGGATATTGGTCTGGAAGGCCACGCCGTCGATCACCGCGATGATGTCGGAGATCTTGCGGCTGGCACTGGAGATGCCGTCCATGGTGGACACCACCTCGCTCATCACCGCCGCGCCCTGGCGCGCCTGCCCGGCGGCCTGATCGGCCAGCGCATTGGTCTGCTGCGCCGCTTCGGTGGAATGCCGCACCTGCTGCACCAGCTCCTGCATCGAGGCCGCGGTCTGCTGCAGATTGGCGGCCGCCTGCTCGGTGCGGGTGGAGAGATCCTGGCTGCCGAGCGCCACCTCGCTGGAGGCGGTGCCGATCGAGGCGGTGGCCTCGCGTATGCCCTGCACCAGCTCGGTCAGGCGCCGCTGCATCGCCAGCACCTCGCCCAGCACCTGGCCGATCTCGTCGGCCTGGCCGGCGTCGATATGGCCGCTCAGGTCGCCGCCGGCCACCGCATGCATGAGATCGCGCATCGCGCCCAGCCGCCGCCGCAGGCTGCGCACGAACACCTCCACCCCCAGCAGCGCGGCCACGCCGGCCACTACCACCAGGCCCAGCGTGAAGATGGCGTCGCGGCGGCTCACCGCGGCCACGTCGTCCACATAGACGCCCGAGCCCAGCACCCAGCCCCAGGGCTCGAAACCCATCACATAGGAGCGCTTGGGCTCGGGCTCGCTGGCGCCCGGCTTGGGCCAGAGATAGTTGACATAGCCGGCGCCCTCGGCGCGCACCGTCTTGACGAACTCGACGAACAGCAGCTTGCCCTTGGGGTCCTTGTTGCTGCCGAGATCCTGGCCGTTCAGCTCGGGCTTGATGGGGTGCATGACCATGCGCGGCCCCATGTCGTTGATCCAGATGTACTCGTTGCCCGAGTAACGGATCTTGCCGATCTCGGCCGCCGCGGCGGCCTTGGCCTCGGCCTCGCCGAGCGCGCCGGCCCGGGCCTTGTCGGCATAGCTGCGCGCGATCTTCTCGGCCGCCTTGACCTGCTCCACCGTGGTGGTCATCTTGACCGAGAGCAGGCTGTCCGCGGCACGCGAGCTGAGCAGCCCGATCACCAGCACGAAAGCCATCAGCACCAACACCACGGCCAGACGCAGACGCGTCGCCAACATCAGCTTGCCCATATCCGTCTCCTGCTTGTGGTTGGAGCTCGTCACGCCGCTTGAGCGGCCAGACAACTATCGCTCCAACCGTGGCTGCGGAACAAGCACCCGCGGTGCAGGAATGCTTTAATCAGCGGGCGCTAATCTATTGGGCAATTGCGGTGTTTTTCCACGCCAGCCCCAGTTCCGGCCAGCGCGTCAGGCGCTCGTAAAGAGAAGCCCGCGAGATCTGCAGCAGGCGGGCCGCCGCGAGGCGGTTGCCGCCGGTGAGGCTCAGCGCCTGCGCGATGGCATCGCGCTCGACCTGGGCGATCAGCTCGGGCAGCGGGCGCAGGGTCTCGCCGGCAGCGGCAGCGCGCGCCGCGGGCTCGGCGGCCGCCGTCCGCGCCGCGGCCGCTGCCAGCGCGGATGGTGCCTGCGCCGCCCCGCCCAGCGGCAGGGGCCCGGGCTGGGCATAGGCGGCAAAGCTGGCCTCGTCCAGCACGCTCTCGTCGCTCATCAGGCTGGCCTGCTCCAGCACATTGCGCAGCTCGCGGATATTGCCGGGCCAGGGCCGCTGCTGCAGCCATTCCAGCGCGCCCGCGCTGAGCATCTTGTGCGCCATGCCGCTGCGGCGCGCGATGTCGTCCATCAAGGTGTCGGCCAGGGCCTCCAGATCGCCCAGGCGCTCGCGCAGCGGGGGCACCAGGATGGGCAGCACATTGAGGCGGTAGTACAGGTCGGCGCGGAACTCGCCGCGCGCCACCATCGCCTGCAGGTCGCGGCTGGTGGCGGCGATCACGCGCGCATCCACCTTGATGACCTGGTTGCTGCCCAGCGGCTCGAACTCCTGCTCCTGCAGCACGCGCAGCAGCTTGCTCTGCAGCGGCAGCGGCATGTCGCCGATCTCGTCCAGGAACAGGGTGCCGCCGTCGGCGAGGCGGAACTTGCCGTCGCGGCCCTTGCGGTCGGCGCCGGTGTAGGCGCCCGGCGCCACGCCGAAGAACTCGGCCTCCAGCAAGGTGTCGGGCACGGCGGCGATATTGATGCTCACCAGCGGCTTGTGGCTGCGCTGCGAGGCGGCATGGATGGCATGGGCCAGCAGCTCCTTGCCGGTGCCGGTCTCGCCCAGCAGCAGCACGGTGGCCTGGCTTTGCGCCGCGCGGCGCGCCTGGCGCTTGACCTCCAGCGCCGCCGGGCTGGCGCCGATGAAGCTGGCGATGGTGTGCTTGGGCCGGCGCGCCTTGCTCTGCTCGGCGGCAAGCTGGCGGCGCGTTTCCTCCAGCTCCGATTGCATGCGGCCGAACTTGGCCATCAGCGGCTGCATATTCGTCTCGGGGTGATCCAGCAGCACAAAGCCCAGGCCGCCGATCACGACGCCGTTCTCATCGCGCAACGGCAGACGGCTCACCAGAAAGGTACCCGACTGGTTGCTGATCAGGTCGATGAGGATCGGTTTGCCGGTATCGATCACCTGCCCCATCAAGGTGTTGGGCACCACCTCCTCGACCCGGCGGCCGATGAACTCGTTCTCGCCGCCAAAACCCAGCGCCGGCAGGAAGCGCTTGTAGCCGTCGCTGATCCAGACGATGCGGTGCTGGCGGTCGACCACGAACATGCCTTCGGTGGCCCCGGCCAGCACTTCGAACATGGACTGCGCGGCCAGCTTCAGCACGCCATCGGCATCCTGGGGAAACGTGGCGACGGACGCGTTCAGGCTCATGGCGCAGAGGTGGATTTGCAGCGGGCATTCAATGTAGCAGCCACATGGGCGGCGCGGCCACCGTATCAGCCCGTAGCCGCCGCCGCGCACCTTCCTCTATAAATGCGCCCATGAGCGCATTGCCACCCGCCAGCCCGAGGGCGCAGCGCCAGGTGCTGATCCTGGCCCACAAACTGCTGAGCGAACGCGGCGAGGCCAACAGCCTGGCGCTGGCGCGCGAGCTGCTCGGCAAGATTGCGCGCCTGCCGCCCGATGCGCTGGCGCAGCTGTTCGAGCGCCTGGCGCAGGACTTCAACCCCGACCCGCAGGCCGTGCTGGCCGCCGCCCAGGCCTATGCGGCCACGCCCAACGCGCGCGCCCTGCTGCAGCTCACGCGCGTGAGCGAGCCGCCGCGCCAGGAGCTGTTCCGGCGCCTCAATCGCGCGCCCGGCGCCACCGGCCTGCTGGTGCGCCTGCGCCGCAGCCTGCTCGGGGGCTTGAGCAGCCACCCCGAGTGGCGCTGCGTCGAGGCCGACCTGCTGCATCTGTTCAGCTCCTGGTTCAACCCCGGCTTTCTGCAGATGCGCCAGGTGGACTGGAACTCGCCGGCCCAGCTGCTCGAGCAGATCATTCGCCACGAGGCCGTGCACGAGATCGACGGCTGGGACGATCTGCGCCGCCGCCTGCAGCCCGACCGCCGCCTGTTCGCCTTCTTCCATCCGCAGCTGCCCGAGGAGCCGCTGATCTTCGTCGAGGTGGCCCTGCTGCCCGACATGCCCGCCGGCATCGCGCCGCTGATCGACAAGGCCAGCGCCACCATGGAGCCCGGCAAGTTCAAGGTCGCGGTGTTCTATTCGATCAGCAATTGCGAGCCCGGCCTGCGCGGCGTCTCGCTGGGCAACTTCCTGATCAAGCGCGTGGCCGAGCATCTGCAGCGCGAGATCCCCAGGCTCAAGACCTTCTGCACGCTCTCGCCCATCCCCGGCCTGCTGGCCTGGCTGCGCACCGAGCCGGCGCTGGAGGCCTTCGCGCCCCTGCTGAAGAAACCCCAGCTCGAACGGCTGCGCGCCGCGCGCGAGCTGCTGCGCCAGGCCTGCGGCGGCGAGTGGGCCCGGCTGAGCCAGCTGCAGCCCTTGGCCTCGCTGGACAGCGAGGCGCAAGCGGCCCTGCAACGCCTGTGCGCCGCCTACCTGCTGGCCTGCACCGCCCTGCCCGACGGCGACCCGGTGGCGCGCTTCCACCTCGACAACGGTGCGAGGCTCGAACGCATCAACTGGATGGGCAACCGCGCACCCAAGGGCCTGCAGCAATCCTGCGGCATGATGGTCAACTATCTCTACGACCTGGCCAAGATCGAGGGCCATCACGAGGCTTTCACCCAGGGCGAGATCGCGTACTCGCGCGCCGTCGCGGCGCTGCTCTGATTCCAACAAGACCGAGACAGGAGACAAGATGATCAGAATCACTTTCCTTGCACGCTTGTTGCAGGCGCTGGGGCTGGGCGCTGTTGGCGTTCTGGGCACGTTCGGCCCGGCGGCGCAGGCGCAGACCTGGCCCACCAAGCCGGTCACCATCGTCGTGCCCTTCCCCGCCGGCGGCGGCACGGACGCCTTCGCGCGCCCGCTGACGGCGCAGCTGACCAAGCAGACCGGCCGCCAGTTCATCATCGACAACAAGGGCGGCGCCGGCGGCACCGTCGGGGCCACCCTGGCCGCCAAGGCCGCGCCCGATGGCTACACCTTCTTCATGGGCGCGGTGCACCATGCGATCGCGCCGGCCATGTACCCCAAGCTGGAATACCGGCTGGAGGAAGATTTCGTGCCGGTGGCCCTGGTCTCCAGCGTGCCCCAGGTGATCGTGGTGAATCCCAAGAACGTGCCCGCCACCGACCTCAAGAGCCTGCTGGAATTCATCCGCAAGAACCCCGCCAAGCTCAACTACGCCAGCGCCGGCAACGGCACCTCGCACCATCTGGCGGGCGAGCTGTTCAAGCTGCAGACCAAGACCTTCATCACCCACATCCCCTACCGCGGTGCCGGCCCGGCCCTGCAGGACCTGATCGCCGGCCAGGTGGACCTGATGTTCGACGGCCTGGGCAGCTCCGCGGCCCATATCAAGAACGGCCGCGTGAAGGCGCTGGCGGTGGCCTCGGCCAAGCGCGCCCCCGGCTTCCCCGACGTGCCCACCGCGGCCGAGGGTGGCGTACCCACCTACCAGGTGGCCACCTGGTACGGCCTGTGGGCCCCCAAGGGCACGCCCAAGGAGGTGGTGGCCAGCCTGCAGGCCGAGCTGAAGAAGGCCTATGCGGCGGACGAGATCAAGGCCACCTGGACCGGCCTCGGCGCCGAACTGCCCACCCTCTACGGCGACGCCTTCGGCAAGTTCGTGCACAGCGAAACCCTGCGCTGGGCGGAGGTGGTGAAGTCCTCTGGAGCGAAACTGGATTGAAGCGGACATGAAGACCAAGAACGCGAACCTTTTTGCCGCGCTGCGCGCGGCCTTCCCCGCCGATCTCGACGCGGTGGCGATCGAATGTGCCGATGGCGAGGCCTTGCGCTACAGCTGGCGCGATCTCGAGCGCGGCACCGCCATGCTGGCGAATCTGCTCGGCTCGCTGGAGCTGCCGGCGGGCAGCCGCGTCGCGGTGCAGACCGAAAAGAGCGTCGAGGCGCTGATGCTCTATCTGGCCGTGCTGCGTGCGGGTTATGTCTATCTGCCACACAACACCGCCTACCAGGCCGCCGAGCTCGAGTACTTCATCGCCAATGCCGAGCCGGCGGTGGTGGTGTGCACCGGCAAGCAGTTCGGCTGGGTCAGCAAGCTGGCCTTCCAGGCCGGCGTCAGCTACGTGTTCTCGCTCAACGACGACCGCAGCGGCACCCTGCTGGACCGCGCCAGCCAGATGAGCGACCGGCATGCGCCCGCCACCAAACGCGCCGACGAGCTGGCCGCCATCCTCTACACCAGCGGCACCACCGGGCGCAGCAAGGGCGCCATGCTCTCGCACGGCAATATGCTCAGCAACGCGCTGACGCTGAAGGACTACTGGGGTTGGCAGGCAAATGACGTGCTGATCCACGCCCTGCCGATCTTCCATGTGCACGGCCTGTTCGTGGCCTCGCATGGCGCGCTGCTGAACGGCAGCAAGATGCTGTGGTTCAACGGCAAGTTCGAGCCCAAGGCGGTGATCGCGCGCTTTGCCGAGGCCACCGTCTTCATGGGCGTGCCCACGCTCTATGTGCGCATGCTGGCCGAAGCGGCACTCGATCGCGAGGCCTGCCGGCACATGCGGCTCTTCATCAGCGGCTCGGCGCCGCTGCTGCTGGAGACCTTCCGCGACTGGCAGACCCGCACGGGCCACACCATCCTGGAGCGCTACGGCATGAGCGAGACCATCATGCTGACGTCCAATCCCTATTTCCCCGACGAGGGCGAGCGCGTCGGCGGCACCGTGGGCCAGGCGCTGCCGGGCGTGGGCGTGCGCGTGCACAGCGACGCGGGTGAACTCTGCGCGGTGGACGAGATCGGCAATATCGAGGTCAAGGGCCCGAACGTGTTCGCCGGCTACTGGCGCATGCCGGAGAAGACCAAGGAGGAGTTCACCGCCGATGGCTGGTTCAAGACCGGCGACGTGGGCAAGCAGGACGCGCGCGGCTATCTGCACATCGTCGGCCGCAGCAAGGACCTCATCATCAGCGGCGGCTACAACGTCTACCCGGCCGAGATCGAGGGCTATCTGAACGACATGCCCGGCGTGGCCGAATCCGCCGTGGTGGGCGTGCCGCATCCCGACTTCGGCGAGGGCGTGATCGCCGTCGTCGTGCCCAAGCCCGGCGCGCAGCTGGAGCCGGCGGCGCTGATCGGCGAGCTCAAGCGCATGATCGCCAACTTCAAGGTGCCCAAGCAGCTCTATCTGGTGAACGAACTGCCGCGCAACACCATGGGCAAGGTGCAGAAGAACTTGCTGCGCGAGCAGCACAAGGGGCTGTTCGCGTGAGCGCCGCGACACCGCCCCCCGCGCTGGACGATCGCTGCCCGCGCTGCGGCCAGCCCTTTCACTGCGGTGCGCAGGAGGCGCACTGCGACTGCTTCGAGCTCAAGCTCGGCGAGGCGCTGCGCCAGCAGCTGGCGCGGCAGTACAGCCGCTGCCTGTGCATCGCCTGCCTGAGGCAGCTGCAGGCGGGTGAGTCGGCAAGAAAAGACGGCTAAGAGCCAGCGCGGGTCGCGTCACTGCCGGGCCGCTTGCTCCGCCGCCTGCACGCGCGCCTCGGTCGCGGGATGCGAACTCAGCCAGGATGGCGATGTGCCGCCCGCGTGCAGCGCTTCCAGATGCCGCAAGGCCTGCCCGAGCAGGGCGGGCGACTTGCCCATGCGCCGCAGCAGCGCGTGCGCATAGGCGTCCGCCTCGGCTTCCGCATCACGGCTGTAGCTGAGCCCACGCAGCCCCACGGCGAAGCTGGCGGCCACGCTGGAATAGTCGCTCACCGTGAGTGCTGCGACCACGCCGAGGCCCACCGAGCGGGCCAACCCTTGCAGGCCATGGCGATGCTTGACATGGCCCACCTCATGCGCCAGCACGGCCAGCAGCTCATCCTCGCTAAGCGCCTCGAACAGCGGCTGCAGCACCACGATATGGCCTCCTGGCAGGGCGAAGGCATTCATCAGCTTGCGCGGGTTCGGCTGGTAAAGGCTCAGGCGCAGCATCAGCTCCGGCTCAAGCCCTTGCAGCAGCTGCAATTGTTCCGCGCGCCACGAACGCCAGCGCGGCTCGCCATCTGCCGGGGTCTTGAGCAGATCCTTCTGCAACTGGCTCATGACCCATTGCCCGAGCCGGTCCTCGGTCTGGTGCGACAGGCGCTGCGCCAGTTGTTCAGCCAGCCTGGGCAGCCCCCATTGATCCAGCCACAACAGGCAGGCGATCAGCAGCAGCAGCGCGGCCACTGCGCCGCGCCATGACGCGATGCAGCGCTGCACCCGGCCGGGCGGCGCCAGCCCGGCCTGCCAGGCCTGGGTGAACGCACCGGCATGCTCGGCTTCGATCTCCAGGCTGGCGCCGTCGAGCAACAGCAGCCTGGGCCGGCCGGCAAGGCATTCGAGCTGGGCCGGCAGTGCCTCGAGCCGCAAGCGCTGGCCGCCGGGATGCAGGCACAGCGCCCCTTCATCCAGCCGCAACCGCACCCACAGCGGCGCAGGCCGCCGGCCATCGAAGTACTTGGCCGTCCAGCAGCGCTCGCTCACCATCCCAGGTCCAGGTCAAAGAGTTCCGCGGCGGCATCGGCGCTGGCCGCACCTGCCGCCAGTTGCAGGCCTGCGGGCCGGGCCGCGTTCAGCATGGCCTCCAGGTCGCCCTGGCAACTCAGGCTGATCGCCTCCACCCGCAAGCGCGCCCAGGCCACCGCCGCCACCGGCCACCAAAGGCCGAGGCTAAGCAGTACCAGCGGCCCATGCCTGAGCAGCAAGCCGCAAGCACGCCTGGCATCCAGTTCGCAGCGGAACTGCACATTGGCCCAACACGTGTTCTCCCACGCCACACGCTGCATGCGTGCGGCGAACATCGGCCAGACCAGCAAATAGAAGCACAGCATGCCAAGCATCGAGCCCAGCACGATATGCCCTCCCTTGTCATCTGCTCGCCCCTCAAACATCGGCGCCAGCAAGGCACCCGTCACCGCCACCACAATGCCTGTCAGCAGCACCAGCCCCAGCCCCAGCAGATAGTTCGAGTAAACACGCTCGGTGATCGGGTCACACTGAAACCGCAGCCCCAGAAAGCTCGCCTCACTATGCTGGAAGGTCTTGAAGCGGGCATGGGCCCAGGGCAGCAGCAAGAAGGGCAACGCACCCAGGGCCCACCACCAGCCGCTGAATTCGGTGAACTGCACCGCCACCGCCGGCGCCATCCACAAGGCCTGGAAGGGCAGCACCACCGCGTAACTCTGACGCGTTCCGGCATGAAAATCGAAGCGCATGCCTCGCCAGCTGCTGGCCCGCAGCTTGAAGCGCTGCGCGCTGGCGAACATCAGCGGGCCCAGGGCCAGGACGAGGGCATAGAACACCAGCCCCGCCGTGAGCGAGAACTCGAACAGATGGCCATAGCCGAGCAGTAGCAGCAGCGCCAGCACGCGGCCGCGCAGCAGGCGCCAGGGATCGGCCTGGTAGTCGAAGGCATCGCCCAGCAACAGCGTGTGGCGCGCAAACCAGCGCATCTTGCGCAGCTTGGCCCAGGGTGAGTACAGCCCTAGCGTCAACACATTGAGCGTGAGATGCACGATCCAGATGCGCCAGTATTCGGCGGCGCCGCCGGTGAACTGCAGGTGCGCCAAGCTTGCGCTGCCCCGCGCCACCTCCAGCCCGGGCGATGCATTCACAGGCGGCATCGTGGCCGCGGGCTCCAGCGCAATTGTGGTCAAGGGTCCCCTCGTCTGCCGGCGCTCTCGGCGGCACCTGACCGGCGCATTCTGCCGGGTCACGCCGGCCTGCGGGATCCCTCCGGCGGGGGGCTTAGTGCGCTCCGTCCAGGCTCACATCGAAATCCATCAGCACCGCCGCCAGCTCCAGCGCCCGCCACAGATGCGCCGGCATCTGCATGATGCGTTCGGGCGAGCGGGCGTGGCGGGTCCAGGCGTGGATCTCGGCATGCTGGTCGGGCGTGAGCAGGCTCAGCGCGAGCATTTCGTCCAGGGTCTGCATGATGGGACCTCCTTGGGCTATGCGCCGATGATCTCATGGCCAGACGATGCGCTCAAACAGGCGCTGCAGGCGTTGCGCCTTGGCCGGGTTGAGCTGGGCCGCCCACGCCACCCGCCCCTGCAGATGGGCGCGCCAATCGACATGGCCCGCGCGGTTTTGGGCTGCGGGGCCGTGCAGCGCGCATTGGTGCAGGATGGCTTTGAGGCGATCGAACTCCGCACGCGGCAGATTGGGTGTCCGGTTCACGACCACGTGGCAGACCGTCTGGCGCCGTGCAGCGGGTTCACAGCGGCTCTTGCGATGATTGAGCGCAAAGCCCTCTTCGAGCGCGACGCGGGCCACCCAGACTTCGATACGGGCACGCCAGCGCGCCAGCTCGGGGCCACCGGAGAACACCAGATCGTCGGCATAACGGCTGTAGCGCGCGCCTAAGATCTGGGCGAGGCCGGCCAGGCGCAGGTCCAGGCCGAAGGCGCAGAGATTGGCCAGGGCCGGTGACGTGGGCGCCCCCTGCGGCAGGTGCGCGTCGCGCAGGCGCTGACGCCGCCAGAAGTCCAGTCCACCCTGCTCGTGCAGACGCTGCAGCACCGCCTCGGGGGTGGCGGTGGTGCACAGCGCGGTGAGCTCGCGCGCCACCACCTCCGGATAGCCCAGCGTGCTGAACAAGGCCTGCACGCGGCCGGCGCGCACCGTGGTGTAGAAGTCCCGCAGATCAAACTTGAGCAGCACGGCCTGGTCGGCGTGAGTGCGCAGATGCTGCAACAGCGAGCGCCCGGGCGCATAGCCGCAGGCAGCTTCATGCGGCGGCACGCTGTTCAGCAACAGATCGAGCAGGCGCCGTTGGACGGCCAGCAGCCATGGCGCGGGCACTTCCAGCAAACGCCAACCACCACTGCGTTTGGTCAGCAGGCGGTAGCGATAGTGCTGCTCGCCGAGTGGCATGCGGCGCTGCCAGGCGCTGGGGCGGCTGAAGCGCCACAGCCCCGCGGGCGTGATGCCGAGCCCGCGGGCCAGCGAGGCACTGTCGGGCCAATCCGGGCGCAGCAACTGCTCCAAGCCCAGCGGCGCGGCCTGCATCTGCGCCTGCGCGCCCAGCAGATGGCGCCTTATCTCGGGCGGCTGACCCGCCCGCCAAGCGGCCTGGAAGCCGGCATCGTTCGCGATCAAGACAGCCAGCGAGCGCGGCGTAAGTCGCCGCCAATGCTCGCCGGGCAGGCGCGCGCAGCGCTGCGCCAGCGGCGCCATCCAGTCCCAGCGCCGCCCCAGGCAAGCCTGCATGCGCGCCGCCAAGCCATTGGCCTGCGGCGGGCCGGCCAGCATGGCGCGGGCCAGCGCCAGCGCGGTGAGGTGTTGTGACTTGGACATGTTGCGGCAGTTGCGGCCGCCACCCAACCTGCGGGTGATGCCTGAGCTGTCTGGCGCAGCGCGCCATTCGGCTCAGGCCTCGGATGTCGTCAGCAGACTCTGACCACGGGGGTGCCCCGTGGCGCGCGATCAACTCCTTTTGAAATCATCGCGCTGTCAACTTGGGCGGCGGCCGCCGACGCATGATACGCGCGCCTAACGTCATCGTTTCAGCCGCCGTCGTAGGCGCGCTGCAAGTCTGCCAGATCCAGCTTGATCATGGGCATCATGGCCTGGAACACGCGCGCCGCCCTGGCCGGGTCGGGGTCGTGCATCAGGGCCATGGCCTGCCGGGGCACGATCTGCCAGGAGACGCCGAAATGGTCGGTGATCCAGCCGCATTGCACCGGCTGGCCGCCGGCCGCCACCAGCTTGCCCCAGACCTCGTCCACCTCGGCCTGGTCGTCGCAGTTGACGAACAGCGAGATGGCGGGCGTGAACTGGTATTGCGGCCCGCCGTTCAGCGCACTGAAGGTCTGGCCCTCCAGCTCGAAGGTGGCCAGCAGCACCGAGCCCGGCACGCCGTGCCCGCCCTCGCCCCAACGCAGGATGTTGGTGCAGCGGCTGCGCTTGAACACCAAGAGATAGAAGTTCATCGCGGCTTCGGCCTCGCCGTTGAACCAGAGGCAGGGGGAGATCTTGTCCATGGGAGATCCTTTCGGGCTATGGTCTCGGCACGACGATCCAGGCCTGCCGCTTTCGACAACAGCCGCCGCGCGCGCTCAGCCGCGCCGCAGCCTCATCATCTGCCCCGCCACCATCTCCGCCATGGTGGCGGCCACCGCCTGCGGGTCCAGGCTGGGGTCGTCGAACAACAGCTCCTGCGCCGCGTAGAGCGCGTCGATGGCCAGGCGAATCGTCAGGCGCGCCTGGGCCCGGTTGGCGCGCGGGTGGGCGTCCATGAAGGGCAAGAGCAGCATGTCGGTGACGAAGTCGTGCGAGCGGTTGCGCACATGCTGCAGCGAGGGCACGGCGCGCAGCGCGCGCGTCACCCACACGCCGGCCGGCATATGGGCGGTGAGCTCCATGGTCTGCAGGAACAGCTCGGCCACGCTGCCGGCAAAGGCCGGCTCCGGCAGCATGAAGGTCGCCGGCACCGCCCAGGGCTTGAGCAGCTCGTTCTGCACCGTCATCAGGCGCATGCCCAGCTCGTGGAGGATGGCGTACTTGTTGGGGAAATACTGATACAGCGCCGGCGGCGAGATGCCGGCGCGCTGGCACACCAGATTGGTGGAAAGCCGCTCGATGCCCACCTCGCCCAGCAGCTCCGCACAGGCGGCCAGGATGCGCTCATAGGTCTCGACGGCACGCTGCTGCGAGGGCGCCTTCTTGAGCTCGAGATCGGGCAGGGCGGCGCCAACGCTGGCTTCTTGGGCCGGCTTGGCACGCCGCTTGGACAGGGTGTCGGCGGTGGACATGGCGGGAGTCTAGCCTCCTCCAATGACAGGGATTCCCCGCATCTGCGGGTCGCGTCGAATGAATATAGTCATCGCTATATTAAATGACAACAGGAGACCTTCGATGCGCACAGCCGGAATCCATCGCCCCAGTCACATCGCCCTGGCCGTGCTCGGCCTGCTGAGCCTGACCCAGGTCCGCGCCCAGCAGGCCGGCGACGCCGCCCCCACCCAGCTGGAGCAGGTGGTGGTGTCGGGCCAGGGGCGCGTGCAGCAGTTGCAGAGCGTGCCCATCGCCATCCAGGTGATGGGCGGCGACCAGCTCAAGAAGCTGGGCGCGGCCAATCTCGGCGACGTGGCCAGCCATGTGCCGGGTCTGGCCATCGACGCCACGCAAGCCACCCAGCCGCGCATCTCGCTGCGCGGCATCGGCACCGAGGACTTCGGCATCGGCACCGACTCGCCGGTGGGCATCTATGTGGACGGGGTCTACACCGGCAAGACCGGCGGTGCGCTCTTGAACTTCAATGATGTGAAGCGCATCGAGGTGCTGAAGGGCCCGCAGGGCACGCTGTTCGGCCGCAACAGCGCCGGCGGCGCGATCTCCATCGTCACCAACGATCCCGAATTCGCCACCCGCGCCAAGGCGGCGCTGCGCCTGGGCGAGCATGGCCTGCGCCACGCCGAGCTGCTGGGCAATACCGCGCTCGGGCAAGACCTGGCCCTGCGCGTGAACCTGGTGTCGCAGCGCGGCGATGGCGCCTGGCGCGACGCCGGCACGGGCGAGCGCGCCGGCGGCGAGAACGCCTGGGGCCTGCGCGCCGCCCTGCTCTGGCGCGCCAGCGAGGACACCAAGGCGCAGCTGAGCCTGGAGCACGAGAAGCTGGACCAGCGCGCCCGCCCGGCCTTTGGCGTCGTGCAAAGCCAGGCCGGCACGGTGCCCGCCTTCCCGGCCGACCCGGCCGGCTTCATCGACCCGCGCCGGGCGGTGCTGCGCAACGACGTGGCCGGCGACCGCGAGGCGCGCGACTTCAACGGCGCCACCCTGCGCATCGAGCATTCGCTGCCCTGGGCCGAGTTCAGCTCCACCACCGCCTACCGCCATTTCACGTCGCGCAACCGGCAGGACAACGACGGCACGGCCAACCCCCTGCTCTACCTCAGCACCACCAACGAGGAGGCCAACAGCAGCTGGCAGCAGGAGTTCCGCCTCAGCGGCAAGCGCGGCATGGCCGACTGGCTGGCCGGCCTGAGCCTGTACAGCGAGCGCGCGCGCCAGACCGCCTTCGTCGACGCCAGCACCAGCTCGCTGGACACGCTGTTCGGCAATGTCGCCGGCCTGCCGCTGTTCCAGACCGTCAATGCCCTGGCCGAGGCCGCCGGCATCCCCGGCGTCGATGTGCTGGGCAAGCCCTGGGGCGAGGCCATGACCAACGAGGGCCGCTTCAAGGCCATCGCCCTCTATGGCGACGTGATCTGGCAGCTGAGCCCGCAGACCCGCCTCACCACCGGCGCGCGCCTGACGCGCGACGACAAGCGCTTCAGCTGGTTCAACCCCTTGCGCAGCGCCGCCGCCCTCGACGAGCAGCTCGCCCTGCTCGATGCCACCCAGCTGTTCCCGGCCATGGTGGCCGCCGGCGCCCTCAGCCAGGAGCAGGCCGACCTGATGCAGTTCGCGCTACGCAACAACGCGCTGGTGGCCACCAGCGGCGCCAGCGCCGCGGCACTGACGCGCAAGAAGGCCTGGACCGACGCCAGCCCGCGCCTGGTGCTGGACCACCGCGTCGACCGCGACCTGCTGCTCTACGGCTCGCTCACGCGCGGCTATCAGGCCGGCGGCTTCAACACCTTGCAGGTCAACTCGCTCTATGCACCCGAGAAGGTCACCAGCCTGGAGCTGGGCGCCAAGGGCGGCTGGCCGGCGGCCGGGCTGAGCTACAGCGCCTCGCTGTTCAAGTACCGCTACAACAATCTGCAGACCCTGCAGCTGGTGCCCGACGCCGGCGGCGGCATCCCGGCCTACCAGGTCAGCATCAGCGACCAGCAGGCCCATGGCCTGGACCTCGACCTGCGCTGGCAGGCGACGCGCGCGCTCAAGCTCTACGGCAACCTCGAATGGCTGGACCAGACCTACCGGCGCGGCAGCAGCAGCACCGGCCACGACCTGGCCGGCCAGCCCGCGGGCGCGCCGCGGCTGCAGGCCACGCTGGGCGCCGAGCTGCTGTGGAACGCCTTCAGCGGCCAGGCCCACGCCAGCCTGCAGGCCAGCCATGTGGGCGCCACGCGCTGCAACGAGGAATCGGTGATCCAGGGCCTGTGCCTGCAGACGCCCAACTTCCGCGTCGGCGGCGCGCGCCAGCGCCTGGACGGCCGCATCGGCTGGGATGCCGCCGACCAGCGCTGGGGTTTGAGCCTGCTGGGCACCAACCTGCTCGACAAGCAGTACATCAACCGCCTCTGGTACGAGTCCGCACCGCTGGGCTCCGCCTACGCCACGCTGGCCAAGCCGCGCACGATCTCGGTTGAACTCCGTGCCAGCTACTGACCCGATGCGCCTCCTGATCCTCATCACCCTGCTGCTGGCCGCCTGCGGTGCCGATGCACCGCCACCCACGGCCGCGCAGCTGGAGCGCCACCGCCCCGCCGATGCGCGCCTGGCCGGGCTCTACGAGCGCGCCTGCTTCAACTGCCACAGCCGCGCCGAAAGCACGGCGCCGCTCACCGGCCATGTGGCCGCCTGGGCACCGCGCCTCAGGCGCGGCATGCCGGCGCTGATCTCCAGCGTCAAGAACGGCCTGGCCAGCATGCCGCCGATGGGCTTGTGCCCGGACTGCAGCGATGCGGAGCTCGAACAACTCACCCGCTTTATGAGTACCCCACTATGACGGCCCGCCGCGATGTTCTGAAACAAGGGGCTGCCCTGGGTGCCGGCCTGCTGATGGCAGGTCAGGCAAGACCTGGCACCACACCCTCCCCCGCCGCCGCCCGGCCCTGGCAGAACTGGTCCGGCCTGCAGCGCTGCGAACCCAGGGCCTGGCTGATACCCGAGAGCGAGGCGCAACTGCAGGCCCTGCTGCCCGGCAGCCAGGGCACGCTGCGCTGCGTCGGCGCCGGCCATTCCTTCACCGCCCTGGTGCCCACCGATGCCAATCTGGTCTCGCTGGACAAGCTCAGCGGCATCGTCGCCGTCGACAAGGCGGCCGCCACCGTGAAGGTGCGCGCCGGCACCCGGCTGGCCCAGCTGGCGCGCGAACTGGACGCCAATGGCCTGGCCCTGCACAACCAGCCCGACATCGATGTGCAGACCCTGGCCGGCGCGCTCGCCACCGGCACCCATGGCACCGGGCTCACCCTGCCGGCCCTGCATGCCGAGGTGCAGGCGCTGCGCCTGGTCACGCCGCAGGGCGAGCTGCGCGAATGCAGTGCCACCCAGAACGCCGAGCTGTTCGACGCCGCGCGCGTCTCGCTGGGGGCGCTGGGCGTGATCACCGAATACACCTTGCGGGTGCGGCCGCGCTACATGCTGCGCCGCAAGGTCTGGCTGGAGCGCACCGAGGCCTTGCTGGAGAAGGCGCCCGAGCTGGCGCGCCAGCATCGCCACTTCGAGCTCTATGTGCTGCCCTTCACCGGCTACAGCGCCGGCATCATGCACGACGAGGTGGCGGGCAGCACGCCCGAGCGCCCGCACAGTGCCGACGAGGACGTGCTGCGCGACCTGCGGCGCCTGCGCGACTGGCTGGGCCGCTGGCCCGAGATGCGGCGCTGGGCCGCCGCCAAGCTGATCGATCCGGCCCAGGTGGAGCATGCGCAGGACTGGTCGCACCGCCTGCTCAGCACCGTGCGCCCGACGCGGTTCAACGAGAGCGAATACCACCTGCCGCGCGAGGCCGGCATCGCCTGCCTGAAGGACGTGCTGCGCACGCTGGAGCAGCGCAACGAGGTGTTCTTCCCGATCGAATTCCGCTTCATCCGCGCCGACTCCGCCTGGCTGAGCCCCTTCTTCGAGCGCGACAGCTGCTCGGTGGCCGCCCATGCCGCCGCCGGCGAGGCGCACGAGTACCTCATCAAGGAGCTGGGTCCGGTGTTCCGCCGCCATGGCGGCCGGCCACACTGGGGCAAGCTGCATGATCTGGACGCCAGGCAGGTGGCGGCGCTGTACCCGCGTTTTACCGATTTCCAGCGCCTGCGTCAGGCCATCGATCCGCAGGGCCGCATGCTCAACGCCCACCTCGCGCAACTCTTTGGAGTCAAGCATGGCAGCAAATAAGCGCAGGCTGCTGCTCGGCGCCGCCGCCGCCCTGCCCCTGGCTGGCTGGCTGGCGCGCCCGGCCGAGCAGGGCGGGCCGCACGATGCCTATTTCCAGAAGCTCTCGGCCGCGCTGAGGGCGGCCGGCGTGGCCCAGGCCAGCCTGGTGATCGACCTGCCGCGCCTGCGCGCCAACCTTTCAGCCATCGGCAGCCACCGTGCCAAGACCGGCATGGCGCTGCGCGCGGTGCTCAAGTCCCTGCCCTGCCTGGCGCTGATGGACGAGGTGGCCAAGGCCTGGCAGAGCCAGCGCGTGATGGCCTTCAACGCCGCCCAGACCCTGCAGCTGCTGCAGGCACGCCCGCAGGCGAACGTGCTGCTGGGCAAACCGCTGCCGGCGGCCGCGGCGGCGCAGCTGCTGCAGGCCCTGCCGGCCGAGATCGGCGCCGGCATCGAATGGCTGATCGACACGCCCGAGCGCCTGGCGCAGTACCGCGAGGTGGCGCGCCAGCGGGGCCAGGTCTTGCGCGTGAACTTCGAGATCGACGTGGGCCTGCACCGCGGCGGCTTTGAGGATCAGGCCCAGCTGGGCCAGGCCCTGGCCAGCCTCAAGAGCGACCCATCCCTGCGCTGGAGTGGCCTGATGGGCTACGACGCCCATGTGGCCGCCCTGCCGGATGCCCTGGGCATGCGCGAAACGGCCTGGGCCACGGCGCAGGCACGCTACCAGCAGGCCTGGCAGATCGCGGGCGAGGCCCTGGGCCCACAGCCGCGTGAGGCCCTCACCCTCAACACCGCCGGCTCGCCCACCTTCCGCCTGCACGAGGGGAAAAGCGTGCCCAACGAGGTCTCGGTGGGCTCGGCCGCGCTGCTGCCGCTGGACTTCGAGAAGCCGCTGCTGGCCGATCTGCGGGCCGCCGCCTTCATCGCCACCCCGGTGCTGAAGCGCTTCGAGACCTTCCGCCTGCCCGAGGGCGCCACCTGGCTGAGCCGCCTGGCCCAGGGCTGGGACCGCAACCAAGCGCGCGGCTATGCCATCCACGGCGGCCATTGGCTGGCCGAGCCGGCCTCACCGGCCGGCCTGGCCGCGAGCGGCCTGTACGGCAGCTCGTCCAACCAGCAGGTGATGGTGAGCTCGGCACGCGTGGACCTGCGGCCCGACGATCTGGTGTTCCTGCGCCCGCGCCAGAGCGAGGCCCTGCTGCTGCAGTTCGGCGATCTGCTGGTGTTCGACGGCGAGCAGATCGCGGCGCGCTGGCCGGTGCTACCCGCTTCCGCCTGAGCTATCCACGTCGAAAATCACCCGAGCTGATCAAATGGAAGCTTGCAGATGATCGCGTAGCTGGCGCTCAGCCACTACCGAAACAGCTGACGCGGACGCCACGCAACTTGCTACCCACATCAGCAGCCGAACTCGCTTCGGCAGTCGTCGCCCACAGGGTCAGGTCTTGACTAACGGGTAGCAAGACCAGACATGGCGTAGTCGTTTCGTGCCAACTCAGCTCGGAGACTTTCCGGTTGCAAACGTGAATGCCCTCGCAAAAGCTGCCCCTGCGGCAGTGCCCCGAACGTTCACGGCGTAGCTGGTGTTGGCCTTGAGCGACTGCAGCGGGACCAAGTAGACCTGGCTTGGCTTCAGGAAGGCTTGCGGATCGACCTTGGCCGTGTAGACAAAGGCAGGAACAGTGCCGCCGCCGACCTCGGTGATGGTGGCCTCAGTCAGAAGCAGTTCACCTCCACCCGGGGCGAAGAAGAACAGGGGGTGACCGAGCGTCGTGTAGGTCCCCATGTTGACACCGGCAAACGGATTCGGGCTCTCGTTCTGGAACTCGGGGTACAGGCCAGTGCTGCCTTGGCAGGGATAGGACACCACAAGGTCAGACGAAACCTGCGGCGCAGTGCCCTTGGGCAACCCGGGCTGCCAAGCGAGTACCGCGCTATAAGAGCCGTCAGCCAGGGTGGTCGTGGCAAAGCCCAGGCCGACGTCTCGGTAGGTATAGAACATCACCGAGTTGTGATAGATCGAGTCCATCAGGCTTCGGACCAGGCGCTCGGAGCTTGCCTCCCCGGTGGGCGCAGCGCCGCCAAAGGTGCTGAAGGTCGCCAAGTCTTCGCCAGGACTGGTCCCTGCATAGCCTGCCAGGGTGGCGCGTGCAGAGCCGGTGCTGGCATAGAAGCCGGACTTCGCGGGGTCTTCCGTGTGGCCGAACGCGGAGTATTCCTGGGCATCAAAACGCATCTTGATGTAGGTGGAGTGCTTCGTTGCCGAGGTATCGAGTGCGGCCGATTGGGCCAGCAGGCCGAAACCGCAGGCGAGGCGATCCTTGTTCACGAGATCGAACGCGGTTGACTCCGCCGAATTGGCTGTATAGGTCGGAGCCGGAACGCTGACCTGCAGAGCGGAACTTGGTGAAGGCGCCGGAGCGGGGGCCGGTGCAGGAGCAGGGGCGGGCGCCGGGGAGCTGCCGCCGCCGCCACCGCACGCTGCCAAAAGAAAACTCACCGAGGAGGTGAGTGCCAGAGTGGTACGGGATGCAAGTTTCATGGTGTGTTTTGATTGGGGATGCAGCCCCAGCGTCGTGTTCAGAGCGGGCTATGCGCTTGAATGACCGCCCGGGTTTGGATGCGCAAAGGTCGCGTCCGCGACCGTGGGCTCGCGGCGCGGACAACAGCCGCCTATCGGTTGAGTTCCCGGCACTCGAAACGGACCTCATCCCGGTTAGCAATCGCTGTAATCGGCATCCTCAGGTCGAGCGAATTGGGGACGCTCTCAACGCGATATACCGCCCGCCCCCCAACCGGGAGCAGCAGCATTTCATTCGTATTTGGCTCTACCCGTTTTGCATAAAGGCTGCTGCCATGTGCGCCCGCGGTTTCTTCCAACCTGAACCAACTCTTGCCCTGAAAGATGGTGAATCCGTTGATGCCGACAGGAAAGTTGTTCACGCCTTGCACTCGCTCCAAGACCACGGTCAGCGACTTGTTGGCCAGCGATGAAGCGATCGTGATGCTAAACGCGCCGTCGGTACGGACTGAGTCGCGAAACGGACCGGTGGCGCAAGATACTTCGTCTTTGAGGCCGACTCGTACAAAGCTCTCGCTTGGAGCGTCCCATCTGAATCGTTGCTCTCCAGGACTTCCTGCACCGGCTGCCCCAATGATTGAAATCGTTGTGCTGTCCCGTATTGCCACCTGCGCCCCGCGCAGGTCCATTGATGCGGAGTTGGCGAGATTGGCTGAAACAGCGGCGACGACTAAGGTGCAGACAGCATGTGCGTTCATTTGGTTTTGGCCCTTCCTCTTCAACTCTGTTTGCTCAGCGCGCGTTCGATCTTTTGATCGGTCTTGTATTGACCTAGCGCATAGACCGCCCATATCGCGGCGGGAAGCCAGCCAAGAATGGTGAGCTGAAGCAGGAGACAGATAACGCCGGCAACCGGCCTGCCAATAGTGAAGAAAGAAAGGAACGGCAAAAATATCGCGAGCAGCAGGCGCATGGTCATTCTTTCAGCAGTGAAGAAATGTCAATGTTGAATACGGCGTTTTCGATAGGCGCTCAACGCCGAAATTACGATCGACGTTTACCAACTGCGAACCAACTCGTGGTTTGTATTTATGACTGCTAACTCATTCGCTGGACGGCACAACTCAGTTGGACGGTCGGAGATGCTACTGGAAAAGATTCGCCCCAAATGCCACGGCGTTCATAGATAACCCTGGAGCTTTCGACCACCCACTCGTAGGGAATCAGCACAAGTCTTTTGCATCCCCCATAAGGGTGTAGCGCGGCCGCTGCAATTACCAACGGTAGCCGCGTTGCCCGCAGATAGAGTCGCCGCCGTGCCAACAGCCAAGTGCCGCGGGCGCTGCGCCTGGGCACCAGTCCGGGCGCCTACAACACCAACCAGAGGGATCCCCTATGAAGAAACTCATGGCACTCGCCATCGCCGCCGCCTGCGCGGCTCCCGCCTTCGCTGGCGACTTCTACATCGGCGCCGATGTGGGCCGCACCCGCATCTCCGACGACGACATGAAGTGGAGCGGCACCGGCGCGTCGATCTTCGGCGGCTACCAGCTGAACGAGAACCTGGGCCTGGAGCTGGGCTATCGCCGGCTCGGCAGCGACAGCGTGACCGTGGCCAACACCAAGGTCGACGTGAAGGCCGACGCCCTGCAGGCTTCGCTGCTGGCGACGCTGCCTCTGTCGAAGGAATTCGGCGTGTACGGCCGCCTGGGCGTGAACCGCATCGAGGCCAAGGCCACGGCCGGCGGCAACTCGGCCAAGGACAGCACCACCAAGGCGCTGTTCGGCATCGGCCTGCGTTACGCCGTCAGCAAGGAATTCGGCCTGCGCGCCGAGTTCCAGAAGCCCGAGAGCAGCACCAATGTGCTGACCGTCGGCGCCGACATCCGCTTCTAAGCAAGCACGTCCCGATTCGCGATCAGGCCAAGGGCCGGCGGCGCAAGCTGCCGGCCTTTTCCTTCATGCGCCGCGCTCACTTCACCACGAACACCGGCACCTTGGCCAGGGTCAGCACCTTGTGCGCCACGCTGCCCAGCAGCACCGCATCGAGGCCGCGCCGGCCGTGCGAACCCATCACGATCAGGTCGGCGCCGTAGGCCTTGGCATGCTCGACGATGCTTTGCGCCGGCCCATGCTCGCGCAGCACATGCGAGGCCCAGGCCACGCCAGCCGCCTTGGCCGCCGCCTCGGCCGCGGCGATGCCCTGCTTGGCACCTTCCTCGGCCGCATCCAGGTAATAGGCCAACGCCTCGCCGCCGCCCTCGGGAAAGCTCACGAAGGGCACCGGATCGATCACGCTGACGATCTCCAGCGCCGCGCCATAGCGCTTGGCCAGGTCGCAGGCCACCACCGCGGCGCGCGCCGCATGCTCGGACCCGTCGGTGGGGAGCAGGATGCGTTTGAACATGGGATCCTCCTTGGCAATGATGGCTTTACCATCATGCCACCGCACTTGCGGCCGCGGCGGCGCTGGGCACAATGAAGCGCAAATCCCGGGAGTCTCATGAGCGAGGAATTGAAGCCGCCGCCCGAGCCCGAACAACGCCTGCTCGCGCGCATTGCGACGGTCAGCCCCTACGTGGCCCTGCTGCTGGCCCTGGGCATCGTCTGGGCCGCCTGGGGCTGGTTTGCGCTGGTCTACCCGCGCCAGCAGCTCGAGGCCTGGGAGCAAACCATGCACGACGCGGTGCTGGTGACCAGCAAGAACATGGAAAGCTCGCTGCGCCAGGCCGAAAGCGCGCTGCGCTCCATCGATCTGCTGCTGCTGACCCGCGCCAAGGACAGCCCCGCCAACGACGCCACCGTGGCCCTGATGGCCGATGGCCTGAAGGAAAGCTCGGCCGGGCTGATGGAGCTGATGCTGGTGACGCGCGATGGCCGCGTGTTCCGCATTCCCACCACCAGCAGCCGTGCCTCGGCCGACCTGGCCCACCATGCGCTGATGCGCGAGCTGGCGGCGCAGCCGCCGGGCGGCAGCCTGCTGATCGGCAGCCCGGTGCGGCTGAAGCCGAATGGCCGCGAGCTGATGCCGATGGCGCTGCGGCTGAGCGCGCCGATCGGCGAATTCAGCCATCTGCTTGCGATGATCGATCTGGAGCTGCTGGCCGCGCAGCAGCGCCCCGACCTCGGCCACCCCGACCTGAACCCGCGCGACCCCGCCGTCGGCCTGCTGCGCGACGACGGTCTGATCATGCTGCGCCTGCCGCGCCTCGACGACGAGCGCGCCCAGCCCGGCAGCAATGTGCTGGACGAGTTCCCGGCGCTGCGCTCGCAACTCGCCGAGCGCAAGGGCAGCTTCCGCCAACTGGGCTGGGACGGCCACGACCGCCTGTTCTCGTTCCGCGCCTTCGAGAACTATGCGCTCAGGCTGGTGATCTCGCAGTCGGTGGACGCCAGCCTCGCCGAGTTCCACGCGCAACGCCTGGCCCTGTTGGCGGTGGCGCTGGCGGTGAGCCTGGGCGCCACCCTGCTGACGGTGCTGCTGCAGCGCGCACGGGCGCGCAGCAATCTCTACGACGCCGAGCTGCGCGCCACCAGCGACGCGCTGCCGCTGGGCCTGTTCCGCTGCGATATGCGGGGCCGGGTGGTGTATGCCAACCAGACCTATCGCGAGCTGCTCGGCGTGGACGAGAGCGAGCAGGACTTTGCCTGGCTGAAGCTGGTGCCCGAGGCCGAGCGCGCCGCCGCGCTGCAGCGTTGGTGCGGCACCATCGAGCGCGGCGAGCCGCAGGAGCTGATCCGCTCGCTGCCGCTGCGCGAGGGCCAGCAGCATCTGGTCGCCATCCGCACCGCGCCGCTGCGCGTGGGCAAGCGCGTGGTCGGGCAGGTCGGCACCTTCACCGACATCACCCGCGCGGCGCAGCAGCAGAAGGCCGCCCAGACGCTCACCGCGATCTTCGACCTGACGCCCAACTATGTGCTGCAAAGCGATGCCGAGGGGCGGCTGATCTACCTGAACCCCGCCGTGCGCCGCCTGCTGGGGCTGGCGCCCGAGGCGCCGCTGCAGGGCCTGCACATCGCGCAGTACCTGCCACCGCAGGCCCGCGGCCGTTACGAGCAAGAGGTGCTGCCGGCGCTGCAGGGCGAGGGCTACTGGTTCGGCCGCGGCGAACTGCTGGACGGCGCCGGCCAGGTGGCGCCGGTGGAGACCACCGTGCTGATGCACCGCAACAGCGCCGGCGAGGCCGAGACCATCTCGATGATTCTGCGCAATATCAGCGCCGAGCTGCAGGCGCAGCGCGAGCGCAGCCGCAGCGAGGCGATCCTGCAGGCGGTGGCGCAGAACTCGCAGGCGCTGATTTCGGTCATCGACCCCGACTACAAGGTGCGCTTCTTCAACGACGCCTTCGCCAGCACCCATGGGGTGCGGCTGGCCGATTGCCTGGGCCGGCCGGTGGCCGAGGTGATCGGCGCGGCGGCCTTCCAGCACACCCTGCCGTTCATCCGCGCCGCCCTGCAGGGCCAGCGCGGCCAGTTCGAGCGCAGCCATGGCGAGCCGGGCGAGGCGCAGTACCTGCAGATCCAGTATGCGCCGCTGCGCAATGCGGATGGCGAGATCGAGGGCGTGATCGGCATCTCGCACGACATCAGCGAGATCAAGCGCGAGGAGCAGCGCCTGCGCGATGCCTCGCGCACCGACCCGCTGACCCAGCTGCTCAACCGCAGCGGCTTTGCCGCCCAGGTGCAGGAGCGCCTCGCCCAGGCGCATGAGCAGGACGACTGGGTGGCCCTGCTCTACCTGGACCTGGACCGCTTCAAGCCCGTCAACGACAGCCATGGCCACCCGATCGGCGATGCGCTGCTGAAGGCGGTGGCCGGGCGCCTGCGCCATGCCCTGCGCGGCGAGGACATCGTGGCGCGCCTGGGCGGCGACGAGTTCGCAGTGTTCCTGCCGCACCTGGCCCATACCGGCGACGCCCAGCTGATCGCCGACAAGCTCGTGCATGCGATCGGCCAGCTCTTCACGCTGGGCCATCTGCAGCTGCAGATCGGCGCCAGCGTGGGCTTTTGCGTGGAGCCGGCGGTGCAGGCTGAGATGGACGGCCTGGTGGCGCGCGCCGATGCGGCGCTCTACCAGGCCAAGCGCGAGGGGCGCGGACGCGCGCGCGGCGAAGTCCTCAGTGCGCCGCCACCTGCCTGACGCGCAAGAGCGCCAGCTGCAGCACGCGCGCGTCGCTGCTGGCGCGGTGGCGGCTGATCTGCAGCTCGGCGCGCACCTCGTCCAGCACGCGCTGCCAGCAGGCCGTCTCGGCCTCCGAGAGCAGGCTGCGCAGATCGGCGAGGCGGAAGCTGGGCACCAGGTCCACCACATCGAAGAGCCGCGCCAGCCAGGGATAGTCGTGCGCCCAGGCATCGCAGTAGACGGTCTGGCCGGCCAGGCGCTCGTTGGCCTCGCGCGCCACCCAGGCCGCCGGCCGGCCATGCTGCAGCAGCAGCTCGCGGCTGATGCCGTGCAGGGCCTCGGCACGCTCGTCCCAGTGCAGCCAGTCGGGGTCGGGCCGTATCAGCGTGCAAAAGCAGCTGCCGTCCGGCGCCACGAAGCCCAGCTCGATCGGGTAGCTGCCGCGGCCGAAACCCGAGGCTTCAAGATCCAGGATCGCAGGAGGCCACGGCATGGTCGCGCGCTCGCTGATGGGGGGAGCCCTCAGTGTAGCGGGCGATCGCCTCGCCCATGCGCAAGACTTGACCCTCGCGCAGGCCCGGCAGCAGCGCCAGCCCCGGCGGCAGGAACAGGATGATGGTGGAGCCATGCTGGAACCAGCCCAGCTCCTCGCCCTTGGCCGCGCTGGCGCTGCAGGGCAGATCGTTCGCGCCGCGCCAGCCGCGGTGCAGCAGCAGGTCCAGGCAATGCAGGCGCAGGCTGGCCACCAGGATGGCCGCCACCGGCACGATCGCAATGGGCAGCTCGGGCAGCGCGCTGCCGCGCAGCCGCGCATGGATGGCGGCGCGCTCGTTGCGGCAGAACAGGCGCTCGACGCGCTTGAGCGCGATCGGGTTGACGTTCCAGGTATCGCCGGCGATGTGCGTCACATGCTCGATGCGCAGATCCGCCGGCGCATGGAAGCGGTGGTACATGGCCGAGGTCAAGCGCAGGGTCAGGTAGCTGCCGTCCATGAAGGGCGTGGCGGGCGCCGCGCTGCCGAACAGCTCCTCGATGCGATAGGGGTAGCCCTTGGCCTGGAACAGCCGGCCGGCCTGCACCCGGCCATGCGCGCCGACGATGCCGTCGCAGGGGCTGGTGAGGCACAGCGGGTCGGCATCCAGCGGGCGCGCGCCGGCTTGCAGCTCGCGGATGAAGCAGTCGTGCAGGCTGCGGTAGCCGCCCGGGGGCTGCTTGGCATCGCTGAGATCCAGCTCGGTGAAGAGCCGCCACACGCGGATCGACAGCCGCGCCAGCAGCGGGCTGCGCAGCTGGCTGAACCAGCCCATCGCCCGGGTCAGCGCGATGCGCGGCACCCGGTTGGTGAGCAGGAAGTTCAGATCCTCCTGCTGCAGCAGGGCATTGCGCCAAGGGCTTTTTCTTCCTTGCTTTTTCATCAGAGCGTCAACTGATTGCGGTTCCATGCAGTCTGCCCACTGCATGTGACATATGGACGAGACCCTGCCCCTCTACCTCTTCGGCGCGCTGGCCCTGGGCGCGCTGGCCCGCAAGGCCTGGCGCCGCCTGCAGCTCTCGCGCGCCAAGCACCGCTCGCTGGCCGGCCACGCGCGCATGGCCAAGCGCGTGGCGGCGTGGCTGCCCGGCTATGCCTACGATGAGGCGCGCTTCTTCGCCGCCGACGGCGCGCCGCCCGAGGTCGCGGCGCAGCGCCGCACCGGCTTCATGGCGCTGGCGCAATGGCTGCAGACCCAGCATCCGCGCTCGATCGCACTCACCGACGAGGCCCGCGAGGGCCTCTCGGACCTGCAGTTCACCGGCGCCTACCGCGTGCCCTTCCAGTTCAGCCCCTTCCTGCGCCGGCACCTGAAGCTGGGCGCCTTCTACGCCGCCAGCGACGGCGTGCTGCTGCGCGATCTGGACGGCCAGGCCTTCTACGACCTCAGCGGCTCCTATGGCGTGAACGTGTTCGGCGTCGAGCGCTACAAGCGCTGCATCGCCGAGGGCAGCGCGCGCGTGGCGGCGCTGGGCCCGGTGCTGGGCGGCCTGCATCCGGTGGTGGCCGAGAACGTGGCGCGGCTGCGCCGCATCTCCGGCCTGGACGAGGTGAGCTTCCATATGTCGGGCACCGAGGCGGTGATGCAGGCCGTGCGGCTGGCGCGTTATCACACGCGCCGCAGCCATCTGGTGCGCTTCTGCGGCGCCTACCATGGCTGGTGGGAGGATGTGCAGCCGGGCCCCGGCAACCCGCAACCGCCGCGCGACACCTACACGCTGGCCGACCTGGACCCGCGCGCGCTGGCGGTGCTGCGCACGCGCACCGACATCGCCTGCGTGCTGGTGAACCCGCTGCAGGCCCTGCACCCGAATCGCGGCGCGCCGGGCGACAGCGCGCTGCTGGACAGCTCGCGCCGCGCCGGCGCAGACCCTGCCCAGCGCGCCGCCTACACGGCCTGGCTCAAGCAGCTGCGCCAGGTCTGCAGCGAGCGCGGCATCGTGCTGATCTTCGACGAGATCTTCGTCGGCTTCCGGCTGGCGCGCGGCGGCGCGCAGGAGTATTTCGGCGTGCGTGCCGACATGGTCACCTATGGCAAGACCCTGGGCGGCGGCCTGCCGGTGGGCGTGCTGTGCGGCCGCGCCGCGCTGATGAAGCGCTTTCGCGAGGAGCGCCCGGCCGACATCTGCTTTGCGCGCGGCACCTTCAACGCCCACCCCTATGTGATGGGCGCGATGGCGAGCTTTCTCGACTATCTGGAAACGCCCGAGGCCGACGCGATCTACGAGGGGCTGGACGCACGCCAGGATGCGCGCGCCGCCCGCATGAACGCGGCCCTGCAGCAGGCCGGCCTGCCGCTGCGCGTGGCCAACCTCTCCTCGATCTGGACCGTCGTCTACACGGCGCCCTCGCGCTACAACTGGATGCTGCAGTTCTATCTGCGCGCCCAAGGCCTGGCGCTGAGCTGGGTCGGCACCGGGCGGCTGATCTTCAGCCTCGACTACAGCGAGGCCCAGTTCGACGCGGTGCTGCAGCGCTTCGTCGCCGCTGGCAGGGCCATGCAGGCCGATGGCTGGTGGTGGGCGCCGCCCGGCCAGACCGACAAGCGCATCAAGCGCCAGCTGTTGAAGGAGCTGCTGGCGCGCATGTTCTTCTGATCGCAGCGCCGCCACGCTGCCAGAATGTTGTGCAGCACGACATCGAACGCCGCCGCATCGGGAGCAGAGCAGCATGACGCAGGTACGTCCCATCGTTCACCACATCCCCATCTGCCCCTTCAGCCAGCGGCTGGAGATCCTGCTCAGGCTGAAGGGCGCGGCCGACGCAGTCGAATTCCGCGTCGTCGACATCACCAAGCCGCGTGATCCGGGCCTGCTCGCCAAGACGCGCAAGGTCACGGCGCTGCCGGTGCTGGAACTCGCCGATGGCCGCATCCTGAAGGAGAGCCTGGTGATCCTGCGCTACCTCGAGGACACGCTGGGCGGCCCGCCCGTCGCGCAGCGTGATCCATGGAAGCACGCGATCGAGCACCAGCTCGTGCGCATGGAAGGCGACTTCGTGGCGGCGGGGTATCGGCTGCTGATGGCGCAGGACGAGACGCAACGCGCGGCCCTGCGCGAGGTCATGCTCGAGCAATACGCGAAGCTGAACGGAGTGCTGCTCGAGCACGCGCCGAACGGCCCCTTCCTGTTCGACTCGTTCGGCTGGGCGGAGACGGTCTACACACCATTCTTCTGGCGCTTCGAGTTCCTGCCCTACTACGAAGGCTTTGAACTGCCAGCGGACGCTCGCTTCGAGCGCGTGCGCGCCTGGCGCGAAGCCTGTCAGGCACACCCGGCCGCCCAGCAAGTCACGGCCGAGGAGATCGTGAAGCTCTACTACGACTATTCGCTCGGCGTGGGCAATGGCGCGCTGCCGGCGGGGCGGCAGCGTTCCTCGTTCGTGTTCCAGCCCGACTGGCGCAACCGGCCCTGGCCACCGCGCGGCAAGCCGCGCCCTGCAGCGACGGACGCGGATCTCGGGCTCGCCTGATGCTCAGGCGAGCCGCTCGTCAAGGACCTTCGGGCCAGGCTGGCGGCGGCGGAGCGATATGACGGCATCGAGGTGGACGGGGCCCTCGGGATCACCGAGCAGGCCGAGCGCTGGCCATGAGAACGGGCGGCTGCCCCTGCATGAGGGTGGGGACGGCGGAAGCCTCTAGCTGCAGATTTCTGGTCTGGGACCGGATGGGCGCTTGCGGCCGGGAGCGGAAGTTCGCTCATCCGATGTGGGAGACAGTTCTAGGCTGGTTGCGGAAATTCACAAGTGACCGCTTTGCTGGGCTGAATTGCGCGCCGTCCGCTCTCTTTTTTGACTAGGTCTCGCTGGACTAGCGCTTCGTAGACGACTTGGTCCTTGGCGCTGAACTGCGAACCCCGCGTTGCCCGCGCAGCAGTTCCTTGCTGCTCAACACGTATTCCGGGTTGTCCGTCAGCCGCTCTACGGCCAGGTCGATGAATGCTCGGGCGCGCGCTGGTTGAGAGGTTCTGCTGCCGAAGTACACGAAGTAGCTGGCGTAATCGGGCATGTGGTCGACCAGGATGGGGACCAACTGCCCTGACCGGATGTACGGGGCCGCTGTCACGCCTGCCAGTTGCCCCAAGACGTTGCCTGCCAGCACCGCTTGGAGTTCGAAGTCTTCGTCGTTGCTGCAAATGGCCGGCACGACCGGCTGGTCTGCAGCCTGCTCGCCAATCTTCACGCGCCACGGCAAGACTTTGCCGGTGCTGGGATGCCGATAAGCGCTGCACCGATGGGCGGCGAGGTCCGCCAGTGACTCCGGGACGCCGTGCTTCGAAAAGTATGAAGGGGCTCCGCAGATCGGCAGTTGCACCGGGAACAGCCGGCGCGCGATGACCCCTTCATGGGGCGACGGCCCGAGCCGGAAGCCGACATCCACTCGGTCTTCGACCCAGTTGCCGACCCGGTCATCCAGCAGCACGTCGGGCTGGATGCCGGGATAGCGTTCGCAGAACTCCTCGACCAGACGCCACAGGATGGGCTGGAAGGTCGTTCGCGGCCCGGTGATGCGCAGCGGGCCGGCGAATTCATCGCGCGCCGTACGCGCGTTCTGCAGCGCCCGCTGCATGCCCAGGAGCGCAGGCTGGACGTCCTCGAGCAGGCGCTGCCCCGCATCGGTCAGCGACATCACCCGCGTTGTGCGGTGGAACAGCCGTGCGTCCAGATGCTCCTCCAGTTGCGCGAGCGCCTTGCTCGCCGCCTGAGGGCTGATGTTCAGCGCCAGCGCAGCCTTGCGCAGACTGCCCAGCTGCGCAGCCTGGATGAAGGTCGAGATGGAGCGGAGCTCGTTGATGGCCATGTGGGCATCCTCCTGACCAGATTGTCATCAATTGGATGCCAATTAAACAACCTTCCCGTCACTATTCGGATGAGAGTCTGCTGCCTAAAGTTCGCTTCATCGCAAGCCCGAAGGAGCACTCCATGCAACACGTCACCCTGAACAACGGCGTCCAGATGCCCATCCTGGGTTTCGGCGTTTTCCAGATTCCCGATGCGCAGGAATGCGCACGCAGCGTGGTCGATGCCGTCGAGACCGGCTATCGCCTGATCGACACGGCGGCCTCCTACATGAACGAGGAAGCCGTGGGCAAGGGTCTCAAGGCCAGCGGCGTGCCGCGCGAGCAGCTGTTCGTCACCTCCAAGCTCTGGGTGCAGGACACGGGCTATGAGCGCACGCAGCAAGCCATCGACAAGTCGCTGCGCCGCCTGGGGCTGAACTATCTGGACCTCTACCTGATCCACCAGCCCTTTGGCGACGTCCACGGCTCCTGGCGCGCCATGGAGGAAGCCTATCGCGCCGGCAAGCTGCGCGCCATCGGCGTCAGCAACTTCCACCCTGACCGGCTGATGGACATCCAGGCGTTCAACGAGATTGCGCCGGCGGTCAACCAGGTCGAGGTCAACCCCTTCCAGCAGCAACTGGAGAGCGTGCCCTTCATGAAGGAGATTGGCGTGCAGGCCGAGGCCTGGGCCCCGTTTGCCGAAGGTCGCAACGGCCTGTTCCAGAACGAAGTGCTGCTGAGCATTGGCGCCCGCTACGGCAAGTCGGTCGGCCAGGTCGTGCTGCGCTGGCTGGTGCAGCGAGGCATCGTGGCCCTGGCGAAGTCGGTACGCAAGGAGCGCATGGCCGAGAACATCGCCGTCTTCGACTTCGCGCTCGACGACGCGGACATGGCCCGCATTGCGGCGCTCGACACCAACACCAGCAGCTTCTTCTCGCACCGCGATCCGGCCATGGTGAAGTGGATGTCCGAACGCCAGTTGGACCTCTGAGACGCCGCATGAACACCTCGGCACCTCAAACGCACGTCGGCAAGTCGGGCACCGTGCTGGCCATCATCGTGGCCAGCTATCTGATGATCGTGGTGGACATCTCCATCGTCATCACGGGTCTGCCGCGCATCCAGACCAGCCTGGGCTTCAGCGCCGCCCAGCTGTCCTGGGTGACGAACGCCTACACCCTGGCCTTCGGCGGCCTGCTGCTGCTGGGCGCCCGCGCCGGTGACATCCTGGGGCGCCGTCGCATGTTCATCGTGGGACTCGCGGTGTTCACAACTGCATCGCTCGCCATCGGGCTTGCCGCATCGGCCACCTGGCTGTTCGCCGCCCGCGCCATCCAGGGCGCCGGCGCCGCCGTGCTGGCGCCGTCCACCCTGGCCTTGCTCTCGACGCACTTTGCAGAAGGCCCAGCGCGTACCCGTGCGCTCTCGACGTATGCCGCGGCAGCCGGCGTGGGTGCCACGCTGGGTCTGGTGCTGGGCGGCCTGTTCGCTGACCTGCTGTCCTGGCGCGCCGGCTTCTTCATCAACCTGCCCATCGGCCTGCTGCTCATCGTCATGGCCCGCCGGCACATCGCGGAGACGCCCAAGCACCCGGGCCGCTTCGATCTGGGCGGAGCGCTCAGCTCGACGCTGGGCATGACGGCGTTGGTCTATGGCCTGGTGCGCGCGGCCGATGCTGGCTGGGCCGACCTGCAGGCGCAGGCCGCGCTGCTGGGCGGCGCGCTGATGCTGGCGGCCTTCGTCGGCATCGAGCGCCGCGTCAGCCAGCCCATCCTGCCCTTGCGCCTGCTGGCCAGTCGGCAGCGTGCCGGCGCCTACCTGGCTCGCACGCTCTTCCTGGGTGGTGCGGTGGGCTTCTGGTTCTTCTCCACGCAGTTCCTGCAGGGCGTGCTGCACCTGCGGCCGCTGCAGGCGGGCATTGCCTTCCTGCCGGTGACCCTGCCCAATTTCGTGTCGGCCATGGCCGTTCCCAGGCTGGCGCGTCGCTTCGGCAATGAAGCGCTGCTGCTCATGGGCCTGCTACTGGGTGTTCTCGGTCTGCTGTGGCTCGGTCAGGCCGGTGCCGATGCTAGCTACTGGGCCGACGTGGCGCTGCCCATGCTGCTCATCGGCCTGGGCCAGGGCCTGTTGCTGGCGCCATTGACCGCAGCGGGCGTCGCTGGGGTGGCTCGCGAGGACGCCGGTGCGGCCTCCGGCATGGTCAACGTGGCGCATCAACTGGGCGGCGCCTTGGGGCTGGGCCTGCTGGTGCTCGTCTTCGCCAGTGCGGCGCCCGCAGGCGCTCAAGACAGCGTAGCGCTGGCCCATCGGATTGCCGCGGTTATGGACGTCGGCGCCTTGTTGCTCGGCTTGGCCCTCATCGTGTCCTGGGTCTTCATCGTGTTGCCCAGCCGTCTCTCTCGACAACAGCCACAGGAGGCTCATCCATGAAGTCCTTGCTTTGCCTGGCCATGGGCGGCGCGGCCGCCGCCGCCGGTGCGCAATCCGTTGACAGCAGTTCTTCCACGTCGCCCACCATCGAACTGCGCGCCGCATCGGCATCGCCGCTTGCCATCGGTTCGGCAGAGAACTTCAGTGGCACGGCCCGCATCAGTTCGCCGTTTCAGGCCCAGGCACCCGGCAGGGCCGGCGGCGCGACCGTCAGCTTCGAGCCCGGCGCGCGCACGGCATGGCACACCCACCCGCTGGGGCAGACGCTCATCGTCACCGCTGGCCTTGGCCTGGTGCAGCAGCAGGGACAGCCCGTGCAGGTCATCCGGCCCGGCGATGTGGTCACCATTCCCGCCAACGTTCGTCACTGGCATGGAGCAGCCCCCGACGCTTCGATGACGCATGTGGCCATCGCAGAGAAGGACAAAGGCATCTCAGTTCGCTGGCAAGAGAAGCTGGCCGATGTCGACTACCAGGCCGCCTGGGCCAGCACGCGCCTCAGCCTTGAGCGTCGCGTCAAGGTGCAGCTCTCCGCCGAGACACTGTCTCCCAAACAGCGCGCCATTCCGATGGTTGCGGCCTTCGCGGCGAGCAGCGACATGCCCCGGCTCAACGCCGCGCTAAACAGGGCCCTGGACGCTGGCCTCAGCATCAGCGAGGCCAAAGAAGTCCTGGTGCAGCTATACGCCTATGCAGGCTTCCCGCGCAGCCTCAATGCGCTGGCTGAACTGTTGAAAGTGAGCGACGCCCGGAAACAGCGTGGCATCCAGGACACGCCGGGCCGAGAACCCAACCGTGCGATTGCGAAGGGCGACGAGTTGATCCTCGCCGGCCGGGCCAACCAGTCCGACATTTCTGGCGGGCCGGTGCAAGGACCGGTGTTCGACTTTGCGCCGGTCATCAACCAGTTCCTGCAGGCTCATCTGTTCGGCGACATCTTCGAGCGGGACAACCTGGACTGGCCCAGCCGCGAACTCGCCACGCTCGGCGCGCTGGCGGCTACGCCAGGTGCCGAGGCCCAGTTGCGGTCCCACATGCGCGCCAGCCTGCGCGTGGGGCTGACGCCCGCGCAACTGCGCCAACTGGCCCAAGCACTGGCGGATGAAGTCGGCACCGAGGCCGCCTCTCGCGCCCAAGAAGCACTTACCCAGGCACTAGCCCTGGCATCGAAAGGATGAGCATGAAACTTCCGCGCAAACTCTTGGTCGCGACCTTGGCTCTGGTTGGCCTGCTCACGGGCTGCTCCACGCCCCCCGGTGCCTTGGTGGTCCAGTCGCAAGGCAGCTTCGCCGTCGGCGGCCGCGTCGTGACGACGCCTGGCACCTATGACAACAACCAGCCCACGGCGGCAGGACAGAGCTTTCACGGCGACCACCTCTACGCCTTCTACCAAGTCCCGACGAACCCCAGGGCCCTGCCCATCGTGATGCTTCATGGCGCCTTCCAATCGGCGCGCAGCTGGGAGAGCACGCCGGACGGGCGTGAGGGTTTCCAGACCCTGTTCCTGCGCCGCGGCTGGCCGGTCTACCTTGTCGATCAGCCACGCCGTGGGCGCGCGGGCAACAGCACGGTGGCCGCTGCACTCAGCCCGGCACCCAACGACCAGCTGTTCTTTGACCAGTTCCGTCTCGGCAAGTGGCCGAACTACTTCGCAAACGTCCAGTTCGACCGCAGCCCGGCGTCGCTGGAGCAGTTCCTCCGGTCGATCACGCCCAACACAGGACCCTACGACGCCACCGTGATTGCCGACGCCATGACGGCGCTGCTGGCCAAGACTGGGCCGGCCGTCCTGTTCACCCATTCGCAGGGCGGCGGCCCAGGCTGGCTGACGGCCATCAAGAGCCCCAACGTGAAAGCCATCGTCGCGTTCGAGCCCGGCAGCGGCTTCATCTTTCCCGAGGGCGAGTTGCCACCAGCCATGCCCAGCGCGGCCGGCACGCTGGCGCCTGAAGCTGTGTCGGCGGCTGAGTTCCAGAAGCTCACTCGCCTGCCCATCGTCATCCTTTACGGCGACAACTTCCCGAGCGAGCCGACCAGCGAGCGCGGTCAGGACAACTGGCGCGTGCGCATCGCCATGGCCCGGCTCTGGGTGGATGCCGTCAATCGGCATGGCGGCGATGCGCGGCTTGTGCACCTCCCGGAGATGGGCATCCGCGGCAATACGCACTTCCTGATGTCCGACCTCAACAACGTTCAGATCGCCGACCTGGTGTCCACTTTCCTCCACCAGAAGCGGCTCGATGGAGCGAAATCCCCATGACCCACGAGACCTTTGATGCGAAGCGCCGCAAATTCCTCGGGACCTCCGCGCTCGCCGTTGCCACAGCAAGCTCAGGAGTATTTGCAATGACGCTTACCAATTCCGCGGCTGCGGCCAGCCACCAGAAGAATCCCTTCACGCTGGTCTATGGCGATGCCATCACCAGCAATGAGCTTGGCAAGGTCAACATCCACCCGGTGAGCTACAAGCTCAATGGCTTGGACATCGTCGCGAACGTCTATACCCCCGCGAACTTTGACCCAGCAAAGAAGTACCCGGCAGTGGTAGTTGCACACCCCAACGGCGGCGTGAAAGAGCAAACTGCCGGCTTGTACGCGCAGCGGCTTGCCGAACTGGGCTACGTCACGATTGCCATGGACGCTGCCTACCAGGGCGGCAGCGGAGGGCTGCCTCGCTCGGTGGACACACCGACCAACCGCATTGAGGACATTCATGGCGCCGCGGACTTCATAACCCGCTACCCCGGCGTCGACCCGACGCGTCTTGGACTGCTTGGCATTTGCGGCGGTGGCGGCTATTCACTGGCCGCGGCAAAGACCGACAAGCGGTTCAAGTCAGTGGCGACGCTGAGCATGTTCAACTCCGGGCGAGTGCGCCGCAATGGCTTCGCGGACTCGCAGCTTGCGACGATCCAACAGCGCCTTAAGCAGGCATCAGACGCGCGCGCACAACAGATGTCCGGAGGGAAGACTCTCTACTCCGGCGACGCGGACATGACGGACGCACAGATCGCAGCCCTGCCGTTCGAGATGTACCGACAAGGCTATGAATACTACTGGCGGACTCACGCCCATCCAGGCTCGACGTTCAAGTACACGACGAGCAGCCTGCTGGACCTGATGCGCTGGGATGCGGCCGACCAGATCGAAATGATCGAGCAGCCCCTGCTGATGATTGCGGGCAGCAAGGCTGACAGCCTATACATGACCGAGGCCGCATTTGCCAAGGCGACGGGCGCGAAAGACAAGGAACTGTTCCTCGTTGATGGCGCGACGCACATCGAGACTTACTGGGTGCCCAAGTACGTCCAAGCGGTCGTGGAAAAGCTTGCCCCGTTCTTCGCCAAGCACCTTTAAGACCGCGCTGCGTCGGACGAACAATTCAAGACTTCATTGCATCTCGAACGACAACTATCGGGCGGTGAATCTGGCATGTGGAAAGTCCGGTCACGCTGGCGGATTCAACCGGTCGACGCAACACACTAGGGGCCGATCAGGCCGAAGGAGTGTTGGACATGAGGCAGCGACCGCGGATCTACTACTCGGATAGCCAGAAGGCGCTGATGTGGGAGCGTTGGAGG
>Ga0208514_100043_pt1 | contig 163139 bp, 159 predicted proteins | sample LakWasMet70_HOW9_2_FD_183900 | JGI IMG/M metagenome (GOLD analysis project Ga0208514, IMG submission 183900) | Freshwater sediment methanotrophic microbial communities from Lake Washington under simulated oxygen tension - Sediment Metagenome... | ecosystem: Environmental > Aquatic > Freshwater...
CCCTGTACTTCCTGATCCCACGTCTGTTTGGTCAAAAAACCATGTACAGCGTAAAAGCGATTGAAGTGCACTTCTGGATGGCAACCATCGGCGTGGTGTTATACATCGCTGCGTTGTGGATCTCTGGCGTGATGGAAGGCCTGATGTGGCGTGCCATGAACGCTGACGGTACATTGGCTTATACCTTTGTTGAGAGTGTGAAAGCTAAACCTCCGTACTACATTATCCGCACGATTGGGGGTTTCCTGTACATGAGTGGGTTTGCCTTGATGCTATGGAACACAGTAAAAACTGCCCGCAATGGCAAACCGGCGGCAGTTGCGGTTCCCAATGCATTGGCACATGCCTAAGGGGTAAAAATGGCATCCCCACATCCAACTAACGGTAACTTCCACGAGAAGATTGAAACCAATAATCTTCTTTTGATCGTGCTCACATTGATAACAATCTCAATGGGCGGCCTGGCTGAAATCGTGCCTTTGTTTTTCCAAAAATCGCTGACTGAACCTATCCGTGGCTTAGCGCCATACACCGCACTGCAATTGGCGGGTCGCGACATTTATCTGCGTGAAGGCTGCTACAACTGCCACTCACAGATGATTCGTCCTTTCCATGCTGAAACACTGCGTTATGGTCACTACTCTGTGGCGGGTGAATACGTATATGACCATCCGTTCCAGTGGGGCAGTAAGCGTACTGGCCCTGACTTGCACCGTGTGGGCGGCAAATACAGTGATGACTGGCATCGTGTTCACTTGAACCAGCCACGTGACGTCGTGCCGGAATCCATCATGCCAGCATACCCATGGTTGAACGAAAACCTGGTGAATGATGAAACGATTGGTGACCATATGGCTGCGCTGCGTAAAGTCGGCGTGCCTTACACCGACGAACAAATCAAAGGCGGTGGTGCCGCCACTAAAGGTAAAACTGAAATGGATGCACTAGTGGCTTATCTGCAAGTATTGGGTATTCACCTCAAATAGAAATACATCACATGGATATTATTAACTTATTACGCATATTGTTTACCGTTCTGACATTTGTATTATTTACAGGCGTTTTAGTTTGGGCCTTGCTCAACCGCCAATCGAAAGCGTTTTCTGATGCTCAGAAGCTGCCATTTGATCAAGACTAATTTCCAAATGGACAAAGAAGGAATCAATAATGAATGATTTTGTAAGTGGATTCTGGCCGATCTGGATTTCGACCATTACCTTGGGTGGGATCGCTTTTTGTGTGGTGTTGCTGATTTTTGCAAGCCGCGTCAAGGTAACCCTGGACAGTGATAACACCAATGGCCACGAGTGGGACGGCATTAAAGAAATGAACAACCCGTTGCCTATGTGGTGGGTGAGTTTGTTTATCATCACCGTTACTTTTGGCTTGGCTTATTTATACCTGTTCCCTGGCCTGGGCACTTACGACGGTAAGTTTGGCTGGACCGGCGTCAAGCAATACGAAGTTGAAGTCGCCAAAAACAATGAAAAAATCGCACCGTTGTACGCTAAGTATGCAGCGATGCCAGTAGAAGACGTGGCCAAGATCCCTGAAGCACGTGATATTGGTAAGCGTATTTTCTTGAACAACTGTGCTGCTTGCCATGGTTCAGATGCCAAAGGTAGCCGTGGGTTTCCTAACCTGACGGATACTGACTGGTTGTACGGTGGTAGCCCTGAGCGTATCAAGGAAACCATCACTGGTGGTCGTATTGGCATGATGCCGCCGATGGCAGCCGCTGTTGGTAGCGAAGAAGACGTGAAAAACGTTGCCAATTACGTATTGAGCTTGTCTGGCAGTATTCATGACTCTGGTCGTGCCAATGCCGGTAAAGACAAGTTTGTCGTCTGTGCTGCTTGCCACGGCCCAGAGGGTAAAGGTAACCAGATGATAGGTGCACCTAACCTGACAGACAATACTTGGTTGCATGGTCAGGGTGAGGCTGCGATTATCAAGCGTATTCATGAGGGTAAAACCAACCAGATGCCCGCTTGGCAAGAGAAATTCAGTCCTGAGCAAATTCATTTGCTGACCGCTTATGTTTGGGGTCTGTCGCACTCTAGGTATTGATACTCGTAATCGTGTCCTTTTAATTTCAACCATCAACCTAACCCGATGATGTTCGAGAAATTACAAAGCGGAAACTAATAAACGTCTACGATATTTTGGGAAATCTATAAGTGATATTAAGCTGAATATAGACAACTAAATAACCTAAACTGTCATTCCCGCCTGGACAAATCCCCACTCCCACGCCAAGCCAACATAACGGCCAACGATCTCAGTCAGGATTACCGTCGTATCAGCCAGCCCCTGTTTGTATGTCTATGGCTCAAGACGAGCGACTATGGACAGTGTTTGGGGGCTGCGAGTAGGTGAGTTTTCGGAAACAGATTGAGTAGTTGCGAATCGACGACCTGCTTAATCCGACGCTACCACTCAGCGATATAGCGCATCGAAAGGCGACGAGTCGTCGGGTGCGTCGCGTTAACCCTGAAATTTTTTGTGGAATTGCTTAATAATTTCGATCCGAGCGCGTCTAATTTTGGACCCACAAAACAAAAAAGACCCAAGGCGTTAACCTTGAGTCTCTTTATAAATGGTGGCCCCTCTGTGAGTCGAACACAGCACCAACGGATTATGAGTTCTAAAATTAATGTTTTAATGGATTTTAAGATATTTGAATAACACTAATAACATACTGTTTTATAGTGTATTTATGTTTTAAATTGACCTTATAAATCTGACATAGCATTAAATATTTCGGCTACTATACGGCTACTAATTTTCAAACAGTAGCTATGGCATACAAAATCACTAAAACCTTAGTAGACTCCCTACCCTTTCCAGACAGCGGGCAAATGTTTTACCGCGATTCAGAATTAAAAGGTTTTGGAGTGCGCGTCGGCTCAAATAGTAAAGTCTATTTTGCTGAAAGCAAGATCAATAATAAGACCGTCAGAGTCACTATCGGCCATCATGGCATCTTCACTGCCGAGCAGGCCAAAAACGAAGCTAAAAATGTATTAGGCATGATTGCCAGAGGCATCAATCCAAACGACATTAGCAAGGCAGAAAAAGCCAAATCTGTAACCGTCAACCAAGCCTTTGAACAATATCTAAAAGCGCGTAGTGATCTTAAAGATCGCACCATTTATGATTACCAGCGTTTTATGAAGACCTACTTCAAAGAGTGGGAAAACAAACCGCTTATCGATATATCAAAAGACCTCATAGAAAAGAAGCATCGCTCTATAGGCGAGAGAAGCCCAGCCCAAGCAAATTTGGCAATGCGCTTTATGCGAGCACTATTTAATTTCGCCAGTGGTAAATATGAGGATTCAGAAGGCAATTCAATAATCGCTGACAACCCTATCAAGCGCCTCTCGCAAACTCGCTCATGGTACAAAATAGAACGCCGACAAACTGTCATCAAAGCTAGCGATCTACCTGCATTTTTGAGTGCAGTTATAGAGCTACCTAATTACTCAGCAAGCTTAAACAGTTTGGCGGTTAGAGATTATTTGCTGTTACTGCTTTTCACGGGATTACGAAGAGAAGAAGCATTAAGCCTTGCGTGGAAAAACGTAGATCTGAAGAACAAAACTTTCACCCTTCCAGATCCCAAAAACAGGCAACCTCACACCTTGCCATTAACGCCATTTTTGCAGGATATGCTTCAAAAGCGTTTTGATGAAAATGAAGGTGCCAGTGAGTTTGTTTTCCCAAGTACAGGCATCAAAGGTTATATGAACGACCCTCGCCCTCAAATGGATAAAGTCACAGAAAAGTGCGGCGTTCAATTTACCCCTCACGACCTCAGAAGAACCTTTATTACAATTGCAGAAAGCTTAGATATATCTGCTTATGCGCTCAAAAGATTAGCAAATCATAAAATGAGCAATGATGTAACGGCAGGCTACATCATTGGAGATGTCGAACGCTTACGTGGCCCAATGCAAAGAATTACTGACTACCTTTTAAAAACAATAAAAAACGAGGCTTAACCTATGCAGGACTATGCATATCAGTTTAAATATTTTGATCCCTTGAATGACCGATTACCAGATCCATTCGAGATTGAATATATTGATCTTATCTATCGATCAAGAAAGCTTCTTGCTGATTTTACATCTGAGCAATTAAAAGCCGCGATTGAAGAATTAAATCAATTTGTTCGCCATCCTAATTTCAAAAACCCACACAGGAATGTAGATCTATCCTTTACGATTCCAGTTAAAGATCGTGGGCAAGATTTAGAGATAATTCCGACAGACAATACTGTTCAGGCTTTTTACTCAAATATTAAAAATGTCCCTCTAGCCGACTTCAAGCTATTACGCCAATTCAGTTGGTCTCAGATCTTCGCAATGATGACAATTTTCTATGCTGAGTTGATTGCAGGATCTGTACATACAATCAAAAACTGGAAAGATAATACTATCTTTAAAAAACCTACTTTCGAAATGGTGCTAGAAAGAGCCAAAAGAAACCTACCAGAGGCATATCAGGCGCTAGCATATGCAGAAGTTTTGAATGATCAAGAGTACTTATCTCAAGTACTAAATACAGAAAAAGCCCGAAAAGCTTCAATACAAAAATATGCAGAAAAATACACTCCGTTACGTAATAAGGTTGAGTCGCTTTATTTAGAGTTTTATCAAAAGCAAAGTGCTCGCTCTGCCGCAAACAAAATTTTCGAGAAACTGATTCAAGAACAGTTAGTATTTTTTGACGAAACTACAAATAGACTAAGCTACGAGGGCAAGGTAGTTCTACAAACTGATGACCCCACAAAGCAATTTGAAAAGTGGATAGGTAAGAAAAAAAAGCAAAACGGATAAAGGGTTAATTATGATGACTTGGAAAGAACTTCAAACTGAATTCGATGCTCTTCGAAACAGTTTGCGCTTTTGCCGTTTAGACTACCAATGGGGTTCAGCAGGCATTTACTACAGGATTGCAGGTGGAGGAAGGAATCATGCAACGCGCAGGTTTGAAGCCTTAGCCAACATAGCGGGACTTAAATTAAGCGAGCTTCCTGAGGAGGTATTGAATACACAAATACACAATACTGCCGATCCGATATCGAAATGGTATGAAGCTTTACGCCATCATTCTGGCTCATTTGACTTTGGTTTTGCAGCACAAGAAAGTGGGGATAATGGAGAGAGTCTCGGCAGCATATTTACTGGTTCACTCCACCACCCTGCTGACTCAAGCGCACTACTTTGCCTGCAGTTCTCAAGCATTCCAATAGAGCCACAATTGAAAATTAAAGCTAAAAATAAAATATGGCTTAATGCAAACATTCCATTTCAGTGGTTAAACACACAATTTAAGAGAGAGGCAGATGACCGAGGTTATCTATGGATTGTATTAGCATTTATTATCACAGCCTTACTCGCGATAGTACCTATTTGGAATCACTAAATCGACACTAAAAATGTACCTCCCTGAGTAAAAGTATACTTTTACTCAGGCTAGCATACCTCTACTCAGCCAATCATTCACGCACACATTCCAAACCCTTAAATTCTCGACCATGTTAAACAAACAAAGACATGGTTATGACAACACAACTCTTAAAAACTAAAGATGCAGCTCTTATTCTGGGCCTTTCAAAGGCATTTCTAGAGCGTGACCGTTGGGCAGGCGCTAAAGTGCCTTTCATTAAAATTGGTGATCGTGCAGTGCGCTATCGCATTGAAGATCTCTATGCATACATCGAGTCACGTACTCGTAAATCTACAAGCGATACTGGCAAGCGATAAAGCTCTGAAATGCGTCATGCATTCGGATTTAGGCCGTTTCCTGAGAACGCCTCTCAAGCTGAGATCATCGCTCACAAGCATGATGAGCCGGATGTTATTGATTGGGTTTTTCGTCGAAACATTCTTGAAGGCCTGCCACTTCGTTTTGCTATTCCAGTAGCGTTTCGATATAGCGCCATTCATGAATCGAAAGGTCGCCGAGAGGCTAACTTATTTCTGTTAGATATAAGAGATGACCTTAACCAGCTATCAATCAAATTGTCCGCAAATGATGATGAGCTGATTGATTTCGCAAAACAACTTGCTTCTGAGTGCCGTTATTATCGTTCGCAATCTCATACGCCCAAGAAGGCTTTAATTGCTGTAACTGCTTATATTAAGCGTCGTCATAAGATCGACATTACCTCACGCTTTAATAAACTATTCAGTACCGATTCCGTAACAGCATACGGTCACATTGATGATACTCGTATTGATACCCCCCTCATTGATAGCCTTACCATTACAGACCCTAATATTCCCGTTATGGTAACGGGAACTGTTCTTGAAACGGATACGGTTACCGTTACAGAGAATACGAAAGATTATCAACGTAACGTAACAGGCATTCTAAACAGACTATGTGATGACAAGTGGTGGCGCACTACGTTACGTAACATAACGATACGTAACGTAGAGAAATACGGTATCGACTTAGGGCTGGTTCATCGAAAGGCAAACATATACGTTAGTAACGAATCGTTAGAGCGCATTAAACAACAAAAGCGCCGTAACAAGCGGAAGCTTGAACACACATTTCTCACTAATGAAGTTGGTGAGGAATTTAGTTTATTAGAACTCTCCGAGCACTCACTGGCAAATCCTAAGAATCGCCGTAACGAGATCATGACCCGTGTTCGCGGTATGGAAGAGGTTGCTAAAGCATATGATTTAGTCGGTATGTTTTATACCATTACCTGCCCGTCGAGAATGCATGCGCGATTGTCTGCCTCGGGTGATGAGAATCCAAAATACGATGGCACTGACCCACGACAAGCCCAAAAATACCTTGTTAAGCTCTGGTCACTAATACGCGCAAAACTAGATCGCTTAGGAGTGCTTTATTACGGTATTAGGGTAGCCGAGCCACATCATGACGCCACTCCGCATTGGCATCTATTGCTCTTTATCGGTAAAGAGCAGGCAAAAATCTTGACCGCGGTTTTACGCGAATATGCGCTACGTGACAGCCCAGACGAAGAAGGTGCAGAGAAACACCGTTTTAAAGTTGAGGAAATTGATCCATCCAAAGGCAGCGCGACGGGTTACGTTGCAAAGTACATTAGCAAATCGATAGATGGTTACGGGCTAGATGAAGATCTTTATGGAAACGAGTCAAACACAGCAGCAGAGCGAATCGTTGCATGGGCATCTGTCTGGAAGATCCGTCAATTTCAGACCGTTGGCGGCCCTCCTGTAACGGTATACCGTGAGTTACGCCGAATTAAAGGTAACGACCTCACTGACACGGTGAAAACTGCTCACACAGCGGCAGATGATGGAAAATGGGGCGACTTTATTGAGTCTATGGGAGGCCCTTTCGCTAAACGCAAGGATCACCCTATAAAAGTATCTCGCCTGTGGAGTGATGAGCCTAACCGCTATCAAGAGCCTAAGGGCTTCAAAATTCATGGTTTAGAGACAGGAAACGTAACTGTACTCACTCGCTTACATAAGTGGACGCTCAAAACGGTCTCCAAAGGTACGTCGAGCGATAAACATCAGTGGAAGCCGAGACCAAACGAACAGCGAACCGAACTAATTGATTACGATCAGGGAGTTTTTGAAAAAATAAGGGCCATAGGCCCTTAGGTTTACTTGGAGTACTGTCAATAACTGTATTTTCAACGATATATGCCAGAGAGCTGGTAAATGGTAATATTAACTTTAGTACCAAGTGGTAATTTAAAGATCTTTCGTTAAGTTTTGAGTGATAAATAATTAAACAATGAATGATATTTCAGACTCAATCTTGCAGAAATCTGCCATATCGCCTTCACGCGAAATGGCTGCCTATGAGGCACTCTGGGTTCATGATAATGCAAGCTTTAAGACCGTTGCTGAGTGTTTCAAAAATAGTCCTGGTGCAATTCCTTCGGAATTAGTCACCGAAGATGAAATTTCAGATGCGTTTGGCAACATTATGGAAAGTTTATCAAAGTCAAATATACATGACTTTGGCATCCGTCTACATGGCTCCAATGACTACCCTCAACGGTTAAGAGATGCAGCACATCCTGTAGAACTTTTATATTACAGAGGCTGGTGGGATTTAATTGATGCTCCTAAACGTATTGCGGTTGTTGGTTCAAGAAAACCATCTGAAGAAGGCATTCATAGAACCAAACGGCTAGTAAAGCAATTAGTTGAAAGTAACTTTACTATTGTGTCAGGCCTTGCAGAGGGAGTTGACACTACCGCACATATGATGGCAATCAGAATGGGGGGTAAAACTATAGCTGTTATTGGCACTCCAATCACAGAGTATTATCCCAAAGAGAATAAAGACCTTCAGGATTTAATAGCAAATAACTATTTACTCATAAGCCAAGTACCAATCCTTAGATATTCAAAACAAGACTATCGATACAACCGGATATTCTTCCCTGAACGTAATGCAACAATGTCGGCAGTTGCTGACGCAACCGTTATTGTGGAAGCAAGCGATACATCAGGAACACTTACACAAGCTAGAGCCGCTTTGCATCAAGGCAGAAAGCTTTTCATATTAGATAATTGCTTCCAGAATAAAGATTTATCATGGCCTGCTCGCTATGAAAAGCTTGGAGCAATACGTGTGCGTAGTATAGAAGATATACAGGCACACTTTGGCTAACAGAGTCCTTAAAATCGATGCCTTAACCTTACCTGACCACTCTTATCTAGATGGCAGTGATATCTGTTATTACGCAGGGGATTACACAGCGGGAGAAAACCATGCTTTTAGCCAAACCAATCAGCTAATTTTCAACTTCAAAAAAAGCGTTGATAAGCGTGGCACATCTCAATGGCAATACAAAGAAAGGGCAATTATAGAGTCTGCCTCGATTCTTAGGTCTGCAATTAATCCTCAATCCTATATCACATTAGTTCCGGTTCCACCTTCTAAAACTATCGATGACCCCATGTATGACGATAGAGTTCAAAGAATGGCGTCTTTAATGTGTAATGGTAACAACTTAGAAGTTAGGGAGTTGGTTACGCAACGGGTTTCTACGGAGCCTGCACATCTTTCAACATCGCGTCCAGCCCCCCATAATCTAATTTCAAACTATGTGATAGATGAAAGTCTTACAGAGCCTGCACCAACAACAATAATAATTTTAGATGATGTTTTAACAACCGGCTGTCATTTTAAAGCTATGAAAGCGGTATTAAGTAGACGCTTTCCAGATGTAACTATTTATGGACTATTTATAGCAAGGCGAGTACCCAAAGCAGTTGATTTTGATTTCAGCAATTGCTTATAAAACAAGGAAAACTTTATGCTGATTTTAATGACCTCTCCTGATGCCATCTTAAAAAACAATAAACCGGACCCAGATGTAATTAAGGTTTTAAAGCAACTTAGAAGCGATGGGAATCCTGTTGGTATCATTTCCAATCACGACGAGCCTGCGTGGTTTAGTGATCATTTCTCTGACTCTAAAGTACAGTTCATTAAAAATACAGGCAGACAAAAAGGTGGCATTGTAGCAATCAACGCAGAAAAGTTTAAATTAGAGGCATCTGATGTTTTGGTTTTGGCAACCAAAGATGTTGATGTTCAAATGGGAAAGAATGGCGGTGCCGTTCTGATTGCGGCAGGTTGGTCAGATGACAAACAAGTTGCAAGCCTAGGCATACGTGTTGATGATTATAAGCAGCTTTCAGAAGTCATTGAGCTATCTAAATCATGGCTCGGTAAGTGGTGGTATTCTGGAAAATCCATTAATTACACAGTTAATGCATTAACTGACTTGTCTGGTATGAATCAGGCTGCCATTCAACAGGATCTTGCCCAAAGATTGACGCAAGCAGTAAAAGGCGGTGGAGCAGACTTAAACGCGCTCCTATCCATATGCGCTCGCTCATTACTTAAAGATGGCACCCATAAAATCGAAGATTTGGTATGGGGTGTTTATCCATCATCGAGTAGTCAAAATGACGACCAAGAGATACTAAGTGAATTTACTCATAGACTCAGAACTACGGTTTCTCGAGTTAGAAATGCTAAAGCCGGTATACCTTTATTTATAAGACACTCGAGGTCATATAAACGATCCAAAGGTGAAGGCGGCGATCGCACTGATCCATCAAACCAAATTACAACCTTACATTTGAATCCATATTACGCTGAAAGCAAGCGCCTAAAGGGTAAACACATCATTTTAATAGATGACTGCACAACTTACGGAGTTTCTTTTGGCGTGGCTTCAGCTTTCTTAAAAAAGGCGGGTGCTTCGCATGTTACGTGCATTGCTTTGGGGAAATTCGGCAACCAAATGAGGAGTTATGAAATTGAGATCAACAGCGACCCCTACTCACCTGTTACAGAATCAGACTTCGTAATCAAGAATATTACGCTCATGACTGGATCTAATGACCAATCCGCAAAAAACAAACTTCAAGAAATTATCTAGCTAATTTTTTCAACCTCTAAAAAACAAGAGGGGTTAAAGTATCTGCGACCCTCTAGTTTTAATTAAAGACTTCACAATAGAGGCTTGAAGTTCAAAATTTACTATTCTTTGATAGTCAGCTACACCCCCCTAGGATATATATTTATACTCGATCTCAACACTGTACAAACTACTCTAAATGAAACCACTCAAGCCTTTAACCGAAGAGCAGATAAAATCCCTTTCAATTCTTGAGCCACAATTAAAGAGTTGTGTAAAAACTGCGGATTTCAATAGAGCAAAAGTTATCACAGCAAAAATTCAAGAACTGTTAAGACCAACCGGTCATGAAACTCGCCTTTTACAGGCTAAGAATTGGCTTTATGAAACGGCCATGGAAGCTAGAAATATCAGTTATGCTAGGATGGGATTTGAGGGCACAATACAAAAATGCTCACCATCAACGAGGCTCTACCTAGAAGCAGTATCTTTGTTATCAATATGCTATTTAAGAGAAAATAACCTCCCTAAAGCTAGAGAATCTATTCTTAAGTCTGTCGCGAGTATAGGGAATATAAAGTCAGATCAAAGAAGAGAGCAATTTCATAAAAGATTTCTTGAGCGGTTGGAAGAGGAGAGTATCTTATCTGGGCTAAAAAATCTATCAGACCAACCCTTGGACTTAGAAGAGGTCAATAGGGAAGCGATTCGATTAATAACGACCAAGTCTGAAGATCAGATTTTAGTAGAAATGGGACAAGCGTTACCATCCAAAACTTTCGACTTATTAGTCGAAATTAGAGCAACATATCAGCTCCGGCTTCCAGCTCCAGACATTAAATATTTACCGCCCCCTTTATCCAAAGAGACGAAAGCAGAGCTTGGAAAACGAGCAGACTCTGCTTTAAAACGAGTTGCTTGGCGTGCATTGTGCACCCCCACTAGCGATCTTTACAAAGCTTGGAGCGAGGGATTATCAGTTGTATATGATAAAAAATATATCGCCGCAGCTATCTTAACTGCATTTGAATCTTTTAGCATTACTGCGGTAATGATTGCAGCTAGCGCAATTGCATTAGCGATAAAATTTGGAGCAGAAGTGTTTTGCGAATCTTATGCACCTAATTCACTAATGATTGATAGGAAAGACAAATCAGACACCTAAAAAATCTGGGCGAGAAATTAAACAAATTCATCTCAGAATATTCAACTGGCTGAAACTCAATTAATAGCAAATAATGCAACCCTGAATTCAAAGAACAACGATTGTCCACCAAGGCTACTATGCGGCTACTAGAAATATCAAAGGGTTACGTAACATTACGTAACCCTTTGATATTATTGGTGGCCCCTCTGTGAGTCGAACACAGCACCAACGGATTATGAGTCCGCTGCTCTAACCAAGCATGAGCTAAGGGGCCGGAAAGCGTAGGATTATAAACTAATCCTGACCGTTTTCTAAGAAGCTGCGCAGGCGTTCGGAGCGCGTTGGGTGGCGCAACTTACGCAGTGCTTTTGCCTCAATCTGACGGATACGCTCACGCGTAACGTCAAACTGTTTGCCCACTTCTTCGAGGGTGTGGTCGGTGTTCATTTCAATACCAAAGCGCATGCGCAGTACTTTGGCTTCGCGTGGGGTCAGTGATTCCAGCACTTCACTGGTGGCGTCGCGCAGGCTGGCGTAAACCGCTGCGTCCATCGGTGCCAATGTAGTGTTGTCTTCGATAAAGTCGCCCAAATGGCTGTCTTCGTCGTCACCAATCGGTGTTTCCATCGAGATCGGCTCTTTGCTGATTTTGAGGATTTTACGGATTTTCTCTTCCGGCATTTCCATTTTTTCAGCCAGGGTGGCCGGATCAGGTTCGAGGCCGGTTTCTTGCAGAATCTGGCGGCTAATACGGTTCATCTTGTTGATGGTTTCGATCATGTGCACCGGGATACGGATGGTACGTGCCTGGTCGGCGATCGAACGCGTGATGGCCTGGCGAATCCACCAGGTAGCGTAGGTAGAAAACTTGTAACCACGGCGGTATTCAAATTTATCTACGGCTTTCATCAAACCTATGTTGCCTTCCTGGATCAGGTCGAGGAATTGCAAGCCACGGTTGGTGTATTTTTTAGCAATAGAGATCACCAGACGCAGGTTGGCCTCGATCATTTCGCGTTTGGCGCGACGGGCACGGGCTTCGCCGGTGGTCATTTGCTTGTTGATTTCACGCAGCTCTTTAATAGGCAAGCCTACGCGCACCTGCAAGTTTTGCAGGCGCTCTTGCTGATCAAGAATCGAGTGTCTGAAACGACTCAAACGCTCTGCGTAGGCTGGGTTACCCGCCAGCTCGCCATCTAACCAGTTGAGGTTGATTTCGTTGCCGACAAAGCTTTTGATAAATTGCTGACGCGGCATGCCTGCTTTTTCTACGCAGAAATCCATGATTTTGCGTTCATGCGTACGCACTTCTTCTACCATGTTGCGCACCTGGTCACACAGGGCTTCTACTTGTTTAGCAGAAAAACGGAACGCAGTCAGTTCGTCCAGCACTTGCTGATGCAGGGTTTTGTACTCAGCATCGTTTGTGCCTTTGGCTTCGCGGATGCTGTTCATTTGCGTGTTGGCAGCGCGAATCACCGCAAAGCGAGAGAGGACTTCATCTTTGAGTCTGGCCAGCGCTTCGGCAGATAAGGCATTGGCTTTGGCATCGCCGTCTTCGTCGTCCTCATCCTCTTCTTCGTCGGCGGCTTCCTCTTCTTCGGCGTCAGCCACGGCCAATGCGTCATCCAGGCCAAGGTCGCTGTCGATCAACCCGTCTACCAGGTCATCGACACTCATTTCGTCTTTTTCTACCTTGTCCACCATGTCCAGCAGTTGGGCAATGGTGGTTGGACAGGCGGCAATCGCCTGCACCATGTGCTTGAGGCCATCTTCGATACGTTTGGCGATCTCGATTTCGCCTTCACGCGTCAACAGGTCTACCGTGCCCATTTCGCGCATATACATACGCACCGGGTCGGTCGTGCGGCCAAATTCTGAGTCTACGGTGGCAAGTGCCTGCTCGGCTTCTTCAGCGGCATCTTCGTCCGTCACTGCTGGAGGTGCATCAGACATCAACAATACTTCGGCATCCGGCGCTTCTTCATAGACCTGGATACCCATGTCGTTGATCATGCCGATAATGCTCTCGATCTGCTCGGAGTCTTGCACATCATCCGGCAGGTGGTCATTAATTTCGGCGTAGGTCAGGTAGCCGCGTTCTTTACCCAGAACGATCAGGGTTTTCAGGCGGGTACGACGTGCCTCGGCATCCATTGCCTGGGTGGCGGGGTCTTTGTGTGTTTCGACTTCGTTGATTCCGAGTTCTTTGTCTAAACTTTTATCTGCTTTGGGTCTGGCCATGGCCGATTCCACCTCTAAAATGATTGATGCCGAGTGCTGGCTACCGCTACTGTCACATCACTCGATTTAACATTACGGGAAACCCTTTATTTTACCAGATTTTTGCATGTTTTTTAAGCATGCCCACACGGTTTTTAGGGAATAGTGCTGACTAGCGCTTGCTGGTTAACTGCCGCAAGGCTTCACGCTCAGCATCTGACAGCGTCGAAAATGGCTTTTCGGTCAGTTGCCCCAACAGGGTCTTTTCGCGTGCAATGAGTGCCATGTCTGATAATTGGGTACACGCCCCCTCAAATTCAAGCGTAAAGTCCAGCGTTTCGTCCAATAAAGACAGCTCGCGCTGCAATTGGTGTTGCAAGACTTCAGAAATATAGGGCGCAATCATTTGCAACAAGACCACCGGCCGCGACTCAGGCTTGGCGATAGCAGCGCGCACCACGATGCGCAACATCTGCTCTTCATCCCCTTCACCAACAATCTCAGCCATCAGCTCCGGCTTGGCCCACTGCGGCCGCATGAGCAACATCAAGGCCAGGCGTACATAGAGCGATAATGGCGTGCGTGAGCGCTGACGCACCGGCTTTTGTTTGGTTTTAACCGGATCCGGCAATTTGAGCATGCGCTGCATTTCACCACCGGCCAGCCCGGTCATCTCGGCCACTTTCTTGCGCAACAACATGGCATAACGCGGCGCCTGAATCTGCTTGAGGATAGGCTCGGCATCATTCAAAAACTGCACTTTGTCTTCTTGCGAGGCCATCGGGTTGTGCTCACTCAAGTGCTGAATGATGTATTGCGACAGCGGCATGGCTTTGTCCATTTCCGCTTCAAACGCTTCTTTGCCAAATTCACGCACAAAGCTGTCTGGGTCATGCTCGGCCGGCAAAAACAAAAAGCGCAGCTTGAGGCCGTCTTTAATCGCTGGCAAGGCATTCATCACCGCGCGCCAGGCCGCCGTGCGCCCGGCTTTGTCGCCATCAAAGCTAAAGACAATTTCATCAGTTTGCCGCATTAACTTGGCAATGTGAAACGGCGTAGTCGCCGTGCCCAGGGCAGCCACGGCATATTCAATGCCATATTGCGCCAACGCCACCACATCCATATAGCCTTCAACTACCAGCACGCGGCCCGCATCACGAATCGCGCGGCGCGCCATAAACAGGCCATACAACTCATGGCCCTTTTGAAACACCGGCGTTTCTGGCGAATTGTAATATTTGGGGCTATCTTCAGGATTAATCACCCGCCCACCAAAGCCGATCACTTCGCCTTTTTGGTTATGGATAGGGAAAATAATACGGTCACGAAAACGGTCATAACGGCGCCCTTGCTCGTTTTGCACCACCAGCCCGGCGGTTTCCAGCGCCTCGGCATCATATTGCGGAAACACGGTTTGCAAGTTTTGCCAGCCCGCCGGGGCATAGCCCACCTGAAACTTGGCCGCCACTTGCCCGCTTAATCCGCGGTTTTTCAGGTAATCAATCGCGCGCGGTGACTTTTTTAACTCGGCTTTGTAATAATTGGCCGCCTGCTGCAAGGTTTCTTGCAAACTCAACAACACGGCCTTGGACGGCGGCGCTGGTTGATTCGGGTCGCGCTGCTCTTGCGGCACGATCATGCCTATCTGCTTGGCCAAATCATGAATCGCCTCGACAAAACTGAGGCCGTTATATTCCATTAAAAAGCTCAAGGCCGAGCCATGTGCGCCACAGCCAAAACAATGATAAAACTGCTTGGTCGGGCTGACGGTAAAACTGGGGGATTTTTCGTTATGAAACGGGCAACAGGCAGAGTAGTTAGCCCCGGCTTTTTTCAGCGGCACTGCCTTGTCGATGACTTCGACAATATCTACACGATTGAGCAGTTCTTGAATAAAACTTTCGGGGATCATAAATGCAAGTATCGCTTATGCGCACTAAAAAAACAAAGGGCGCCAAATGCGCCCCATTGTTTGTGCGGTCATGCTGCAATTAACCTAAAGCAGCCTTGATCAAGCCAGAGACTTTCGCCATATCGGCCTTGCCTGCCACCAGCGGCTTCACCGCACCCACCACTTTGCCCATGTCTTTAGCACCGGCTGCGCCAGTTTCGGCCACTACTTTGGCAATGATGGCGTTGATTTCGTCCTCAGACAATTGTGCTGGCAGGTAGGCCTGCAACACAGTGACTTCAAATTTTTCCTGATCTGCCAGGTCATGGCGATTAGCACCTTCAAAAGCAGCAATCGAATCACGGCGCTGCTTGAGCATTTTCTCAATCGCAGCAATCACAGCATCATCATCCAGCTCAATACGCTCATCCACTTCACGCTGCTTGATCGCAGCTTGCAACAAACGAATCACGCCCAGCTTTTGCATGTCTTTGGCACGCATGGCGGTTTTCATGTCTTCGGAGATTTGTGCTTTCAGGCTCATAGAATTATCTTTATCTGGATAAACGGGGCTTAAATGTAGGCCGTATAAATAGCTAAAGGTTGCGGAAATCCACAACCTTCGCATCATCGGTTAACCAACGCGTGGTTAACCATTCACATCCACTAAAAATTAGTAGAGTTTTGTTGGCAACTGTTGGTTGCGCAGACGACGGTACTGACGTTTAACCGCAGCAGCCGCTTTACGCTTACGCTCCCAAGTTGGCTTCTCGTAGAACTCGCGTGCACGCAAGTCGTTCAACAAACCGGTTTTTTCAATCAAACGCTTGAAGCGGCGCATTGCAACGTCAAACGGTTCGTTCTCTTTCACACGAATAGCGGTCATGTAAATCCCTATCCTTCAAAAATGGTTGGTAACTTGTTAGTCGATTTAGTGCTTGCGGATTGATGCAGCACTGAAAACCGCGTATTCTATCGCGCTTATTTGGATTTATCAATCATTTCCGCAAAATATTGTCTGCGAGCAAACACATATGTTGGTATTAGGCATTGAATCTTCTTGTGATGAAACCGGGGTCGCGCTGTATGACACGCGCCGCGGCCTGCTGGCGCACGCGCTGCACTCGCAAATTGACATGCATGCCGCCTATGGTGGCGTCGTCCCCGAACTAGCCTCGCGTGACCATATTCGCCGCGCGTTACCGCTCACCCAACAAGTGCTGACACAGGCCGATAAAACCCTGCAAGACATCGAAGGCATTGCCTATACCCAAGGCCCAGGCCTGGCTGGCGCCTTGCTCGTTGGCACCAGCATTGCCCAGTCACTGGCGATGGCACTGAATGTGCCTTCTATAGGCGTACACCACCTGGAGGGCCATTTGCTCGCCCCCATGCTGGAAGAAAACCCACCAGCGTTCCCATTTGTCGCCTTATTAGTCTCAGGCGGCCACAGCCAACTCATGCGCGTCGATTGCATAGGCCAATACGAGTTATTAGGCGACACCCTGGATGATGCCGCTGGCGAAGCGTTTGATAAAACTGCCAAGCTGCTGGGCCTGGGCTATCCTGGTGGCCCGGCCGTCTCCAAGCTGGCAGACCAGGGCAAACCGCACTTTCAACTGCCACGCCCCATGCTCAATAGCAAAGATTTGAATTTTAGCTTTAGTGGCCTGAAAACCGCCGTGCTCACCCTGGTCAATAACCAGCCACAACTGGATGATGAAACCGTCAAAGATATTGCCTGGGAATTTCAGGAGTCAGTCACCGAGATCTTGGTGCATAAATGCCTTAAAGCACTCAAGCAGACTAAACTAAGTCGACTGGTCGTTTCCGGTGGCGTCGGCGCCAACAAGCGTTTGCGCATTAGGCTGAATGAAGCCGCCAGCAAACGCGGCATCAGCGTCAACTATCCACGGCTGGAGTTTTGCACCGACAATGGCGCCATGATTGCGTTTGCCGGTGCCATGCGCCTGCACGCTATGCAGGCAGTGAAACAAGATTACAGCTTCAGCATCCGTCCACGCTGGGACTTAGCAGAGTTACAAGCGCCTTAGAAGATACTCAAGATACTAACGCTTCACTTTTCCGCCGATGAACGCGGATGCACGCCGATAAAATCTTCTAAAAACCGTAAAACAACCTACCTTTGGCTTTTAACATCTGCGGACATCTGCGGTTAACTATTTCTTTCCAAAGCGGGTTTCAGTGCCTGCCAGCAATTTTTCAATATTGGATTGATGACGAACAATTAAAAATGCCGTCATCACGACAACAACAGCCACATACACCGGATAGGGTGACAAAAACTGCCAGGCAATCACAGGTGCCAATACGGCAGCCACCAGGGCTGACAACGAAGAAATGCGGCTAATCAAGAATACTGCCAGCCAAACCGCCACCACACTCAATGCTAGCCAGCCGGAAAATGCAATCATCACACCAAGTGCCGTCGCCACGCCTTTGCCGCCTTTAAACTTATGGTAAATCGGGTACAAATGCCCCAAAAATACCGCCAAACCAACCAGCGCCACCACATCCATCAACATACCGGCCTGCAATGCCAACCAGGCTGGCAACCAGCCTTTAAACACATCGCCCAGCAAGGTCAGAATAGCCGCTGACTTTTTACCACTACGCGCGACATTGGTCGCACCAATATTGCCACTACCCACCGTGCGCGGGTCTGGCAAGCGATACAACTTGCTCACGATAATGCCAAAGGCAATCGACCCAATCAAATAAGCCGCCACTATCCACACCAGCGCCTCAATATCAAACCCAATTTCGTTCATGCTTTAAATTCCAGTGAAATACAGCCGCTTATGCCAGCCACTGCACGATGTTGTATGATGCCGAATCATACTGGATTCCGGCCTGCGCGGAAATAACAACAAGGAACAACGTTGATGGATATTATCTTTCTCGAACAAGTAAAAGTGCAAACCAAACTCGGCGTGCCGGAGTGGGAGCGTGCCGTCGCGCAAACCGTGATTCTGGATATTGAAATTGGTTATGACTTTAGCAAGGCCTGCCAAAGCGACGCCATTGAAGAGACCATTGATTACGGGCAAGTGGCAGCACGTATTCGGGAGACTTTGGCAGAAAACAGCTTCAAACTTGTTGAGGCGTTAGGCGAGCATGTCTGCCAGCTGATTTTGCAGGAGTTTAAAGCGCAGAATGTGAAGTTGAAAGTGAGTAAACCGGGGATATTGCCGGGGTTGAAGGCTTTGGGCATTCAGATTTACCGTACGGCATAACGACTGGAACGTCACTGAAAAATCCTTTTCGCCTTGTTGGCGAGTTACTTTTTTTGCTTGCCCTAAAAAAGTAACCAAAAAGAGGGCACCCAGTCATCACGGCCTAAAGGCTCCCTTGCGTTGCTCAACAAAATAAGCCGGTCACGAAACTCGCCCTAGCAGCTTGCACACTACGCAAGCTGCCGCGGAGCTCAAACAGTCGCTCCCTCTTCTCTTATTTTGTCTCCGCTACTCAGCGTGATGGAATGGGATTATTCTCATTTAAGTAGCAGCGTCGAAGTTGGGGCGGTTTAAAAACCAGATTCTTTTTATTCAGTTCGCGAACGGTAGCAGTCGCATGGTGTTCGGGGTCCCCATCTGACGCGCCGAGTAGCGCAGGCAAAATAAGGAGAAAGGGAGCGACTGTTCGAATCCCGCGGTGGCCTGCGTTTTGTGCAGGCCGCTAGGATGAGTTTCGTGACCGCTTATTTTGACGAGCAACGCAGGAAACAAGCGGAAGCTGGGGTGCATTTCTTTTGGTTACTTATTCTTTGGGCAAGCAAAGAAAAGTAACTCGCCGAAAAGGCGAAAAGCAACCCACCAGAAAACTACAAACGCGTGGGCAACCATGCCCACCCTACGAGTAAGACGACGAATCTAAAGAATAACCTTTTATTGCTATCTCACCATGCCTGGATTCCGGCATTCGCCGGAATGACGCACCCAAAAAATCACCCTCTAGGATGATGCACCTTATGCAACTGCTGTAACCTTTCCCTAGCCACATGCGTATAAATCTGCGTCGTCGAAATATCCGCATGCCCCAACAACATCTGCACCACCCGCAAATCCGCGCCATGGTTAAGCAAATGCGTGGCAAACGCATGGCGTAGCACATGTGGGCTGATATGCTGAGAAATGCCCGCTTGCAAGGCATAGCGCTGAATAATGTGCCAAAACGCATGCCGCGTCATCGCCGCACCGCGTGTAGTGACAAACACGGCGTCACTCAGGCTACCTTTCAATATCTCCGGCCTAGCAATCCCCAAATAGCGGTCTATCCATTCCGCCGCCTCTTGCCCCATGGGCACCAGCCGCGTTTTGCTGCCCTTCCCTGTCACGCGCACCACACCGTCTTGCGTGCTGACTTCGGCAATACTCACATTGACCAACTCAGAGACACGTAAACCGCTGGCATACAGCAACTCAAGCATAGCGCGGTCGCGCAAACCCAAGGGCACATTCACATCCGGCGCATGCAGCAAATCTTCTACCTGCGACTCACTTAAGGTTTTAGGCAATGATTTCGGCATCTTGGGCGCTTCGATATGCAGCGTCGGGTCTTGCTTAATGAGGTTTGCCAGCAAGGCATAACGATAAAAACGGCGCAGCGTGGCAATCAGGCGGTTGATACTACGGACTTTTACCAATGGAAAACGGTGTGCCAAATACGCTTGCACATGCTGTGACTGCACTTGCCACAAGGTCAGCGCCTGCTGGCCGCACCAGTCGGAAAAGCCTTTTAAATCATTGCGATAGCTGGATAAGGTATTGGCTGACAAGCCATCTTCGAGCCAGAGCTGATCGATAAAGATATCGATTTCAGGAAATGCGGCACTCAGAGGCGCATCTGGCGTTGCCGCTAAAGAATTCTTTTTTTGCCGCATCTGATCACTTACTTACGGCGCTGCTCATGTGCCAACAACCAGCGTTTGATGTCCAAACCACCGTCTATGCCTTGCATAAAGCCACCCAAACCATTGCTGGCCACAATACGGTGACAAGGATTAAACAAAGGCAAGGGATTGGCGCCACAGGCATTAGCGACTGCGCGCGGGCCAGACTGTACGGCAGCGGCTAGCTGGGCATAGGTGCGCGTTTCACCGACAGGAATCTCGCGCATGGCTTGCCAGACACGTTGCTGAAACGGCGTACCGCGATGAGAGACTATCGGCTGCCAAACGTGGTCTGGATTCTCGAGGTAAGCGGCTATCTGGTCAGCCACGGCTTGCGCCCGTGGATTAGGCTTAGGCCTGACTGGTAAGGCATGCAGTAAAAACTGCAGCGTTTCGCCGGCGTCATCACAGCGCACACCAACGAAGCCAAAAGTCGCCGGCACCAAGGCATCAAGTTCATCATCAAGGCTCTTCATCACAATATTAAACTGTAATCTTGCGCATGGCGCAACCGGCGATGGGGTATAGCTGCCAATAAAAAAGCCCTTCTGATGAAGGGCTTTTTTGTGCAACGTTTAAATTAACCGTTGTTTGCAGCGATGTCTTTCTCGCGAGCAACCAATTTTTCTTTAATACGTGCAGATTTACCTGAACGCTCACGCAAGTAGTACAGTTTAGCGCGGCGAACATCACCACGGCGTTTCACTTCGATAGAAGCGATTTGTGGAGAGTAAGTCTGGAATGTACGCTCAACGCCTTCACCTGAAGAGATTTTACGCACGATGAATGATGAGTTCAGGCCACGGTTACGCTTGGCGATGACCACGCCTTCGTAAGCCTGCACACGTTTACGTGTACCTTCAACCACGTTTACACCAACGATCACGGTGTCGCCTGGCGCAAAGCTAGGGATGGTTTTGTTTAAACGAGCAATTTCTTCTTGCTCTAACATTTTGATAATGTCTGCCATTTTGGTTCCTTTTAATTGTAAAGAGCTCGTTCCTACTCTACATCCTTGAGTAGCCTAGCCTCTTCTTTCGTCAACGGCCTTGCGGCCAATAAATCAGGGCGTTTAGCCCTGGTTAGCAGTAGCGATTGCTGTAATCGCCATTGTCTAATCTTTTCGTGATGCCCGGAGAGTAACACTTCGGGCACCTTCAATCCTGCAAATTCTTCCGGGCGCGTATAGTGCGGATAATCGAGCAGGCCATTCACAAACGAATCTTCCTGCGCTGAATCAGCATCGCCCAACGCACCTGGCAATTGGCGGATGATGGCATCCAGCAACACCATGGCGGGTAACTCACCACCACTTAACACATAATCACCGATGGAGACTTCCTCATCCACCAGTGTATCCAGCACACGCTGGTCTACGCCTTCATAGCGACTGGCCAACAACACCAGCCCCTGACATTCTTTGAGCTGCAACACTTTCTCGTGCGTCAGCGGTTTGCCACGTGGCGATAAATGCATCACCCTAGGCTCAATCCCTTGCGCCTGCAAACGCGCTTTGGCATCACCAATGGCAGCAGTTAACGGCTCTGCCAGCATCACCATGCCAGGGCCACCGCCATAAGGCCTGTCATCGACCGTATGATGCACATCCTGCGTATACTGGCGTGGGTTGGTCAGCGTTAACTGATACAAACCACGTTGCCTAGCACGACTGGTAATCCCATACTCAGTCAGCGCTGCAAACATCTCAGGAAACAAACTGATGATTTCAATTTGCATCATGAGACTTTAGCTCGCATCACAATGGCCTTCTTTAAAAATCAGCATCCCAATCAACCAGCACAGTGCCTGCTTGTAAATTCACTTCAGGCACAGCTTCAGCGGTAAACGGAATCAAACGCTCGCGATACTCCTGATGCAGCTTGCCATCTTTGCCTTTAACGCTGGTTGGCTGTTCTTCACGCACCACCAGCACATCATTGGCACCGGTTTCAAACACCTGCGTGACTTTTCCAAACGCGATCCCTTGCGTATTGGTCACACTTAATCCAATCAAGTCTGACCAGTAATACTCACCTTCTTCAGGCGCTGGTAAGGACTCACGCGGCACAGCAATCTGCTGGCCCTTGAGGCCAAATGCGGCATCGCGGTCAGCCACACCTGCCAGCTTGATGAGTAATACATCATTGTGCAGCTTGGCTTGCTCAACCGTGACTTCACGCCAGTCGGGTGCTTTGCCTACCCACCAGGCCGCATAATCGAGCAGGCCATCCAGATACTCGGTATCCGGCACCACTTTCACCCAACCATAAACGCCATATGGGGCGACAATGCGCCCCATGACAACCATGTTCTCAAACGCCATAGGATTCAGGCGCTGAAAAATTACTCGGCAGCTGGTGTTTCAGCAGCAGCGGCGGATTCCGCAGCGGCAGCAGCTTCAGCATCTGCTTTGGCCTTAGCGGCAGCTTCTGCAGCGGCGGCATCAGCTTCAGCTTTCAACTTGGCAGCGGCTTCAGCGATTGCTTTTTCTTTAGCAGCTTCGGCTTTGGCAACTTCTTTCGCTTTAACAGCAGCCATACCTTCAGCGCCTTTAGCGTGAAATTTTACCAAACGTGCCACGGTCTCAGACAGTTGCGCACCGTTGTCCACCCAGTATTGTGTACGTGCTTCATCGATACGCAAGCCTTCAGCGCCAGCGCGTGCAGATGGATTGTAGAAACCAACGCGCTCGATAAAACGACCGTCACGACGGTTGCGGGAATCTGCAACAACCAGGCTGTAGAACGGGTTCTTTTTGGAGCCACCACGTGATAAACGAATAACGACCATAATCTTGTTCTCTTAAAATTGAATTTCTTTGCAGAAAGGCGCGGATTATACTTGATATTTAGAAGCCATGGCAAGTGTTTTTCACGCAGTAGAAGATGTGCCTACATACGGCGTCGGATCAGCCACCTCGGCTTGCACAAAGCCCGCCTTACGAAAACGGCAGGAGTCGCATACACCACAGGCCGCGCCCTGCTGATTGGCCTGGTAGCACGAGACGGTTAAACCGTAATCCAGCCCCAATGCATGGCCGCTGCGAATAATATCCGCCTTGGTCATCTCAATCAATGGCGCATGCACCGTAATCGTTTGGCCTTCTACCGCTGCCTTGGTCGCCAGGTTGGCCATTTGCTGGAAAGCTTTGACATATTCACCACGGCAATCCGGGTAGCCTGAATAATCCAGCGCATTGACGCCGATAAAAATATCCCTCGACTGCAACACCTCTGCCCAGGCCAAAGCCAACGACAACATAATAGTGTTACGCGCAGGCACGTAAGTCACCGGAATGCCTTGTGTTTCCTGCTCAGGGACGGCGATATTGCTGTCAGTGAGGGCAGAACCGCCAAATAGGGACAAATCCAGCTGCACGGTTTTATGTTCGGTAGCGCCCAGCGCGCTAGCCACGCGTTGCGCCGCCAGTAACTCAACATTGTGGCGCTGGTGATAATCCAGGCTCAGGCAATAGCAGTCATAGCCTTGGGATTTAGCAATTGCCAGCACGGTACTGGAATCCAGCCCGCCAGAGAGCAAAATAACCGCTTTGGGTTTGTTTGATACGGCCAACTTATACTCCTTGCTTCTCGCCCCAGAGGATTTTGTGCAATTGCAATTGCATGCGCACCTTGAGGTGGTCCTGTAAAATCCAGCTGGCGAGTGTTTCACCACTCACATCATGAAAACTCGGGGAAAATAACTGGTCGCAGTGCGCAGGAAACGGCCGCGTTTGCAACATCTGCTTGGCCCAGTCAAAATCTTCGCGACTACAAATCACCCATTTCACTTCGTCCCCCGCTTTCAGCAGTGGCAGGTTTTCCCAGCGGTTTTTTTCAACCTCACCCGAGCCCGGGGTTTTAATATCCATAATCACCTTGACGCGCGGATCGACCGGCGCAATGTCCATGGCTCCACTGGTTTCAAGTGATACCTGGTAACCGGCATCACTCAAACGGGTCAATAAATCGATACATGGTTTTTGCGCCAACGGCTCGCCACCCGTCACACACACATAAGGTGTGCCGTAAGCAGCAATCTGCTGCATGATCTCATCCAGCGTCATATTGCTACCGCCTTTAAACGCGTATTCGGTATCGCAATAGCCGCAGCGTAGTGGACAACCGGTCAGGCGGATAAAAATAGTAGGCAGGCCAACGCGCGAGCTTTCGCCCTGCAAGGAATAGAAAATCTCGAAAATTCTAAGTGTGGTCATGAGGATGTAAAAATAAACGGGCAGATATTGCTATCTGCCCGCTATTATCGCCGAAATAAGATAATTTCAATAACGAAAATCTGCTACTTGATACTTTCCAGCACCTTCAGGCGTTTTTGCGCACTAGGCGTCACTTCTGCTGACGGATAAGCGGCAATTAGGTCTTTCAGGGTTTTTTTGGCGGCCGGAATCTGCCCCAGCTGAATCTGGCTATTTGCCAGGTTAAGCATGGCATTAGGCGCCAACGCATGTGAAGCATAGCTATCCAGAAACTTTTGCTGCGTTGCCGCAGAAGACTTGTAGCTCTTCAATGCAAACTGGGTATAACCCATGCCATACAAGGCATCTGGCGCCAACTTACTGCCAGAGTAGCTTTTCAAAAAAACATCATAAGCATTAAATGCCTCTTTGTACTTGCCAGCCTGATTTAAAGACTCAGCCTCAGCAAATGCACTGGATTCCTGCTGTGAAACATCTGCTTTCGCCTCACCAGCACTGCCATTAGAGGATGACACCGGCATTTGGCCACTAGTGACTGACTGCGCCAGCGTTTCCAGCTTGCGCACACGTGTATCAAGGTCAGTGTATGAAGCACTTTGCTTGGTACGCATATCTTCCAGCTGATGGGTCACCACTTCAAGGTCACCCTTGAGCTGTGCCACATCCTGTCTGATCTGCTCCAACTGGTTTTGCATGTCCAGCAAGCCCTTACCATTGATCAGGGCTTCCAGGCTTTGCACACGCTTATCCAGCGACTGCTGGGTACGCGTGAGGTCAGTGATGGCTTTTTGTTGCGCATCATGATCAGACGTTTGCTTGTTTTCTAACTCGAGAATCCGTTTTCTGGCCTCGGTGTCGTCAAACAAAGCCGCCTGGCTGGCCGATGAAACAGCCAGCCCCAAGGCGATCAAAGCAGCAGAAAGTCGCAAATTACTGACCTGCATAGACGATGTCTACGCGACGGTCTTGCTGGAAGCAACCGTCATCAGCACAATTTTGCTTGGAACGCTCTTCACCGTAGCTCACGGTCTCGATCTGGCTATCGCTCACACCCAACACATTCAGCGCGTTTTTAACAGCGACTGAACGGCGTTGACCCAATGCCAAGTTGTACTCGTGTGTACCGCGCTCATCGGTGTTACCTTGCAGTACCACTTTAGTTTGTGGATGCGCCACCAGGTATTTAGCGTGGTTAGCCACCAGTGCTTTGTACTCTTCACGAATCGCATCGCTGTCATAGTCAAAGAACACTTGACGCTTTGCCAGCTCAGCAGCGCTCAGCTCGTCTTTGCTAGTGTCAACGTCCACGGTTTTGATGTTGATTTTGTCAGTGCTGGCAGAGCTGTCAGCACCTGCTTTGCCTTGTGAGTTCGTCATCGGGCGAGTCACGCTGGAATCTTCCACTTTTGCCGGGTTCATCGGGGTGCTTTTACAAGCCGTCAACACCAATGCAAGTGCTGCAACTGTCCAAATACTCTTGTTCATACTTTCTCCTTAAAATGAGTGACTAAATAAATTGACCACGGATAGACTACTTGGGCGCTGCTTGAGCAGGTCCCCATGCAGGTTCACGAATATCGCCGCCCGCTTCGGACAAACGCTGTCTGACCAGACCGTCAACACTGACGGTGGCCAGGGTGCCTTTGCCGCCTACGCGCGTTGCATACATAATAGTACGCGCATTAGGCGCAAAGCTGGGGGATTCATCTTGCGAGCCGGTGCTGAGCACTTTCACATCGCCAGTGCCCAGATCCTGCACCGCCACCTTGAACGCACCGCCATCATTGCGGATATAGGTCAGGTATTTACCGTCTGGCGAAAAGCGTGGGCTCACATTATAGCTGCCTTCAAACGTTACCCTTGAAGGTGTGCCACCAGAGGCTGACACTTTGTAAATCTGCGGACGACCGCCACGGTCAGAGCTGAAATAAATTGACTGGCCATCGGGTGAAAACGCGGGCTCTGTGTCAATCGCACTACTTTTAGTCACTTGCTGCAAATTAGAGCCATCGGCAGAGATAGTGTAAATCTGTGAGTTAGCGCCGTACGTCAGCACCACCGCCAGCTTGCTGCCATCGGGTGCCCAAGCCGGGGCGCTGTTATTGCCTTTAAAGTTGGCAACCACTTTGCGCTCACCGGTATACAGGGATTGCACAAAAACAATCGGTTTCTTTTTCTCAAACGAGACATACGCCATCTTGCTGCCGTCAGGCGACCAGGCCGGTGAAATAATCGGCTCGTTAGATGACACCAGCGTTTGCGCATTAAAGCCATCATAGTCTGCAATCTGCAGCGTGAAACGTTTACCCACCTTGGTCACGTAGGCAATACGCGTAGAAAATGCGCCTGGCTGACCGGTAAATTTTTCATAAATCTGGTCAGCGATCAAATGCGCGACATGGCGGTATTGGCTGGGCGAGACGGTATAGGTCAACTGCAATAAGGCGGTCTGGCGCAAGACGTCCATCACTTGTACAGACACTTTCAAATTACCGCCCACTTGTTGCACCTCGCCCAGGCTCAGGCCTTGCGCTTTCAGTGCGGTCCAGTCGGTGTATTTAATTTGTGAGGCACTGGTTGGCAAGGCAGGCATGCCGCTGGTATTAATGATGCGGAACATGCCGCTACCGCGCAGGTCGTTGCTGATGATTTCATGCAGACGACTGCCGGATGACGTCGCGCCGGATTCAGCCATCGGCAAAATCGCCACCGGAATCTGGATCGCACTACCGCCGCTGATCTCGATTTCGAGGGCTGCTTGTGCGGGCGCTGTAAACTGCCACAGCAGTACGCCAGCACCAATGGTACGAGACAAAAAATGGATAAAGCCATTTTTAAAAGTTTGCATGGTCACAGTTTTATTCATTTTGGTTTGCTTATAGACAAGAATTATAACTAAAAGCCCGCTCAGCGTCATTGCCAGCTTAGCTACGCGGCCTAAACTTCAAACGTATCTGATCCACCATCTTTTTGCGGGTGGCCGGGTCATCCGGTAAATCAAACGGCTTGGCCGCTAAAATCGCACGAATCACGGCATCATCACATACCGCATCGCCGGAGCCTTTTATCAGCTTGGGCATACCAGATATATCACCCGAATTGGTCATTTGTATGTCAACCAACAATTCTGGATTAGTCACCGGACACAAGCCAGAGTTAACATTGTTACGAATTTTGCGGCTCATTAGCCCCATATAGTAGCTGAGCACAGAAGGGTCAACTGCCGCCGCAGCGGCCGATTGCTGTGCATCCATATCCTGCTGACGCATGGCGTCCTGGATCTTTTTCAGCTTGTCTTCTTCCTCTTGCTTACGCAGGGCTTCCTGAATTTTCTTCAGCTTTTCTTCCTGCTTTTTCTGCTCAAGCGCTTTCTTTTTCTCTTCTTCTAACAGGCGTTTCTTTTCATCTTCCTGTTTTTTGAGTGCAATTTCCGCTGCTTGTTCCGCTTGTTTGACTTGCGGCTCAGGCGGCACCACTTTTTCTGGTGGCTTAGGTTCAGGTGGTTTGGGTTCTGGCTGCGGCTCAGGCGGGGGTGGCGGAGGGGTCGGCTCCACCGGTTTTGTCACCGGCTTGGATGGCTGTTTACTGGGTAAACTGTCCCATAATGTCGCCTCCATCACGCTAGGATTCACGTGCACGGCTTTCCAGTCGACCATGAAAATCATGCCCAGAAATAGCAACACATGCATCAGCACAGACAATATGGCTGCGCGTTTGCGTATGACCTGATCTTGTGGGGACAATGCGATCTTCATCTGTTTTAAATCACTGACCAATTACTTTTCGTTTTGAAACAGCAAGCCAACCTGATTCACCTGCGCCTGCTTGAGCAAATCCATCACCGACACCACCTCACCATATGGCGTATTTTTGTCGGCAGACACCACCACCGGCTTTTCTGCCTCGGCCAAACGTTGGCGAATCAATGCCAGCATGTCATCGCGCTGCATTTCCTTACCCTCCATCAGCACGGTGCCCTCTTTTTGCACGGTGATCACAATCGGGTCGCCACTTTGCTTGAGCGCCTGCCCCACCTTGGGCAACTCGACCATGCCGGGGTTAGTCATCGGCGCGGTCACCATAAAAATCACTAGCAATACCAGGGTGACGTCGATGTAAGGCACGACGTTAATCTGGTTCATCATGCGCCGTTTACGCGTTCTGCTCATAGTGGTTCCGATCAGGCTCTACGTTGCAAAATGTTGGTAAATTCTTCAATAAAGCTCTCATAACGCACAGACAAGCGGTCTACTCCCGCGGCAAAGCGGTTATAGGCAATCACTGCCGGAATCGCTGCAAACAGGCCAATCGCCGTTGCCACCAGGGCCTCAGCAATGCCTGGCGCCACCTGGCTCAAGGTGGCCTGTGCCACGTTAGACAAGCCACGAAACGCGTTCATAATGCCCCATACCGTCCCAAACAAACCGATGTACGGGCTGACGGAACCGACCGAGGCCAAAAATGGCAAATGCGAATCCAGGGCATCCAGCTCACGGTTATAAGCAGCACGCATGGCGCGGCGCGTGGCCTCCATCACGTCACTCACTTCGGTGTCTTTTTGCTGTTTGTAACGAATAAACTCTTTAAGACCAGCCTGGAAAATGCTGGCCATACCTTGTGGCGTTTTTCTGCCTGCGGTAATGCGTTCATACAACTCGTTCAAGTCACCACCAGACCAAAACTGGGCTTCAAACTGGTCGACATTTTCATTGGCTGCCTTTAATGAAAATACTTTAATGAAGATATACCACCAGGAGACCAGTGAGGTCAGCAGCAAGATCAGCATGACCAGTTGAACTGGCAAACTGGCCCCGCTTACCAGGGTAAAAATCGACATATCGTTTGCTACATTCATGAAGACTCCAGTGCAATTTTGAGTCGGGCCGGAATACCCGTTGGTTTAAATGAATCCGCATCCACGCAGGCCACCTTGACCTGCGCTTCTATTAATATCGTTTCGCCACACAGTATCTGCTGCTGGCAGCTAAAACTGCCACGCTTCATCTCGATCAAGCGTGAGACCACCTGTAACTGATCATCCAGCCTGGCAGGTTTTTTAAACTGCAGTTGCATGCTATGCACCACAAACAGCACCTGCTCTTGCTGCTTTAATGCTGCCTGGGCAAAGCCCGCCGCCCGCAACCATTCTGTCCGCGCGCGCTCCATAAAGTTCAGGTAGCGGCTGTGATACACCACGCCACCCGCATCGGTATCTTCATAATACACACGCACCGGGAACACAAACATCTTATTGCCCGGCCTCTTGCCACAACTCGCCAGACACCATGCTGGCAGGCGCTTTGAGGCCAAAATGCTGATAGGTCATCAGGGTTGCCACACGCCCGCGCGGCGTACGCATGAGATAGCCTTGCTGGATCAAATAAGGTTCCAGCACATCTTCTATCGTATCGCGCTCTTCACCAATCGCTGCCGCCAGGTTGTCCAGCCCGACCGGGCCGCCACCAAACTTTTCAACCACCGCCTGCAACAGTTTGCGGTCCATCACGTCCAGGCCCTGTTGGTCGACATCCAGCATTTTCAGGGCAGCATCAGCGACTTTGTCCGTCACCACGCCATCAGATTTCACCTGCGCGTAATCACGCACACGGCGTAGCAAGCGGTTAGCAATACGCGGTGTGCCACGCGCACGACGGGCAATTTCAGAGGCACCTGCCTGCTGCATCTCGACTTCAAGCAAGCTGGCAGAGCGGCTGACAATCTTGGCCAGCTCGTCATGGCTGTAAAACTCCAGCCGCGCCACGATGCCAAAACGGTCACGTAAAGGATTAGTGAGCATACCGGCACGCGTGGTGGCACCCACCAGCGTAAACGGTGGCAGATCGAGGCGTACGCTGCGTGCGGCAGGGCCTTCGCCTATCATGATATCCAGCCGGTAATCTTCCATGGCCGGGTACAAAATCTCTTCGACCACCGGGCTTAAACGGTGAATTTCATCGATAAACAGCACATCGTTAGGTTCAAGATTGGTCAGCAAGGCGGCCAGATCGCCTGCGCGCTCCAGCACCGGGCCAGACGTCATGCGTAGATTGACGCCCATTTCTTTGGCAATAATATGGGCGAGTGTGGTTTTACCGAGGCCAGGCGGGCCAAACAGCAGCACATGGTCCAGGGCTTCCTGGCGACCACGCGCGGCATGGATGAAAATTTCGAGTTGACCGCGCGCTTTTTCCTGCCCCACATACTCATCCAGCACTTTGGGACGCAACGCACGTTCCAGCGCTTCTTCTTGGACGCTGGCGGTGGCAGGAGCAACAAGTCTATCAGTTTCAATCATGGGTGGTCGGTGATGAAGTGCAAAGCAAAATTAGTCAACGCAAAACCTCATTGCCGGTCACAGAAGAAGTTATTTTTTGTCATGATACCATGCGGCGTTTGACTATTACAGACCAAGACCAAAGGCCATGCACACATCACTTGGCCAGATACTTCAAGGCCTGGCGGATGCCATCACTCACACTCACACCGGGCTCCAGCAATTTAACCGTCGCGGACGCTTCACGCTCGTTATAACCCAGCGCCACCAATGCATTGAGAATATCGTCGGTGGCGGCCTTGGCAGCCGGTTGTGCCGAGGTAGAACCGGTCACCACAAATTTATCTTTAAGCTCCAGCAACAAGCGCTCGGCGGTTTTTTTGCCAATGCCAGGGATACGCGTCAGCATAGAAACCTCTTGCTGACTCACCGCCAGCATTAAGTCGTTGACGCTGACGCCGCTGAGGATAGACAACGCAGACTTGGCACCGATGCCATTCACTTTAAGCAACTGCTTAAAGGTATTTTTTTCTTGCTCACTACCAAAACCATACAGCAACTGCGCATCTTCGCGCACCACCATATGGGTCAATATCTGCACCGGCTGGCCCAATTCAGGCAGGTTATAAAAGGTGCTCATCGGCACCTCCACCTCATAGCCAACGCCATTGCAGTCAATCACAATCAACGGCGGTGATTTTTCCAGCAATTTTCCCTGCAAACGCGCAATCATACTAATCTTCCATTTTTAACTCTAAATCCGGTGGTAGCCAATGCACCCAGGCCCTGGCCGCCATGTGCATGACAGATGGCACACGCCAGTGCATCGGCAGAATCCGGGCTGGGTGTCGCAGGCAGTTTAAGCAAACGTTTGACCATTTCTTGCACCTGCTCTTTTTGTGCATGGCCATTGCCCACCACAGACTGCTTGACTTGTAATGCCGTATATTCAGCCACCGGCAAATGCCGGATCACCGCCGCCGAAATCGCGGCGCCGCGCGCCTGGCCTAGCAACAAGGTCGATTGCGGGTTAACGTTAACGAACACTTTTTCAATCGCCACTTGCGTCGGCTGGTAAGTCGCAATCACTTCAAACAAGCCATCCAGAATCACTTTAAGCCGCTCAGGCAAGGCTTCTTTTTCCGGCTCGCCCTCTGCACTTTTTTTAGCCGAGGCGGTTTTAATCACGCCGCTGGTCACATAGGCCAATTTGCCGTCGACGGCCTCGATCACTCCAAAACCGGTGATTCTCAGGCCGGGGTCTATGCCTAAAATGCGTTGCACGGCCATCAGAAACCTAATGACCAAATGCCAGCGGTGAACAACACCAATTAAACCTCTTCAATCACGGCAGAAGTGTATACATCCTGCACGTCATCCAGGTCTTCGAGCATATCGAGGATTTTCTGCATTTTGACCGCATCGTCACCAGTAAACACCACTTCATTGAGTGATTTCATGGTCACTTGTGCCATCACCGCTTTGAGTCCGGCCGCCTCCAGCGCTTCTTTCACGGTGACGAAATCGCCAGGTGCAGTTACCACTTCAATGCTACCGTCTTCGTCGGTAATCACGTCTTCTGCGCCTGCTTCCAGCGCCACTTCCATCACGGCATCTTCTGACACACCCGGCTCAAACACCAGTTGGCCACAGTGCTTGAACATAAACGCCACGCTACCGTCAGTGCCCAAATTACCGCCATGCTTGGTTAACGCGTGACGCACATCCATCACCGCACGCTGACGGTTGTCTGTGAGGCAATCGATAATGATGGCGGCACCATTGATGCCATAACCTTCGTAGCGGATTTCTTCGTAGTTCACGCCTTCTAGCTCACCCGTGCCTTTTTTAATGGCGCGCGTGATATTGTCTGATGGCATGTTTTCTTCTTTAGCTGCCGCGACTGCCGCACGCAAACGCGGGTTCATGGCGGTATCGCCGCCACCCATGCGCGCAGAAACTGTGATTTCCTTGATCAGCTTGGTGAAAATTTTGCCGCGTTTGGCGTCCTGACGGCCTTTACGGTGCTGAATATTGGCCCATTTACTATGCCCAGCCATAGTGCTTCCTTGTATTTTTTAACAACGTTGTTGAGGTAATTTAACCCGCTGATTTTACCACAGCCGCCTGTTTGCCAAGCGACCGTCGCGCACAACAAAAAAGGCCTGACATTGTCAGGCCTTCATTAAACACTAGCTTTGGATTACTGAGTCTTGCCGTAACCGGGCCGCATCATGAGGATGGAGATCAGGCTCAGTGAAAAGATAATCAACGCCATGCCCGTCATTTCCATCTGGTCTGGCACTTCATTGAGTTGTATCCAGGCCGCAATGACGCCGATTACCGGCGCCAGCATAGACGCCATGCTGGCCACCCCAGCAGGCAGCCGCTGCAAGGCAAACAGCCACAACAACCAGGCCAGCGCACCGCACAGCACCACGTTAAACAACACCGCACCAATCAAATATGGCGCCCAGTTTATCGGCGGTGCAGGCACCAGCCAGGCAATCAGCACCATAGGCAACGAGCCCAGCAACATCGGCCACGCCGTCAGGTTGATTAAATCCAGCGTCGGGTGGCGTCTGTGCAATTGCTTGGTCATGATGGCAGATAACGCCCATGACACACCAGACAACACCGCCAGCGACATGCTAAAACTATCGGCACGGATATGCAGCGGGTCAAAAATAAACAACATGCCCAGCACCGCAGCAATCACCGCCAACCATTGCCAACCGTGCACGCGCTCACCCAGCAACGGCCAGGCGAATAACAGCGTCCAGAATGGCATGGTATAAGTGAGCACCGCCGTTTTACCGGCGCCCCCTTCTACCAGCGCCCACATCAGTACACCAGTAAACCCGACATTTTGCAAAATACCCAGCAGCAACATGGTTGGGAACTCAGTGAGCCCCATGGGGCGGCGTGTGACATACAACACAAAAAACAGCACCAGCGCGCCAAAAAACGTACGCATGGCCGCAAACTGAAACGGCCCGGCGTATTGCAGCGCGCTCTTCATCACCACCCAGTTATAGCCCCAGATGATGGTGAGTACCAGCAGCGCGCTGAGCGCTTGCGAGCGTTGTTTAATCAGTTGGTCCATAGTTGCCTTATGTGCTGCCTGCCTCTAGTTGGGGTTAAATAACAAAAATTAATTCCAGATATGGGTGACGGCCAGCCATTGGCCATCGGCTTGTTTCTGGAACACCACTTGCACATTGCCGCCAAACTGCTGTTTAACGCCATCTTCGCCGATCATGGCAGCGGCCCAGTTGCCGGTTTGTGTCGCCAGCGTGTCAGTGACCACGGCTTCTTTCATGGTCAGTGCGTGCTCAATCACACCCGCCTGAATCAGGCCACCGAAAAATTCTGCTACGCCCTGGCGGCCTTTGACCACTTGACCAGCGGGTGCCGGCATCACAATCGCGTCATCGGCATACAAAGCAGCGATCGCCTGTGCATTTTTGCTGTTAAACGCGGCGTCAAATTGCTGGTTCAATGTGATTAAAGTATCTACAACAGTTGCCATGGTGAAACTCCTTCGTTAAAAAATTAAATTGACTGATTAAAATCCCAGGCCGACATTCCGTGGTCTATCACGCCTAAAATCGCTTGCAAATCATTGCGTTGCTGCTCACCCAAGCCCTGCATGCACTGCCGCAAGCGGGTATAGTAGTCCGGCATCACAGCATCCAGCTTGGCTTGGCCTGCTGCGGTGAGCCTGATCTTCACACTGCGCCTGTCCTCAGGCACCGAGATACGTTGTACCAGGCCACCTTGCTCCAGTCCGTCTAGCAGGCCAGTCATGGTAGCGCGTGTCACCCCCAGCTTTTCCGCCAGCACCGAGGGGGTAGAGATCAGGTTGGTTTCGCGCATGAGTAAAATCAGCACCCACCAGCGCCCCTGCAGCAAATCGTGCTTACTCAGACAGGCATCCAGCGCGATGGACAAATCGGTCGCCACGCGCAGCAACATTAAAAAGCTGGCAATAGCAGTCACATCCGCTGCGGGATACCGTTGGGCAAACCGCTGCAGGACTTCTGGGGTAGGGAGATCTCTAAGCTGCAACATAATTAGCTACATTATAGTTAGCTGGCTAATTATGTCAAGCGCAACAGAGCCCAGTCAAAAAAACAATAAGTGAAACAAATATGTTACTAGCCTCAACATCGGTGTATATTAGCCATTCGTGCCCGATGAAAGGAGGAAGTGATGAAGACGCTTCAACAAGTACTCTCTCATAAAACACACCAAGGCATCATCAGTATTGCGCCCAACCGACCGGTGTACGATGCACTGGTTATTCTGGCGGAATACCAGATCGGTGCGCTGGCGGTGATCAAGGATGGCGAACTGGTCGGTATTTTTTCTGAACGCGACTATGCACGCGAGGTCATCCTCAAAGGCCGCTCATCCAAAACCACCACCATCAGCGAAGTCATGACCGAGAAGGTGATTACCGGCAAACCGGCAGACCTGGTAGAGTCGGCCATGAGTACCATGCTCGAAAAACGCATCCGCCACCTGCCTGTGGTCGATAACGGCAAAATGCTCGGCATGCTGTCGATTGGCGACGTGCTCAAAGAAACCATCAGCTACCAGCAGGAGCTGATCAAGCAGCTGGAAAGTTATATCCACAGCTAAGCCAGCGCGCAAGCATCCAAAAAAAACAAAGGGGAGCCAGTGGCTCCCCTTATGTTTACGCAGACATCCAATCAGTGCTTAAACCAACTATAAATACCTGGCCACCATGGCATTATTCAATGCAGCGGCGGCGACTGGCAATTTAACAAAGTGGCCGCTGCCTGCGGCTTGCTGCACCGGCGCACCCTGCTTGTCGAATAACTGTTCCACTACTAGGTCGCGGTTACCACTAGGATGAATCAACTGCAATTTGTCACCGACGGCAAATTTATTGCGTGCCTGAATCGACGCCAACCCACGCGCGGCGTCGTATTCCACCACATCGCCGACATATATACTGCGGTTAGCGCTAGAGTGCCCTTGTACATAATTCTGGTGCTCGGCGGTATGATGGCGTTGGTAAAAACCATCGGTATAGCCACGGTTGGCCAAATTCTCCAATTCACCCAGCAAACGCCAGTCGAATGGACGCCCGGCCACCGCATCATCAATCGCCTGGCGGTAATTCTGGCAGGTACGCGCCACGTAATAACGCGATTTCGTGCGGCCTTCAATCTTGAGTGAATCCACGCCCAGCGCAATCAGCTTTTCCACATGCTCAATTGCGCGCAGGTCTTTGCTGTTCATGATGTAAGTGCCGTGCTCGTCTTCCATGATGGGCAACAACTCACCGGGGCGGCCTTTTTCTTCTATCAGGTAAACCTGTTCGGCTGCCGGATGGCGTGGCAAGGAACCACACGACGACAGGCTGGATTTCTCCATTTCTGCCTGAAAATCAAATTCTTTCAAACGGATCACCCCTGCGGCATCCGGCTGTGCATCGTGCACTTTGTAATCCCAGCGGCAACTGTTGGTACAGGTGCCCTGATTAGGGTCGCGCGAATTAAAGTAGCCAGACAGCAGGCAGCGGCCTGAGTAGGCAATACACAAGGCGCCGTGCACAAACACTTCCAGCTCCATGTCCGGGCATTCCTGGCGGATTTCGGCAATTTCATCGAGGGACAATTCGCGCGACAAAATCACCCGCGTTAGCCCCATGCGTTGCCAGAATTTGACCGAGGCGTAATTGACCGCATTGGCCTGTACCGACAAATGGATAGGCATCTCCGGCCATTGCTCGCGCACCATCATAATCAGGCCTGGGTCAGCCATGATCAGCGCGTCCGGCTGCATGCCTATCACTGGCGCCATGTCACGCATATAGGTTTTCACCTTGGCATTGTGCGGCGAGATATTGCTGGCGACAAAAAACTTTTTGCCACGCGCATGCGCCTCGGCAATACCTATGGCCAGATTTTGCATGGAGAAATCATTTTCACGCACACGCAAGCTGTAGCGCGGCTGACCCGCATACACAGCATCTGCGCCATAATCAAACGCGGTACGCATGCGGTCCAGATCACCCGCAGGGGCTAATAACTCAGGAGACTTCATAGGCATTTATTCACCGATGATTTTTACCAGCACACGCTTATTGCGGCGGCCGTCAAACTCACCGTAAAAAATCTGTTCCCACGGACCAAAATCCAGTTGGCCTTCGGTAATCGCCACCACCACTTCGCGGCCCATAATCTGGCGCTTGATATGCGCATCAGCATTATCTTCGCCGGTATCATTGTGGCGATAACCGCTCACGGGCTCATGCGGCGCCAGTTTTTCCAGCCACACTTTATAGTCATGATGCAGGCCGCGTTCGTCGTCATTGATGAACACACTGGCCGAAATATGCATGGCGTTGATCAGCACCAGGCCTTCTCTGACACCGCTTTCGCGTACACAGGCCACCACATCCTGCGTAATATTCTTGAAATCCATGCGCGCTGAAATGTTAAACCATAGCTCTTTACGAAAACTTTTCATGTTGTCCCTTTCCCCAAAGCGGGTATTTTAGCACCGTGACGAAACAGGTATTTGTCATAAAACAAAAAAGGCCTCCGAAGAGGCCTGTCTATTTTATTTGTGACTAGCTGTGCACATCCAGCGTCTGCGTGAAGGTTTTACCTTCATTATCCGTCGCCACCACTTCCAGCTTACCTGGCGCATCCGGCACAAAACTAAACTTCATGTAAGGATCTTCACTGGTGCCCACGCCGACATCCACCGTCATGACTTCCTGACCATTGTAAGTAAAAATCGTTTTGTTGATATAAAACGCAGGCACATAGCCTTGCGACACCAGGTCGCGCTGCAAGCCGGTACGCATGACGTGACGGATATTAAAAGTCGCGGTCGCGGCCTCACCAAACTTGGGCGCATCAACGTTCAATTTAATTTTACCGGCCGCCGCCCGCACTTCGGATTCGTTATTATCGACGGTACCGCCGCAGCCACCGGCGGCGCGAATTTCACGCTTGCCCATATACAGCTTGCCATCAGCGGTTTCACCAATCAGCCGCACAAAAGAATCGGTTTCCTGGCGGATACGCGTCGCCATTTGAAACCCATTGAGCTTATCGGTTAAGTGATAAGTAGACGCCAGCTGAATCGGATTGGCATCGACAATCACATACAGTTTTTTAAGCACCACGCCATTGGCGGCAGCTTTGTCGTAGATAAAAGTCACCGGCACTTGTGCACCACTCTCGGCGCGGCGCGGGCCCTCTACTTTAAGGAAATCGACTTCCTGAATATCCCGCTGTGGGAAAAATGCCTCTTTGACCACCGCCCATAACTTAGGATCAGCTTCTGCCTGCGCTAACCCACTGACCCCGAGGGCTAACAGCCCTACTATCATCACCCATACTTTTTTCATGATCGTCCCCTATCTTTCATTATTGATTTGCACGCTATGAAATGATTGTCTAACGAACCGCTATGCGCAATATGTGATGCACATCACACACCCACTCAAGCCTGCTTGCTTGGGTCGCCAGAGGGCCGCATTTCGTAGTGTGGGTCGGCATATTCAGTAAAATTCAGCTCCACACCATTGCCCGCCGGGTCACGCATATTAATCTGGCGGATACCATTGGCCAGGATACGCGTGGTATAAGTCACGCCTCGCGCCTGCAGATTGGCCTCCATCGCGGCCATGTCATTACAGTTAAAGGAGACATGGTCATAAGTGCCATGCACATGCAATTGTGGCGGCTCGGCAGTTTTATATTCTGCCAGGTGCACCACGGCTTGCTTGCCAATATACAGCCAGTAGCCATAGGTGGTGCTGGCCACGCGTTTACCTACCGTCAAACCCAGCACGTCGCAATAAAAGTCGCGCAACAAATGCATGGTGTCGCGGTCCGTTCTAAAGTTGACGTGATCAATTCCTGTCAATGGCATGATTTTCCAATCTGATGAGTGCCGTATAAAAAGTATGTGCGAACAATCTGCGCAATATAGTACAAAAACTAATGTCCTTCAAATTGACACAGGGCAAAGGGTTGGACGCCATTTGCCTGCAAATGTTGCAAGCCGCCCAAGTCTGGTAAGTCAATCACAAATCCGGCATGCGCAACCACACCGCCGAGCTGGCGTATCAAGGCCACCGCAGCCAGGGCGGTGCCGCCCGTCGCAATCAGGTCATCCACCAACAACACTTGCTCACCTGCAGTGATGGCATCGGCGTGCAACTGCAGCGCATCTTCACCATATTCGAGCGTGTAGCTTTGTGAAATGGTGACGGCAGGCAATTTGCCAGGCTTACGCACCGGCACAAAGCCTAGTTGCAATTTGCTGGCCACGGCCGCCCCAATGATAAAACCACGCGCTTCGATACCAACCACTTTATCCAGCGCCACATCGGCATAATGCAACGCCAGCGCATCAATGGCCGCATTAAAAGCGGTGGCATCTTGCAGCAAGGTGGTGATGTCACGAAACTGGATGCCCGCTTTGGGGTAGTCTGCAACAGTACGAATATACGCGCTAAGATCCATCATGCTCTCGCCTCAAGCCAGCCCACAAAGGCTAGCCCCAATAAAAAACGCGCCCACCCGATGGTAGACGCGCTGTGATGCTTTGCAATGGCCTGTGTCACAAGCCTGGCCGGTTTATTGACCAGCCGCGTTTTGCTGACGCACTCGAATATGCAATTCGCGCAATTGTTTCTCATCTACCTCATTTGGCGCATTGGTCATCAGACATTGCGCGCGCTGGGTTTTCGGGAAAGCAATCACGTCACGGATAGACTCGGCACCCGCCATCAGCGTGACCAGGCGATCCAGGCCAAAAGCCAGGCCACCATGCGGCGGCGCACCGTATTGCAAGGCGTCGAGCAAGAAGCCGAATTTTTCTTGTGCTTCTTCGCGGCTGATTTTCAGCGCATCAAACACTTTGGATTGCACATCCTGCTTGTGGATACGCACAGAACCGCCGCCCACTTCCCAGCCGTTGAGCACCATGTCATAAGCTTTAGATAAACAGGCACCCGGATTGCTGACCAGCAAGTCTTCATGGCCATCTTTAGGCGCAGTGAACGGGTGATGCAGCGCGACCCAACGGTCATTGTCTTCGTCATGCTCAAACATCGGGAAATCGACTACCCACAATGGTGCCCACTGACGGCCATCGACATGGCCTTTTTCGTGGCCAACTTTGGTACGCAAGGCACCCAGGGCTTCGTTGACGATTTTGGCTTTATCGGCACCGAAGAACACGATGTCGCCATTTTGCGCGCCTGTGCGCTCAATAATCGCTTGCAGCGCATTGACGTGAATGTTCTTCACAATCGGGCTTTGAAGGCCTTCTTCGTTCAGTTTGGTAATGTCGTTGATCTTGATATATGCCAGACCTTTGGCGCCGTAGATTTTGACAAACTCGGTATAAGCATCGATCTCGGAGCGGCTGATGGCCGCGCCATTAGGCACGCGAATGGCCGCCACGCGGCCACCGGCCATATTAGCGGCACCGGCAAATACTTTAAAATCGACATCTTTCATCACATCGCTGAGCTCGGTGATTTCGAGTGTCACGCGCATATCTGGCTTATCTGAACCGTAACGGTTCATGGCTTCAGCGAAAGGCATGCGTGGGAATTGGGCTGGCAAATCAACATCCTGAATTTTCTTCAGCATGCGGCGGATCATCTCTTCAACGATGTCCATGATTTCACTTTCTTCCAGGAACGAGGTTTCGATATCGACCTGGGTGAATTCTGGCTGGCGGTCCGCGCGCAAATCTTCGTCACGGAAGCATTTGGTGATCTGGAAATAACGGTCAAAGCCGGACACCATCAGCAATTGTTTAAACAACTGCGGTGATTGCGGCAAGGCGAAGAACATACCGTGGTGTACACGCGATGGCACCAGGTAGTCACGCGCACCTTCTGGTGTCGAACGTGTCAGCATCGGCGTTTCCACTTCGATAAAACCGTTGTCATCCAGGTAGTCACGCAGGTTTTTCGCCACTTTATAGCGCAGCATGAGGTTTTTCTGCATGGCCGGACGACGCAAGTCGATATAACGGTGCTCCAGGCGCACGGTTTCGGTCAGGTTGTCGTCATCCAGCATAAATGGTGGCGTCAATGAAGCATTCAGCACTTCAATCTCCGTCGCCAGCATCTCCACTTCGCCAGTCGGCAAGTTAGCGTTAACCGTGCCTTCAGGACGCGCACGCACTTTACAGACCACGCGCAACACAAACTCGCTACGTACGGTTTCGGCAATGGCAAATGCGTCTTTGGTATCCGGGTCAATCACGATCTGCGCCAGACCTTCGCGATCACGCAAATCAATAAAAATCACGCCCCCGTGGTCGCGACGACGGTGGGCCCAGCCACACAGTGTCACGGTTTGTCCAATATGTTCGCGGTTCAGGTGACCGCAATAGTGTGTACGCATCATAATAATTTTATAAAGTTTTAAAGTGTGTTGCGGTTAATGATGTTTAGGCAAGGGCGCCACTGTACCCATGCTGATGATGTATTTCAAGGCCTGATCGACGCTCATATCGAGCTCCACGACATCGGACTTGGGCAACATCAGAAAGAAACCTGACGTCGGGTTAGGCGTGGTTGGCACATAGACGCTGACATACTCGCCCTGTAAGTGGTTAGCCACATCGCCACCCGGTGTGCCGGTTAAAAAGGCAATGGTCCATGAACCCTGGCGCGGGTACTCAATCAGCAGCGCCTGGCGGAAAGCATTACCAGAGTCAGAAAACAGAGTATCAGACACTTGCTTGACGCTGGAATAAATGGATTTAACCACCGGCACGCGGATCAGCAAGCCTTCCCACAACTCAATCAATTGCTGGCCAAAAATATTGGTGGCGACCAGACCAGTCGCCAACACGATCCCCACGGTCAGAATCACGCCAAACCCAGGAATATCCACGCCCAGCAAGGTTTCCGGGCGCCAGGCAACAGGCAGTAACAGCAAACTCTGGTCCAGCGTTTGCACTAAAGTTTTAAGCACCCACACCGTAATAAACAGTGGGACCAGCACCAGCAACCCTGTAATGAAATATTTTTTCATGCGTCTTGTTTTTTAATGACAGGCACAGCCTGGATTGCACTTGGCAGCACTCTCTGTGCTGGCAGATTCTGCAGGTTTAGCGCTGGAGGCAGACTGACCGTTTTTGAAGTCAGTGGCATACCAGCCACTGCCGCTCAACTGAAAATTAGGGGCTGATACCTGCTTGCTAAAGGTTTCTTGCGCACACTTGGGGCACGCCTCGACAGAGGGCGCAGACACCTTGCGCATCAGCTCTTGCTGGTAACCACACGCGGTACATTGAAAATCGTAGATAGGCATTTGTTAACACAACCTGAAGGACAACTTGCTGGAAAAATTTCACCAAGCGCAAATTATACCTGATTCGCGTTACAAATCATCAAAAGCACCGCGATGTATTTGAATTGAAAAGACTTTAAGGAGCACGATATGCAACAACTCTCACTCAAATTACCATTTATGCTGACGATGCTGTTTTTTCTGGGATTAGCCAGCCGCGATCTCAACATACACCACACCATGCTAACACTCGGCGGCCAGGCACAGCCCAACAAAACGGTCGCCTTGCATCTGGCAGACCTGCTATACGCCGAGCCAACACTCAAAATCAGAAAAGTGAAATAACAGCGGCGTGAATCACACAGCTATTTACAACTGCGCGTCGTAAGCCGCCTGCTCCAGCAAAGACTCCACCCCACTGGCGCCTGCTGCCAACGTGAACAGCCAGGTATCATACGGGTGATCATTGATTTTTTCGGGTGAAGACAAGGCTTCTTCATTCACCGCCTGCACCACACCGGTGAGCGGCGCATAAATATCCGAGCCGGTTTTCACTGACTCAATCAAGCCGCACACACTGAACTGCTCTACCGTCTGGCCAACTTTTGGCGGGTCTACAAACACCACATCGCCGAGCATATTCTGTGCGTAATCGGTGATACCCACCAACCAAGCACCATTTTCGGACTGCGCTGCCCACGTGTGGTCTTTAGAAAAGAAGTATTTCAAGCCTGCTGACATATGATTTAAAAATCAAAAGTTTAGTAGATAATTATTGTGCCACAGTCTGTGAAACGCACCAAAACTTATTCAGACCGGCCAAAAAACTGTTTAATTTTTTACACTAAAAAATTGCGATAAGTGATTGACTCTGAATAATAACTGGGCAATAATGAATCGGGTTTTCGGAAGGTTGATTATGAGTTTTTTCAAGCATTGTCTTAAAGTGTTGCTAATGTGTTCCATCGCTTTCGCACCTGCGGGTCAAGCCATAGCCAAGTCACCTTCTAAAAAACAGACTGTTTCTGCGGCCAAAAGTAAAAAATACAGCACGCGCTCCTCTCAATACCGAGTCAACCCCGAAAAAACAAAATCCATGCGCCCAGTAAAACTGCATGCGCATGCCAGAAAATCAGCCAGACCTGCGATTGATGCAGAAATGTTTGATTCTTTTGAAGGCAAATCTTCAGGTAACAACGGTAATCTGTCCATCGCCTCCACCAAAGCCTTGGTGATGAACCAGAACACACACGAAATCATCTACTCCAAAAACCTGGACACACCGACACCTATCGCCTCAGTCACCAAGTTGATGACGGCCATGGTCGTGCTGGACGCAAAACTTAATTTAAATGACCAGGTCTCGATTACAGACATGGACGTGGACTACCTGAAAGGGACTTCTTCACGCCTGCCAGTCGGCACCACCATGACGCGTGAAGATATGCTGAATCTGGCATTGATTGCTTCAGAAAATCGCGCCGCTTCGGCATTGGCTACCAACTACCCGGGTGGCAAGGCACGCTTTATTCAAGACATGAATGCCAAAGCAGCCAGCCTGGGCATGATGAATACGCACTTTGAAGACTCTACCGGCCTGACCAGCAACAATGTTTCTACCGCCATGGACCTGGCAAAAATGGTGCATGCGGCTTATCAATATCCGTTGATTCGTCAAATCACCACCACTTCTGACTACGACCTGAATGTTGGCAGCAGACGCCAACCGATACACTTCCACAACACCAATGCATTAGTGCGTGAAAGCACCAACAGCAGCTGGGAAATCGGCCTCTCAAAAACGGGCTATATCAGCGAAGCAGGACGCTGCCTGGTGATGCAAGCGACTATCGCTGGCGAACCATTAATTCTGGTCTTGCTGGATTCGGTTGGCAAGTTAACCCGTATCGGCGACGCTAGACGCATCAAAAAATGGATGGAACATAACTACAGCACCCTGACCTCCCACAACGATGGTGGCATTGTACTGACAGGGCTCTCCATGAGCAAAACATTGGGTGACGAAGCTAACTAATGGGCACAGTCAATGCGTGTTGAAAACAATCAACCACGCAACACAGGTTCCAACAAAAAACCCGCGATATTCGCGGGTTTTTTTATTGTCAGTACAACAGTGCAGCTAATGCTCTGCGCCATCAAACTCAGGGTCATAGCCCTCGGTAATCGCCGCTTTTTGCTTATGCTCTTTCCATTGTTTGCGTAGCACTTCTTTTTTCTCAGGGCTTAAACTCTGAAACTGCTGATAACGCTTGCGCGCATTTTCGCGCTCATAAGGCGTCATACGACTCCATTTAACCAATTGATGCTGAATACGCTGCTGTTTTTGCGCATCCATTTTCGGATATTCTTTGGCGATATCGAGCATTTTTTCACGTTGCCATGGGCGCAAACTATCCCATTCACTGCCCAACGGCGACAACACAGCACGCTGTTGATCTGTCAGGTGCGCCCACGTCACATTGGCAGCAGGGTCAGCGGGCGACAGGTCATTCTTGATCGCACCGATATCCGCCATGGCCAACCAGCGCAGGCCTGAATCCTCGCTAACCGCACCGGCGTGCACAGGCAAGACACTGCTTGCACACATCGCACACACTACCCACCCTAATAACACAGAATGATTTCGCATCATTTCTCATTATTCCATTGACGCATTGTTCTCTCAATCACGACAAACACTTGCTTTCAAGTTAGCCAAAGAATTAAATATTTTCTGAATACTGCCAGGCGTCAAAACCGCTATCCACAAACGCTTCAACCGGTAAATCATCGCTCAGCAACATGGCATCATCATTGTGGCTGGCCGACAGCACAAACAGCCCAACCGCAAAACATACGGACAAGGCCGCCATGCCAGCCATGCGCGGATGTCCGAAAGACGCCCAGGACAGCACATCTGCCCAACCGTGGCCGGCTTGGCTAGATTCAGCAAACCGCTTTAGCGCAGCCTGGCGTGCATCTGCCAGACGCGCCTCTACCTCAGCCGACAAAGGGCGATCATCTTGCTTTAGCCACTCAACACCTTCGCGCAGAGGGGTAGGCAAGTCGTCTTCTGGATGACGTTGTTTCCTCATGGCTTCACTCCTTTTTGTAACTTCCGGGTTCCGATCCCGGCCTGCTCTAGCAATGTAGATAACGCACTGACCGCTCTTGAGCAATGCGTTTTGACACTTCCTTCTGAACAACCCATGACCGATGCCGTTTCAGCAACATCCAACTCCTCCCAATAACGCAGCACGAATGCTTCTCGTTGACGTAAAGGTAATTTTGCCAATGCCTTTTCGATCAGGGCCATGATTTGCGACCGCTCCAGTTGATCGGCAGGGTTGCTGTCTGCACTTTCAACCTCAATGGTTTCCAGTGGATCATAATCTTCGTCCTCAGACTGGCCAAAAGACGAAAACAGCGTGGTCCACAGGTTACGTACTTTTTGCCGACGCCAGTAATCGCGCATGGTATTTTGTAAAATACGCTGAAACAGCATGGGATATTCTTCAACCGGTTTGCTGGCATATTTATCGGCCAGTTTCAGCATGGCATCTTGCACAATATCCAGCGCAGCATGGTCATCACGCACTGCATACGCAGTTTGCCTGAATGCCCGCTTTTCAACCTGACGTAAAAAATCCGATATTTCTTGCGCACTCGCCACTACAAATCCTCTTCCCCGAGATCACCAGTGCTTGCCACTGATGCACGTGCTTTTTTCGCGACATTGTTGTGAATTATGAGATGTCATCAAAGAAATATGCACCGTTTTATCTCCCTGTCGCCTGCGAGTATATCAGTTTTAAATTTATTTACTGTTAGAATAAGCCCGATAGCAGCGAAAGTTCGGCCACCCTTATGACGATTAAAAAAATAAATCCTATCACCCTGCTCAAGCCATCACACATACGCTCTGCCTGCGCGATCATGGAGTCAGCTGCATAATGGCCGTTAATATCACTACACCAGAAAAAACCCCGGACAGCCAGCATCTGCGGCTTTACAGCCTGTTCCGCCTCGGCGCCTCGGGCATGCTATTTGGCAGCCAGCTCTGGCCTTACTTTAGAAACGCCCCTTCTGAGCCTTCACTCTCATTCTGGCTACTGCTGATTTTTTTCTTGTACGCGATTGCGGTCAGCGTCAGCTTTGAGTCATTGCAATGCAAACGCGGCCTGGCATTAAAAATCCAAACCAGCCTGGATATCGTGTTTTTAGTGCTGATGATGCACTTTTTGCCGGGCAACCAGAGCGGCATCGGCTTATTGCTGATTATTAATATTATTTTTGCCGGCCTGATTAGCGATGGCCGTTTTGCCTTGTTTTACGCAGCAATCGCGACCATCGGCATTTTGCTCGAAAACACCTTCCAGATCGTCCATCGCAACCTGCCGCTCAATGATTTCAGCAATGCGGTAGTGCTCTCTCTGAGTTGCTTCGCCACCGCCTGGCTGGCGCAAACATTAACAGCACGCATGCAACGCAGTGAAAACCTGGCCACCCAGCGCGGCCAGGATATTGAATACCTGGCAAAAACCAATGCACTGATTACGCAAGAAATGCCCAACGGCGTGCTGGTGATAGACCAGCACCAGCAACTCAAGCACTACAACCAGCAAGCCTGCAAACTACTGGGGCTAGAAGAGATGACGCTGCAAGCCGCCATTCAACTGCAAACGCCACTCGCAGAGCTCATGCCTGCCGTCATGCAATTGCTGCAAACTTCACCCGCCAGCAAGCTCGCCGCATCAGACGCCATCAAACTCGGCATCAATAATCGCGACCTGGGCATCCGCTTTCACCCTATTTCAGAAAACATTGATAATGGTGTGGTGATTTTTATTGAAGACTGGTCGCAGATTCAAACGCAGGCACATCAGGTCAAACTGGCAGCACTTGGCCGTTTGACCGCCAATATTGCGCATGAAATACGTAACCCGCTAAGCGCCATCAGCCACGCGACCCAGTTGATGCAGGAAGACTCGCAGCAGCCTGGCACCCAGCGCATGTTACAAATTATTTCTGACAATGTGCAGCGACTGGATCAAATCATCAAAGATGTGCTGGAACTCAACCGCCGCGACCGCACCAATCAGGAACAGCTCAATATCAACCATTTTGTACAAGAGTTTTACCAGCAATTTTGTGCCGTCGAAAAAATAGACTTAACGCACTTTACGCTAGACCTGCCTGCCAAAGAGAGTGTTATTGTTTTTGACCGCAGACATATCAACCAGATTTTGTGGAATTTATGTAAAAATGGCTGGCGACATAGCCAGCAACATGCTCAAAGTTTGCAGTTGAAGGTAGTGGGCGATAAAAGTGGCCAATTTATTCACTTATTGCTTAAAGACGACGGCAGCGGACTGGACCCGAAAATTCAGCCACACCTGTTTGAACCCTTTATGACCACCGAAAAAACCGGCACTGGTCTGGGTTTGTTTATCGCCCGTGAACTGGCCGAAGCCAATGGCGCAAAACTCAATTACACCAGTAGTGCCAATGGCACGCAATTTTCACTGACAGTTAAAAAGGTAATCGTTTAAATGGCAAATTCTTATCGCTGCCTGGTGGTCGATGACGAGACCGATATTAGAGAACTTGTGGTGCTGACGCTGGAGCGCATGGGCATACAGGCAGAAAGCGCCAGCTCGGTGACTGATGCAAAACATATGCTGGGCTCATTCAGTTATGACCTGTGCCTGACAGATATGCGCCTGCCGGATGGCTTGGGGCTGGAGCTGGTGCAACATATCAATGCGCAGTTCCCCGGCTTGCCAGTGGCGGTCATCACGGCTTATGGCAGCGCAGAAAATGCGGTCTCGGCATTGAAAGCAGGCGCCTACGACTACATCACCAAGCCGATTTCACTCAAGCAGTTACGGCCACTGGTCGAGTCCGCGCTCAAACTATCGTCACAAAAAGAGTCGCAAGGCGCCAATACGGTAGACCTGATTGGTGCGTCGCCCGCCATGGGCTATGTGCGCACCATGATTGCCAAACTGGCACGCAGCCAGGCACCAGTGTATATCAGTGGCGAGTCTGGCAGCGGAAAAGAGCTGGCGGCCAGGCTGATTCACCTCAACAGTTCGCGTAAAGACCAATCTTTTATCGCCGTGAACTGTGGCGCGATCCCGGAAAACCTGATGGAAAGCGAATTTTTTGGCTACAAAAAAGGCGCGTTTACCGGTGCAATCCAGGACACGCTGGGGCTATTTCAGGCGGCCAATGGCGGCACCCTGTTTCTCGATGAAGTCGCAGACTTGCCATTAGCCATGCAGGTAAAACTGTTGCGTGCGATCCAGGAGAAAAAGGTGCGCGTCGTCGGCAACACCAGTGAAGAGGCGGTAGACGTACGCATTATTTCTGCCACGCACAAAAACCTGAACGCCATGATGGAAAAAGGCGAGTTTCGCCAGGATTTATACTATCGTCTGAACGTGATTCAACTCAAAATGCCTGCCTTGCGCGAGCGGCCTGAAGATATCCCGGAACTCACCGAGCGCCTGCTTGGCAAATTATGCCTGATACAGGGCATCGGCATCCCGGGCATTGCGGACGAAGCCAAAGTGTATATTCAGCAACTGCCTTTTCATGGCAATGTGCGCGAACTGGAAAATATGCTGGAACGCGCACTGGCCTTATGTGACGGCGTCACTATTACCGTTGAAGACTTGTCTCTGGAGGAGATACCTGCCAGCCTGAGCGACAAGCCGGTGCTACCATGGAATGCCCCCAGTCTGGAACAACCCAGCCAGCCAATTCCGGCCATTCTCGCGGCCACACCACCGAGCACGCCAACAGCCCAGGCGACGCCAGGCGGCACCATGTTGCCTATGGATATCAGCTTATCTGACTACCTGGAAGATATTGAAAAACGCACTATTTTGCAGGCGCTGGAAAAAACCAATAACAACAAAACAGCGGCGGCTAAATTATTAGGCATCAGCTTCCGCACCCTACGCTATCGATTGTCCAAACTGGGCTTATCCAAAGAACAGGATGCCGACCTTGATGACACGGAAGGCGACGACGAATAAGACAAACAATAAAAAAGGGCGACTGATTAGTCGCCCTTTTTAACATTTTTCAAACTAGCTCAGTACGATGGCCAGGTAAGCCAGGTAGAACAGCCCATTCACTAACAGATGCCACACCAGCAAGCCACCTTTGGCGATGCGGTAACGCACCCAAATGGCCGCCAGCAAGGTGATCAAGATGCCTAACGCCACCTCTTGCCTAGGTGCCCAGTCTGTCAACATGATGCCAATGGCAGGCAACAACGTGCCCTGAAACACCATGGCGCCGGTGATATTGCCAAACGCCAGGGTATCTTTGCCTTTGCGTATCCACAAAATGCTGTTCACTTTTTCTGGCAACTCAGTCGCAATCGGGATAATCAGCAGAGACAACAGCAAAGCTGACACGCCTAAAATCGCCGCCGCGGTTTCCACCTCATTGATAAAGCCTTTGGCACCCGCAATCAATAAACCCAGACCAAGCAGTAATTGCAGCGCAATGGTCACCATATTGGTCGGCAGGCCGAGCCTAGATAACATCATGACATCTTCAGCCTCAGTCGCATGCCCTTCTTCCACCAGGCCTTTGGAGGCTTTAATGGTCATCAGCACATACACAAAGTAGGTCAGAATCATCAGGATGCTGATGCCGTAGCGCACCAAGGCCTCGGTGTGCGGAATAAACATGGCGATGGTGGCGAAAATAAAGGCCAGAATAAAAAAGTTGAGGTCGCGTATCAGGCCAGTGCGCTCAGGGCGGATATGACCATGCGCACCACGGCGCTTCAAGACCGAAAAAGCCATTAAACTGATAGACAAGGTAGCCAGCATTAAGGGCGCACCCAAAATGGCGCCGACGCCGATATCATGTCCGGCATGACTGTCGCCAGTCGATGACGTATAAGAAAAGATCGCCAACAACGGTACCAGTGTCTCCGGCAATGCCGTGCCCACCGCTGCAAAAATAGAACCGGTGACGCCTTCGGAAATCCCCAGCCGCTCACCCAAATGCTCCAGAGCATTGGTGAAAACTTCAGCTGCCACCAAAATCAGCAGCAACATAAGCAATAATTGTAAAAAAACCATGACTGTTCCTGTCTGGCGGCAATCACTTTTGCATGCGGCCACCGCCTGGCGCGCATGTGCGTGACAAACGTGTGCACGCGGGCGGAATCATAACGCAATTCGCCCAAATTCACCTACAATGTTCGCATGTCGCACACACCTGCTTCTGCTATCCACATTGATACCGCTGGCCTCGCCAGCCCGGCGCAATGGCTATTGTCACCCAACCAGGATGAACGACCGCCACCTGCCGAGGTGGGGATGATTGTGATCCACAATATCAGCCTGCCACCCAACCAGTATGGTGGCCAGGGCATTATGCAATTATTTACCAACCAGCTAGACCCGCAAGAGCACCCATACTATGCCGAGATTGCGCACCTCAAGGTCTCGTCACATTTTTTGATTCGCCGCACAGGTGAGTTATTACAATTTGTCAGTTGCAACCAGCGCGCCTGGCATGCCGGACTTTCGCAATGGCAGGGCCGCGAACGCTGCAATGACTTCTCAGTCGGCATTGAATTAGAAGGCAGTGATATTGACGCTTTTGAAGATGCGCAATACGTGACGCTGCAAGCCCTGATTAATGCGCTGCGGCAACGCTATGCGATCCAGCATATTGTCGGCCATTCAGACATTGCACCGGGGCGCAAAACCGACCCCGGCCCGTTTTTTGATTGGCAACGTATCTCACAATCAACAGATTAAGCATTAGCATCGGCTGTTTCAGGCGCGCGCGGCTGTTTTTCCAGACTCACCGCCATCACCCCGGCCAGCACCAGCGCAGTACCCATGCCCTGTATCCAGGACAGTGACTCGCCCAAAAACAGATAAGCCAGCACAATCGTCGCTACTGGCCCAATCGCACTAATCAAGGCCGCCTTGCGACTACCAAGCTGGTGTATGCCCAGATTCATCAGTACCGACGGCAATACCGTTGCAATCAGCGCCATTAAAAAAGCCAGCACATACACCGCGTTTGGCAATGCTGCCACATGCGCAAATGAGCCACTGGTACCAAAATGGGTAGCACTGGCAAGTGCCGCCAAGCTCATGGTCATCGCAGTAAAGCGGCTGGCACCCAATTTAGGGATTAATTGGCCGCTCACCAGCAAATACCCCGCGTAGACAATCGCGCTCAACAAAACCAGCCATGCACCATAGAGCGTGTCGGCAGAATCCAGCCCCGCCAGCGCCACATCATGCCAAACCACCAGCACCACCCCCACATAACTAGTCAGCATGGCAAACCATTCACGACGCGTAATAGCATGCTTGAGAAATACCGCACTCATCGCCACCACCAGCGTGGGATACAAAAACAGAATCACCCGCTCTAACCCTGCCGATACATAACGCAGCCCCTCAAAATTGAGCCACATCGAACCATAACCACCCACCACCGCGAGTAACAACAGCGTCAGCCAGTCTTGAGCATTCATGTTCATAGGCACGCCTTGCCGCATCGCCCACCAACCCAGCCCGGCAAAAAACGGAATCGCGAACGCCATACGCAATGCAATTAACGTTTCTGCATCAATGTGATAGACGTACGCCAGCTTGACCATAATCGCTTTAGACGAAAAAGCCACGGACGATAGCAGCACCAGCATGGCACCGTAATACGGATGGGAAGAGTCTTTCATAGGAGCCCTGAATCAATGGGGCTCACCGGGAAGGGATTACAAGATCAACCGCGGAGAGCCCGCGGTTGCATAAAGATTTACGACAAGCAGCAACCGCAGCAGGATGTGGCGACTAGCCACAATGCCTTTCGGTTCATCACCACAACAGTAGATTGGAGGAATTGCTTGTTCATAAGGTTATTGAATTTACGTGGATTGAGGGGAATGGTCAAGGGCGTTATGTGTGCTCGACTAAGCAAACACTCTTTTTCGCCTTGATGGCGAGTTACTTTTTTTGCTTGCCCCAAAAAAGTAACCAAAAAGAGGGCACCCAGCCATCACGGCCTGCGGCTCCCTTGCGTTGCTCAACAAAGTGGGCGTCCATCGAAACTCGCCCTAGCGGCTTGCATACCCCGCAAGCCACCGCGGAACTCGAACAGCCGATGGCCGACTACCCCCACTTCGTTTCCGCTACTCAGCGTGATGGAATGGGATTCTTCTCATTTAAGTAGCGACACCACAATTTGGACGGTCAAAAACCAGATTCTTTTTCTTCAATCCGCTTTTGGTGGCAGTCGCATGGTGTTCGGGGTCCCCATCTGACGCGCCGAGCAACGCAGGATTGGCGGGAGTTGTCGGCCATCGGCTGTCCGAATCCCGCAGTAGCTCACGCTTTGTGTGAGCTACCAGGTTGAGTTTCGATGGCCGCCCGGCAATTCGAGTAGCGCAGGAAACAAGCGGAAGCTGGGGTGCATTTCTTTTGGTTACTTGTTCTTTGTGCAAGCAAAGAAAAGTAACTCGCCGAAAAGGCGAAAAGCAACATCACAAACAACCACAAAACCCGCGTGGGCATCCATGCCCACCCTACAACTACCAATCAAAGAACAACCTTACTATTGCAATCTCACCACGTCTGGATTCCGGCCAACGCCGGAATGACGCAGAGGCAGTGAATATGGCTGAGAAGTAAAAAGAATGACCTTCTCAACTTAAACCAACAACGCAACTTAAATCACAAAGCCTTTTGCAATGTCATCAATTGCATATTGTCGACCTTCGCCTGCCACATCTCCGGCAGGTGCGGAAAAGGCCTTAACTCTCCCGTCGCCTGATATCCCAAGCGTTGGTAAAATGCAATCAACGTTTGCCGCACGCTCACCACAGCCATTTGGCTGGCACGCACTCCCCAGCGCGCAACCGCCAATTGCTCCGCCGCCAGAATCATCTTTTTCCCATAACCCTGGTTTTGTGCCGTGGGTTCTACTGCAATCATGCCCAGATGCGCAACTTGCTCTTCTGCGTGCCATTCGGCACAGAGCGTGACCATCAACGCTTCGTCCATCCAGCCGGTGAGCATCACGACATCGTGACGATCTAACAATGCCAACACATCGTCGGTGGTCGTGCGCTTGCCATCCAGCAAATCTGCCTCGGTGGTCCAGCCTGCACGACTACTGTCGCCGCGATAAGCACGATTGACCAGTGCCGAGATCACATCGGCATCCTGCGCCTGGGCAGGTCTGATGATTAATACTGTCATGACGTTTGTTGCGCTAATTTTTCTATGCGGTGTTGTACCACCAGGCTGCCTATCATGTCACCTTCGACATTGACTGCGGTACGCACGGTATCCAGCAAACGGTCTATCGGCAGCAAAATGGCGATTGCTTCGGCGGGCAAGCCCACGCTTTGCAAGACCATGACCATGGTCACCATGCCTGCACTGGGGATACCGGGCGCGCCCATAGCGGCAATCATGGTGGTAAAGCACACCACCAGTTGCTGACCGAGTGACAACTCAATACCGGCCAGTTGTGCCACAAACAGGGCGGCGGCAGCTTCGTATAATGCGGTGCCATCCATATTCACTGTGGCGCCCAGCGGCACGACAAACCCCGCGATTTCGGGTTTGACCTGCATATTCTGTGTGGCACAACGCATAGTCACCGGCATGGTGGCATTACTCGAACTGGTGGCAAAGGCGGTCAACAAAGCCTGTTTGGCTTGTCGCAGAAACCACCACGGGCGTTTGCCGGTGAGTAGCCACAGCAACAGGGGCAACACAACCAGGCCGTGCAACAAGGTGGTGCCTGTCACCACCAGCATAAATTTGGTCAAGCTCGCAAACAGGCTGACGTCTTGCGTGGCGACTAATTTGAACAGCAAGGCTGCAATGCCAAATGGCGCCAGGCGCATGATCCAGTTGATCATTTGCATCGCCACCGCCATGCCTTCTTCAAACACGGCCAGCAAGTGCGGATAACGCTCAGCAGAGAGCACCAGCGCAATGCCAAGCAATAAGGCAAACGCCACAATCGCCAGGATATTGCCCTCGGCCAGCGCTTTGAACGGATTCATAAAAATGCCGTGCAAGAATTGTGTGAAGAACTCAGGCAAGGTGAGTTGCTTGGTTTCAAACTGCTGCATGGCATCGGCAAACATACCCAGATGCAGGCCTGCACCGGGTTTGAACAATTGACTGGCACCAAGACCAATGACGACGGCGATCAAGGTCGTCGTCGCAAAAAATAGCAGCGTGGTTTTCCACACCACATGCATTTGGCTATGCTGGCGCAGGTTAGCAATGCCGGTAACGATGGCGCAAAATACCAGCGGAATCATCACCATTTTCAGCAGGTCGATAAACAGGGTGCCAACCAGGTTGGCGGCGTATAAAGCGTGATCGACATGTTTGCCATGCGCAAACAAGCCTAACGCCACAGCGGCTGTCGCGGCGAAAAAAATTTGCCCATTCAACCCGAGTTTTTTCATGTGTATTGCAACCTTAAAGATGGCTGAATTCGCTAGCTTGCACACGCCATCGAATGAAAAAGAGGCAGCCTAAGCTGCCTCCATCTGATCTTAAGCAGCTTTTTCAAATACCGCTGCAAAGAAGCCATCCGTGCCATGCAGATGTGGCAACAGCTTCAGGTAATCTCCGGTATCCAGCACGATATTCTGTTGCGCCAACACTTCATTGGCTGGCACTAATTTAAACTCCGGATGCGCTTGTAAAAATGCTTCGGCAATCGCTTCGTTCTCGTCACGCAACAAACTACAAGTCGCATACACGACACGGCCACCGGCTTTACACAATTTGGCGGCGCGGGCGAGAATATTAGTTTGCTTGACGTTGAGCTCGACCACATCTTGCTGGTCCTGGCGCCATTTCAGGTCGGGGTTACGGCGCAACGTGCCCAAGCCGCTGCAAGGTGCATCGACCAGCACGCGGTCAAATTTGCCGTTGAGGCGCTTGAGTTTCAAGTCGTTTTCGTTGTTAATCAACTGCGCTTGCAAGTTAGACAAGCCGCTGCGTTTCAGGCGTTGGCCCAAATTATTCAGGCGCTTTTCAGACACATCAAAGGCATACAGGCGGCCCGTGTTTTTCATCAACGCGCCCAGGGCCAGCGTTTTACCACCAGCACCGGCACACAGGTCTGCCACCATCTGGCCGCGTTTAGGGGCGACCAAATAACTCAGCAACTGGCTGCCTTCGTCCTGCACTTCAATTTTGCCTTCGGTAAACAAAATATGTTTGCCGATATTTAAACGGGCGCCCATGCGAATGCCAAGGGGGGAGTAAGGCGTAGGGGCAATGACGTTATCTTTAACGGTATTCTCGGCCAGCATACGTGACAGCACTTCTTCGCGGCTGGACTTAATCGTATTCACGCGCAAGTCGAGGCTCGCTTGCTCAAACATGCTGCGGCAGATAGTCATGGCCTCGGCCTCACCATATTGCGCCACCAGCTTGTCCCAGAACCAATCGCGCACATCGGCCAGCACGGCAGGGGCAAAGCCCTCGCTGTTTTTGGCTTTGATGGTGACTGCCCATTCTTTCTGGCGTTCATCCAGCATGTCATCGAGGTCACGGATGCTTTTGCCCTCAATTTTGAGCATCCAGGCGATGATCAGTTTGCGTGTGTCTTCCTGCTCGTCGGCCTCGCTCATGCTGACTTCACGCAGGTAGCGATAGCGGCGCAACACACCATAGGCGGTTTCGGCCACCCAGGCGCGGTCTTTGGTGCCTAATTCACGATGCTGGCGGAAAAACTCGCTGAGCCTGGCATCGGCCGGGCTTTCAAATTTAAGTAGGTCGTTTAACAACACCGCCGTCTGGCGCATGAGGGATTGATTCATCAGTTTCTTTCAAAGACTTACGTTATTCGGTGATCAACCGCGTGGCGATTTGTTCAATCACCATGCCGTTTTTCTCCAGTTTTTTGATTTTGACCGGCACATAGCGGTAATCGCTGGCCAGCCACAGTTCTACTTTTTCGTCGGTGTCACCACGCGTATGCACAATGTGCACGGTTTGAATGGTTTGATCAGCAATCACCAGGCTGTCTTCCCCTTCAAACGTATATTCATACTCACCAACACGGCGGCCATTGGTTAGCGTCACATGCATTTCTTGCAGCGGTGGCACAAACATAAACTGGTACATAAAGCTGAGGATGTCTTGTGTGTTTACACGTAAATCCCGTCGTTGCTCGCCTTTGGCGGTTTTTAGGGTAATCACATTGGTTTCCCAGTCAAAACTCGCTTCGTAGGTTTTGCTGGCACGGCTACCAAACGCATAACGGTAAAAGTGCGGCTTTAAACCGCCCGGGCCCACTTCACCCGTACTTTGCTGCTCAAGTGATGGGTAGAGCAATTTTAACAGACCGCGCCCCTCCACCAGCCAACGCAGTGTGTAATTGCCAGGGCTTTCCAGCACATAATCAATACTGGCAGTGCCTGCAGGCCGTTCTTCACCATTCACATACACCACAAAGGCCGTGCTCACCCGCTGGTAAGGCGGCGACTTTTCATCGTCGGCCACCACCGCGGGTTGATCCATTTCGTGCCAGGCAGCGATTTCTGCCAGTTTTGCTTGCCCTTCTTCTTCGGTGGTCGCCGCTTGCTCAACCGCAGCAGGTAATGCAGAGGCCTGTTCTGCGATGACCTCTGTAGATTCGGCGGGTGACTCGGGTTGTACCGCAGGCGTTTTGGCTGGCTGTGATGCCGGTTTTACCCCTGTCGGGCGTGGTTTGCTGGTCGGGGCGGCAGCCACCGCTTGCGCGATGGGGGGCGGTGACAGCCGCGCTTGCAGCACAGTTTGCTGTGGCGCCTCTTCTAACCAGTTGCGCCAATTCAGCTCAGTCAACACCGTGACATGCAACAACAATGAGAATACAAGCGCGAGCGCCAATGGCCATGAAACATGCTGTTGAATCCAGTGCCGCAGACCTGATGCTTGCATCACGCGCTTTCCCGAGCTGCAGAACCCGTTACTCACCGGTGATACTGGTGATCACCTGCTCCATACGTTTACCATCATCCTGTACCACCAGCTTCACCGGCAAATAGCCTTTATCCTTAGCCAGATACAAGGTTTTCTCGCCGTCAGCATCGGTCAATTTAACCACCTTAAACGTGCCAGCCTCAGTTTGCAGCGGCGTTGTTTCCTCTGTCACGACAAAACGATGCGGCGCAAGTTTTTTACCATTCACCACAGAGAGATTCACCTGCTTGGCTGTGGGCGGCTGCCACATCCAGCAATACATCACACTCAATAAATCCTGCGTGCCTTTTACCAAAGCGCCCGTTTCTTGTTCGCCTTTAATTTGCATGTTGAGCACTTTTTTCGCCCAGTCAAACTCACTGATCAGCGCTTTGTCAGGGTGTTTGGATTGCCGGGATTCAAAGCGGGTTGGCCGTAAGGTGTTCGCAACCACCTGCCCTTGGCTAGAAAGTGTGCGCTCACCCATGAGCTTATAAATGCCTTTGCCCTCAGCCAGTGAAGCAATTTGGTAACGACTGCCCGTCACACTCAGCTGGTCTTTGATGGTGCCTATGGTGATGCCTTGTTGCAGCAAATCATATTTGAGCGTCAACTGCTTGGGCGCGGCAGACAACACCGGCGACACCAGCAGTGCCATCGTAGCCAGCAGACTGGCCACGCAGCGTTTTTGCTTGCTGACGAATAGCATCACACCCATCAGCATTAAACCACCACAGTCGGCGCTTCACCTGCTTGTTGCGCGCGAATCTGGCCAATACGGTAAACCGTCTCACCCGCACCCGCCAGCACGGCCTGTGCCTGCTTGGCGTGCTCAGCAGCGACAATCACTGCCATGCCGATACCGCAGTTAAACGTGCGGTACATTTCAATCGGCTCAATATTGCCTTGCGCCTGCAACCACTGAAACAACGGTGGCAAGGTCCAGCTCGATTTTTGCACTTCGGCCGTCAGGCCTGCTGGCAACACGCGCGGAATGTTTTCGGTAATGCCACCACCAGTGATATGCGCCATGCCCTTCACTGGCAAGGTGTCCAGCAATTTGAGAATAGACTTCACATACAACTTGGTAGGTGCCATCACCACGTCTTTAAAACGGCGGCCATGAAAATCGGATTCCATATCGATACCGGATTTTTCAATCAGTTTACGGATCAATGAGTAGCCATTGGAATGCGCACCACTGGAAGCCAGGCCCAGCACCACGTCACCCGCTTTGATCGTAGCGCCATCAATGATATTGGCTTTATCGACGCAGCCAACGGCAAAGCCGGCCAGGTCATATTCACCGGCAGGATACATGCCAGGCATTTCTGCCGTTTCACCGCCCACCAGCGCACAGCCAGATTCTTCACAGCCTTGGGCAATGCCCTTAATCACCGCAGCGGCGGTGCCGACTTCCAGCTTGCCGCAAGCAAAATAATCGAGGAAAAACAGTGGCTCGGCGCCTTGTACCAGAATATCGTTGACACTCATGGCTACCAGGTCGATACCGACGGTATCGTGCTTGTCGAGCTGAAAAGCCAGTTTGAGTTTAGTACCCACGCCATCGGTGCCTGAAACCAGCACTGGCTCCTTGAATTTTTTAGGCATGGCAAACAGCGAGCCAAAACCGCCAATACCACCCATCACTTCAGGGCGCATGGTGCGTTTAGCAAATGGCTTGATTTGCTCGACCAGGGCGTCACCGGCCTCCATATCGACACCGGCATCGCGGTAAGTGAGTGATGTTTTATCAGAAGAAGTCGTCAAGGTGCTCTCGTTTCTTTCAATGCGATTAATCAGTCAACACTGGCAAGTCGCGCAGATGTTTGCAACAAAGCGCGATACAGCGTTGAAATTAAGTATAATTTTAAAATAATCATTATTTTAACGCATCTTGCCGCTTCGACCTATGCCGGATTGTGCGGATGTGTCACACACACCCATGTCAGACCAGGAACATCAGAAATCTGTGGCCACCCAGTTTGTCAGCGATCATCGCTGGTGGATAGTCACGGCGGTCTTTATCTACCTGTTTTACCTGCTGGAACCTATCCTGACGCCGTTTCTGGCAGCGGCGGTGATTGCCTATATGCTGGATCCACTGGTAGACCGGCTCAGTGAAACCGGTGTGAACGGCTGGCGCATTGGCCGTACCCCGGCCACCTTGCTGGTGATGCTGGGCGTGATTTTGGCCATCACCGGCCTGCTGCTCATTATTATCCCCTTGCTGCAACAACAATCACTGCTGATTGCGCAACGCCTGCCACTGCTGCTGGACCATTTTCACCAGCAAGTCGAGCCGTGGCTGCTGCAACGGTTTGGCATTCACCTCGACGTGAACCATGCCGATGTGCAAAAACTCATCAGCGAACACTGGCAAACCGCTGGCAGCATGATAGGCGCCTTCCTGCTCAATGCTGGCCAGAAAAGCCTGAGCCTGATTGGCATTTTTGCCAATATTTGCTTATTGCCGGTAGTGCTGTTTTACTTTTTGCGCGACTGGGATGATATGGTGGCCGAGATTGGCGAACTGATTCCACGTGACTGGGTAGGCCGTGTACGCAACATGTCAGTTGAAATTGACCGTGTTGTCGCCGAATTTTTGCGCGGCCAATTGTCAGTGATGCTGTCATTGTGCGTGTTTTACAGCGTCAGCTTATGGCTGGCAGGCCTCGACATGGCACTTTCCATCGGCATGATTGCCGGTTTACTGAGCTTTGTGCCCTACCTGGGGTTTGCACTGGCCTTTGTGCTCGCCGTGGTGTTGGCCTTGCTGCAATTTGCCTCGTTGCCAGAAGTGGTGCCGGTGCTGCTGGTATTTGGCGTGGGGCAACTGGTAGAAAGTTTTATTCTCACACCGATTTTGGTTGGCGACCGCATCGGCCTGCATCCGGTGATTGTGATTTTGGCCTTGATGGCCGGCGGCCAGTTATTTGGCTTTGCCGGTGTGCTGCTGGCCTTACCAGTCAGCGCCGCCATTGCCGTGGGCGTGCGCCATACCAAACAAAGTTATTTGCGCAGTGAAGCTTATTTGAGCAGCCAGTCGCACATTATTCAAACCCTGGACGATTGACCGCCAGATAGCAGAAAACACCGCTGTGAAACAATTGTTGCTTAATATTCAACCGCCCGCTGCACCGAGCTTTGATAACTTTATTGCTGGCCAAAACCAGGAGGCACTGGCCAGTATGCATGCCGTGCTCGCTGGCGAGGCCACCACCCGCTTTATTTATCTGTGGGGCGAGTCTGGCAGTGGCAAAAGCCACTTGCTACTGGCAGCCCAAGAAATGGGCGCGCATATTGCAGATGATGTGCACACGCTGGATGAAGAATCACAAATTGTGCTGTTTGATACTTACAACCAGATCAAGGCCGAGGGCGGTATATTAGTCACCGCAGGCAACCACGCGCCTACACAAATGGGCTTGCGTGACGATCTCGCCACCCGCCTGGCCTGGGGTTTGGTCTATCAGTTACATCCACTCAGCGATGATGAAAAAGCCGATGCACTACGCGCGCATGCCCGTGATCGCAGCATGAAGCTTCCAGACGAAGTGATCGCTTACTGTTTGCGTTATTTACGTCGTGATTTGCCCACGCTCATGGCCGTGGTAGAGGCCTTGGATGAGTGGTCACTCACCACTAAAAAAGCAGTCACCGTGCAGTCACTGAAAAAGATGCTGCAAGACGCCTGACAAGCCGCTTTATTCTGAGCCAAAGCTATAACGGTTTTTGCCGTTTTTCTTCGAGTCATACATGGCTTTATCTGCCACATGCAGCAGTTGTTTCACATGCTTGCCATGGTGCGGATATTCGGCAATGCCAATACTGACGCCAATCTCCAGCGGAATCCCCCGCACCATCACCGGCTGGGCAAATAATTTGATCAGCCGCTCCGCCAACTGGGTTAACTCCTGGCGATATAAATAGCTGCCAACCACCAGCACAAATTCATCGCCGCCTTGGCGCGCCAGAAAGTCCGATTGCCTGAGCACTTTTTTAAACATATCGGCAACCTCTATTAGCAAGGCATCGCCCACGCCATGGCCATATTTGTCATTCACCTGTTTAAAGCCATCCAGGTCCATAAACAGAATCGCAAATTGCTTGGAGGTATGCCTGGCCAATTGATAAGTGTTGGCCAGGTGCACATCAACGCTGCGCCGGTTAGGCAAGCCCGTGAGCAAGTCGTGATCTGCCTGATGGCTGGCCTGTTTGGCAACCGCCTGGTTTTCTAGCACTTGCTCGAGCAAATGCGTGGTGCTGCGATAAGAAAACAGCAACACGCCAATAATCAGCACTCCCAGCAAAATAGCGCCAATCACAGAGGCAAACATGCGTTTACGGATATCTTGCTCAAAGCCCTCCCGCAGTTGTTGCAGTTTGCTGTCGATCTCGTCGAGCTGATCATCAATCAGCTTCATCAATTCACGGCTTTTGTCTTTGCTCAATGACAGATGCGATGCGAATTCGCCCGCATGCAGTTGCACCTGAATACTTTGATCCATCACATCAAATTTCTGATGCACTAATTGCTTGATGGTTTCCAGGCCAGACCGCACCTCTGGGAAGTCCAGCGATTGCTTGTCAAGCTTCGCCATCACTTGTCGGGTCTCTGTGCGCCCCTGCTCTAAGGTATCTAAAAATAAAGTGTGGCCGGTGAGTAAATAGCCACGCTGGCCACTTTCGGCATTGGTGATCGCCTTACCCAAGGCAACGATGTCATAGCGCTGCCTGTCGACCAGGTCTTTTTGTTCGGAATAATAGACAAGCTGATACATGGCAATAAACAGCCATATCATTGAAATGCACAAAAGTGCAGCAGCAATGATTAACGGGATAAGTATTCGTCGCTTGTAATTAAACATACGAAGTTTATATCGTCATTTTTGGGCGTAGATTAAATCGAAGCCGAATAAAATCTATGATACGACTAGTCTGATTATAATAAAATAGAGTTTTGATAGATAACCACTATCCACGAGACGACTTATGCTACGTATCACCGAAATCAAGTTGCCACTTATCGAGGCAGAAAATATCAAACACCAGGACGCGCAGATCAAAGCCGCGCTGCTGGCCAAACTGCAAATCGCCGAAAGCGAATTAATCCGTTTTGAGATATTCAAACGCGGCGTGGATGCCCGAAAATCGCACGCGATTTTGTATGTGTACAACATCGATGCCGAAGTGAAAAATGAGGCTAAAATCTTAGCCAAGTTTAAAAAAGACCCGCACGTAAAACCAGCGCCTGATACCAGCTACCAGTTTGTTGCAACCCAGAATAATGCGCAAACACAGCGCCCGGTTGTGGTTGGCTTTGGCCCTGCCGGTATCTTTGCCGCGCTGATTTTGGCCCAGGCAGGCTTCAAGCCGATTGTGCTTGAGCGCGGCAAGCAAGTGCGTGAACGCACCCAGGACACCTGGGGTTTATGGCGCAAACGCAAACTTAACCCTGAGTCTAACGTGCAATTTGGCGAAGGTGGCGCCGGCACGTTTTCAGACGGCAAACTATATAGCCAGATCAAAGACCCCAAACACCTGGGCCGCAAAGTACTGCAGGAGTTTGTCAAAGCCGGCGCGCCGGAAGAAATTTTATACGTCAGCCACCCGCACATTGGCACCTTCAAACTGGTCAGCATGGTAGAAGAAATGCGCAACACCATCATCAGCCTGGGTGGTGAAATCCGTTTTGATAGCCGGGTCACAGAAATTGATATTCAAAACCAGCAAGTACAAGGTGTGACCTTGCAAACTGGCGAATACATCGCCACGCAGCATCTGGTCCTGGCCGTTGGCCATAGTGCGCGTGATACGTTTGAAATGGTGCACAACAAGGGTATTTATATCGAAGCCAAACCCTTTTCGATCGGCTTTCGTATTGAGCATCCGCAAAACCTGATCGACCGTGCGCGCTATGGCAAAAGCTATAGCGAAGATATCCTGAAAAAACTGGGCGCAGCAGATTATCGCCTGGTGCATCACGCGCAAAATGGCCGCAGCGTATACAGTTTTTGCATGTGCCCTGGCGGCACCGTGGTCGCAGCCGCCTCAGAGCCTAACCGCGTCGTGACCAATGGCATGAGCCAATATAGCCGCAACGAACGTAACGCCAACGCGGGTATTGTCGTCGGCATTACGCCAGAAGTAGACTACCCCGACCACCCATTGGCTGGCGTTGAATTACAGCGCCAACTGGAAAGCCATGCCTTTGTCTTAGGCGGCAGCGACTATTCAGCCCCCGGCCAATTGATTGGGGATTTTCTGGCGAACCGCCCCTCAACCCAATTCGGCGAGGTCACCCCGTCTTACACGCCTGGCGTGCATCTCACCAATCTGGATTCAGCCTTGCCCGCATTCGCGATTACGGCTATCCGTGAAGCGATTCCGGCCTTTGCCAAGCAGATAGCAAACTTTGACCTGGCAGACGGTATTTTGACCGGCGTAGAAACGCGCACCTCCAGCCCGATTCGCATCAAACGCGACGACGATACTTTGCAAAGCATCAACACCAAAGGCTTGTTCCCCTGCGGTGAAGGCGCCGGTTACGCGGGTGGTATTTTGTCAGCGGCAGTGGATGGCATTAAAGTAGCAGAGGCCGTGAGTTTATCTTTGGGCGCCTAACGACACCTGATGCTCAGAAATAAAAAACCTGCCGAGGCAGGTTTTTTTATTAGGCACAAACAATTACTGACGAATCAGGTAATCAAACGCGCCCAGTGCCGCATTAGACCCTTCACCCATGGCAATGACAATCTGCTTGTAAGGGATGGTGGTCACATCCCCGGCCGCAAACACGCCTGGCAATGAGGTAGCATTGTGATTGTTGATCTCAATCTCACCATACTTGCTCAGGTTCACGCTGCCTTTCAGCCAGTCACTGTTAGGTACCAGGCCAATCTGGATAAATACGCCTTCCAGCGCCACATGCTTGCTCTCGCCACTCACACGGTCAATATAAGTCAGGCCACTGACACGGGTGCCATCACCAGTGATTTCGCTGGTTTGCGCACTGGTTAAAATAGTGACATTTTGCAGTGAGCGCAGCTTGCGTTGCAACACGGCATCGGCTTTAAGCTCGGTGTCGAATTGCAGCAAGGTCACATGGCCCACTACCCCAGCCAGGTCAATCGCCGCTTCTACACCAGAGTTACCGCCACCAATCACCGCCACGTGCTTGCCTTTAAACAAGGGGCCATCGCAGTGCGGGCAGTAAGCCACGCCTTTGTTTTTGTATTCGGCTTCACCAGGCACGTTGAGGTTTTTCCAACGCGCACCGGTGGCCAGAATCACAGACTTGCTGCGCAAAGTCGCCCCATTCTCCAGCTTCACTTCAATTAAGCCAGCGTGCTTGTGGTCTTTTTGCGGCTCACTCAAGCCCACCGCGCGTTGCAACGGCATAATATCGACGTCATAGGTTTTCACGTGTTCTTCCAGCGCTGCGACCAGTTTCGGCCCTTCGGTTTCTTTCACCGAAATAAAGTTTTCAATCGCCAACGTATCATTCACCTGTCCACCAAAACGGTCGGCCACAATGCCAGTACGAATGCCTTTACGCGCCGCATAAATCGCTGCGGATGCACCAGCCGGGCCACCGCCCACCACTAACACATCAAATGGCTCTCTGGCACTGATTTTCTCAGCCTCTTTAGCCACCGCTCCTGTATCCACTTTGGCCAGAATTTCTTCCACCAGCATACGGCCAGAAGCAAACATCTCACCGTTAAGGAAAGTCGCAGGCACCGCCATGATATTGCGCGCATTGACTTCGTCCTGATACAAGCCACCATCAATCACCGTCACATTGATGCGTGGGTTAAACACGGTCATCAGGGTGGTCGCCTGCACCACGTCCGGGCAGTTATGGCATGACAAGCTCATATAGACTTCAAAATTGAGGTCGCTATCCAGTGCCTTGATCTGGTCGAGCACATCCTGCTCCACTTTTGGCGGATGGCCGCCCGTCCACAACAGAGCCAATACCAGTGAAGTAAATTCATGGCCTAATGGAATCGCCGCGAAGCGCACGCCATGGGTTTCGCCTTCTTTGGCGATCACAAATGAAGGTTTGCGCGCATCGTTGCCGGTTTCGTCCAGGCTGACTTTGTCAGACAACGCAGTGATTTCTTGCAACAACTCGCGCATTTTGGTGGCATTGTCGCTGTTGTCCAGGGATGCAATCAGACGGATAGGCTGACGCAGCATGCCCAGGTAGGTTTGCAGTTGTGTCTTTAAGGTATCGTCTAACATTTTGTATTCTCCAAATTACATTCTTGCTCATATTTTCAGGCAGCAAGAAGCCTTGGCCATGACACATGGCAATTAAAAATGGTTGGGGGAAGCTCGCTCAGGTAAAACCACCAATGGATGAGTGACTTTACCTGAGCGCCCTGCTTGCGCAGGGCTTTGCTCAAAGCAATCAGCTTAGATCTTACCTACCAAGTCCAATGATGGTGTCAATGTGGCAGCACCGTCGTTCCATTTAGCTGGGCAAACCTGGCCTGGGTGAGCAGCGGTATATTGCGCCGCTTTCAACTTGCGCAAGGTTTCTTTTACATCGCGAGCGATTTCGTTGCTGTGTACTTCAGCCGTTTTGATCACGCCGTCAGCGTTGATCACGAAAGTACCGCGCAATGCCAAACCTTCTTCATCAATATGCACGTCAAATGCACGTGTCAATTGGTGTGTTGGGTCACCCACCAGTGGGAATTTTGCTTTGCCTACTGCAGGTGAAGTCTCGTGCCAAACCTTGTGGGAGAAGTGGGTATCGGTGGTCACGATGTACACTTCAGCACCAGCCTTCTGGAACTCTGCGTAGTTGTCAGCTGCATCTTCAACTTCTGTTGGGCAGTTGAAAGTAAACGCTGCTGGCATAAAAATCAACACAGACCATTTGCCTTTTAAAGACTCTTCAGTCACCTCGATAAATTTACCGTTGTGGAATGCTTGCGCCTTGAATGGTTGTACTTGTGTGTTAATCAATGACATGTAGTTCTCCTTTATGATGTTTAAAACAGTGCTTCATTAAACAGGGTTAATTAAAAAATTTGCTGCTTATCCACAGCGAATGGATGCATTTTAAGCATACATATATAATATGTAAAATTGATTATTTTAATTTTATTGATAAATATATTTAATCAATTGCATTTAGGCCGAGACCGTTACCTGACCATGCCCCTCGTACCCCAGGTTATCCTGCCAGTTTACCGCAATCACATCGCCCACCTTGGCCTCTTTCAGGTAAAACGTAAAGTAGGGGTTACGTGAAATGCCGGTGCCGGTTTGCGCATCGACAATCACTTGCCCATTAAGCACCACCTGCATCAGTTGCATAAAATGCGCAGGCAGCACCTGGCCATCGTCATTTTTGCTGCGGCCGGTACGCATCGGGTGCAGAATAATGATCTTGAGCTCGGTAATTTGTTTGCCCAGCAGCGCATCGTCTAATAAGCGTGCGCGCATTTTCATGCTGCTGGCAAATGGCTCTTCACGTTCGCTGCCCGCACAACCATCCTCCAGCACAATGACCTGGCGACGCTGTTGCTGAAATTGCCCGCTCGCCTGCTGCGCCAGCGCAATCACCTCACCCGACTGCGCCAGTTTAATACGCGTCACCAGCTTGGGCAGCACTTGTTTACCCAGCTCAAAACTGGCAATCAACGGCGTCGGATTCGCATCCGCCAACAGGCGCAAACTGCTGATGCTGCCTGCCGCCTGCTTGCTCGTGAGCTCCACTTGCACCACCGAGCCACTTTCCGCTTTTTGCGGCGCCTCAATTTGCAAATCAGATGATACCGGCACAGCCGTGGCTTTGAGTGCCGCCATCACCTGTGAGGTTTGCTTGGCCTCAAAGGCCTGGGTAAACCAGGCAGCCGCCTCCACCTTGCGCGCCAGCAACCAAAACGGTAGCGCGGCGAATGCCAGCCCAGCTTTCAACCATGCGCGTCTTTGCAGCCCAGTTGTGTTTTGCATACGATCCCCTGTCATCCGTTTTTATCGTCGCCCTGCTCGAGCTTGAGCTGCTGCCTGAGCGTTTTCAGCCGCGCCTCGACTTTCGATTGCAGATAAAAATCACCATCTTTGGCTTTGCTGGCAATTTCAAGCTGGTCAATCGCACGCGGCAAATCATATTTACGCACATAGCTTTCGCCCAAGGCCTGGTGCCGCAACATCTGCTTGCCCTGCCCCTGATACGCCGCTGCCAGCCAGTCATAGAGTTTAGGGTCGTCAGGAAACGTCTCCAGTTGTTTTTGAATAAACGTTATCGCTTGCGGCCATTGATTGCCGCGTATCAACGACTCAGCCTGGCCTTGTGCCAAAATTCTGTGCTTGGGGTATTGCTGCAAGCCCTGCACAAACTGCGCTTGCGCTTGCGGCACCTGCCCCAATTTGGCTAAGGTTACCGCTGTTAATGTCACCAGATAAGGGTTAGCCATGCCATGCTGCACCAGCCAATCTACCTCCGCCTGCGCGTTTTTGGCCTGATTGGCTCGCAACCACGCATATGCCAAGCCATAGTGCTCGGCCAGCTCGTTCTGGTAGCGGCCCTCATTAATATTATTTTGAAACTCCTCGACCATTTGTTGCGGCGCGCCCTGAAAAGCACGGATTTTTGCCCGCATCATAAAAAACGTCAGGCTTTCATTCACCTGCTTGTAAGGCAGGTTTTGTACGCGGTTACCAATATCGGCAATCCGCTCGCTGGTCAACGGGTGCGTGCGCAGATAGCTAGGCATGCTGCCGCCATCTGAAAATCGTGTCGCCCGCTGCATCGTGGTAAAAAAAGCGGGCATGGCACGCACATCAAATCCAGCATCCTGCAAAATGGTTAGCCCCACGCGGTCAGCCTCGCGCTCATGTTCGCGCGTGTAATCCAGCTGCTTTTGTATACCGGCAGCAGAAGCGGCCGTCATGGCGCCCATGCCCACTTGCGGATTAGACCGCGCAATCAACAACGCCAGCGCCGTTGCCGCGATATTTTTAAACATATCGTACTTTTGTGACGCCAACATGCGCGCCAAATGATGCTGGGTGACATGGCCGATTTCGTGCCCCAGCACACTGGCAAGCTCTGATTCACTATTGGCGGCCATAAACAACCCAGTATGCACGCCAATCACGCCGCCTGGCATGGCAAACGCGTTAATGGTTTTATCCTGCACCACAAAAAAATAAAACTTCTGTTGGCGGTCGGGGCTGCTTTCGCCTAGGCGCGTGCCAAGCGCCTGCAAATAATCCGTCACTTCAGCGTCATCCAGCACATCCTCGCTGGTCGCTACCTGCTTTAAAATCTGGTGGGCAATTTTCTCTTCATCACGCAGTGACAACACCGTTTGCGACGCATCGCCCAACTCTGGCAACTGGTTAGACGAATCCGACGGCAAGCTCAGGTCAAGGTCATCCGGCTCATACGGCTTGCCAGAAAACACGCCGGTAGAATAATTGGCCAACAAGCTCGCGCCTGGCACCAACAACAGGCCGCACAACAGCAAGCCGCGCACCCAGCGACGACCACCCTGTTGATAAGCATGTTTAATGTGTTTTAAAACCATGATTCCAGCGTTTGAAATGGCAAGCCCTGATCACAGGCCTGTGCCAACTACCCAAACTTGTTATGATAACGACTTCATCGCTTGAGTTCACCCTTTTTCATCCTAGCCGACCCATGACCAAACCAACTTCAGGACTCACCCATTTCAACGCCCAAGGCCACGCCCACATGGTCGATATCGGCGATAAAGCCCATACCAAGCGTATCGCCATCGCCGAAGGCCACATTGTGATGCAAGCGGCCACCCTGCAAACCATTCTGCAAGGCAACGCCAAAAAAGGCGACGTGCTCGGCATCGCCCGCATCGCTGCTATCCAGGCCAGCAAAAAAACCAGCGACCTCATTCCGCTGTGCCACCCGCTCAGCCTAAGCCGGGTCGATGTCAGTTTTATGGCAGATGAAACACAACACAGCATCACTTGCCGTGTGCGATGTGAAACCACAGGCCAAACCGGTGTAGAAATGGAAGCGCTCACTGCGGTGCAGGTTGGCTTGCTGACGATTTATGATATGTGCAAGGCGATTGATAGAGGCATGACGATACAAGGTGTTAGAGTACTGGAGAAGCATGGGGGGAAGAGTGGGGATTGGGTGGCGAACGGTTAGCTCTAGCACTTAAAGCCCTGCGCGTTTTAGTTCAAAATCCCTGAGAGAAATAAACACTCTTTTTCGCCTCTAGGCGAGTCACTTTCTGATGCTTGCCCCTCAGAAAGTAACCAAAGAGGAGGGCACCCAGCCATCACGGCCTTCGGCTCCCTTGCGTTGCTCAACAAAGTGGGCGTCCATCGAAACTCGCCCTAGCGGCTTGCACAAAACGCAAGCCACCGCGGAACTCGGACAGCCGATGACCGACTACCCCCACTTCGTTTCCGCTACTCAGCGTGATGGAATGGGATTACTCTCGCTAAACTTAATATTGACGAGGTTTGGACGGTTCAAAAAACAATTCTTTTATTAAAGTTATCGACGGTCGCAGTCGCATGGTGTTCGGGGTCCCCATCTGACGCGCCGAGCAACGCAGGATTGGCGGGGGATTTCGGCCATCGACTGTCCGAGTCCCGCAGCAGCTCACGTTTTGTGTGAGCTGCCAGGTTGAGTTTCGATGGCCGCCCGGCAATTCGAGTAGCGCAGGATACAAGCGGAAGCTGGGGTGCATTTCTTTTGGTTACTTATTCTTTGGGCAAGCAAAGAAAAGTAACTCGCTGAAAAAGCGAAAAGAAACCTAACAAACAACCACAAACAAGTGCGCATCAACACCCACACTACGACGACCGCAACGAACAACCTTTTATTGCTATCTCACCAGGCCGGGATTCCGACCCACGCAGGAATGACGCAGAGCGAATGAATATGGCCGAGAAGTAAAAAGAATGAGCTTTCTAACTTAATCCAACAACGCCGCAATACGCCGCGCGCACTCCGGCGCCATGGTCACGCCATACCTAAAATGCCCGGTATTCAGGTACAAATTCTCTATCTGCGAATGCCGCCCGATGGTGGGGATATTATGCGGCGTGCCTGGACGCAAACCACTCCAGTGTTTGATAATCGGCTGCCCGCGCAAAGCGGGTAATATCGCCTCGGCTTTTTGCAGCATTTCCTGCCGCATGCTATCGGTCACGCCGGTATCAAAGCCAACATCCTCCAGGCTGCTCCCGGCCAACAGATGGCCATCGCGGCGTTGCAGCATGTAAAAACCATCCCGATACACAATATGCGGCAACAGTCCAGACGCCATGTGGTACAGCAGCATTTGCCCGCGCATGGGTTTGATATCCAGGCTGGCGGTCGTTTGCTTGAGTAATTCAAAACTCCAGGCACCAGAGGTGACGACAAACGCATCGGCAGATAATGTCTCGCCAGCCGTGGTTTGCCAGTGTTTAATAGGCGCGCTGCTTTCTTGCAGCGGCATGAGCTGGGTCTGCTCACGCAAACTGACGCCGTGCTTAATCAGCCAAGCTTTGAGCGATTGCAGCAAACGCGGGTTGCGGATCTGCACGACTTCGGGAATCAACAGGTCGTCGTCTTGCAATAGGTATTCAAGACCGAAACGTGCGCACCAAGCGATGGCTTGTTGCAGGTCAAACGGCGGTTGAATCAGCATGCCATTGCGAGTGCATTCCGGGTCTATGCCGGTTTCAGAAAACAGCTCGGCACTCACGGCTGGATAAGCACGCGCACCCGCGAGCGCCAATTCATTGACCACATCCTGATAAAACCACGGCAACAGGGGGAACGCGATGCCCGCGCCGGCCCATGAGGATTCGCCAGAGGTTTGTGCGGCGATGATGTTGCGCTCCACCAGCGTGACCGCGTGGCCTTGCTTGCGCAATTGCATGGCAGTTAGGCATCCGACGATGCCGCCACCGACCACCACCACTGAACTGTTAGCCATAAGATTTTTTCTGAAATAGCATGATCACCCTGGCAGAGCGCAGTACGCACTGCCAGGACACGAGGCGTGTATTGTCTTACGGTTTGCGTCCGGAAATCAAATAGACTTCCATCGCGATTAAGGCGGCATTGCTGCCCAGCAGGACCAGGATATCGCCCTCATTGAGCATGATGTCATCGCGGGGCGCGATTGGCTCAGGCATATTCGGCCGACGCAATTGCTTGACCTCGACTGCAAAATCGCCAAACGGGATATGGTCTAGCCGCAAGCCGTGCGCATAAAAGTTTTTGTAGACCTCGACCGAGTGCAACTGCGGCAGTGAGGCGGTGGCAGTATCGGCATCACTGACGCCACGGAAGTAGCCCTTGAACATCTTGTAGCGCTCTTCACGGAACAAGCGGATGCGTTTCACCACGCGGTTGAGCGGAACACCCAAAGTCACCAGCGCATGCGAGGCCAGCATCAGGCTACCTTCGAGGATTTCTGGCACCACTTCAGCGGCACCCGCGTCTCTCAGTGCATCCATCTCACTGTCATCATGCGTACGCACAATCACCGGCAGGCTGGGGTTGCGCTCCTGGATCACATGCAGCACTTTCATGGTGCCACGTGTTTCCGCATAACTGATGATGACTGCCTTGGCTCTGGCCAAACCAGCGGCTTCCAGCACCGAGCGCCGTCCGGCATCGCCGTAAATCACATTTTCACCGGCAGAGGCGGCCTCTTGCACGCGGCTGGCATCCATATCCAGCGCAACATACGGGATGTTTTCTTCACGCAAAAAACGGCCCAGATATTGACCGCTACGGCCATAGCCGCAAATAATCACATGGTCGCGTAAATCCTGGCTATGTTCCTGAATGGTATCCACCACCTTGATGCTGTTGCGGCTATAGCTTTTGACCAGCGCCCGCGCAATCCGCCCGTTTTTTTGAATGATAAACGGCGCGACCAGCATAGATAGCACGGCCACAGACAACACCAGTTGCAAGGAGTCGCCATCAATCAGATTGGTTTGCAGGCCCAGCGCCAGCACCACAAAGCTAAACTCGCCTGCCTGGCCGAGAATAATCCCGGTGCGCACGCCGACGCCCATTTCAAAGCCGTAGAACTTGGTTAACAGTGCAATGAGGCCAATCTTGAACACCAGGAACAAGATCAGCAGTAAAATAATCAGACCGATATGCTCAACCAGCACAGAGACGTTCAGCAACATGCCAACACTGATAAAGAACAGCCCCAGCAAAATATCTCGGAACGGTGCAATGTCTGACTCCACCTGGTAGCGGTATTTGGTTTCTGAAATCAGCATACCGGCGACAAACGCCCCTAGAGCATACGACAAACCAACAAAGTTAGTCGCCGCGGCCATCAGCAAGGTCACCATCAGCACATTAAGCACGAACAGCTCACGCGAGCGCTGTTTAGCCACCAGTTCGAACCAGAAGTTGAGGATATTTTTGCCGAACTTAAATAGCAAAAACAGCAGGATGGAAGACTTGAACAAGGTCAGGCCCAACACATCCAGCCAGTTGTCGCTGTGTGAGCCCAATGTCTGGATCAGCACCAGAATCGGGATCACCGCCAGGTCTTGAAATAGCAACACGCCGATACTCAAGCGGCCGTGCCTGGAGTTTAAATCAACCCGTTCCATGAGGATTTTGGACACAATGGCAGTCGAAGACATGGTGATCGCCGCACCGATAATAAAGGCCGAAGTCAGGCTGAGCCCGGCTAGTTTGCCAAGCACTAGGCTGGCCAGCAAAGTCAGCACTACCTGCCCACCGCCCAACCCAAACAGGGTTTTACGCATGGCATAGAGCTTAGGCAAGCTGAACTCCAGGCCGATGCTAAACATCAGGAAGACAATGCCAAACTCGGCCACCTGGCGGCCAGTCTCTTCGTCTTCGAGCAAGCCCAATGCGTGCGGGCCAAGCACGATGCCGATCATGAAGTATGCCAGCATGGCTGGCAACCCCAGAATACGGAATAACCCGACGGCAAACACCGAGCTGGTTAACAGTAATAATAAATGGATCAGGGAATCAAACATGCAAAAATTCTAAAAGCATTAATGTCAGACCGGGCAGATGCGTGTCGGTCAGTAAACAATCTATTATGACGAATAGTCAGTGATATATTCTAAAACACTTGTGTTTCAGGATGATGCATCCTGCCACAAAACACTATTTTATGCAAAAAATGTGCCCGTTAATAAAAAATCCGCAAAAAAGCGGTGTTTTACTTTCTTGCCGGGGGCGTCACTTGCTATACTAACCCGCCATGAACACAGCAAAATCAGGTGTCCACCTCGTGAAAAGTCCAGACATCGTGACACGTGCACGAGGCATCCTACTGCACGAGGCAGATGAAATCCGTCAATTGGCAGACCGCATCGGCAGCCAGTTTGAGGCGGCTGTCAGCATGATTCTCAGTTGCCGCGGCCGCGTCGTCGTCACCGGCATGGGCAAGTCAGGCCACATTGGTGGCAAAATTGCCGCCACGCTGGCCAGCACCGGCACCCCGGCTTTTTTCATGCATCCGGCAGAAGCCAGCCATGGTGACCTGGGCATGATTACGGCAGAGGATGTCGTCATTGCGCTATCCAACTCCGGCGAAAGTGATGAAATCATCAATATTTTGCCAGCCATCCGCCGTATCGGTGCCCGTATTTTAAGCATTACCGGTAGCGACGACTCCACCTTGTCGCGCGAGTCAGACGTGCATTTGAGCGCTGCCGTGAGTCACGAAGCCTGCCCACTGGGGCTGGCACCCACCGCCAGCACCACAGCGGCACTGGCGCTGGGCGACGCACTGGCCTTGTGCGTACTCGATTTACGTGAATTTACCGCCGAAGACTTTGCCCGCTCGCATCCGGGTGGTAGCCTGGGCAGACGATTACTGGTCAGAATTAAAGATGTCATGCGCACGGGCGATGCGATTCCATCCATCAGCGAACATGGCACCGTACAGGAAGCCATTGCACAGATTTCGAGCAAAGGCATGGGCTTTACAGCGATTGTAGACCATGCACAGCACCCGATCGGCGTGTTTACTGACGGTGATTTGCGGCGCCTGTTTATGCAGGGCGACACCAATACGCAACAGCCCATTAAAACGGTCATGAATACGCAGCCGCGTTTATTGGGCACGCAACAAATGGCGGTGGAAGCAGTCAACCTGATGGAGCAGTATAAAATTAACGGGTTTATGGCAGTGAACGAGCAACAGCAATTAGTGGGCGCATTTAATATGCATGATTTACTCAAGGCGAAAGTCGTTTAGGCGGATTGCCCCTGGAACTCTCGCATGCTTAAACACCCGATTTTATTGCCGATTGCGTTAATGCTGTTTTTGGCACTGCTGACATTCTGGATTAACCAGACCGTACAAGAGCAGGGTCTGAGCTTAAGCCGATTAAATCGTCACGACCCGGATTACATGCTATATAACTTTGTCAGCACGCGCACCGATGCCACCGGCACCACCAAATACGTGCTGGCAGCCGCAGAAATGCGCCACTTTCCGGATAACGATTACACCGAATTGCAACGCCCGCGTTTCACCCAGTTTGGGCAGGACAGGCCGTATACGCAAATTTATGGCCAGCATGGCAAAGTCTCTGCCAATGGTAAACTGGTTGAGTTTAACAAGCAGGTGAAGGTGATCCGCCAGGGCACGCTGGCCAAGCCAGAAATGCAATTGCAAACCGAGCATTTAACGCTGGAGCCGGATACCGATCTTGCGTACACCGATTTGCCAGTGACTATCCGCCAGCAACCGGCAACGGTGATTACCGGCACCGGTATGCGCTTTGATAACAAGGCGGGCACCATGCAATTATTTAACCGGGTGCACGTGCATTATGTGCGCGCACCTGTCGCCGCAAAAGCTGCAAGCCCGGCAGCGCCTGTCAAAGCAGGCAGTCACAAGGGCCGTTGATTCTGGAGAAATGAGTTGAACACGCACAAGCCTTTATTTTTTGCCACCTGCTTGGCCTTACTGGCACTATTACAGTGGTCAAGCAGCGCGCTGGCTGAGGAGTCTGACCGCGACCAGCCGATCGAACTGGAAGCGGACACCGTCACAGTAAACGATGCCAAAAAAATCAGCATCTATACGGGTAATGTGATCCTCAACCAGGGCACCCTGCAAATCAAGGCAGACAAAATGATTGTGCGTGAAGATCAGGATGGCTTTCAGCACAGCACCTGCACCGGCAACCCAACCACGTTCAAGCAAAAACGCACCGGCAAAAATGAATGGATGCAAGGCAGCGGCCAACGCATTGAGTACAACGCACGCATGGATAAAGTCCAGCTCTATACCAATGCCTGGGTCAAACGCGGTGAAGATGTCGTGACCGGCGACTACATCAGCTATGACGCCAATGCAGAGTATGCTGAAGTCATCGGCGGCACCAAAGCCAACCCGAACGGCACGGCGGGTAGCCGCGTCAAAGCGACGATTCAACCCAAGAACAAAACCACGCCGCCGGTGATTGATAACAAGCCAACCTCACAGCAAGGGCTGCGCATGAACCGCTCATTGCAAATTAAAGTCGAGCCCGCGCCTAACGATGGCAACAGCGAGCCCGTGAAAGCGCAACCTTAAAGACCGGCCTTATGCAGACAACTGTTTCACCAGATCATAACCATTTACGTGTCAGCCACCTGAAAAAAGCCTACCAGGGCCGCACCGTGGTTAAAAACACCACACTCGAGCTCCGTAGTGGCGAAGTGATTGGCTTGCTCGGCCCCAATGGTGCAGGCAAAACCACCAGTTTTTATATGATTGTGGGCCTGGTTGCACTTGATGACGGCAGCATTACCCTCAATGGGGCAGATGTGAGCCGCGCGCCCATGCACGAACGCGCACGCATGGGTCTGGCTTACCTGCCACAAGAAGCGTCTATTTTTCGAAAAATGACGGTGACCGACAACATTCTGTCTATCCTGGAAACACGCCCTTACAGTGAAGAAGAGCGCGAAGCACGGCTAGAGTCATTGCTAGATCAATTACATATCCAGCATATTCGCCACAGCCAGGCGGTGAGCCTGTCCGGCGGTGAGCGTCGCCGCGTAGAAATCGCGCGCTGCCTGGCCACAGACCCAAAGTTTATTTTGCTGGATGAGCCGTTTGCCGGGATCGACCCGATTGCGGTGATTGAGATTCAAAAAATCATCCGCTACCTGAGCAGCCAGAATATTGGTATTTTAATTACAGACCACAACGTACGCGAAACCCTGGATATTTGTGACCGGGCTTACATCGTCAATGAAGGCGCCGTGTTTGCCGCTGGCACGCCGGATGAAATCATTCAGAATGAAGGCGTGCGTGAAGTGTATCTGGGCAAAAATTTTAGGCTGTAACCCGTTATGAAGCAAAACCTGCAATTACGTATTTCGCAAAATCTGGCGCTCACCCCGCAGTTGCAGCAGTCTATCCGTCTGCTGCAATTATCCACGCTTGAGCTCAGCCAGGAGCTGGAAACGATTCTGCAGGAAAATCCGCTGCTGGAAATGGCCGACGGTGAAGAGGGCGAGTTTGAAGATAACGGCCCCACCGCAACAGCGGCGGCAGAATCTGAGTTGCCCGATGCAAGCTCATTTGATGTCGCCACACAAGCAGAAATCACCGCCCCTGCTGAGACCCTGCGCGAAGAGTTGCACGACCAGCTTGGCGGCAACGAAGGCGAACAAGCCAACCTCAACGAAGAGTTTTCACCACCAGAGTTTGAAGATGACTACGAAGAGTTTGGCAGCACCAGCAACTGGGATGAAGCGGGACGCAACAACCTCGACGATGAAGATAGCGACTTCTCACGTCAGGACGCCAGCAATATCAGCCTGCGTGAACACCTGATCAACCAGATTCAATTAGCGCATTTATCCAAACGCGACATGGACCTGGTGAAATTTTTGCTCGATGGCATTAATGACGATGGTTATCTTGAGCAGGATTTGCAGGAAATTGTCGACCTGCTGCCGCCAGAACTGGAAGTAGAATTACTGGAGCTGGAAACCGCGCTTAAACTGATTCAGAACCTGGATCCGATTGGCGTGGGCGCGCGTGACCTGCGCGAATGCGTACTGCTGCAACTGCAAGTGCTGCCTGCTGATACCCCTTATTTGCGCACAGCGATGGCGATTGCCAAAGAGCACCTGGCTTTGCTGGCCAATAAGGATTTTGTCAAACTGCGCAAACTGCTCAGTTGCGATGAAACCGCTCTCAAAGGCGCGCAACAACTGATCCGCCAGCAAAATCCCAAGCCGGGCAGCGAGTTTGCAACCTTTAGTCACGACCACTTTATCCAGCACGATGTGGTGGTCAAAAAAATCAAAGGCATCTGGATGGCGTCGCTCAATGACGGCGTGATTCCCAAGCTGCGGATCAACCAGTTGTATGCCGACATCCTGAAGCGCAACCGCGAAAGCTCTGGCCAATACCTGCAAAGCCAGATGCAAGAAGCCAAATGGATGATTAAAAACATCCAGCAGCGCTTTTCTACCATTTTGCGCGTATCGCAAGCGATTGTAGACCGCCAGCGTAACTTTTTTGAACATGGTGAAATTGCCATGCGGCCATTGGTATTACGTGAGATTGCCGAAGAGCTGGATTTGCACGAGAGTACCGTTTCACGCGTGACCACGCATAAGTATATGCTCACACCGCGCGGCGTATTTGAGCTTAAATATTTCTTTGGTAGCTCAGTCGCCACCGATGCCGGCGGCTCTTGCTCGGCAACCGCGATTCGCGCCCTGATTAAACAAATGGTGGCCGAAGAAAATCCGAAAAAACCATTGTCTGACAATCAAATCACTGACACGCTGGCGCAGCAAGGCATTGTGGTCGCGCGCCGCACGATTGCCAAATACCGCGAATCATTGAACATTCCACCGGCCAATTTACGCAAATCGCTTTAAAACAAAAAGGCCGCATTTGCGGCCTTTTTACTTACCAACGCTTTTACTTAATACTGATCTTGGCAAACTTGCGCTTACCCACCTGCGCGACGACAGTGACACCTTTTGCCAGCGCAAGATTTTTATCCTCTACCTTCACGCTATCCAGCTTGACACCGCCCTGCTGGACAGCGCGCATGGCTTCACTGGTGCTTTCTACCAGGCCCGCCTGTTTGAGCAACTGGCTGATGCCAATCGTGTCACCTTCTATGGTCACCTCAACCTCAGGTACCTCATCCGGAATGCCGCCCTTGGCACGCGTCTGAAAGTCTCGCAGGGCTTTTTCAGCCGCAGGCTCACCGTGAAAACGGGCAACGATTTCCTGCGCAAGCCCAACCTTGATATTGCGCGGATTTTCGCCCGCGGCCACTTGCGCCTTCCACTGGGCAATGGTTTCCAGCGTGGCAAATGACAGCAAGTCGATATAACGCCACATCAAGTCATCAGAAATTGACATGATCTTGGCAAAAATCGCCTCAGGCGCTTCGCTGATCCCGATGTAATTACCCAAAGACTTGGACATTTTATTGACGCCGTCCAGGCCTTCCAGCAGCGGCATCATGAGCACACATTGTGGCGACTGCCCTGCCTGCTTTTGCAACTCACGCCCCATGAGCAGGTTAAACTTCTGGTCTGTGCCGCCTAACTCCAAATCAGCCTGCAACGCCACAGAGTCATAGCCTTGCAATAAGGGGTATAAAAACTCGTGAATCGCAATCGGCTGGTTACCTTTAAAGCGCTTGGAGAAATCATCACGCTCCAGCATACGCGCCACCGTGTGGCTGGCCGCTAACTTGATCATGCCTGCCGCCCCGAGGTCGGTTAACCAGGTTGAGTTAAACACAATCTGGGTTTTGGCCGGGTCCAGAATCTTGAACACTTGCTCAGCATAAGTATCGGCGTTGATTTTCACCTGCTCTACGGTCAATGGCGGGCGCGTGGTACTTTTACCGGTGGGGTCGCCAATCATGCCGGTAAAGTCGCCAATCAGGAATAAAATCTGGTGGCCCAGGTCCTGCAACTGACGCAATTTATTAATCAGCACGGTGTGGCCCAGATGCAGATCTGGTGCGGTTGGGTCAAAACCCGCTTTCACGCGCAGCGGTTTGCCGGTTTTCAGCTTTGCAATCAGCTCTTGTTCGATCAACAGTTCATCAGCGCCACGCTTGATGATCGCCAGTGCATTCACGATGTCTGGACTGAGCGCTTCGGCTGAAGCTTGGTTTACGTCTGTCATAAAGAGTCTTTTTTGAGGTACGGTTTCAGCGCACTTCGCCATAAAAGTAAAACAGCTATTTTAACGTAATCCCGGGCATTTCTGTAAGCAAGGCATGAGCAGTGTTACACTTATGCCTTATGAATTTTGCCACCACCCCCACTCAACCCCGCCTGTTTATTGGCTTGATGTCTGGTACCAGTCTGGATGGAGTGGATGCCGTAGTGGTCGCACAACAGGGCGAACAGCTGGTGCAGCAAGGCCAGTATTTTTTGCCCTACCCGGCAGAAATCAGGCAAATCTTGCTCGATTTGCATACACCCGCCGTTAACGAACTGCATACTGCGGCCGTGGTGTCTAACCGCTTAGCCGATCTCTATGCCACAGCTGTACAAGGCTTGCTACAAGCAGCGAATATCTCTGCGGCAGCGGTGACGGCCATTGGCTGCCATGGGCAAACCATACGCCACTGCCCCGATCTCGCTGACGGCAAGGCTTATACCTTGCAATTGGGCAACCATGCCCGCCTGGCTGAGCGCACCGGCATTAGCGTGGTAGGTGATTTCCGCAGCCGCGATATTGCGGCTGGCGGCCAGGGTGCGCCCTTGGTGCCTGCGTTTCATCAGGCACTGTTTGCCTCGCCCGGTCAACACCGCGTGATGATCAATATCGGCGGCATCGCCAACCTGAGTGACTTGCCCACCAACGGCCAGGTCATTGGTTTTGATTCCGGCCCCGGCAACCTGCTGATGGACGCCTGGACGCTGCAACACACCGGCCAGACCTATGATGCAGGCGGCCAGTGGGCCGCTGGCGGCAGCGTGAACAAAGCCTTGCTCAACGCCATGCTGGCTGATGCATATTTTGCGCTGCCTGCGCCCAAAAGCACCGGACGCGACCTATTTAACCAGGCCTGGCTCAACGCCCACTTGCAAGCCCATGCTGACACCGCGAAAAATATCGCACGCACGCTGCTGGAGCTCACCGCTGTGAGTATTGCCCAGGCATTGCAGCAACACTGCCGTGGGGCGCAAGCCTTGTATGTGTGTGGTGGCGGTGCGCACAACCTGGCCCTGATCGACAGATTGCAAACCTTGTGTGGCTTGCCTGTGCAACGCACAGACGCCCTGGGCATAGGGGTAGATTGGGTAGAAGCAGTCGCTTTTGCCTGGCTGGCACAACGCTGCGTGGATCAGCGACCGGGCAACCTGCCCGCCGTCACTGGTGCCGCAGGTCCGCGTGTGTTGGGTGCAATTTACCCACGCTAACGCAACAGGACACTAAAGCAGTGCAAATGCACTCAACGTTTGATTTAAACTGGTGCAGGATAACAGGCGATTTTTTAACTTTTCCCGGCTCATTTCCGCACAAGCCACCATATTCAAAAACGATTGCGTATAATTTACACAACCTTGACTTAAACAGAGTACGTTATGGCTACCAAAGCAACCATTACATTTGACAACGACAGCACGGCGATTGAATTGCCCGTTTTAAAAGGCAGTTTAGGCACTGACGTCATCGACATCCGCAACCTGGGTAAACATGGTTACTTCACCTTTGACCCCGGCTTTATGTCCACCGCGGCCTGCACCTCTGGCATCACATTTATTGATGGCGAGCAAGGCCTGCTGTATTACCGTGGCTATCCGATTGAACAACTGGCAGAAAACTGTGATTTCCTCGAGGTCTCACACCTGCTGCTCAATGGCGAGTTACCCAACCTGCAACAGCGCGAAGAGTTTGTCGGCACTATCCGCCAGCACACCATGCTGCATGACCAGATGAGCAACGTGTTTCGCGGCTTTCGTCGTGACGCCCACCCGATGGCCGTCATGATCGCGGTCGTCGGTGCCATGGCTGCCTTTTATCCTGACAACAACAACGTGGCAGACCCTGAGTCGCGCAAAGTGGCCGCCATACGCCTGCTGGCCAAAGTACCAACCATTGCCGCCTGGAGCTACAAATATAATGTCGGCGAGCCATTCATGTACCCAAAAAACACCTTGGGCTACGCCGAAAACTTTATGCACATGATGTTCGCCACGCCGTGTGAAGAATACGTGCCCAACCCGATTCTGGCACGCGCCTTTGAGCGTATTTTGCTGCTACACGCAGACCATGAACAAAATGCCTCCACCTCCACCGTGCGCCTGGTTGGCTCCAGTGGTGCCAACCCGTTTGCCTGTATTGCAGCCGGCATTGCATCGCTATGGGGCCCGTCTCATGGCGGCGCCAACGAGGCTACGCTCAATATGCTGGAAGAAATTGGTGATGTCAGCCGTATTGGCGAATTCATCAAACGCGCGAAAGACAAAACTGACAGCTTCCGCCTGATGGGTTTTGGTCACCGTGTTTACCGCAACATGGACCCGCGTGCCTCCATCATGCGCAAAACCTGCCATGAAGTGCTGAACGAGCTTGGCCTGCATGACGACCCGATGTTCAAACTGGCCATGGAACTGGAAAAAATCGCGCTAGAAGACGAATACTTCGTTTCACGCAAACTGTACCCAAATGTCGACTTCTACAGCGGTATCGTCATGCGCGCGATGGGCATTCCCAACTCAATGTTTACCGCCATTTTTGCCCTGGCACGTACCGCTGGCTGGATTTCACAATGGAGCGAGATGAATGCTGACCCCGAGCAAAAAATCGGCCGCCCACGCCAATTGTATGTCGGCGCTGAGCGCAGAGAGTTTGTACCGCTGCATCAACGCTAAGCAGCTGTCATCACAAATAAAAAACGCCGGGTAAACCCGGCGTTTTTTATTTGTCTGGAACGCAGTTGTTAAACTGAGAACGAGCTACCGCAACCACAAGTGGTGGTTGCATTCGGGTTGCGAATCACAAACTGTGAACCTTGCAGGCTGTCGGTGTAATCAATCTCGGCACCGGCCAGATATTGCAAGCTCATCGGGTCAATCAGCAAGATCACGCCGTCTTTATCCACTTGCGTGTCATCGTCGTTCACCTCTTCTTCAAAGGTAAACCCGTATTGAAAGCCAGAACAACCACCGCCGCTAACAAACACGCGCAATTTCAGGTCAGGTGATCCTTCTTCATCAATCAGTTCTTTTACTTTTTTGGCCGCGTTGTCGGTGAACACCAACGGCACTGGCATTTCAAGGGTGGCTTCTGTGGTCATCATAGACTCCTGTCAAATTCTCAATAACAATATGGCGACGAAAGTTTTAATTTCAAGTCGCTTCTGGCGGCGCAACTTCAGGCTGCTCGCCCAGATAAATCAGTTTTCCTTCAATCACCGCGCCGGTATGCATTTCCAGCGATTTATAGTACAAATCACCAACAATGCGCGCTTTACTTTGTAGCTCAATAAACACCGAGGACCGCACTGGCCCACGTATCATGCCGTTCAATACGATTTTAGAGGCTTCTACCGCACCTGTCACCGCCCCATTTTCACTAATAATCAGCGTGCTCGGATGCTCACGTTTTTCAATCACATTACCAGCAATCAAACCATCTACCCTTAAGCCACCTGCAAATTGCATATTGCCCGTGATTTGAGTTTCATGGCCAATCAAGGTATCAATATGGCTGTCGATTTGAACGCTTTTTTTGAAAAACATGCTACTTCCTGTTCCGAATTAACTTAAATGGCGATGAGGATGCTTGATCAGCCATATCATGCATGCAGCTAACGCTTGGTCATATTCTTGTAAAACACCAATTCTTCTTTCAGTTTGATGTTTTCATCCTGCTGCGCAGTCAGTGTTTTAGCCAGATTGTTACTGGTGGCTAATTCAACCTGTAGCTCGCGCTGCGAGGCAATCAGTTTTTTCTGTAATTCAATGTTTTCGGTGGTGACTTGCCGCAAGCGCTGGCGTATATGTTCACCATCATCATCATGCACCACCCAGTAAGCCAGCGCAAACCCAATGACCACATAGGCCACCGCCAGCATCCCCTGAAAATACCAGGGTCTATGCGAACGTACTGCCACTTGTTTGGCGGTGAGGCCAAAATGGTTTCTCAGTCGTCTGCGGATGGGCCTGATCATTACGGCAACAACGGCAACACTTGCAAACCGGCATCCGGCGCCAGGTTAAACATCAAGTTCATATTCTGCACGGCCTGGCCAGAAGCGCCTTTGACCAGATTGTCCTGTACGACGATGATTGTGACATAATCGCCCGCTTGTGGGTATAGCGCCATCCGTAAAACGTTGGCACCACGCACCGAGCGGGTTTCTGGCAGCGCCCCGGCAGGCATCACATCCACAAACGTGGCACCCTGGTAGCGTTGCTCATAGACTTGCTGCAACACTTGCTGCTTGCCTTGTGCGTTGAGTTTGACATGCAAGGTGGTCAGCATGCCACGAATCATCGGGATCAAATGCGGGACGAATATGAGGTTGACCGCATCACTGCCGGACAGTTTCTTGAGCTGGGCCAGAATTTCAGGATGATGCCTGTGCCCGGCCACGCCATAGGCTTTCAGGTTATCACTGGACTCAGAAAACAAGGTGCCCACTTCGGCTTTTCTACCGGCACCGGAGACGCCAGACTTGGCATCGGCGATAATGGGCACAGAAAAATCAATCCAGCCTTGCTCAAGCAGCGGCGCCAAGCCTAGCAAGACGGTGGTCGGATAGCATCCAGGATTACCAATCACTTGCGCTTGCTGCACGTCAGCGGCATACAACTCCGGCAAACCATACACGGCCTCTTGCAGTACGTCAGTACAGCTATGCGGTAATTTGTACCACTTTTCGAATTCAGCGGCATCTTGCAGACGGAAATCCGCTGCCAGATCAATGACCTTGACGCCAGCGGCCACCAGCGCAGGTGTTTGCGCCATAGCCACGCCATGCGGTGTGGCAAAAAAGACTACGTTGCATTGGGTTAAATCGACAGTAGCCGGATCGCTGAATTTTAAGTCAACGATACCACGCAAGCTGGGAAACATATCGGCGACCGGCAAGCCTGCCTCGCCCCTGGAGGTAATCACTTGCAATTGCACATTGGGATGCCTTGCCAGCAAACGCAGCAACTCAACACCGGTATAACCCGTTCCACCAACAATGCCAACTTTGATTTTTTCCATATCTTTAAACCAGATGCGCGTTCAACAACGAGCCATGCATAAAAGGTTAAACAATATAAATGAAAAAGGCCGCCAATGCGACCTTTTTGCACAACAGGTTTGTAACAAACGTTGGAAATTAACGTTTGGAGAACTGTTTCCGACGACGCGCTTTACGCAGGCCGACTTTCTTACGTTCAACTTCACGTGCATCACGTGTCACGAAACCTGCGTGAGACAATGCGCTCTTCAAAGCAGCATCATAGTCAATCAACGCACGGGTAATGCCATGACGTACTGCACCCGCTTGACCGGATTCACCACCACCATGCACATTCACCAGAATATCAAAGCTCGCTGTGTTGTTAGTCAATTCCAGCGGTTGACGCAAAATCATGCGAGAAGTCTCGCGTGAGAAGTAAACGTCAACTGGCTTGTCGTTGACCACGATGTTGCCACTGCCGGACTTCAGAAACACACGTGCCACTGAACTTTTGCGGCGGCCTGTGCCGTAGTTGTATTTACCGATCATGTTTTATCCTAATCGTCTTAAATTAGATGGTTAATGGTTGCGGTTGCTGCGCAATGTGCTCGTGCTTGTCGCCCGCATACACTTTCATTTTTTTGATCATGGCATAGCCCAAAGGACCTTTTGGTAACATGCCTTTCACAGCTTTCTCCAACGCACGACCTGGGAAACGGTCTTGCATTTTTGAGAATGAAGTCGTAGTGATACCGCCTGGGTAACCGGAGTGGCGGTGATACAGCTTGTCACCCGCTTTGTTACCAGTTACTTTAATCTTGTCTGCATTGATCACAACGATGTAATCACCAGTGTCTACGTGTGGTGTGTAAATAGCTTTATGCTTACCACGCAGGCGATGAGCGATTGCGCTGGCCAAACGACCCAATACCAAGTCTGTGGCGTCAATCACGAACCAGTCACGTTGTACTTCATGCGATTTTGCTGAAAAAGTTTTCATTTTATAACTACCGAGTTATAGCGTATAAATTAAGAGGGCGGATTATATGCCAGCATGAGAAAGCTTGTCAACGAATTATTCTAAAATAATCGGAACCGGCTGAACGGATAGCGTCACTGGCGCGGGCATGCAATTTTGTGGCTTTTTTACCATCATTTTTGCAAATTACCCCGCATAAAACGTGCTTTTATCGCAAATGACCCTTGTTTTTTTAAGGATAATTGCAATCGGGTGCTATATTAGCTCAAGTTTCGACTTTTCGCACCTGTTTACTTTTGCCCCCTTAGGCTTAACCAAACACCGGGGCTTAACCTAACACCAGCAACGCGACTAACAATAACTCTTTTGATGCTCACAGGCGTATACCAGGTTAAACAGCAACGCTTTCACGCCACCACCGGCTGGCGATGGCTATGCGCATTGCTGCTGCTTGCGTTTATCCCGGTATTAAAAGCGGCCGAACTCAGTGCCCTGAGCATTGAATCGGCACCAGGCCAGCCACTCATGGCACAACTGCCGCTGCAACATGTGCAGCCAGACACCGACATTAGTTGCTTCAACCTGAGCCAATCCTCTCCACAAGCATCACCAGACACCCCGCCGGTGCACCTTGAGTACACGACGCTGGCGAGTCAGCAAGGTGTATTAATGCTGTGGTCTGACGCTGCCATTGCCAGCCCATTGACGCTGACCTTAACCGATCGTTGCCAGCACACGCGGCAAACGGTGACGATTCGGCCTGACAATACAGTGACTGTCGCCATCGCTGCCACGCCACCTGCCAGCAATGCAACCCCTACGCCGGTGGCTGTTCAAGCAGAGGTGATTGAAACACCCCCAGCACCGCCTGCTATCCCTGTAGAAGCCTATACCGCGCTGCAAGCACAGATCAACGACCTGCAACAAAACTTTAAGCAACTACAAACAAAATCGGATGTGCTGTATGCCAGCAATCTGGCGCAGGCCAACATACTGGCCACCCTAAAAACACAACTGACGCAGCTACAAAACGAAAACCACTTATTGCGCACGCTGGTCATTGCGCTCGGGCTCGCGCTCGTTGCCAGCGGCTTCTTCTTTGCAGACTGGTTGCGTCGTCATGCCGCGGTGCCAAAAGTCATGAAGTCACGCCGCCCCACTAAACACACTGACGCCTCAGCCACAGCCAGCGATGGCACATTGGGCCCGGCGACACGCCCACTGAGCGGCAAAGCTTTTTCAGCCACCGGCTTACCGGCGAACCAGGGCGACACACACGGCCTGAATACGCCGACACAGCCGCCTGCATCCACCAAAACAAGCAGCCGCTTAAAATCGGTGCCCATGCATGCCAACGACGATACGGTGATGCCACACAGCGTGCCGCAAAAGGTGAGCTCCCAGCAAAGCACGCAGACCGTGATGCAAGATGCTTCAAGACTGTTTACGCATGGCCGCGTCAACCAGGCCATTGATCATTTACAGCAACACCTGACCAAACACCCCAAATCGTCGCCGTGGATGTGGTTGTATTTGCTGGACCTGCTATCAAAAGAAGGCAAACAACAGGAGTTTGATATTGTGGCCGGAGAGTGTCGCAAGCACTTCAACCTCAACGTAGAACACGCGCCAGACTTGAAACAACAAGGCATTGAATCGTTCCCGCGTGTGATGAAGGCTTTACAGCAGGCCTGGGGCACACCGCAGGTGATCGCCTTGATTGATGACTTGGTCTACAACACGCGACTGGTCCCACGCATGGGGTTTGAGCGTAGCGTGTTTGAAGACTTGATGCTGCTCAAAGAAATTGCCTGCCAGACACAAAACCTGCCTGCAGTGCCGCCTGCGCCAAAAACAGCGGGCCATGAAGAGCCAATGAGTGGCAACTTACGTGAATTGCAGCAACTGTCAGAAGACCTTTATATTCTGGCGCCGGTGGAACATACGCCTTTTCAGTACTGGACAGACTTCAGCTTTGAGCTGAACGAACCTGCCACATTACGCAAGTCCGCCTAGGCAATAACTCGCCGCCAGCCCAGCAGTCAATGCCGCGCCAATCCAGAAGTTCTCTAAAAAAGCCTTAAAACAATCACTGGCCTGCCGCTGGCGAATCAGCGTATATTGCCGCCATAGTTGCACAGCCGCGACACCCCAGCCCAGCCAGAATGGCCAGCCTAGCGCCAGCACCTGCGCCACATAGGCCAATATCAGCAGCATGGCGGCAAAGCAGGCCATAATCGCCAGCACATCAAAACGGCCGAAGGTGATGGCCGAAGAGCGGATGCCTATTTTGAGGTCATCTTCGCGGTCCACCATGGCATAAGCCGTGTCGTAGGCCACCGACCAGCAAACATTCGCCAGCAATAGCCACCAGGCAACCGCAGGCACTTGCCCTTGCAAGGCGACAAAGGTCATCGGGATGCCAAAGCCAAACGCAATGCCCAGATAGGCTTGTGGAATCGCAAAAAATCGCTTGGTGTAAGGATAACTCACCGCCAGAAACAGCGCGGGTACAGACCATAACACCACCTGCCAACCCAGCGTACACACCAGCGCAAACGCCAGCAACGACAATCCGGCGGCGACCAGGTAGGCTTCTTTGACAGAGATTTCCCCTGTCGCCAGCGGCCGCTGGTTGGTGCGCGCGACGGCGCCATCCCAATGGCGGTCAGCGATATCATTGAGGGCGCAGCCTGCTGAGCGCATCAAAATGGTCCCCAGCACGAACACCAGTACCACCCATGGCCGCGGCTGCCCTTGTCCGGCAATCAGCAGCCCCCACAGGGTAGGCCATAACAATAGCCAGATACCAATCGGTTTATCCAGCCGCGTCAGCCGGTAATAGGCATGCCATGGAGCGAGTGATCGCATAAAAAAAGGATTCCTGATAAGGATTAACGAACAGGTGGCCGGGCGCACGACGGCAAAAACACCTCTGTGACCAACAAGCGATAATGGCGCAGACAAAACAATGAGCGCCTGGCCCACAAGACTTGCCGCGACGGCAGAGGAAAATGACGGCAAAAAGCCTGGTGCAGCGGGTGCCCGGATGACAACCTGCGGTAGTGCAAACGACCGCGCTGCACACTCGCGTTAGCAAACAATGCTGCCCCCAACGGCACACGACCGATGGTGCGCAACTGGCACCATGCCCCTCGCAGATCCTGACGGGCAATGACGCTGTGCGCAAATACCTGCGGCTGCCCCTCGCCCATCAGCATCACTTCACGCACCCAGGCATGGGTCGCGGCGGGCAATCGCAACAATGCCTGTTCGTCGATATTCGGCTTGCGCCAGCCTTGCGACAATACCTGCACAGCAAAATCGGGATATTGTTTTTTTAAGCGCGCCGTTAATGACCCGCGCTCCTGCAACCACGGACGCAAAGGCGTGTGACCGACAACGTGAGCTTGCCAGCCAGAGTCTTGCCTGTCCTGAACACGATGCATGGCAGCTAGTGCGGCAACGGGAATGTTTTAGGCAACCACACCCACAACTGCCCTTGCTGGCGCATCGCGCCTGCCAGCTTACCGGCAGAATCGCCCTCGCCCCAATAGACATCGGCCCGCACGCCGCCTTTAATGGCGCCGCCAGTATCTTGCGCCTGCATCAGTTGCTGCAAGGGTGTCTCTGAATTTGGGTACGTCGTCGCCAGGTACACTGGTGCACCCAGTGGAATGTAAAACGGATCCACCGCAATGCTGCGGGCAGCCGTTAATGGCACACCCAGCGCACCAAGTGGCCCTGACAACCCTGCCGGCAACAGTTTAAAAAACACATAGCTAGGGTTTGCATCCAGCAAGGCGCGCAGTTGATCAGGGTGCTGCAGACCCCAGTTCTTGATGCCCTGCATGGAGGCTTCACTCGCCACCATCTCGCCGCGCTCGACCAATAGCTTGCCTATCGACTGATAAGGATGCCCATTTTGATCCGCATAGCCCACAGGGACTCGCTCACCATTCTCCAGCTCGACAATGCCTGAGCCTTGCACCTGCAAAAAGAACGCCTCCACCGCATCATTAACCCATAACAACTCATTACCAGCCAGTGGCGATTGCATTTGCTCAATCTCGGCACGGCTGTAATAAGGGATTAATGACTGCCCTTGCACACGGCCGCGCACGCGCTTGTATTTAAGCTCAGGAAACAACCCGGACAAATTCACCGCAATCAGGTCAGTAGGTGTTTTATACAGCGGCACCGGGTAGCGGGTACTGGCGGTGCGCGCACCTTTTAATACCGGCTGATAATAGCCAGTCATCAAGCCTTGTGGCGCCCCTTCTGGCTGTTGTGTTTGATACACATTAAAGTATTGTTGCCAGTAGGCCTGAATGGCCACGGCGTCATCGGCGTTGACCAGCAAAGCCACAGCACAGACAGCTTGCCAGTCAGGCTTGTTTTTGAGCCCCTGGCAGCCCTGCAACCAGGCACGCCAGCTTGCAACCCAGTCGTCTTTGGCCAGCCCGGGCAAATCAGCCCAGTGCGCGGGCTTTAGCATCGCATAAGGTTGCGCCGGTGCCGTGATAGCCGATGATTTTTCAGGCACGGTGACAGGCGGCTTTACTGGCACTGGCTTGGTTTGCACCGGCGGCTGTGTCGTTGGCGGCACGCTTTGACAGCCGACCAGCCAGCACGTCGCTGCCAGCAAGAGATACTGGCGCACATGAAAGAGAGTTTTAGTGACCACGTTGTTTCAACTTAAAAGCAATTTTATCTGTTTGCACATTTAATGCAGGCCTGCGGCCTGGTGCAACCAAAAGGTCGGGATATCCACCTCAAACCAGTGGCCATCCACCGCCACCATTTGATAGGTGCCATACATTTCGCCACTAGGCGTGCTAAACATGACACTGCTGGTGTAGCTATACTCGGCACCTGGTGCCAGCAAGGGCTGATCACCCACCACACCCAAGCCCTTTACCTCACGCACCTGCTGCATGGCGTCAGTAATGACCCAATGGCGGCTAATGAGTTGCACCGGCGTCTGGCCAATATTGCGGATGGTAATGGTATAAGCGTACACATACTGCCCGGCCTCTGGTGACGATTGCGCTTGCAAATACTCGGTGACCACCGAAACTTCGCATGCATACAAGCCGTTATCCGCCACCATTAACCGATCATCCCGCTGGTTGGTGAACTGGGGCTGGCAGAATACAGTTTTTTAGCCATACGCCCGGCCAAAAATGACTCGCGACCAGCCTCAACGGCTTTTTTCATCGCACCGGCCATCAGCACCGGGTCACGCGCAGCAGCAATGGCGGTGTTCATCAGCACCCCGGCACAGCCCAGCTCCATGGCGATGGCCGCATCCGACGCACAGCCAACGCCCGCATCGACCAGCACCGGGATATTGGCGCTTTCAATGATAATTTGCAGGTTCCACGGATTTAAGATGCCCATGCCAGAACCAATTAATGACGCCAACGGCATCACTGCCACACAACCAATGTCTTCCAGTTGCTTGGCGATAATCGGGTCATCCGAGGTATACACCATGACCTCAAACCCTTCTTTCACCAGCGTTTTGGCCGCCGCAATGGTTTCCATCACATTCGGATACAAGGTGTTAGGGTCGCCCAACACCTCCAGTTTGACCAGCCGGTGGTCATCCAGCAACTCGCGCGCCAGGCGTAATGTGCGCACCGCGTCTTCTGCGCTGTAACAACCCGCGGTATTCGGCAGATAGGTAAACTCGCCAGGTGGCAAATAATCCAGCAACGAGGGCTCATTGGCGTTTTGGCCAATATTGGTGCGACGAATCGCAACAGTGACAATCTCGGCGCCACTGGCGTCAATCGCAGCACGTGTCTGCGTAAAATCGGCGTATTTACCGGTGCCCACCAACAAGCGGGATTGATAAGGCTTACCGGCAATGACCAAAGCGTCGTTCATATTCAAAACTCTCTATTCCATTCTTTTCAATACCAGCCGATCAACGACTAGCCGCCACCAACGGCGCCTACAATTTCCAATTTATCATCCGCCTGCAACTGCACGTCGGCAAACTGGCTACGCGGCACAATATCGCCATTGCGCTCAATGGCGATGCGCTTGCCGGTGAGCTGCATATGCTCCACCAGCGCCAGCACACTCATGGCCTCAGCGGGCAATGGCGTGGCCTTACCATTAACAAAAATTTGCATGCTGCTCTTCATTTTTGATTAATCAAGCCGATATTTTACGAAAAATCAGCGCATTTGGCTTTCAGTTTTTCATGCGCAGTCTTTTTTCAGGCGCCATTCAAGCCCTGTCATCCTAACAGGATAGGCATGCGTTAAGGTGATTAAACATGGCACCATGTTTGCTTGTATGTTGTAGCAATACAAATATGTCGTAAGAAATTGACAAGTTTGGTCATCACGGCAGAGATCACATTGCTGTACAAGGAACTTTTTGTTAATTTTGGCGCCACATGCACGACGAACACAATTCGTCGTTTTGTGCCCCGAATATTGGAAATCCCAAAAGGAATATTGAAATGCAAATCGCACAGTCACACCAAGCCACACCGTCCAAACTTTTTTTAGTCGACGAAATTTATGCGCCAAGCTTAAACACTTCTGCCGCCAACCTGGCAGATGCAAAAGCCGCCATTGAAGCACAGCAACACACCAAAGCCATTAACGAGTTACATCGTTTTCTGGAATCCAGCTGCGACTGCGTTTAATCACGCATCACTCGCTGGCGCAAGACCCGGTAGCGGGTCACGTTTTTTTACTCCATGCAGACACATGCATTGAGCCTCAATACACTGATTTGAACTCAGCCTGTAGCTGGCTTTGCTCCCCCTAAAACAGGGCTTTCTGATCACTTCACAAAAAAAGATGGCGACTAGCGCCATCTTTTTTATTTATGCATCGCACGGGCACCATTGCGGGTGCCCGGCATAGCCTTACTCAATCGCCAATTGCGGACGACCGGCCTCTGGCCAGTCCAGGTGGAAGAACTGACCACGTGGCTGATCTTTACGCTCATAAGTATGCGCGCCAAAGTAATCACGCTGACCTTGCAGCAGGTTTGCTGGCAAATCTGCACTTCTGTAACCATCGTAATATGCCAACGCAGCCGCAAAGCCTTGCGCCGGAATACCATTGGTCACCGCCAGCGCAATCACCTTACGCCAGCCAGCCTGGCCTTCGTTCATCGCATTGGTGAAGTACGGGTCCAGCATCAAGTTTTTCAGGCGTGAATTTAATGCATAAGCATCGGTGATTTTTTGCAGGAAACGCGCGCGGATAATGCAACCACCACGCCATATTTGCGCAATCTCACCGAAGTTGAGTTTCCAGTTGTAAGCCACTTGTGCTTTGTCGATCAGCTGGAAGCCTTGTGCGTAAGCGCAAATTTTGGAGCAATACAAGGCATTTTTAATCGCCTCAATAATCGCAGCCTTGTCAGTCTCTTTAACAATGACCGGCCCTTTCAAAATCTTGCTCGCCTCTACGCGCTCTTCTTTCAGGCTAGACAACGCGCGCGCATACACAGCGGCGGCAATCGCATTGGCAGGCGCACCCAGCTCCAGTGCGTTGGCGGCGGTCCATTGACCCGTGCCTTTTTGGCCAGCGGTATCCAAAATCTGGTCAACCAGGAAGCCCTTACCAGCAGGATCTTTTTGTTGCAGGATATCGGCGGTGATTTCGATCAGGAAACTGGACAACTCACCCTTGTTCCACTCAGCAAACACTTTGCCAATTTCGTCAGCTGGCATGCCCAACAAGTTTTTCATCAACCAGTAGGCTTCGCAGATCAATTGCATATCGATGTACTCAATGCCGTTATGCACCATTTTCACATAATGGCCAGCACCGTCTGGGCCAATGTATTCGGCACAGGAGAAACCACCTTCCACCGGCTTGCCAGGTGTGCCACCTTCTAACGGGGCACCTGTCACCGGGTCAACTTTAGCCGCAATATCACGCCAGATCGGCTCCAGGCTAGACCAGGCTTTGCGTGTGCCAGATGGCATCAATGAAGGGCCAAAGCGCGCACCGGTTTCACCACCAGACACGCCAGAGCCAATGAACTCGATACCTTTGGCAGCCAGTTCTTTTTCGCGGCGGATAGTGTCCGTCCACAAGGCATTACCGCCATCAATAATAATGTCACCTTGCTCCAAAAACGGCAGCAACGCGTTAATCGTCACGTCAGTGGCACTACCGGCTTTCACCAGCAGCACAATTTTACGAGGACGTTTGATGCTCAAGACAAAAGAAGCCAAGTCTGCATGGCCCACCACGCGCTCGTGCGAAGGCTCATTCTTTTTGCATTCCTCAATGAAGTTCAGCATCTTTTTTGGGTCACGGTTATAGACCGCAATGGTATAGCCGTGATCCGCAATGTTAAGCGCCAGGTTTTGGCCCATCACTGCCAATCCCACCAATCCAATATCCGCATTTTTTGTAGTCATAGTTATCTCTAATAAATGGTTAATTTAGTTGTAAAAAAAGCACAGGCTTTTGGCCTGTGCTTGGACTAGGGTATGTATTGAATATTGCATGCTCGTTGTTTTAAAATTCGCAACTGGCATACTATATTCAGCACCGTAGTTTTCTTTCACTCAAGTTTGCTAGCAATCACTTACTTGAGTACGTTTCCGAACATTTGCAAGGTCAATTGATACCCCAAGTTGACCAGTTGCGCATCGTAACGTTCCCCTTCATCGCGCATAAAGGCATGTTGCCCATTAAATTCATGCCAGGTGTAATGCAATCCAGGCAAGGCGGCAAAGCGGTTATAAAGCTCGGCGCGCTTGTCACCCGGGATATGCGGGTCTTGCTTGCCCCAGATCATGAGCAACTCGCCCTTGATCTCATTGACGCGCTCCATGCTGTGCTGGCCTGGTTTGTTAGGAATAATATTGGTATGCAAATCGGTAGCATAGAAGCAGGCAGTTGCTTTCACTTCTGGCTGCAAAGCAGCACGGAAAGCCAGGTGGCCACCAATACAGAAGCCTGCGGCACCCAGGTTGCCGTCATACCAGGCTTGTGCATTCAGGTAATCAATCATGGCACGGTTGTCGGTGTCATACGCTTGCACATCTTTAGCCATTTTGTCGGCATTGCCTTTGTCGCGGCCAGCGTCGTCATAGCCCAGTACCGTACCAATCGGGTTTAACTCATGAAACACTTCTGGTACCAGCACGGCATAACCATGACCGGCCAAAAAGCGTGCAGCGCGCTCAATTGGGCCGGTTTGCTGAAAGATTTCAGAGTAAAACAAAACCGCTGGCACCTTGCCATCGTGTTTTGGACGATGAACATAAGTACGCATCACCCCGGTTGGAGTGTTTAAATCGACGATTTCGCTTGTAATCAGCATGGTAAATCCTTAAGACAATCAAAAATATCGGCTATTCTAGCGCTGTTTGCACGGCTTTTCACGGGGTTTGTGGGCCGGAATGAGAATTTTTTGCATTTTTGCATCGAATATTGGATTGCAATGACAATTGCATCCTGCCACTGGAGTTCATATGCGCTTATTGCCCTATATCTTCACATTGATAGCTTACGGACTGCTGACACCGGCGCTGCACGCTCAGCCCGACCTGGATCTGGTTTACCACCTCAAAGCCTCGGTAGTCAAAGTACATGCCTTGACCAACAACGGCGGCCACGGCGTCGGCAGCGGTGTCGTCGTCGATAAAGACACGGTCGCCACCAATTGCCATGTGGTGGCGCATAGCAACGGCATTAGCATCTCCAAGTTTGGCGACAGCATGAGCCCGGTTGAGATGATTGCCGACTGGCGACATGATATCTGCCTGCTTAAATTCAAATATCTTGAACTACCCGCGGTCAAACTCGCCTCAGCAGCTTCACTGCATTATGGCGATGAGGTATTTTCGATTGGCTTTCCGGGTGGGCCACCCAAACCACAAACCATCGCCGGCAAAGTGCGTGCCTTATACCCTTACGATGGTAGCCTGATTGTGCGCACGGATGCGGCATTTATCATGGGTTCCAGTGGCAGCCCGACATTCAACCAAGCGGGTGAATTGGTCTCCCTAAGCACCTTTAAAAGCCCGGGCAAAGATGCCTATTTTTACAGCGTGCCCGTCGAGTGGATTCAACACCTAATGCAACAGCAGGCTGCAACCAGCACCGTGCCTGATGCCACCGCCTTTTGGGATGCGCCCGCAGAGGCGCGCCCATATTGGATGCAAGTGGTACAGCCTTATCAAACCGGCGACTGGCAGGCGCTAGAAAGCATTGCGCGCGCATGGCTCAGGCAAGAGCCGCAATCGGCTGAGGCCAATTTTTACCTGGGCAGTGCGCTACATGGCCAAGGGCAAACTGGTCCGGCACAACAAGCCTACGAACGCGCAGTCAGCTTGCAGCCAGCCCATATTGACGCCTGGAACGGCCTGGCTATCCTGGCACAACAAACACAACAGCCCACACTTTTGAGCAACGCCGAGCAACATATCCAGCAACTGGATAGCCAGGCCTGGCCGGAGATTCGACAGCGCCTACAACAGATGCGCTAAAAGGACTGTAGCGACATGAGCCATATTAAACACGAGTCGCACTCGCGACCAGCACCAGCACCAGCACCAGCACCAGCACCAGCACCAGCACCAGCACCAGCACCAGCATGATCAAGCGTGCCCGCTCTGATAGAATACGTTTTTTTGATGTTTACCAGATTGCCTATCCATGACCTCTCGCAACCAGCAATTATTTGAAAAATCCCAGCAACTGATTCCAGGCGGCGTCAACTCGCCAGTGCGCGCGTTTCGCAGCGTGGGCGGCACGCCTATCTTCTTTAAAAAAGGGCTGGGCTCTAAGCTGTGGGATGTCGATGGCAAGGAATATATCGACTACATCAACTCTTGGGGGCCGATGATTCTGGGGCATGCACACCCGGAGGTGATTGCTGCCGTACAGCAAGCGGCTGCCAACAGCCTAAGTTTTGGCGCACCGACTGGCCTCGAGCTGGAAATGGCCGAACTGATTAACACGCTGGTGCCCAGCATGGAGCAAGTACGCCTGGTCAGCAGCGGCACCGAAGCGACGATGAGCGCGATCCGCGTTGCACGCGGTTTCACCAAGCGCAGCAAAATCATCAAGTTTGAAGGCTGCTACCACGGCCACGCCGATGCTTTATTAGTGAAGGCAGGCTCCGGCCTGCTGACCTTTGGCGAGCCAAGTTCTGCCGGGGTGCCGCCAGAAGTGGCCGCCCACACCTTGACGCTGGACTACAACAACACGCAAATGCTCAAAGACACCTTTGCCAGCATTGGTGATGAGATCGCCTGCGTAATTCTGGAGCCTGTGGTCGGCAATATGAACCTGATTGTGCCGCAACAGGAATTCTTGCAAACCCTGCGCGAACTGTGCACACAGCACGGTAGCGTACTGATTTTTGACGAAGTGATGACCGGTTTCCGCGTCGCACTGGGCGGCGCACAAGCGCTCTACGGCATCAAGCCGGACATGACCACGCTGGGTAAAGTCATTGGCGGCGGCTTGCCAGTGGGTGCCTTTGGTGGCCGTAAAGACATTATGAGCGTATTGGCACCACTGGGCTCGGTCTACCAGGCGGGCACGCTGTCGGGCAACCCGGTGGCGGTCACTGCGGGCCTGACCACCTTAAAGCTGGTGCAAGCGCCGGGCTTTTATGAAAAACTTACCGCACAAACCGCCAAACTCACAGACGGCCTGACACAAGCAGCCAAAACAGCCGGCGTGACGTTTAGCGCACAAAATGTAGGCGGCATGTTTGGCCTTTACTTTAGTGCCAGCAATCCAGGCAGCTATGCAGAAATGATGCAAGCAGACAAAAACGCCTTTAACAAATTCTTTCACAGCATGCTGGACAGCGGCATCTACCTCGGCCCATCCGCCTTTGAAGCAGGCTTTGTCTCAGCCGCACATACTGACGCAGATATTGCACAAACCGTGCAAGCGGCAGCGACCGCTTTCGCGAGCCTCTAAATCGATCGTAAAACAACCTGTACGCGCACGCGTGCAGGTTGTATCAAACGCCGCCAATCGCACCTTTTCAAATGTCTGAAGCCAAACCGCGTTCCAGATTTAACTTTTAGCGTAAAAATCTGTTTTTCCAAATAAAAACAGCGCTATCCTCACAAACACCTGACGCAACCTCACCTGCACAACCCAACTTTACAACCCTGTTTGCTGCCATTTTTTATGGTAAATAAAAACCATTCTCAATTGAAATGAAAAAATAGATTTATCCGTTATTTAACGCAGGCTAAACAATTGAAATTGCTAAACTTTAACGGTATCATTGAAGGTTCCTCCAAATGTTTTGTAAGTGAAGAATCTGGCAATGGACATGCAGTCTGACAACAACGTGATGAGTGCTTCTCAAGATACCGCAACCGCTCTGGACGACCAGTTTGGTTTAGCTCCCCAATCTCAGGGTTTATACGACAGACGCCACGAAAAGGATAGCTGTGGCGTGGGCTTTGTCGCCCATATCAAAGGCCAAAAGAGCCACGATATCGTCGCCAAGGGCCTGCAACTGCTGGACAACCTGACGCACCGTGGTGCGACCGGTTACGACCCGAAACTGGGTGATGGCGCGGGCCTGCTGATGCAAATGCCCGACACCTTCATGCGCGAAGAAGCCGCCAAACTGGGCATGACCTTGCCAGCCGCAGGCCAATACGCCGTGGGCCAGGCTTTCCTGCCACAAAATGCAGACAACCGCGCCAAATGCGAAGCCATTTTTGCGCAAATCATCGCTGAAGAAAACCAAACCTTGCTGGGCTGGCGCGATGTGCCGGTCGACAACAGCAACATCGCGGATGCCGCACGTGCCGTTGAGCCAGTGATGCGCCAGGTATTTATTGCCAGCACGGCCACTGACAGCACCGTCTTTGAACGCAAATGCTTTGTGATTCGCAAGCGTATTGAGCATGCAATTCGCGCGCTCAACCTGCAAGACAAAGCACAGTTCTACATGCCTTCATTCTCTTCCCGCACCATTGTCTACAAAGGCATGTTGCTGGCGAACGAAGTAGGCATCTACTATACAGACCTAAAAGATGCACGCGTCGTATCAGCGCTAGCCCTGGTGCACCAGCGTTTTTCTACCAACACCTTCCCAGCTTGGGATCTGGCCCACCCATTCCGCATGATTGCGCACAACGGTGAAATCAACACCGTGCAAGGCAACGTCAACTGGATGGCCGCGCGTCACGAAACCATGAAATCTGCCGTCTTGGGCGAAGACCTGGAAAAGCTGTGGCCATTGATCGCCGAAGGCCAGTCTGACTCTGCCTGTTTTGACAACTGTCTTGAACTGCTGGTCGCTGGTGGGTATAGCCTGCCGCACGCCATGATGATGCTGATCCCAGAAGCCTGGGCTGGCAATCCATTGATGGATGAAGACCGCCGTGCATTCTATGAGTATCACGCCGCATTGATGGAGCCATGGGATGGCCCGGCTGCTGTTGCGTTCACCGATGGCAAAATGATTGGTGCCACCCTGGACCGCAACGGTTTGCGCCCGGCGCGCTACCTGGTCACAGAAGACGACATCGTCATGATGGCGTCTGAAATGGGCGTGATCACTTTCCCACAAGAAAAAATCGTTAAAAAATGGCGCTTGCAGCCAGGCAAAATGTTGCTGATCGACATGGAGCAAGGCCGCATCATTGATGACGAAGAAGTCAAAACAGAATTGGCCCAAGCCAAGCCTTACCGCCAATGGATTGAGCAAACCCGCTTCCACCTGACCGAGTTGCCAAATGTTGGTAACGGTCAAGTTAGCCTGAATGCTGACTTGCTGGACACACAACAAGCCTTTGGTTATTCACAGGAAGACCTCAAGTTTGTATTGCAACCGATGCTGGACAACGGTGAAGAAGGTTCAGGTTCCATGGGTAACGACGCGGCCCTGCCGGTGTTGTCCAACAAAGCTAAAACCTTGTATAACTATTTTAAACAGCTGTTTGCACAGGTCACCAACCCGCCAATCGACCCGATTCGTGAAGAGTTGGTGATGTCTTTGGTAACGTTTATTGGCCCTAAACCTAACCTATTGGCGGTTGACGAAACCAACCCACCATTGCGTCTGGAAAGCAGCCAACCGGTATTAAGCCTGGACGGCCTGGAAAAACTCAAACAGATTGAGTCCCTGACCAAAGGCCAGTTCAAGTCTATCGTGCTCGATCTGACTTATGATGCAGCCCTTGGTAAAGCAGGTATGAAACAGGCACTGGACATCTTGCATGACCAAGCCGAGAAAGCCGTGCATGATGGCTACAACGTGCTGATATTGTCTGACCGCAGCGTGTCTGCCGGCCGTATCGCGATTCCAGCGTTGCTGGCCTGTTCTGCCACACACGAATTCCTGGTCAAAGCAGGCTTGCGCACCAGCACCGGCTTGGTGATCGACACCGGTTCAGCCCGCGAAGTACACCACTTTGCGCTGTTGGCAGGTTACGGCGCCGAAGCGGTTTGCCCATGGTTGGTGTATGAAACCATGAAGACCATGACCAGCGACGTTGAAAAAGCAGGCAAAAACTTCGTCAAAGCGATTGGTAAAGGCTTGTACAAAGTCATGTCCAAAATGGGCATCTCGACTTACCAGTCTTACTGCGGCGCACAGATTTTTGAAGCCATTGGCTTGAACAGCCAGTTTGTGAATGATTACTTCACGGGTACCGTGAGCCAGATTGAAGGTATTGGCCTGGAGCAAGTGGCTGAAGAAACCGTGCGACTGCATAGCCAAGCCTTTGGTAGCGACCCAGTGCTGTCAAATGCACTGGAAGCGGGTGGCGATTACGCTTTCCGTGTACGCGGTGAAGAGCACTTGTGGACGCCACAGTCGATCAGCAAGTTGCAAAATGCGACGCGCACCGGCCAGTATGACACCTACAAAGAATATGCTGCGCTGATTAACGACCAGACCCGCCGTCACATGACCTTGCGCGGCCTGTTTGAAATCAAACCGGCAGGCAAAGCAATTCCGCTGGACCAGGTTGACTCAGCCAAAGACATCGTTAAACGCTTTGCGACTGGCGCCATGTCACTGGGCTCTATCTCCACCGAAGCGCACGCCACACTGGCGATTGCGATGAACCGCATTGGCGGCAAATCCAACACCGGTGAAGGTGGCGAAGACGTTAAACGTTTCATTCCGGTACAAGTGGATTCAAGCATTGCCCAAGTACTGGGCAGCGATCTGATTGAAGCCAACGTGGCCTTGAAGGCCGGTGACTCCATGCGCTCGCGCATCAAGCAAGTGGCTTCTGGCCGCTTTGGTGTGACGGCTGAATACCTGAGCAGCGCTGACCAAATTCAGATCAAAATGGCACAAGGTGCTAAACCAGGTGAAGGTGGCCAATTACCAGGCCATAAAGTTTCCCCATACATCGCGAAACTGCGCTTCTCCGTGCCTGGCGTAGGCTTGATCTCACCACCGCCACACCACGACATTTACTCCATTGAAGATCTGGCACAACTGATTCACGACTTGAAAAACGCCAATCCAAAAGCGTCAATTTCTGTGAAACTGGTGTCGGAAACCGGGATTGGTACTGTGGCCGCCGGTGTGGCAAAAGCCAAGTCTGACCACATTGTGGTGGCAGGTCATGACGGTGGTACTGGCGCATCGCCAATTTCATCGATCAAGCATGCCGGTACGCCATGGGAACTCGGCCTGGCCGAAACCCAGCAGACCCTGGTATTGAACCAACTGCGCGGCCGTGTCGTGTTACAAGTCGATGGTCAGATGAAAACTGGCCGTGATGTATTAATCGGCGCCCTGTTGGGTGCAGATGAATTCGGTTTTGCTACTGCACCACTGGTGGTTGAAGGCTGTATCATGATGCGTAAGTGTCACTTGAACACCTGCCCAGTTGGCGTGGCGACACAAGACCCAGAGCTGCGCAAGAAATTTACTGGCCAGCCAGAGCACGTCGTCAACTACTTCTTCTTCGTTGCTGAAGAGGTGCGTGAATTGATGGCCAGCATCGGTATTGCCAAGTTTGATGACCTGATTGGTCGCGCAGACTTGCTGGACATGAAAGCCGGTATCGAACATTGGAAAATCAATGGCCTGGATTTCAGCAAGGTATTCCACTTGCCAGAAATGCCAGCCAGCGTGTCACGCAAAAACAATGACGTACAAGACCACGGCCTGGTCAAAGCGCTGGACAATCAATTGATTGAGCTAGCCAAACCAGCATTGGAAAAAGGCGAAAAAGTCAGCATCAACCTGCCTATCGTCAACACCAACCGTACCGTGGGCACCATGCTGTCACACGAAGTCGCCAGCCGCTATGGTCATGCAGGCTTGCCGGATGACACCATCAGCGTCAAGTTTACAGGGACTTCCGGTCAGAGCTTTGCCGCATTCCTGGCTAAAGGCATCACCTTTGAGCTCACAGGTGAAGGTAACGACTACGTCGGTAAAGGCTTGTGTGGCGGTCGCATCATTATCAAACCACCAGCGACATTCCGTGGCCTGTCTTACGAGAACATTATTGTCGGCAACACCGTCATGTACGGCGCGACAACGGGCGAGAGCTTCTTGAGCGGCGTCGCAGGCGAGCGTTTCTGTGTGCGTAACTCTGGTGCAACAGCGGTCGTTGAAGGCGTGGGTAACCACGGTTGTGAATACATGACTGGTGGTACCGTGCTGGTGCTGGGCCCAACCGGCCAGAACTTTGCAGCAGGTATGAGCGGCGGTATTGCTTATGTCTACGACATTGACGGCAAATTTGCGCAACGTTGCAATATGAGCATGGTGTCACTGGACAAAGTAGAAGCCGCAGAAGCCGACGTTGGCAAAGTGCAGCATCTGGGTCAGCCTGACGAAGTGATTCTGAAAGGCCTGATCGAGCAGCACCTGGCACTGACAGGCAGCCCTCGCGCCAAAGAACTGCTCGCTGACTGGCCAGCGGCACGTGCGAAATTCGTTAAAGTATTCCCTAACGAATACAAACGCGCACTGACCGAAATGGCAGCAGCTTCTGCCAAACAAGCCGCTTAATCGTTTTTGTTAATTAAATGCCCCGCGTATTCGCGGGGCCTTATTCAAGGTTGCGTCCATAGCAAGCAACAGGGAAGAGATGATTTCACATGGGTAAAGTCACAGGTTTCATGGAATTTGACCGTCTGTCAGAAGAAAATCTGCCAGTCAAAGATCGCGTCAAAAACTACAAAGAGTTCGTCCTGCATTTAACAGACGACCAGGCCAAACAGCAAGGTGCGCGCTGCATGGATTGCGGCATTCCTTTTTGTACCACCGGCTGTCCAATCAACAACATCATTCCGGACTGGAATGATCTGGTGTATCACCAGGACTGGCGGACTGCGATTGATGTATTGCACTCAACGAATAACTTCCCTGACTTTACCGGCCGCATTTGCCCGGCGCCTTGTGAAGCCGCATGTACCTTGAACATCAATAACGACGCCGTGGGTATTAAATCCATCGAGCACGCGATTATAGATAAAGCCTGGGAAAACGGCTGGGTCACGCCGCAGATCAACCCCAACAAAACTGGCAAGCAGATTGCCGTGGTCGGCTCTGGCCCGGCTGGCTTGGCAGCGGCACAGCAATTAGCGCGTGCAGGCCACAGCGTCACTGTGCTTGAGAAAAATGACCGTATCGGCGGCTTGCTGCGCTACGGTATCCCTGACTTCAAACTGGACAAATCTGGTATTGACCGCCGTATGGCACAAATGGAAGCCGAAGGCGTGACCTTCAAGGTCAACCAGCACGTTGGCGAAAACGTCAGCGCGGCAGATCTTGAGCGTGATTTTGACGCGGTGATCTTGGCTGGTGGTGCAGAGCTACCACGTGATCTGCCCGTGATAGGCCGTGAACTCGATGGCGTGCACTTTGCCATGGACTTTTTGACCCCAAACAACAAAATGGTGGCCGGTGACACGGTGCCTAACCAGATCAAAGCCACTGGCAAACACGTCGTCGTCATCGGCGGCGGCGATACTGGCTCTGACTGTGTCGGCACCTCTAACCGCCATGGCGCCGCTAGCGTCACGCAATTTGAGCTGATGCCGCAACCGCCAGAAAAAGAAAACAAATCGCTGGTGTGGCCAAACTGGCCACTCAAAATGCGCACGTCCAGCTCGCACGAAGAAGGCGCAGACCGTGACTGGTCGATCACCACCAAAGAGCTGATCGGCGAAAACGGCAAACTGACCGCGCTCAAAGGCGCACGCGTAGAGTGGAAAGACGGCAAAATGGTCGAAGTGCCTGGCTCTGAATTCACCATCAAAGCCGACCTGGTATTTTTAGCCATGGGTTTTGTTTCACCAGTACAAAAAGTGCTGGACGCGTTTGGCGTAGAAAAAGACAACCGTGGCAATGTCAAAGCCACCACCGACGGCGAAGGTTGCTACAAAACCAGTAAAGCCAAAGTGTTTGCGGCAGGCGATATCCGCCGCGGCCAATCACTGGTGGTGTGGGCGATCCGCGAAGGCCGTCAGTGCGCACGCGAGGTGGATGCATTTTTGATGGGCAGTTCAACCCTGCCACGCTAATTTAGCGCCATCACAAACTTAAAAACGCCGATGACTTTCATCGGCGTTTTTATTTGTCATATCGCAAAAAAACTACATTCTTTCAGGTGAAACAGCAGTTCGGCCTTTATAATCATGCTTTTACATATTTGTGACCTGCGCAGCACTCCGTTGCGCCGTGCATAGCCGGTAATCAACCCAATGACCCAACTTCAAAACGACACCTTTCTACGCGCATTGATGCGCCAACCTACCGAATACACGCCCGTCTGGATGATGCGCCAGGCTGGCCGCTATTTGCCAGAGTACCGCGAGAGCCGCAAAACGGCTGGCAGTTTTATGCAGCTCTGCCAAAGCCCGGCGTTTGCCACAGAGGTCACCTTGCAGCCACTGGACCGCTACCCGCAGCTGGATGCGGCTATTTTGTTTAGTGACATCCTGACCGTACCGGATGCAATGGGATTAGGCTTGTATTTTGAAGAAGGTGAAGGCCCGAAATTTGAGCGCACCTTGCAGGCGGAAGCAGATATTCTGAAACTGGAAGTACCAGACATGGCCAAGCTGCAATATGTGTTTGACGCAGTGAGCAGCATCCGCAAAGCACTCAATGGCCGTGTGCCGCTGATAGGTTTCTCCGGCAGCCCGTGGACGCTGGCCACCTATATGGTAGAAGGCAAAGGCGGCACCGACTTTCTGAATACCAAAAAAATGGGCTATGCCAGACCAGAATTGTTACATCATATTCTGGAGACCACGGCACAAACCGTGATTCAATACCTGAATGCGCAAATTGCAGCAGGTGCGCAAGCCGTGATGATTTTTGACTCCTGGGGCGGCGCGCTGTCACATGATGCCTATATTGAGTTTTCGCTGAATTATATGCAGAAAATCGTCGCCGGCCTGACAAAGACCGCGGAAGGCAAAACGGTGCCTAGCATCGTCTTTACCAAAGGCGGTGGCTTGTGGCTGGAACAACAAGCGGCGATTGGCGCAGACGCGTTAGGCCTGGACTGGACGGTAGACCTGGCCCAAGCGCGCCAACGTGTAGGCGACCAAGTCGCCTTACAAGGCAATATGGACCCAGCCATTTTATTGAGTTCGCCTGCTGCAATCGAAAAAGAAGTCGCGCGTATTCTGGCAAGTTTCGGCCATGGCCATGGGCATGTCTTTAATCTGGGCCACGGCATTACGCAGTGGACACCGCCTGAGCACGCAGCATGCATGCTGGAAACCTTGCGTAAGCGGAGTCAGCCATACCATCGCTAATACACAAAGGGCTGCGTGATGCAGCCCTTAGCGTTTAATGCTGGATGCAAGCACTCGCTATCTGCGCCGGGCTGATACGCCATAAGTAATGATCGCGCACTTTAGCCTGTGGCTGTATATCAGCCAGTAACGGTAGATGAGTCGCACTCCCAGGATCACCAACAACCCATAGTGACTGATTCGGCTGTAAACGGCATATCTGCTGCGCCAATTGCGGCTCACTCAACAAGTTACTTGCTGCTACCTGCGGATTAAAACGTTTGGCTTCAAGCAATTCCTTTTCCCAGCTATCATCCAACACCTCTTGCGCAGCCGCCTGCCAATCGGCAACGATCCAGGCCGGTTTAGACAAATGCAAATAAAACGGCAGGTCGAACTGATATTTACCCAGCATCACCAATTGGTCATCGGGTTGCGCAAGCGCCTGTACTTGCATGGCTAATTGATAAGAAGCCACTTTTTTGGCGTGCTGAATCACCGTCATCATGACGATCACACAGGCGACCATAGACACAAGCAATGTCAGCCACAAGCTGCGGCGCTTGAATGCAACATCCTGGCAGACCTGCATCATCAATAACGCAGTGAGGGTCGCCAGTGCTGGCAATACCGGCATGATGTAACCCAGCGGCTTGGAGACTGGAATGGAAAAAAACAGCAGAATAAAACCAATCCAGCACAACATGAGCAAGCCAACATCTCGCTGCATCGGTGTCCATAACTGCAGGTCCCGTCTGCGAAACCTCAGTAACCATAGCGACGAAGGCAATGTGAGCAGCAGCAATGCCGGCAGATAAAACCAGAACGGCTCCTGGTTGTTAAAGTTTGATCCGGCAAACCGCTGAAAATGATGATGAATGAAAAAGTAATGCAGAAAGCCTTTGAATTGCGACTCCATCAACCAAAACCAGGGGCTCACCAACACTAAAAAGACGGCAACCGCAGGCCACCAGAAAAAATGCTTAAGGTAAGCTAACCGCCTGCTTGCCAATAACCAGCAAAAAACAACCGCGGCAGGCAAGACAATCCCGATCAACCCTTTTGCCAGTATCCCGCCTACCGCAAACAGCATCGTCAATATCAAATGGTGCTCAGCAGGCCGCTCCTTTTCGATGCTCCAGACAAACTCAGCCGCAGACAAGATGGTGAGCGAAATCATACAAGCGACCAGCATATCCAGATTGGCAAACTGCGCACTGGCAAAGAAGAATGGCTGTGTGAGCAACACCGCACAGGCGATGACCGCCGTTTTTTTATTGAGATAGCGGGATAAAAACCTGAACAGGGCGATTGTCATCATGATCGCTGACAACAACGGCGCTACCCGACTACAGAGCAACTGAGGGCCGCAGGCGTTGAGGCTGGCCGCGGTGAGCCAGTAAAATAGCGGCGGTTTGTGAAAGTAAGGCAAACCATCGAGATGCGGCACTAACCAGTCGCCGGATGTCAGCATTTCCCAGGCAATGCCGACATAGCGCCCTTCATCGGGCAACGCTAGCGGCCTCCAGACCGCGGCGCCCCCCAACCAAAGAATGATTACTCCCAACCAGACCAGAGAACTGGTACTGATCCATTGCTTAAATCGACCTTGCGACATGCCTACCCGCTTTTTTAATTGATTGTTCCCTGTATTGCTGACGGATAAAGCACCTCCTATTGGCTGGAAGTTAATCGCGCTTAAGTCATCAATAACATGCAGTTAGCAATCGGCATGCCGCCAACAAAGTGTTTAATAATCAATAATTTAAATAAAAATCAGCAAGAGACCCTGCATTTTTTGCAGCGCATTTACTCTTATCATGCAAGCGCAATGCATTTTTTGCAGTGCAAGCGGGGATTCAGCGAATCGCGGAAATAAAAAAGCCTGCATATGCAGGCTTTTTTAATGCGCAGGCTAACTATTTTAATGTCATGCGCGACATCGTCTCGTCTTTATCAATCAACTTATGCTTAAGCGCACCAACCACATGCACAATAAACACGGCCAACAAAATATTAGCGAATAACTCGTGTGACTCTTTAAAAGCATCGCGCAAATCTGCATTATCCAGGCCGCCGAACACTTCCAGCCCAAACCATTTCAAGCCAAACTTGCTGTAAAGCGTCATTAACACGCCACTTAACGGCAGGCCTACCATCAACAGGTACAGTAAATGGTGCGCGCCGGTCGCCAATTTGCGCTCAAATGCGGAGTAACTGGCAAGCATGGCAGGGGGTGTATGGCTAATCCGCCAGTAGACCCGGAACAGAATCAACCACAACAAACTGAACCCTAGCGATTTGTGCAGGTTGAAATACAAGTTTCTGGCGCTGGCAGGTTCGTCCATTTGCCAGGTATAGATGCCTAGGTCGAACAAATCAAAAGCGGTTTGCTTGGGGCCATCTTTCGGCAACTCGCCCATGTACCAGCCGAGGGCAAACATGGCAATGATCGCTAGCGCAATCAGCCAGTGCAAAATAACGGCAACTTTGGTATATCGTTGCGTGGAACGCATGTTTTCTCCTTGAAATTACTTGTGACAGTAGTCACTTTGTCATCATGAATGATTTGATTATGATGTATGAAACATTCATGGGCAGTCGTCATGTTATCAAAAATCAAGCTATCGTGTGTCTGTGTTACATTCGCTTTTGTAACGTTTTGTAGCCATGTGCAGGCAGACAGTTTCGAGTTAACAAAAGTTGCCGAAGGCGTCTATGTGCATCACGGCAAGCATTTGGATATTGACGATGGTTACCAAGGTGACATTTGCAATATTGGCGTGGTGATTGGTCGCGAGGCCATTGCCGTGATTGACACTGGTGGTAGCAAACACACAGGCGAGCAATTACTACAGGCGATCAAAACAATCAGCCCGCTACCGATACGCTATGTGATTAACACGCATGTGCATCCCGACCACACCTACGGCAACGCTGCTTTTCAACACGATGGCACCCACTTTGTGGGTCACGACAAACTGGCCAACACCATGCTGCTGCGTAAAGAGCAATACGAAAAGCTCAATGCCCGCCTACTGGGCGAGGCTGGCAAAGCCAGTGCCACGGTTCCGCCGGATACTGCCGTCCATGATCAACTGACGCTAGACTTGGGCGACCGCAAGTTGCAACTACAAGCACAAAGCGTTGCCCACACACACACCGACTTAACCGTGCTCGATAGCAAAACGAACACCTTGTTTACGGGCGACTTGCTGTTTGCCCAGCGCACGCCTGTAGTTGAGGGCGATATCAAAGGCCTGATTGCAGCGCTTGCACATATCAACCAGTCACCATATGCCCTTATCGTCCCTGGTCATGGCCAGGAGAGCAATGATCAGTCAACCATCGTTGGCAATGAACTGCGCTACCTCAATCTACTGCTGGCTGACGTCCGCACCAGTATCAAAAAAGGCATCAGCATGGAGCAAACCATGGACACCGCCGCGGCCTCAGAACACGATAAATGGCAACTTTTCGATATTGCCAACCGCCGCAATGTCAATGTGATCTACCCACAACTGGAGTGGGAGTAGGCTCATAAGGATTGGCCTGTTGATACTCACTGGTGTCTATAGAATGTTCTGTTCTACAATGCAGCCATGTCATTATCCATTTTAATTGTCGAAGACGAGCCGTCAATTGCAGAAACCCTACTCTATGCCTGCCAGGCCGAACAAATGCGGGCACAGCACGTCGGGCTTGGTCAGCATGCGCTGGAGATGCTAAGAAAACAATCTTTTGATATGGTTATTCTGGATATTGGCCTGCCGGATATGACCGGCTTTGAGGTATGCAAACAATTAAGACGATTCTGCCATACGCCTGTTTTATTTCTCACTGCACGCAATCATGAAGTGGACCGCATACTGGGGTTAGAGATTGGTGCAGATGACTACGTGACAAAACCGTTTAGCCCCCGAGAAGTCGTCGCCCGCATCAAGGCTATTCAACGACGTCTGCATCCTGAAGCAGAGCAAACCGTCGCAGGATTCCAACTGGATGAACATGCCAATCGTATCTATTACCAGCAACAGCTGTTACAACTGACACGTTATGAGTTTTTGCTGCTCAAAACGCTGATCTCTCAACCGCATAGAGTGTTCTCGCGCGCCGCACTGATGGATACTGTTTGGCAATTGGCCGAAGACTCCATGGAGCGTACAGTAGATACGCATGTAAAAACGTTACGTAGCAAGCTGCGTGAAGTCTCACTTGTACAAAATCTACCGGCAACAGAGTGGATTGTGACCCACCGCGGCATGGGTTACAGCCTGTTGCCGTAATCACACAGAATGAAAATCAGTCTTAAAATTTTTCTAGGTTATTTCTTGTTGGTAGGGCTTGCTGCATGGTTTGTACTGACGGTATTTGTCGATGAAGTCAAACCCGGCGTGCGGCAGGCGATGGAAGACACACTGGTGGATACCGCCAGTTTATTGGCTGAGCTTGCCAAAGACGACCTTAAGCATGGCATGATTCAAAACGGCCAATTTGCGCGCAGCCTGCAGGATTATCAATATAAGCCAGGCATGGCCAGCATCTGGGGCGTGCCCAAGCTCTCGTCCGATTATCGAGTCTATATTACAGACGCGAATGGCATGGTCGTGTTCGACTCCAGCCACGAGGCTGTTGGACAAGATTATTCGCGCTGGAACGATGTTTACCTGACGCTTAAAAACAGATATGGCGTACGCACGACACCGGTGGATGCCGCACATCCAGACGGCGATACGGTGATGTATGTCGCGGCTCCTATCATGGACCACACCACATTGATTGGGGTGTTGACCGTGGCAAAACCCAACAGCACCATGCAGCCATTTATTCTACGTGCCCAGGAAAAAATAATGGGCTGGGGCCTGCTTTTGCTGGCGCTCTCATTGTGTCTGGGGACCTTATTTACCTGGCGTTTTACACGGGCTATTCACCGCTTGAGAGACTATGCAATCGCAGTCACACAAGGTCGAAAAGTCGCGCCGCCCAATTCAAGTAATGACGAATTAGCAGAGCTGGCTAAAGCCATGACAACCATGCGGGAGCAGCTAGATGGCCACCAGCATATACAAGCAGCGATACACCAACTCACCCACGAGCTGAAAAGTCCTATCACGGCAATACAGGCAGCAACTGAGCTCATCACCCCCGACATGCCATTACAAGATCGCACGCATTTTTTAAACAGCATCAAAACACAAAGCGGCCGATTGCAACACATGGTACAAAATATATTGGGACTCGCGGCACTCGAGCAACAACAAGTCTTGGTGCACCCAGTGAGCATCATGCTGCCAGCACTGATTGAAGAACAAATCCGACTGGTGCAAGATCGCGCCAACCAGCGCCATATCCAGCTCACCACCACGCTAGAACCCTCATTATCCGTCATAGGGGACGCCTTTTTATGCGGTCAGGCAATTAATAATCTGCTGGAAAATGCGCTGGACTTTAGTGCAGATAACACCCGTATTCATATACAACTGAGCAAAGTCCACGCAGGCGCCCTGCTACTAATTCAAGACGAAGGTAGCGGCATTCCTGACTACGCACTAGAGAAAGTCACGGAAAAATTTTACTCCCTGCCCAGACCAGCCAATACGCCACATGCAGGCCAAAAAAGTACCGGGCTTGGCCTTAATTTTGTACAGCAAATTATGGCCTTGCATCACGGCCAACTCAACATTACCAATGCACATCCGGTCGGCGTCATTGCAAGCTTACAATGGCCAGACTAAGCGGCAAACAGACTTCACACCCACTTCACACTCAGCACAACAAGACTTCACCGGCCAGCACTATGCTGCAAGCTCTCTTATTAAGGAGTTTGCAATGCAAAAACCATTTTTATATAAATCTCTAGGCATATTGGCGCTGATATTACTCATGTCGCTAGCGTTGGGTTATGTGAATGACCTTATTCTCGAACGCCAGGCCAGGCAAGCTGATGTAGAAAGCAATATCGCAAAATCCTCCACAGAATCGCAAACAGTGACCGGCCCCATCTTAGTGGTTCCCTATACCGAGCATTACACTGAAACGGTAGGACGAGATAAAGAGATCAAAACGGTTGAGCGTAAGGATGAGAAGTATCTCTATCTACTGCCAAACGCACTGGCAGTCACGGGCGATTTCTCGCACAACTATAAACAACGAGGCATTTTCAAAGCCCTCATGTATCGCTTTAATGGAGATATTGTGGGCAACTTCAATTTAAATCAAATCAAGGTACAAGCCCAGCATGCGAATGGTAGCATCCGCTTTGGCCAAGCCATGTTAAGTATTGGGCTTAGCGACACGCGCGGGATAGATGGCCAGCCGGTATTACATTGGGGCACTCAAACATTACGCCTGAAACAAGGCACACAATTACCTTTACTTGGCGCAGGCATCCACTCCGACCTGGGCAGCTTGCAACCAGAGCAAGGCCTCGTTTCTTTCAAGCTGAATCTGCACCTGCGCGGCATGCAACAATTTAACCTGATCCCGCTGGCAGATAAGAATAACGTGCGCTTGCACTCCAGTTGGCAACATCCGCATTTTGACGGTAACTTTTTACCTGACGCGAGTAGCCAACATATTAGCGACAAGGGTTTCGATGCCCAATGGGAAGTCTCATCGCTCGCCAGCAATACGCAGGAAAGACTACTTTCCAATTTAAATCGCACCGCTGCAAACTTGCCTCTTGAAGCCATCAGTGTCGGCTTTGTTGAACCAGTTAACATCTATAGCCTGTCAGATCGTGCCACAAAATATGGCCTATTATTTATTGGACTGACCTTTGCTGGCTTCTTTATTTTTGAGGTGATGAAACAACTGCGTATCCACCCTGCGCAATACACCCTGGTCGGTTTAGCCATGGCGATATTTTATTTATTGCTGGTCTCTTTGGCAGAGCATATCGGTTTTAGCTATGCCTACCTGATTGCGAGTGTCGCCTGCATCAGCCTGATCGGCTACTACCTGGCCAATATCATGCAAAACAGCCGTTACGGAATCGTTTTCTCTCTCAAACTTGGCCTGCTTTACGCGACCTTGTACGGCATTCTGATTTCTGAAGACAACGCGCTGCTGATGGGCTCTTTACTGATATTCAGTTTGCTAACCTTCACCATGGTGGTGACCCGTAAAGTGAACTGGTACGCACTCAGCAATCAATAACATTTGCGGGCGGCGATTGCCGCCCGTACAGTGAGACAAACGATGAAAAAGATTCTTTACGGTTTAATCATTTTTGCAATATTGGCAAACATTATTCCCGAAAGTACGCGCATTCCTGTGCAACATGCCACAATGAAAGACTGGAATCACGACAGTTACTGGTTTGCCCCTTGGGGAAAATCAGGTGTGCACAAAGGCATCGATATTTTTGCCCGTAAGCAAACCCCTGTGCGTTCAGCAAGTATCGGATTAGTGATCTTCACGGGAAGCATTGAAAGAGGTGGCAATGTCGCCGCTATTCTCTCACCCAAAGGACGCATTCACTACTATGCACATTTAGAGTCCATAGAAACGCACCCATTGACTTTGGTTAACCAGCAAAGCCTGATTGGCACAGTAGGCAACAGCGGTAACGCCAGCGGAAAAGCACCCCACCTGCACTACAGTATTCTCAGACTGATTCCCAATCCGGCAGAGATCACATTGGAAAAGCAAGGCTGGAAAAGAATGTTCTACATCAACCCCAGTACGTTACTGACACAAAAATAAACACCTGTCGCCGGACTATAAAAACTTCTTCGCCAACCTGGCTTGCTGTTTTAAGCCTAGATTGACCAGACTGGGCGCAAGGCCATTGAGCCAGGCGAAGAAGCTTTGTGGCTGGCCGATAAACAGTTCCTGCTTGTCTTTCTGCAATGCATGCACTATGTTATCTGCGACGTCTTGTGGGCTATCCACGGCCTGGCCAGCGGCCTGCCACATGGCGTTGGTGCGGTCATCGTTCATGGGGGTGGCAATCGCACGTGGCGCAATATAAGTCACGCCTACATGGGTATCAAGCAGCTCGCGGCGCAATGCCTGGCTAAAGCCATGGATGGCAAATTTACTCGCACAATAAGTAGCAAAATGCGGAAAGCCCAGCGAGCCAAAAATAGAGCCGACAAACGCCAGATGACCGCGGCCGCGTTGCAAAAAGTAAGCCACAAATTCACGACTCAAGACCAGGGTTGCCGTGACATTGGTATGCACCATGTTATCGATGCTGACCTCGGTTTGCGCGGCAAACTCGGTGAATTCGATGATGCCGGCATTGTTAATCAGTAAATCCACATGCCCCATCTCACGCAACGATTGTTTTAACACTTGGCTGGCCATGTTGGGCTGGGCCAGGTCGGTGACAATAATATGCGACTTGCCGCCCTGTGCAGCGACGCGTTTTTGCAGCGCATGCAGTTTGACCGGATCGCGCCCGACCAGGCCGACGACAGCGCCTTGCGCGGCGAGCGCCAGGGCCAGTACAGCACCGAGGCCGCCGGTGGCGCCTGTTAACACGACATGCAGGTTACGTAAATCCATCATGCACTCCTAGGCGGCAGCGACCAGCGGCTGGCTGTTAGCGGCCTGTGTCGCCACATGTTTAAAAATATCGCCATACAAACGGTAAAAACGCTTGGCGGCATGAATAATCATTTGCTGGTCTTCTGGCTTGGTCACCTGGTTCATCAGGCTCTCGTAAAAAGTGACATGACTGAGATCAAGCGAGCCATGTGAAAACATGTAGCTAAAGGCTTTTTTAGGCAGATTGAGCGCCTGCATGATTTTTTCACCGGCCTGGGTAGCCACCGCCGTGCTGGTGCCTTCGAGTACCAGCACCATGCCAAAAAACCCCAATGGATTGACGCGGTTGATCATGTCGTAAGCATAGGCCACCATCACTTCGGTTTCATGACAGGCGGCATCGGCAGCGGTCGCACTATTGCGCACGGACTCTTTATCGCCACCACTCGCGGCAATATCATTAAGCACCCATTCCTGATGGCCCATTTCTTCTTCGATATATTCGCCAATAGCGGTACGCAGCCATTCATATTCACCACTCAAGCGCCCACCACAGGCCATGAGCAAAGGCGTTGTATGCTTGACGTGATGATAGGCCTGGGTGAGAAATGCGCGATAAGTCTCCAGCGTGATATTGCCTTGTGCGCCTTGCACAATCAGCGGCAAGGTCATCAATGTTTGACGCTCCTGCTCAGTTGCGCTTAATAATTGCTGATAAAAAGTCATTTAAATTCCTTCGTAAATAGTGTCGATGTCAGTCGCGTAAGCGGCTGCAATCGCATCACGTTTTAAGCGGCCATTGGCCGTGAGTTGTCCGTTATGCGGGCTAAATGGCTGCCTGGCAAACACCACATCGCCCACTTGCGCATAGTCCGGCAGCGATTGATTCGCTAGTGCAATGGCCTGTGCCACCTGCTCAGTAGTGAACTGCGGCTGCGGCACCACAATCGCCACATTAAACGGCCTCGCCTCTCCAAACACACATACTTGCAGCAATGCTGGCTGGTGTATCAATGTACTCTCCACCCACTCAGGCGAGACATTGCGCCCAAACGAGGTAATAAACATATTCTTTTTGCGGCCTGACAAATACACATAGCCATCCGCATCCTGATAAGCCAGGTCACCAGTGGCCAGATAACCTTCTTCGTCCAGCACCGGCTCAACAATACCGCCTTCGGGCTGGGTGTAACCTTGATAAAGCGCGCCTTTTACCCAGAGCTCCCCGGTGAGGTCCACGCGTAACTGCACATGAGGCAAAGGCTTGCCTATACTGCCAGGCTTGTGTGATTGTGGCGTATTGAGTGCCACCACGGACGCACACTCGGACAAGCCATAGCCTTCAAACACAGGCAACCCTAGCGCGTGGGCTTGCAGAATCAGCGCCGGCACTACCTTGGCACCGCCGACTGCTACAAAGCGCAACGGCGTCAGCGCGGCCTGTCCGGCTTGCATATACGTCACCAGCGCACGCAGCAATTCAGGAATCAGAATCGCGGTGGTTGCACGGCTGCCTTGCAAGCCTTGATACAAGCGGCTGATATCAAACTGGCTGCCACTAAACCCCACTGTTTGGCTGGGATAGACCACCACGGTGGCCCCGGCAATCAGGCTGGCATACACCCCGGCCACGTTTTCCAGCAAAGTGGCCAGCGGCAGCACGCAAAAATGGCGATCAGCGGCTCCCGGCCGTATCAGGGTAGTAATAGAATTTGCGACCTGCCACATGGTCTGCGCAGACAGACACACGCCTTTAGGCGCGCCAGTGGTGCCAGAGGTATAGGTAATTTTATCGGCTGCCGCCACGCGATCATGGGTATGAACGCGTAATACGGCCACGGTTTGACCCGCCGCCACCCACTCAGCAAGCAGCATACTGTCTGGGTAAAGCGGTTGCCAGACTGCGGGCATATCGGTGAATACCAGGCTGACCCCGGCATCCGCAATCGCATGCTGTTTTTGTGCCGCCGTAAAAAATGCCGGCACGGGGACGTTGCTGCAGCCAGCGGCCAGTATCGCCAAATCCAGCGCAATCCAGGCCGGGCTATTATCTAGCGCTAATGCCACAGTGGCCTGGTTTGTCAGCGCCTGCAAAGCGTCAGACAGCCGTGCAACTTCAGCCACCAGCGCACTGTAAGTCAGCTGCGCAGCTTGCCCCTCGAGGGCGACGCGTGTCGGTGCTTGTAATGCCTGCGCCTGAATCTGTTGTAATAGCATGATGGTGATGAGTGCTTATATTGGTGACACTTAGTATTGTCAGTTACAAAGGATCAGCCACACCACGAATCGCGACAATCTGCGGCGTATGTTTGTAATAACTGCCCCACTTGGCGCGCTCTTCTGCACGCAATCGCTCCGGGTTAGCCATGGCCAGCGGAAACAGATCAACACCACCTTTAATCAAACCATTTTGCAGGCTGTGATGTGCAGTCGCCACGCCCCACGGCAAGTTCATGCTCAAACTATGTTGAATCACATGCGCAATCAGCACCCCGGCATTGCGCGGATTGGCCACCGCCAGATTGCCTATGCAGGTAATCTCCTCGCGAGCGATCTTTCTGCCGAGCTGGCGCTCCAGCAATTGCTCAATCGGCTCGTCTATATATTGCTCCAGAAACAATGGCTCTTGCGCCGCATTACGCAAACCAAACGCGGCCATTAAAATGCCGCTTGCATCACGCAATGCCACCAGCTGCGGCATAAAGTGACTCACTTCAGCACCATAAACCTGCTTAAACACAGCCGCAATAAACGCCTCTACCTCCTGGCGGCACGGCGCGCCTCGCTCAACCAAATGACCTGTAATCTCATTCACTTGATACCTTTTCGCCTGGGCAAAGTTTCGCAACTCATAAGCAGATGACGCATGATAAAACGATGTATTTGACTCTGAATGCAGCATTTCATTTCTCTCGCTGACAATAATCTTGTTCAGCTAATTGCAAACAGCGTGCCACATATTTTATACATTAAAATCATGCACTTATAACCAACAAAACCAAGCACCCCTGCATTTATTGCAGAGAGCTGACGACCCAAACATGATCAAACCTGCATTTTTTGCATAATGCTTTATTAAAGAGGCGGTTCACAATACCCGCCAGGCATAGTAAAAATAATAATTTCACTTTTACATTCAAATAGTTACAACAAACTACTACAGCGCTCTGTAAAAACGGCATATGAATTGCATTAGTCCGTTCCATATTTTCAACCTTTAGCCGTTTTACCAATCAAAAGCGCAGAAATTTATGCCTCAATTTTTAAAAGCCTACGGTCTGTTCCTGATATTAAGCGGCCTCACACCGCTATTACTGTGGATATCCGGCGCCGTCACTGGCGAGGGGTTTAAAGATGCCGCACTGATCACAACCTTGTGGCTGATCCCGCTGTGGTGGAAGCCTGCCCAGATACGCTCATTAAGCGCCTTGATTGGTATAGGTATTGCGTGCCTTGCCTTACCAGGACTTGCCTACTTTCTGGTCTATCGCCAGGAGCTCACACAAAGTTTGATGATGATTTTATTTGAGTCTAATCAAACAGAGTCACAGGAATATCTCAAGAATTACTTTGTTTGGTGGTTTGCTGCTGTTTTTTTGGTTTATCTGCTGGTGCCCTACCAGATCTGGCGCACCTTGCAACCAGCGCAGCTCAGCCGCACCAAAGCGCTGAGTTATTCAGTGATTGCCATCATGCTGGCCCTGATATCGCCGATCAAGCACGCACTGCATGGCCATTGGCATCTCGCCTCTAAAAGCATAGACAGGCACTTTGGTGCAACAGCGCCGTTTCAGTTGATATTGGGCTACACCAATTATCAAAAGCAACTTGCTGAAGTCGAGAGTATTCTACTGAGCATGCGTAAGATACCGCCCTTAAAAAATCTCACCGAGCAGGCTAAGCCAGAGCAAACCACGCTGGTGCTGGTTATTGGCGAATCGACCTCCCGCTTGCACATGAGCCTTTATGGCTACCCAAGAAATACCAATCCCGAGCTGACCAAAATCAAAGACGAGCTGGTGCTGTTTGACAATGTTTATTCACCGCGGCCAAACACCATTGAAAGCTTGCAACAGGTGCTGACATTCGCAGACCAGTTGCATCCTGACGACTATAAAAACAAACCTTCGTTAATTGCCATGATGAAACAGGCCGGTTACTTTACGATCTGGGTGACCAATCAGCAAAGTTTGACAGGGCGTAACACCATGCTAACCACCTTCGCCAAACAGGCGGATCGCCAATACTTCCTCAACAATGAGCGTCAGCAAAATGCGTTCAGCTTTGATGAAAAGGTGTTAACCCCGTTTGCCAAAAGCCTGGAAGATCCACACCAGAAAAAACTGATTGTGGTGCACTTGCTGGGCACGCACATGAAATATGACCACCGCTATCCCAAAGCATTTGACACATTCACTTCCAACCAAGGCTTACCCAACCACAACATGGATGACAAGCAAGTAGAAGAGATTAACAGTTATGACAATGCAGTCCGTTATAACGACTGGATATTGTCACAGTTAATTTCAACCCTGAAAGCCAAACGTCAGCATAGCCTGTTAGTCTATTTTTCGGACCATGGTGAAGATGTATATGACAGTGCACCCTACAACTTTCAAGGTAGAAACGAGGCTACACCAACCCTGCCCATGTATAGCATTCCTTTCATGGTCTGGCATTCTAACGACTGGTTTAACCGTCATACGATATTTGCCGGGATACAGGCGCACCGCCAATATGACAACGCAGATTTTATTTACACATTTGCCGAGATGGTCGGTCTTTCATTCGACGGCTTCAAAGCCGATGAAAGTCTGGTCAACAGCGCCTTTTTGCAAGACAACATTCTGGTCGGTGATCCGTTTATCGGCAAATTGAAACCATTGCCAGGTACACAACAATTTAACGCAAACAAGCTCGCTTTATGGAACCCTGGACATCTGGCAGAACATTAATCAGGCTATGGTGGCTATGGTTATTTGCAGCAGTCATCATTGTGTGGCTGGCAAATGGTACATCGCTGGATATCTGGCTTGCCGATCGTGCGTTTGACATGCACCAGCATGCATTTACACTCAAACACAGTGTCTTGCTGGAAACCGTCATGCATGGCTATGCAAAAATCATCCTCAGCATCTTTTGGGTATTGCTAGTGCTGATTGCCTTTGTGCCCCCTGAGAAATTGCCTGTGCATTTTTCGGCATCAACGAGATATGCCTTGCGCTGGGTAACCGCTTTAGCCCTAGTAAATGCTGTCGTGGTTTCTTGCCTCAAGCACCAAATGCCGCATGCCTGTCCGTGGGACATTACTCGCTACGGCGGCGCCTCACCCTGGGTACCAACCTTTAGTAGCCACCCTGCCATGCAGGCCGGTCATTGCTTTCCGGCAGGACATGCCACCAGTGGCGTCTGGCTGTCTGCCCTGTGTTTATTATGGCTACCGCAAGAGCCACGCAAAGCATTATTAGTGGCGGTTGCAGGGCTGGCAGTCGGGTTTATGTTAGGCTGGGCACAACAAATAAGGGGTGCCCACTTTCTTTCGCACACACTCACCTCGCTTTGGTTGATGTGTAGCTGGTTATTAATAGTATTTACTTTCTCCAAGAGTCGTATTTCATGAGCCTTACTTCGACACTCTCCCGCACCTTACGCACTTTATTTACGCCGCAAATCTGCCTGATTTGGGGTGTCAGCCTGTGGCTGATGTTCACCAGCAACCATGCCTTATTTGAACACCTGCTCAATCTTTATCCATGGAGTGCGCATAACGCAGGCTTTATCATCAGCATCAGCCTGTTTTTTACGTTTAGCATTACCTTATGGCTGATGCTGCTCGCGCATGGCAAATCAGCACGCTGGGTGTTGGCTATCATCGTGCTGTCTGCGGCTTGGGCCGCTTATTACATGGATGAGTTTGGCGTCATTATTGACCACGTGATGTTAGACAACGCTGCGAAAACAGACACCCAGGAAGTAATGGGGCTGCTGTCATGGGGATTTTTTATCAAAATGCTGCTGCTGGGCGTGATGCCCGCATTTGTCCTGATCAAGAAAGTGCCAGCACGTTTTTTCCAGCGTGATGCAATCACGGTGCGCATTAAACAGATCGCCTTGCTCTTGCTGGGGATGATATTGGTGGTAATGCCATGCAGCGCGGATTACGCTACATTTGTGCGTGAGCATAAGATCGTGCGCATGTATGCCAATCCCACTTTTTTTCACTATTCGCTGGTTAAGTGGGCATCACAAAAAATGTTCACCCGCAGTATCTCTGGCTTGCAAAAAACGGCGACGGATGCCGTCAATGTCGAAGCCGACCAGCATCATGAGTTGATTATTATGGTGGTGGGTGAAACAGCGCGTTTTGATCGTTTTTCACTCAACGGCTACCCACGCGAAACCAACCCCAGACTCAGTAAAGAGGCCGTTGTAAGCTTTAAACAAGTCACCTCTTGCGGCACCTCGACTGGCGTTTCCGTGCCCTGCATGTTCTCTGTGCTGACACGCAAACAATATGACGAAGAAAAAGCACTGCATATGCAAAATGCACTGGATGTTTTAAGCGAAAAAGGCGTCAAGGTGTTATGGCGGGATAATAACTCAGACTCCAAAGGCGTCGCCCTGCGTGTGCCTTACGAAGACTTCCGCTCCCCGGCCCATAACCCTGTGTGTGACGACAATGAATGCCGCGATATCGGCATGCTGAGTGGGTTGGACAAGTTCATTGCAGAAAACAAAGACCATGACATCCTGATCGTGCTGCATCAGATGGGCAATCACGGCCCTGAATACTATCGTCGCTATCCAGACGAGTTCAAGAAATTCACACCGATTTGTAAAACCGGCCGTCTGTCAGAATGCTCGCAACAGGAGATCGACAACTCCTATGACAACGCCATTTTGTATACCGATTACTTTTTGTCGGAAGTGATTCAGTTTCTGAAAAAATATGATAGCAACCGCGAAACCGCCATGCTGTATGTCTCGGATCATGGCGAGTCTCTGGGCGAACACGGTATTTACCTGCACGCAGCGCCTTACATGATCGCGCCCCAAGAGCAAACGCACGTACCAGCGATCGTCTGGGTAGGCCAGCACTTCGATTACCAGTTGCCACAAATTGCGCCTTATGCCAATTATCCGCTCAGCCATGACGATGTGTTTTGCACACTGCTGACGGCCTATGAATTAAAATCTGAAGTCTGCCATGCTGAGCTTGGCTGGCTGGCGCAAAATAGAGAGCTGCAAGAAGAGCAACGCAAACACTTGCTTCCCCCAAAATCGATGACTCACTGATTACTATTGTCGCAACGCAAGGCTGGCAGCTCTGAGGTCAGCTTGCTGGGCGTGAGCCAGAACAATGGCTTGATGCGTTCATCCACATGGCAGGCATCGATATAACCAATCGCGCCATCGGTCTCGGCGACATAACGAATCATCGCCTCTTCGGACTGTACGGTATAAGGCGGTTGCACGCCGTGAAAATACAAGCCGTTCCAATAACTCACCTGTGACCTGGGCGTGCTGTGTAACACTTGCTGCGAAAACTTCAAACGCAGTGGGTGTTCACTATGCAAATTGACCGGGTGCAAGGCCTGGCCATGCGTGGCGTATAGCTTTTTGCGCCAAAAAATCAACCCGAGCTCATCTGGATGCACATCAGGCGCTAAGTTGGCTTGTGCCGGCACGATCACCGCAATCACGCGGTTATCCTCAACCGCTGCGGCTGCCCCAGCCAATAAAAGAACCATTGCACAGGCAGCATATAGCCAGCGACGAAGATGGAGTGTCGTACTGAGCTGCATTAAAACATCACCGCAAAAGAGGTGACAAAACCACGCGGCACATCTTCGTATTCGCCACTACCGCCAATAAATTCAAACTTCAGCAGTTGGTTCGGCTTCACTCGCTTGGTCATCCCCAGCACCCAGCGGTCAGCATTTTTGCTATCCACCTCATGCAAGGTTTCCAGCCGGGTGATCCAGTACCATTCACTGCCGAGTGAATAGGCACTTTGCACATAGGCGCCGCTGCCGCCATCATCCCCGCCTGTCGTTTTGCGCTCGTAGACCTCGCCGCTGAACTCCCAGCGATTGAATTCCAGCAAAAAGTCCAGGCCATACAAGTGGTAAGTCGGTGAGCCGTGTATATCCTTTTGATAGCTCATGACATTTAAACCCAAGGTGTTGAGCCCGGCATTATTGCCACTTAAGCCAAGAATATTATTGAATGCAAGCCGTGCACCTCTTACCTCACGATGCAAAACTTCATCACCGTCCTGACGCTGATCTTTAAGCGCCTCGGCGTAGACCTGATACTCCATATCCATATGGCTGATTGGCAAACTGCCAAACAGCATGGCGCCGTTGATACTTGATGGAAACAGGCGGGTAGTGACCAAGGGCCGACTGGCGGTCCACACCAGGGGTGGCGCATGTAACTGATTCCAGCGACCGGCCGGGGTCAGGAAGCGGCCCAGGCGGATATTGGCTTTTTCATTCAGGTTGTAGTCAAAGTAAAATCGCTCGAGGTCGACATAACTTTGCTTGGTGTTGACCCCGTCGTGGTGATCATACGAAAACGGGTCTTCGAGCTCCAGCTCACTAAAAAACTTGACGCGCGTGCCTTGGTCCCAGGTCACGATCATGCTTACTTGATTGAGCTTGAGCTGTGCGGCTTCAGTGCGCGGCAAGCGTGCATCCATGCTGGTATAGCCACCAACGTGAAAGGCACGCCAAAAGGCGTCAGCCTCTTCGGCCACAACTGGCTTGCATAGCATACACAGGCTGATTACACTGAGCGTGAGTAGACTGCTTAACATAGCTGATCTATACATAGCGAATCTATGATACTGACCCATGATGACCGTTTCGGCAAAAAACATTTAACCTCTATTTTCTCACATCTCATGCGCTTTCAATCGCCCCTTACTATCCGCAAAATGCTTTTAATTGCATTTTTGCTGGCTGGCTTGCTGCCGGTGCTGATGGTGAGTTTGCTGAGCTTTTACCAGGCCAGGCAGGCGTTACGCGTTGAAATCCAGCACGACCTGCAAACGACGGGTAACGCGGTGGCAGAACACGTAGACCGCGTGATGAACGAGCGTGTACAAAACGTGCGTAGCTGGAGCCAACTGGCCATCATGCAAGACTTGCTGATTGGTGATATTGATAAACGGCTATCGATCTTTTTGGCAGAAACCAGACACAGCTATGCCGAGCAATATATCAGCCTGGATGTGGCAGATTTGCAAGCGCACATTATCGCCTCCAGCCGCCCCGCCAATATTGGCCAGGCATTACACACACCGCCGGTATGGATGTCGTTTCGCGACAATGGCCAGACCATTACCATCTATCATCTCAGCAATCACCAGTTGATGATCTCGGCGCCGATCTTTTCGCAAAATACGCTGCAACCGATGGGGCACTTGATGGCCACCTTTAACTGGCAAGTGATTGAAAACCTGCTTGACCATGCCGCACAACATAGCACCGAACTGGCACTGTTTGACAACAAACAACACATGCTGGCGCAATCCCGCCTCTGGTCAGACCAGAAACACAGCCTGCATGCCAAAGCCGCTATGACCAGCCGCTTGCCGCTCAATGGCTGGCAGATACACCTCAATAAAGACCATGATGTGGCTGTCGCGCCCGTACACCGCTTAGGCATGATATTTGTTGCTTTGCTTGGCGCGATTCTGGTGTTTTCGCTATTACTGGTGCGGCCCCTGGCGCAAAATATCAGCCGTCCGTTAGAAACACTCACGCGTTATGTGCAACGTTTTCGCCAGCCCGGCACCCAGCCACCCGCTGCCAGCGGCCCGGCCGAGGTGCAATCCTTGCATCAGGCATTCACGCAAATGGCCACAGACCTGGCTGAGTCAGAACAACAGTTGACCCGCGCGGCCAAATTAGCCGTAGTCGGCGAAATGGCCGCCGCCATGAGCCACGAAGTAAGGACACCGCTGGGTATCATGCGCTCGTCCGCCGATGTGTTGTTAAGAGAGCCGCAACTCAGTGCAGATGGACGCGAAGTACTCGGATTTATTATTTCAGAAACCGAACGCCTGAATAAACTGGTGAGCGCCCTGATTGACGCGGCACGTCCGCGGCTACCGAATAAAATCCCCTTAGACTTGCAAGCCCATTTACAGCATGTGGTTGCCATGTTGCAAAAACCGGCGCAAGCCAAGCAAATCAGCCTCACCCTGCAAGCCATGCAGCCCATCACCATCGCCGCCGACCAGGACCAGATGACACAAGTACTGGTCAACTTGCTGATGAATGCGATTCAAATTTTGCCGGCAGGCGGGCGCATCAACCTGCAATTATCAGCTGATACGCAAAGCGCTTATATTGCCGTTGCCGATGATGGCCCTGGTGTGCCACCTGCGCAACAAGGCCATTTATTTGAAGCCTTTTTTACCCAGCGCGCTGGCGGCGTCGGCCTGGGGCTGGCCGTGGTCAAGCAGATCATAGAAGCGCACAATGGTACAATCAGCTACAGCACCAGCGCTTGGCAAGGCGCCCAATTTAACTTATCACTTCCGTTAGCGACTGCATAACCATGTCCACCCCGCAACACACTATTTTGGCTGTAGACGACGAACCGCATATGCGCAGGCTGCTGGAAATCAGCTTGCGCCAGGCGGGTTACCGCGCCCTGTCTGCGGGCAATGGCCGCGAAGCGCTTGAGCTCATACAACAGCAGCAAATTGACCTGGTAGTGAGTGACTTGCACATGCCGGGTATGAGTGGTTTGCAATTACTGGAAGCGATACGCAAACAATATGAGCGGCTGCCTTTTATCATGGTGACGGCGCAAGGGGAAATTAAAACCGCGGTTGAGGCGATGAAACTGGGTGCCAGCGATTATATTTTGCGGCCGTTTGAACTCGAAACCCTCGAAATCGCCATCCAGAAAGCTTTGGCAGTGAATCGAATCCAGCTCGAAAACGCCTTTCTCAAGGAAACCAGCCAGCCAGCGGTGACCGGCCTCATTGGCAACAGTGTGCCCATGCAGTCACTAAAACAAATGATCCAGCAAGTGGCCCCTGAGCGGGCCACGGTGTTTATTGTCGGCGAAACCGGTACCGGTAAAGAGCTGGTGGCGAAAGCGCTGCACGATGCGTCACCGCGAAAGTCAGAACTCTTCGTGGCGGTGAACTGTGCGGCGATTCCAGTCGATATTCTGGAGTCCGAATTATTTGGCCATGAAAAAGGCGCGTTTACTGGTGCGGTGAAAGAGCGCGTCGGCAAATTTGAGCTGGCCAATGGCGGCACGCTATTTCTGGACGAAATTACAGAAATGCCTATTCAGTTACAGTCAAAATTATTGCGCGTGCTGCAGGAAAACATTGTTGAAAAGCTCGGCGGCAACCGGCAAATTGCGCTGGACGTGCGTGTGGTGGCAGCAACCAACCGCGATCCTCTGCAAGCGGTCAAAGAAGGCAAATTGCGCGAGGATGTTTACTATCGTCTGAATGTGATTCAGCTACAAGTGCCGCCATTGCGTGAGCGCGACGAAGATGTGGGTTTGCTGGCGGACTATTTTCTGCATAAACGCCAGGGCAAGCTGAGTGAAAGTGCGCGCTTATGTTTGCAGCAATATCGCTGGCCTGGCAATGTGCGTGAACTGGAGAACATACTGGAACGCGCTGCCATTCTGGCCGGGAGCCAGACCATACAGCCGCAACACCTGCCTGCCGATATTGCACAACCAATGGCGGTGGCAGCCTCCGAATCCAGCAGCACAGCCTCGGACAGCAATGACTTGTCTATCCCACACGCGACCGAAATCATAGAGCGCCGCCTGATTTTGCAGGCACTAGACCATTGCCAGGGCAACAAAACCAAGGCAGCCAAGCTGCTTGAAATCAGTGAGCGCTCACTGTGGAACAAACTTAACCAATACGGTTTGCGCTAACGCGCCAGTTTATTCAGCCCAGAGGTAGGCATCCATGGCCAGAATGCCGTAGGTATTTTCTGGCGTGAACCGCTTAACCCCGCCTTGCGCACTGCCAGCCGCGACAAACAACGGCATCAAGTGATCCTCACTCGGATGCGCCTGTATCCCTTGCGGGCACTCCACGCGGTAATTATGCAGGCTTTGCCATTGCTGCTGCATAATGCGTTCAGCCATCCAGTCTGCAAACGGCAGCACATAGGGCAATGGCGCAGCATCGCGGTCCGCGGTAAAAAAATCTGACAAGTTATGCGTGATGGCGCCTGAGGCCAAAATTAACACATTCTGCTGATGCAAACCTTGCAGCGCACGCCCCAGCGCAAACTGCTCTGCGGGCGTCGCACGGCTTTGAATCGACAACTGCGTCACCGGAATATCTGCCTCAGGGTACATCAGCATCAGCGGCACCCATGCCCCATGATCCAACCCGCGCTGGTCATGCGCTTGCACACTGATGTCGTGCGCCTGCAACAATGCCACCACCTGTTGCGCCAGCGCCGGTGCGCCCGGTGCCGGATATTGCTTCGCATACAAGGCGGGCGGAAACCCGGCAAAGTCATGGATAGTTTCCGGCTGCGCTGCCAGGCTGACAGTCGCCACACGCGTATCCCAATGCGCAGACACCACCAGGATGGCATCCGGCCTTGGTAAAGCGGCGGCAATCTCTGCCAACAACTGGCCGGTGTGACCCGGCTCAATGGCCAGCATGGGCGCACCATGTGAGACAAATAAGGTCGTCATCGCTGTGTATTCCGCCTATATGATTAACGGCGACGATTGTCCAGGCTAAATGCGCCCGCGCCAAACGCCACCACCATCAGCAACCCACCAACAATGGTCAGGTTTTTCAAGAACATAATCTGTTGCATCTGATCTGCCAGGTTATTGTGAAACATAAACGCGGTTGCCACGGTAAACACGGCAATCCCGGCGGCGGCCAAACGGGTTTTGTAACCCACCAGCAAAGCAATACCAAGCACCAGCTCAACAAACAAGGCAATCGCATAAGCGACCTCAGGCAGTGGCGCACCCACGCTCTGAATATAACCAATCGTGCCTGCCGGATTCGCAGCCTTGCTCAAGCCGCTGATAATAAAAATCTGTGATAACGAAATACGACCAGCCACACTGGCTGCGGATTGGATTGCGTTCATGTTGTGCTCCTTTGTGTTGTGTGTACGATGTGTTTATCAGCCGGACATCGCACGCTTCCCTGAGAAAATAGTCACTGCATTGGTTTAGCTGATGAATGCCATTGTATTCCTGAAACAAAAAAATGATAATCCCATGCATATTTGTAAAACTGTCTCATATGGGTTGACAATTAATGGCCTCATTAGAAGAAATGCATTTTTTTGTTGAAGTGGTCAAACACGGCAATTTCACCAGCGCAGCACAGGCACTAGGCATCTCCAAACAACTGGTGAGCCGCCGCATCATCGCGCTGGAGGCAAGGCTGGGCGTGCGACTGCTGCTGCGCACTACGCGCAAACTGTCGCCAACAGAAACCGGCAAAGTGTTTTTTCAGCGCGCGCAACACATTTTGCAAGCCATCCACGATGCCGAATTAGAGGTGAGCAATCGCTCGGATGCACTACGTGGCATGCTCAAGATTTCGGTGCCGTTGTCTTATGCCCACTTGCGGCTGGCGCCGGCACTCACGGCTTTTATGCAACAGCATCCCTTGGTCGATGTCTGGCTGGATGCGGATAACCGGCATGTGGATATGATTAGCGAAGGCTATGACATGGTGATACGGGTGACCGATCAACCCGAAGACGGCATGGTGGCACGCAAGCTCGAAGACGCAGCGATGCGTTATTGTTGCAGCCCAGATTATATTGCGCGCCATGGTGTGCCCGCCTCGCCACAGGCACTGTCCAAGCATGCCTGCTTAACGCACCGCGCCAGTGAGTGGCTGTTCAGCGAACATGACCAGATATACCGCATCCCGATTCATGCGCGCTTAAAATCTAACCACGGCGAGGTCTTGCGCGATGCCGCCGTGGCCGGTTTGGGTATTACCGGCTTACCGGCGTTTTATGTGCTGGAGGATTTGCAACATGGCAGGCTGGTCGAAGTGCTGGCAGACTATCGCATGCAGCAGGCGGGCATTTATGCCATGTATCCTTATCACAAGCAGGTCTCGGCTAACGCGCTGGCCTTAATTGAGCACTTGCGGCAGTGGTTTCAGCCCACGTCCGCCTAAGCGGAGGCCTACTCCATGAGTGTGACGTGTTTGCCCCTATCGACACTATAGCCGCCCGGGCCAAACGCAATGATCACTAAGAGGCCACCAATAATGGTGATATTTTTAAGAAACATAATGACCTGCATCGGGTCAGCCATATTGCTGTGAAACATCAAGGCGGTGACAAAGGTAAACACGGCAATGCCCGCCGCGGCCAATTGCGCTTTAAAGCCAACCAATAAGGCAATGCCCAGGCCAAGCTCAACCACCAGCGCCACCACATAGGCTACCTGCGGCAAAGGCAAATGCGCACTTTCAATATAGGCAATGGTGCCTGCCGGGTCCATGATTTTAGCGATGCCGCTAATAATAAAAATCAAAGACAACAACACACGCCCCAAAAAACTGACCCAACGCTGCCGTACATTCATACCGATCGCTCCTTGTTATGATTGACCACGTGCTGCATCACTATCAGCCATGCAGACATCGGCCGGATGTATGCCGGTTTAGCCCCCTACCGACTACAGATGTATCACATTTGTTACTCTGCACCATTCTCGATAGAAACACCAGCACATTTGACATTTAAAAATAACAATGTTAAGTTAACGATGTTATATTTAATAAGTCACTGATTTACATGCCACCCAAGGTTAAAACCAGCGCTGAAAAACAGGCCGTCCGCACCGCCATCATGGATGCGGCGCGCGAGCTGTTTATTCATCAGGGCGTAGAAGCCGTGACCATGCGCGCCGTGGCACAGCAGGTTGGCTACTCGGCCACCAGCCTGTATCTGTACTTTAGCGACAAAGACCAGTTATTGAGAGCGGTGGTAGACTCAGATGTGATCAAACTGGCACAAGCCTTGAAATCGACATTAAGCATCAGCGACCCGTTACAGCGCTTTTTGCAATTTGGGCAACATTATGTGCAATTCGCACTCACTAACCCCAACCATTACCGCATGATGTTTATGACCCAGCATCCGCCTTGCGACCCGGCGTTTTCAAGCATTGAGCAAAACAATCCTGAGCAAGATGCCTACTCGCAACTCATCGGCGTGGTCACCAGCGCCTGGCATGCGGGAGTGTTTAAACCCACATTGACTGACCCGGTGCTGATTGCACAAACCATTTGGGCAGCCATGCACGGCCTGTGTGCGCTGCAAATCAACCTGGCAGATGACGCCTGGATTAACTGGCGCCCGCTAGAGGCACGCGTGCAAGCGATGCTCAGCATGTGCATGCATGGATTAATGAAAGAAACGACACATGAATAAGCCGTTGATGATAATAAGCAGCTTCTGCCTGGCCCTGCTTGCAAGCGCCTGCCAGCAGCAAACAGAAGAGGCCGCCGCGCCGCGCCCGGTGTGGGTGATGACCGTAGGCAGTGCCAGCAGCCAGGCCAGCGCCAGCTACACCGGTGAAGTCAAATCACGTTATGAATCCAATATCGGCTTTCGCATCGCTGGCAAAATCATTTCACGCGCGGTCAACGTCGGTGAGCCAGTCAAAAAAGGCCAGCTGATCGCCCAGCTAGACCCCAACGACAGCCGCCTCAATGCACAAGCGGCCGACGCCGAAGTACAAACCGCGCAAGCCAACCTGGCATTGGCACAGGCAGAACTAGCGCGCCGCCAGCAGTTATATAGCCAAAAATTTATTTCAAAATCTGCGCTGGACAGTTACGAAACACAAGTCAAAACCGCCCAGGCGCGTCTGGCACAAACCAGATCACAAGCGGCAGTTAGCCAGCACCAGACCGGCTATACGCAACTCCTGGCCGACCGCGCCGGGGTGATTGGCATGATCCAGGCCGAGCCAGGCCAGGTGGTTGCCGCCGGGCAAAACATTGCACAAATTTATGACTTACAAACGCTGGAAGTGATGATTGCAGTACCAGAAACACTGATAGACAGCCTGCATGTGGGTGACGCCACCCAGATCAGTTTGGGCGATATGCCACAACGCTACCAGGGGCGCATCCGTGAAATCTCACCGGCGGCCAACAGCCAAACCCACGCCTTTGACCTGCGCATTCAACTACTGAATGCCGACCAGCGCATCAAGCTCGGCATGACAGCGCAAGTGAGTTTTGCACCCACCGCCACAGCCCCTACCATCATCGTGCCTTCCACTGCCGTCACCCGCCATGGCGAACAAGCGGGTGTGTGGGTGATTGACGCCAAACACCAGGCCCATTTGCGCCAGGTGACAACAGGCGCACTCTCCGAAAACGGCATCGAGATCACCAGCGGCCTGCACGCGCAGGAAACCATCGCCACTATCGGCATCCATACGCTGACTGAGGGCATGCAGGTACAAGCGGTGACGCCAGGCGCCGAGGTGCTGCGCTAATGAACACGCCACACCAGCCCGACCAAGCACAGGCCACGCAAGACTTTAACCTGTCGACCTGGGCACTTAAAAACCAGGCACTGGTGCTTTACTTTATTGTGCTGACCTTGCTAGGTGGATTCTTCGCCTACACGCATCTCGGCCAATCTGAAGACCCACCATTCACCTTTAAAGTGATGCTGGTACGTAGCAGTTGGCCTGGTGCCTCGGCGCAGGAAGTCGAGCAGCAAGTCACCGACAAAATCGAAAAAAAGCTGCAAGAAATTCCGTCTATCGACTACACCAGCAGCTATTCGCGACCTGGGGAGTCGGTAGTGTTTATCGTCATTCGCGATAACACCTTCTCAGAAAAAATCCCCGAGCTGTGGTATCAGGTGCGCAAAAAAATCGGCGATATCCGTCATACGTTTCCTAGCGATTTGCAAAGCCTGACTTTTAATGACGAGTTTAGCGATGTTTACGGCACCATGTATGCCATCACCGCCGATGGCCTGACGCCACAACAATTAAAAAGACAGGCCGAGTGGGTGCGTGCGCGCCTGCTCAAACTGGCCGATGTAGAAAAAGTCGATTTATTTGGCGAGCAGCCACAAAAAATCATTATCGAGATTTCTAACCAGAAACTGACCTCCCTCGGCATCAGCCCGGCACAGTTAGCGCAACTGCTGCAACAGCAAAACGCCATCGTTGGCGCGGGCACGTTCGATCAAGGCCCGGAAAGAATCCGGCTGGATGTGAGTGGCCGCTTACAAACACTGCAAGACCTGCGCCAATTCCCGATTCGGGCGGGCAACCAGAACTTGACCCTGGGTGACATCGCCACCATCAAACATGGCTACGCTAACCCACAGTCACAGCGCATCCACTATAACGGCACTTCGGCCTTGCTGATTGGCGTCAGCATGCAGCAAGGCGGTGACGTCATTGCGCTGGGCAAAGCCATGCAGCAGACCATCACCAGCGTACAAAAACAGCTGCCGGTGGGCGTGCAATTGCAGTTGGTCACCTCGCAACCAGACATTGTGCAACACTCAGTACAAGACTTTGTGCGCTCGCTGAGCGAGGCGCTGATTATTGTGCTGGCTGTAAGCCTACTCTCACTCGGCTGGCGCACTGGCATTGTGGTGGCGGTGGCGATTCCCATCGTGCTGGCGGGCACCTTTCTGCTCATGGACTGGCTGGACATCGGCCTACACAAAATCTCCCTGGGCGCGCTGATTCTGGCCCTAGGCCTGCTGGTCGATGACGCGATTATCGCGGTGGAAATGATGGCCGCCAAAATGGAGCAAGGCTGGGACCGCATGCAAGCGGCCTCATTTGCCTATACCTCCACCGCCATGCCCATGCTCACCGGCACCCTGGTCACCGTGGCAGGGTTCTTGCCAATAGCCACCGCCGTGTCGTCCACCGGCGAATACACGCGGTCGATTTTTCAGGTCTCGGCCATTGCGCTCACCTTGTCATGGATTGCCGCCGTGATTGTGATTCCTTTTCTGGGCTACCACTTACTGCCCAAAGCCACTCACCATAACGAAGCGAACACAAATAGCGAAGCAAGCACTCACAACCACACAGACCTTTATCAAACAAGGTTTTACCAACGCTTGCACAACCTCATTAGCTGGTGTGTGCAACACAAAGGCAGCGTCATCCTCGCCACCATCGCCCTGTTTGTGGTGGCCATGCTGAGTTTTGGCAAAGTACAGCAACAGTTTTTCCCTGACTCGACGCGCCTCGAAGTGGTGGTCGACTTACGCCAGGCCGAAAATGCCAGCGACCAGTCTACCGATGCCGCCGTCAGCCAACTCGAACAATGGCTGACCACCTGGCAAAAAACACATGGCAAATTGCAAAATGTGGTGTCTTACGTCGGCTCTGGCGCACCGCGCTATTACCTGCCGCTTGACGTGCAGTTGCCACACCGCGCCTTTGCCCAACTGGTGATTTTGACCAACAGCCTGGAGCAGCGCGAAGCCCTGCGCAACGACCTGCTGACGCTGTTTGAACACGACTTTCCGCAATTGCGCGCCTCGGTGTTACGCCTGGAAAACGGGCCGCCGGTAGGCTTCCCGGTGCAGTTCAGGGTCGACGGGCAAGATTTACAGGCGATTAGAAACGTCGCACACCGAATTGCAGAGGCCATGCGTGCCAACCCGCACCTGCGCAACGTGCAACTGGGCTGGGAAGAGCCAAGCAAAGTGATACATGTCGATGTTGATCAGCACAAAGCCAGGTTGCTGGGCGTCAGCTCCACCGACATTGCGCAACTACTCAACACGCAATACTTCGAGCAAGTTGTCAGCGAGTTTAGAGAAGGCAATGAGCGCATAGACCTGGTCATGCGTAGCAGCCATGAACAGCACGCCAAATTATCACAACTGGCGCAGCTCACGGTGTTAAGCCAGCGTGGCGAGCGCGTGCCACTGGCACAAGTGGCCAATATCCACCACGGCTTTGAAGAAGGCGTGATCTGGCGACGCAACCGCGTGCCTTCACTCACGGTGCGGGCGCATTTACGCGGCAATATGCAGGCGCCCGTGGTGTCTGCGCAAATTCAGCAGGCCATAGAGCCGATTCTGCAACACCTGCCAGCAGGCGTGACGGTAGAAACTGGCGGCGCGATTGAAGAAGCGGCCAAGGGCGCCGCATCAGTGGCGAAAGGCGCACCGCTGTTCTTAGCCGTGGTGTTTACCCTGCTTATGTTGCAATTGCGCAGTATTTCTAACGTGATTCTGGTGGTGCTCACCGCCCCGCTAGGCATGATAGGCATTACCTTTGCGCTGCTCATTTTCAACATGCCATTTGGCTTTGTCGCCATGCTAGGCAGCATTGCGCTCTCGGGCATGATCATGCGTAACTCGGTGATTCTGGTCGACCAGATCAAGCAGGATATTGCCGAAGGCGCCTCGCTGGAGCAAGCCGTGGTGCAATCGGCTGTGCGCCGATTCCGGCCGATTGTGCTCACGGCCGCCGCCGCCATTCTGGCGATGATCCCGCTCACGCGCAGCGTGTTCTTTGGCCCGATGGCAGTGGCGATTATGGGCGGGCTGGCAGTAGCCACGGTGCTCACCATTTTGTTTGTGCCAGCCCTGTATACATTCTGGGCCGGACTCACGGCAAGCGCCATGCAATCACGGCGCAATAAACTATAATACGGCTTATCAACAATCGATATTGGGATTCAAGACATGACAGATCAGGCAACCGCACGTTTTAACATGATTGAGCAACAGATTCGCACCTGGGAGGTGCTAGACCCGCAAGTATTGGCGACGCTGAACAATATGCCGCGCGAAGCCTTTGTGCCAGAGGCCTATCGCGGCCTGGCATTTGCCGATATTGAGGTGCCATTGGCGCATGGCCAGCAAATGCTGAGCCCTAAAGTTGAGGGGCGTTTTTTACAAGCGCTGCAACTGCAAGCCAAAGACAAAGTGTTATTGATTGGCGCGGGCAGCGGCTACCTGGCTGCTCTCATGGCGCAACACTGCGCGCAAGTCACTGCGCTGGAAATCTTCCCTGAGCTGTGTGCACAAGCGACGCAATCACTCACCAAACAAGGCATTCAGAATGTACAAGTGCTTGAGCTAGACGGCCATAACGGTTACGAATCTCAAGCGCCTTACGATGCAATTGTCTTTACTGCCTCCAGCCCAGTGGAACCAGAAGGCGTGCGCTACCAGCTCAGCATTGGCGGGCGTTTGCTCATCGTGTTGGGCCAAGCCCCGGTAATGCAAGCCACCCTGATTCAACGCCTGGCCGAGCACAGCTACAAGCAAGATGTGCTGTTTGAAACCAGCCTGGCAGAAATGCAACATGCGCCACAAGCGCAAGCGTTCTCATTTTAAAAAAGCATCCGCTATGTCACTCACCACTTTGTCCCGGTTGTTAATGCTTGTGAGCAGCCTATGGCTGCCAGCGCAGGCATTGGCCGCCGGGCAAAGTCTGGTCGATATTTACCAGGAAGCCAAAGCCAACGACCCGGTGCTGGCCTCGGCAGGCAGCGCCAATCAGGCCGCACAAGAAATCATTGAGCAAGCCAAGGCAGGTTACCGCCCTTCTGTAAACTTTACCGCAGGTGCCAACGCCAACCGTACCGATTTAAAAATTGTTGGCAGCCAGGCGCCGTTCCCAGGCGGGCGCAATACCTATGAAGGCTACCAGGCGCAGCTACAAGCCAGGCAGCCGATCTTTCGCAAAGAAAATCTGGAGCGTATAGACCAGAGCAAAGTGCAAGTCAGCATCGCCGACAAGCAATATCATCTGGCGCAACAAAACCTGATGTTACGCACTACCCAGGCTTATTTTGAGGTGTTGCTGGCACAAGACCGCATCACCCTGATGGCCGCGCAAAAAGCGGCTATTCAACGCCAGTTGCAACAAGCCAAGGCCAACTTTGATGTAGGCACCGCCACCATCACCGACGTCAACGAAGCGCAAGCGCGGGATGACCTCATCGAGGCACAAACCCTATCGGCTGTGAACGACATGGAAATCGCCAAGCGCAGCCTGCAGGCGATTACTGGCAAATTGCCTGAACAACTGGCCAATGTACGCGACGATATTCAGATCGCGCCTAGCCTGAAACCCATGCAGGAATGGCAAGATGTGACCCATGCCAGCAACCTGACACTCCAGATTCAGCAAGAAACGGTGCAGGTGAATGAAAAGGATATTGAAATCGCGCGGGCCGGGCATTACCCGACGGTGGATGCCGTAGCGAACTATCAGGACAGTTACGCCAACGGTGGCCAGTATGGGTTTGGCGCCGACCTGAAAAGTGCCAGCATAGGCGTGGAAGTTTCTGTGCCACTCTACCAAGGGGGCGCAGTCACCTCGCGCGTACGCCAGGCTGCCTACAACCGGCAAAAAGCGCTGGATGACCTGCAAAACGCCATGCGCCAGACCTCGCTCGAAACACAACGCGCCTACCTCAACCTAAGCACCAGCATTGCACAAGTGAAAGCCTTGGAACAAGCGCTCAAAAGCAGCCAAAGCCAGCTCGACTCCACCAAATTGGGCTACGAAGTCGGCATACGTACCAGCGTCGATGTGCTCAATGCGCAGCAACAGTACTACAGCGCCAACCGCGATTTATTGCAGGCGCGCTATAACTACCTGGTCAATATCATCCGCCTCAAAACCGCCAGTGGCATTGTGTCAGAGGCCGATTTACAAGACATAGACCAGCAACTCGCCAAGAGATAAGCCAATGAAATCTGCGATTGCCAGCACAGATGCCGTTTGGATGTTGATAGATGTGCAAACGCGACTGTGTTCCGTGATGCCAGAACCCGACATGGCGGCGGTCATCAACAATATTCAGCGCCTGCTGCAAGGCGCGCAACTACTGAATATTCCGCTATGGGTCACCGAACAATACCCGGAAAAACTAGGCGAGACTTTGCCAGCGCTGCAAGCCCTGCTACCCGAATACACCCCACGCACCGCCAAACTCGCCTTCTCCGCCTGGCATGAACCTGCATTGCAAGAATCCTCCATCAGCGTCGCACCACAAGTCGTGCTATTTGGCCTGGAGACACACATCTGCGTGCTGCAAACCGCTCTCGATGCACTCGCTGCGGGCAAACAGGTGTTTATCGTTGAAGACGCCGTGATTTCACGCAGTGAAGCCAACCGTAAAAACGCGATTGAACGCCTGCGCGCGGCAGACTGCATCATCACCAATACCGAATCGATGCTGTTTGAACCGATGCAAGGCGCGACACATGCGCAGTTCAAGGCGATTTCGGCGCTAATTCGCTAGTCTTTGTACTGACGTTTTACCGTGCATGCCCTATGGATAAAAACCATATGAATCAAATCGAATGGAACGACTTTACCAAGGTGGAGTTAAGAGTTGGGCGGGTGATTTCAGCGGAAGTATTCGCGGAAGCACGCAAACCTGCTTACAAACTGCAGATCGACTTTGGCCCAGAAATCGGCGTGCGTAAATCCAGCGCCCAAATCACAGCGCTTTACACGCCAGAAAGTTTAATCGGCAAACTGGTCGTTGCCGTGGTGAATTTCCCGCCCAAACAAATCGGGCCGCTGATGTCAGAATGCCTGGTCACAGGCTTTCATGATACGGAAGGGCGGGTGACGTTGTGTGTGCCAGAACATGAGGTTCCGCTGGGTACAAAACTGCTGTAAGTGTTTAAACATCACTCTGCTCGCAGCATTTGAATCCTGTAGCCCAGAAGATTTAATGAGCAAAAAGTCGACGTCATTACTTGAGTAGTTTACCTTTGGGGTTCAAGCTAATCATGTTTACATTCTTTTTGTTTTCACTAACCGAAAGATATTGCTTAGCTTCTAAAAATTTAGCAAATTTCAAATTTGCATCTGTCTTAGCTAATTTTGGTTTACCGTTTCTTCTTAGTCTCGATACTTCATCTGAGATATTCTCAATCGCTTCAATAATTGCATCATGGTCAAATAATTCAGAGTAACGATTGAATAACTTGATCTTTAAGTCTTCAGCAAGATCGGTTCTTAGGATTTTTTTAATTATAGAAATGTTAAACAGCTTCTCCTTGGAATAGCTTAGGTCAAATCCACAATATGCTTTTGCTAAAGGCGAATCGTAAGCGGACTCAGATGTTGATTTAATTAAGACAGCCTTATTATCCTCACTTAGCGGTGATATGCTAACTAAACTGATAAGCTCAGAATTTGTTAAATTAAATTTCGTTGAATCTTTCAGGTATTCGACAATATTTTGCCCTATTAACAAATACGATTTATCAGGTGAATTTTCTTTAAGAAAATCATGATTCGCAACTGTTAGAGCAAACTTTCTTGAGTTTAATAACAAATCAATTTTTTGAGCGTTAACCTCTAGGTCACTTAGATTATTAAAGCTGATGGCAATAGCAGAAATTAGTTTTGCATAAACTTCATCATCAAGGTCATTACACCTTACAATTTTCTTAGCGATAGCAAGATCATCTGGCACATTGTGTTTTAACCTTTCCACTATCAACGCACTTAGATTTTCTTCATCGCTTAAATAATCAAGCAACACATCCTCAATTTCCTCCTCAACGAGCTTGAAGTATTTGATAACGTTAACCCAGCTTGCTTTAACTCTTTTTGAATTTAATAAATCTGGCCATAAATCAGTATCAGCAACTGATTCAATATCGTTGATATTAAATACCAGCTTCTGAATCAAACTTGCTTTCAGCTCAACTTCAAGAGCGTCATTATTGAGTAGGCTTACAGCGGACTCTTCACTTTCCTCAGCGCCCTCTAAACTTTGCAAAACGCTACCTGAAAACCAACGTATTTCTTGATTTATATAGTCTTTGACTGAGCTGCTTCCATGTGTACTGATGTAAGTATAAGTAGGTACAACTTCCGTCTTGTTCGATTCAACGCGAGATAATATTTTCACTAAATTATCTACGGTTAGCTCATAGGCATTGGTATTTTCAATAACCTCCAAGAGTTCATTGTCATTACACTTCTCTAAACCGGAGAAAACAATCTTAAGTAGTTTGAACAGCCTTTCTAACTTGGAGTATCCGAGAATAACGATTGAATTGAAAATTTCAACTTTTTCCTTCAACTCATGTTGAAGGAAACCTGTTTCATTAATAGTGCTTAATGCGCGTTGGTCTAAATGTTCTAATAGTGCAACAATCATCCCACCGCGCTCATCATTTGTAAGTTCAGTTGCATCAACTAGGCTAGCCCAATAATGCTCATCTATTTTTGTAATCGCATTCAAAACTGATTTTTTAGAAAAATCCATCAAGTTTGGTAATTTTAACCACTGGCTTATGAAGTCATACCCAGTCTCTTTTGCATCAACAATTGCACTGATGAGATTTTCAAATTTATCGCTGTCAGAATGCTTTAAGCTTGAATATGTAAGCATATTCAAATTAAGAATAGCTCGACTTTTAAATCTACTATCTTTGATTTTTTTAAAAACTTTGTCTGGATTATCAAGTTGATATCCAAACTCTAGAGGGACATTGCTTAACTGAGCGGTTAGATATTGCTGATCGTTGGTACTTAGCTCACCAGGATAAAAGTAGGTTGTATAAGCTAAATAATCTTCCTCAATCAAACCATCAGAAATTAAATAGCGTATTAGAGCATCGTCTGAATTAAGTCCCTTAAAGGGAAGATCGGAATGCTTCAACACAAGCTCTTTAAAGCTTATTCTCTCAAGATCATGAAGCTCTTTTTCCAGCGAGACAATTTTGCTATTTAATACACTTAGAGTGCCATCAGATTTTTTGACTATCACTTCTTTGCGTTGATCGTATGTCGATTTTGGATTGATTTCCTTTTCAATATTTGAGAAGGTTTCCACTGATCGCTGATTGCCATGATGGGACACATACCTAATATTACTTTGAGTTTTCAGTAAGTCTATTACTGAATCACCCTCCAAAAATTGACTTGGAAAATACTGCATTCCGTTTATTTGAAAATGCGAGAAATCAGAATATTTTTTAAAGTAATAACCAAGATAAACCTGCCTAAGCTCATCAAGAGTTAACAGTTTTTCTGAGTCTATTTCTGATATTGTTTTTTTTGCTTGGTTAACTTGGCTAAGAACGTTCGCTTTTAACAAATCTATAAGAACATCTTTAGACGCTAGGACTTCCCAAACTTTACCCTGCCGTTGGTTTAACTTAGCGAAATCATCTGGATATTTGTTTTTATATACAATTGTAGCCAAAAGCTTTGTATCCTCTAGCTTAAGTCTATCCTTAGCAGATGAACTATCTGAATCAAGGCGTTTTTTATAGATAATAAACTCGTTTGCCACATTGAAAAGCAGACGCATATCACCTAGAAACTGAGTTACCTCATCTAAAAAGTTTGGCCTGAATTGAATGTCAGGGAATGCTTTTTTTATTGTCCCTTCAAGCTTTTCACGAGAGTTACTGTAGTTAACTACAGGAATGACAGGCAGAATAAAGTCAAAAAACTTGGTGCGATCAATTGCATCAGTGAACAAGTCATCGCCAAGAGCGAATACGAACTTAACTACCTTATTTATTCCCAGCTCATTTATTTCTTCAGAGTTATTAATCAGCTGATTAATCTCTCGCAGTTTGATTAAAATTTCACGGGTTGGTAGGCGATCTAAATCTTCAAACACCACAATATTGAATCGTGTAGTGGCAAAAAAATAAATGAGTTCATCAAGATGCTTGTTAAGTATAGAGTCACCACGCTTCTCGTTAAAGCTAATCTCAGCACCTCCAGCGCTAAACTTGCTTAAGCCGAGTTTTGGAACCCAATTGAAGATCAATTGAATCACACCCATGAATCCAGTTAAGAGAATGACCTCATAAACCCATGAGTGCTGGTGTTGGAATAACCAACTATTTTTAAAAAGAAAGTAGTTGGGTTTAAAAACAAACTTTGCAATCAGCAGCATGGCAACTACAAAGAACGCTGTCCAAAAGTGAGAAGCTAAAAATTGAAACCTTGTCTTGCAAACTCTAATGTAACGCTTGATCTTAATTCTGCTGAACTGTGAGTCTTCAAGTTCATCGCTTTTAACTTTGAAAATAATTTGTTGAAGTAGGCTTTTTTCAATATCCTGGGTTTCGGTCTTCTTTGATTTTTCTGATGAAGTATCGATATCTTTAAAGTTGGGGTTCTGCTCCAACACAAATGAAGCAAGACTAACGTTTAGAAAATTAAAGTTTTTATCCTTGTAATTTTTATCCCTTTTGCATTTCTCTTCAAAGCTCTTAATTAAGCTACTCTTGCCAGAACCATAAACCCCAGTAATCGCAATATTTCTAATATCCTTCTCTGTAAGCGCATATAACAAAGCGCTTTCATACTCAGCCAAATCAGCATCAGAAACTGGAGTTAATTTGTTGTATACATTTACATCAGTTGAATTATTAATCATCACTCCCCCAGTATGGATTTTGCTATCCTTAATCAACCGAGTTTCTAAATCACCTCGGAATAATATGCACCTTGGCATGCGTCACACCCGTCTGTGACGAAATCGCATTTACACACGCCTCAACCTCGGCAATTTTGCCTTTCAATATCACCGTTTCCATACAGTTATCATGATCTAAATGTACGTGCTGTGCAGTGATAATCACGTCATGGTGGTCGTGTTGTAGTTGATTGACCCGGCTGGCGAGTTGTCGTTCGTGGTGGTCGTAGACGTAGCTGAGTGAGGCAATACAGTCTGCTTGTTGGTGGTCGGCGTCGGCCATCACAGATTCGTCGAGCGCTTTGCGCACCAGGTCTCGAAAGGCCTCAGAGCGGTTGACATAGGCTTTGACGGCGACCAGTTGGTCAAAGGCATCGGCCAGGTCGTCTTCAACCGAAATAGTAATGCGGCGCATACACTCTCTCTACAATGTTTAAGCGTTAAAAAAGCATGCGCCTTGTGAGAGACGCATGCTTTTAATATACCGCAATATCGCCTGGCATCGCTTAGAAGTTGTAGGTTAACGTCAGGCGCGCTGCGCGTGGTTCTACCGGGTGAAAATGTTTGCCCTCGACCGCGGTCGCTTCGCCTCGCAGTTGCGATTCATAGTAGTAGTCAATATCGCTGGCTTTGCGGTTAAACAGGTTAAACACATCCAGCGTCAGCGTGGTGCGCGGGTTGTAGCGATAACCTAGCCGCGCGTAAGTGAGTAGCGTGGAATTTGAGCGCACCGAGTTATCCTCTACCAGCGCCCGTGGGCCAAAGTAGCGCAGCTGCATGCTGCCAAACCAGTTGCCCCAATTGGTCACGGTGGCGCCTAGCGCAGCCACTTTATTCATGGAGCCTGGAATATATTGCCCGGCAGCATCGTGCTCTGTAAAGCGTGCTTTAGAGAGGGCGAGGTCCATATCTAACAGCAACCAGTCGTTGACGACATAGTGGTTGTTCCACTCTACCCCGGTACGGCGGCTGGCGCGGCTGGGCTCGGTTTCGCCGGCATCGCCAATAAATAGCAGCTCTGAGTCAATATCCAGCTGCCACACGGCCAGCGAGCTTTGCAGGCCGGGGATCCACTCGGTGCGCACACCGACTTCACTGCCGCGGGTACTCACTAGCGGTGTCACCGGTGACGCCGCACTGCCGTTGGCTAAGCGGGTTTGGGTGGTGCCACGCGCGTCGTTGCTGTGAAAGCCTTTGCCAATATTGTAGAAAAACTCGGTGCTGGCCCACGGCCCAAAAATCACCGACAGTTTGGGCGAGGTGATGCCATCGCTGGTATTGCCAGAATTACCACTGATGCTGCTTTTGACGTCAAACTGATACCGGTCGTAGCGAACGCCAGCCACCGTGCGCAATTTTTCATGCCACCAAAGGGTGTTTTCGGCAAATAATCCGGCGCTGCTTTCTTCGACCTTGTCAGAGCGGATCAGCGACAAGCGTTGCGTCTGCGCAGTGTTGTAGAGTGCGACTGGCGACAATTTGTCGTATCTGGTTTGCAGGCCGAGTTTGTTTTCCATCGGCACCCCAGCGAGCTCGCCCAGCCACGATTTGCTCGCATTAACGCCGAGCATGGTGCGCTTTTCGCTCTGGTTAAACTGGTCGCCATTCACTGGGTCGTTGAGAAAATAGGTGAAATTGCTATATAAATCGAGCGCCGAGCGCACCGCATAAGCACTCACCTGCCAGCTACCTTGCTGGTCACGATGCTGTTTGGCGAACGACACGCTATAGCGAGAAGAATCACCACCATCGCTGGGGTCTACCGCGTCAAAACGCCCCAGTTGTCCGCTACGCACGGCGCGCAGCGGAATCTGGTCGGTCGAGTTCCACTGGTTGTGATACGCCATGGCGGTTAACGTTATGCTGTCATGCGCATCGCCTGCACTGTAACGCAACAAGCCATTGTATTTTTTAACGCCCTCGGCCACTTGCCAGGGGCCATCGTAGTGATTCACATCCAGGGCATAGAGCAAATGTCCCTCTGCCACGGCTAGCGAGTTTGCCAGCAACAATCGCTGGTAATCATAACTGCCCACCGTGAGGCTGGCGATGCCTTGCGGTAAGCGGTTGACCAAGTGCATACGCGCCACGCCCGCAGAGGAAAAATCCCCTTCTTCTGCCGAATATGGCCCTTTTTTATAGTGCAAATGGCTCACCAGCTCGGGGATCAAAAAATTCAAATCGGTATAGCCCTGGCCATGGGCATGCGTACGCATATTGACTGGCATCTCGTCGACATAGGTAGCAAAGTCGGTGCCGTGGTCGAGGTTAAACCCGCGCAGGTAAAACTGGTTGGCTTTACCGCTGCCGCTATGCTGGGTCACGATCATGCCAGGCACAAACTCGAGGATCTCGCCAATGCGCGCAATCGGTCGATTTTTAATCAGGCTAGCATTGACCTTGCCTTCACTGGCCGCATCCGAGGTGCCGATCGCATTGTCATAATGCGCACGCACCTCTACCTCTTGCAGGTCTATCGCCTCATTGGCCTCTGCGTATGTGCTGGTCAATATGCCAGCCAACAGATAAGACCAGGCAGAGTATCGTGTGATTTTTTTATAATTGTTCATACGATGGCATTATGCGGCATCGCACCACATTGACCTATACGTATATTGACGCAAACATATTTTGACTGCCGATGTGCATCGAGCCCAGGCACAAAAAAGCCCGCTTACGCGGGCTTTTTGTTTGCTTAACGACTTATTCAGCCGCTGGCGCTTCTTCTCTTGCAGGTGGGTCGATCAGGGCTTTCATGCTCAAGCGCACTTTGCCTTTGTCATCGAGCTCAACCACTTTCACCTTCACAATGTCACCCTCTTTGAGGTAGTCACTCACGGCCTTGACGCGCTCGTGGGCGATTTGTGAAATATGTACCAGGCCATCTTTACCTGGCATCAAGGTCACCACGGCACCAAAGTCAAGAATCTTGACCACTGGGCCTTCGTAAACCTGGCCAACTTCAACTTCAGCGGTGATTTGTGCAATACGACGTTGTGCTTCTGCACCTTCGTCGGCATTGGTACATGCGATTTTCACGGTGCCGTCATCTTCAATGTCGATGCTGGTGTTGGTTTCTTTGGTCAGTGCCTGAATCACGGCGCCGCCTTTACCAATCACATCACGGATTTTGTCCGGATTGATTTTCATGCTGATGATACGTGGCGCAAACTGTGACATTTCGGTGTTTACACCAGACACAGCTTGTTTCATCAAGCCCAGAATGTGCGCGCGGCCTTCTTTGGCTTGTGCCAGTGCCACTTGCATGATTTGGGCAGTGATACCAGTGATTTTGATGTCCATTTGCAGCGCCGTCACGCCTTTGTCGGTACCGGCGACTTTAAAGTCCATGTCACCCAGGTGGTCTTCGTCACCCAGAATGTCAGTCAGCACAGCGACGCGGTTGCCTTCTTTAATCAGGCCCATCGCCACGCCAGCCACGTGTGCAGTCAATGGCACACCAGCGTCCAGCAAGGACAAGCAGCCACCACAGACAGACGCCATGGAGCTTGAACCGTTAGACTCGGTAATCTCTGACACCACACGCATGGTGTAATCAAAATCTTCTTTAGCAGGCAATACGGCTTTCAATGCGCGTTTAGCCAGGTTGCCGTGACCGATTTCACGACGTTTAGGCGTACCCACACGGCCAGTTTCACCGGTTGCGTATGGAGGCATGTTGTAATGCAGCATGAAGCGGTCTGTGTATTCACCAGACAGTGCGTCGATGATTTGCTCGTCACGGCCAGTGCCCAATGTGGCAACCACCAGCGCTTGCGTTTCACCACGGGTGAACAAGGCTGAGCCATGGGTACGTGGCAACACCCCCGTGCGGATCTCAATAGGACGCACAGTGCGTGTATCACGGCCATCAATACGTGGCTCGCCGTTCAAAATCTGGCTACGCACAGTTTTGGCTTCCAGTTTAAAGAACTCGTCTTTAATCTTGTTGGCTTCTTCTGTTGAGGTTTCTTCACTGATCAAAGTGCTCATCACGCGAGACTTCACTTCGTCCAGCTTGGAAGAACGCTCACCTTTAGACTTGATTTTAAAGGCAGCGTTAATGTCTTCTGCAGCAATCGTAGCCACTTTTTCAATCAACGCAACATCAGGCTCTGGTGCTGCCCAGTCCCAGGCATCTTTACCTGCTTCAGCTGCCATTTCATTGATCGCGCTAATCACAGATTGCATTTGCTCGTGACCGAATACAACCGCACCCAGCATCACTTCTTCAGACAATTCTTTGGCTTCAGATTCCACCATCATCACGGCAGATTCAGTGGCACCCACGACCAGATCCAACGCAGACTCTTTCAATTGCGTTGTGGTTGGGTTCAAGACATATTCACCATTGATATAACCGACTCGAGCAGCACCCAATGGGCCGTAGAATGGGATACCAGACAATGCCAATGCTGCTGAAGCACCGATCACAGCTGGAATATCAGAATCAATTTCAGGGTCAAGTGACAACACGGTGGCTACCACTTGCACTTCGTTGTAAAACGCATCCGGGAACAATGGGCGCAACGGGCGATCGATCAAACGTGCAGTCAAGGTTTCTTTTTCTGAAGGACGGCCTTCACGTTTAAAGAAACCACCTGGAATGCGGCCTGCTGCATAGGTTTTTTCCTGGTAATCCACAGTCAGCGGAAAGAAGTCCTGGCCTTCTTTGACTGAGCGCTTGGCAGTCACAGCCACCAAGACCACAGTGTCACCATAGCTGACAACCACGGCACCATCGGCCTGGCGCGAAATTTCGCCGGTTTCCAGCGTTAAGGTATGCGCACCAAACTGGATGCTTTTTTTAGTAATTTCAAACATATTTTTCCTTTTCTCTACCATGGCTATTCACTACCCAATAGCCAATCTCAACGAAACGATCAATTTTAAGTGTGGTGACTTCCATCAACACGCTACATCTGGCAACAGCCGATGCAACGCACTCACAGAAGCCACCGCGGTTGGTGATCTGAACCCTGATTAACGCAAAACGTTCAGGGATTTTTAAAGCAAAAAAGCCGAGGCAATCACCATGCCATCGGCTTTTATTTCGTTAAAAGTGAACAGTGTTAAGTGTCACACTTTAACCAAATTATTTACGCAGGTTCAAGCGCTCGATCAGCGTTTGATAGCGGCTAACGTCTTTACCTTTGAGGTAGTCCAGCAAACGACGACGCTGGCTAACCATCGCCAACAGACCACGACGTGAGTGGTTGTCTTTTTTGTTGGATTTGAAGTGCTCAGTCAGGTAAGTGATACGGTTAGTCAGCAAAGCCACTTGTACTTCTGGGCTCGCGGTATCGCCTTCACTGCGTTGGTATTCTTTAATGATTTTTGCGGATTGTTCTGCGGTAACAGCCATCTTTTTTCCTTTGAGTTAGCGTCAATGTCGCGGCAGCCAAGCAACCCATTTGCCCTACCACACCGACATTCAATTTACACGAACCGCGCATTATATCGGCAAGTGCATGCCTTGCATAGACTTTTATCAGATTAAGCATCTGTTTTTATGAATTAATTTGCAGGGCATTATAAAAAATCATCATAAAAATCAGCTTGTGCAGGCACCGCACCGCGGATGCCGCAAATAGAGGCGGCAAACCAGGCGGCGCGCGTCAACATGGTTTGCCGCGACCAGCCTGCCAGCAGGCCGCGAATCACCACGGCAGTATAGGCATCGCCCGCGCCCACGCTGTCGACAAAAGGCACTTGCAACTGCATGGGCGGCGCGCGAAAACCATTGCCATAAGCGTCCAGCCAAAAGCTGCCCTGCTCGCCACAGGTGACAAACATTTCACTCAAGCCAAAGACCATCAGCAGTTGTCGCGCTGACTCGTTGATATCGGCCAGCACCGGCAAGCCTAGCAATGCACAGACTTCAGGTAACTCTTCATGATTGATTTTAAGAATATCCGCCGCCTGCAACACCAGGCGCAGGCTATCGGCGTCATACCAGGGCGCACGCAGGTTAATGTCACAAAATACCGTGCCCGTACATAGCTTGAGCCACTGTGCTGCCAGCGCCTGCATGGGCGCATGGCGTAGTGCCAGCGAGCCGATATAGACCAGCCGCGGCGGATGCTGGGCGGTTAAAGCAGCCACCGGCGACCACTGCATATCATCGTAAGCCTGCTGATCCAGAATCTCAAAACGGTGGCCATGCGGCTCCAGATGCACCATCACCTGCCCGGTCGGCAAGCGCTCGGACTGCTGTACACCTTCTACAGACAGTCCGCACTGTTGCATCTCGGCGAGAATACGCGCACCCAGCGCATCGTGACCGACGGCGGTTAACAACTGCACCTGCGCACCAAAGGCATGGCAATGCCTTGCCACGTTATAAGGTGCGCCGCCGATGATGGTTTGCTCGGGAAACACATCCCCCAGCACCTCACCCAAAATCATGATGGAATTTGACATACGCTTTACCTTAACCCCCTAAAGACCATGAATGATCGCGACATACCAGCCACTGACAAACCTGCACCGTTTGCAGGCCACTTACTTTGTGACTCAGCCAGCCACCGATTGTTTCAGCCGGCAACAAAACTCAGCCAAGTCTATCGCAACCAAAGTCTATCTCCACCCAAGTTTAGCGCCAGTTAGCCCATCCACACCGGCCAAAAATCACGCTTGCGCAGCATATCAGGATTTTTTTTATCTTTTGTGTGCATTTTTTGCGTTCTTTGCTATAATGCGCGTCTTGCGATTCGGGACATGCCCAAATTGCTGTTGGCCAGATAGCTCAGTCGGTAGAGCAGAGGATTGAAAATCCTCGTGTCGGCAGTTCGATTCTGCCTCTGGCCACCACTCCCTTCCTTGCCTGTCGGCATGCTTCTTTTTCTGGGTTTGTTGATGTCATTAAAACACTTAACACCGGATGAATTACACCCATTATTAAATGATCCATCATTGCTGCTTGTTGATATCCGCAATGATCACGAGCTGGTTTCCGGCATATTGCCTGGCGCGCTGCATGTGCCCTTAGGCAACCTGACCGCGGTATTCGACCAGTTCCCCCCCAACAAAAAAATTGTGTTTTATTGCCGCAGTGGCGTGCGTTCGGTAGCCGCAGGCGAATTTGCACTAGCACAAGGACGCACGGATGTGTCGCATCTGGCTGGCGGCATTTTGGCCTGGGCCAATGCCGGCCTGCCCATCAGTGCCGCTTAACCGTTTCCAGAAAGCCTGTATGCATAGCGATAAAGACCTTGATGCCCGCAATTTAAATTGCCCATTGCCTATCTTGCGCTGTAAAAAAGCCCTGAATGAGCTCGGCGCAGAGCAAGTGCTTAAAATCACCGCCACAGACCCTGGCTCAAAAAAAGACTTTGACGCATTTTGCCGCCAAACTGGCCACACTTTACTAGACACTCAAGAAGCCGAAGGCGTGTTCACCTTCTGGATCCGCAAACGCAGCGCCTAAGCCTTGCGCCTACATTGCAATAAAAAAGCCCGCAGTTGCGGGCTTTTTAACGTCTAAGCGATACGCTTATTATTTCGCGCGCTCCAGGCTACCCATCGCTTTGGGGAAAGTGACCACACCCCAGGGCATGTTTTTCACTTCCACCTGGCTGCTCACCGCCAGCTTGTCCGCATCAATCACCAACACCGCATCAGACTTGCCACACGCCAACAGAATATTCTTGTTGTCCGGGGTAAAACTGAAATGCCAGCAACGGTTGGCCGTCGGCACTTCCGCCACCTTTTCAAAGGTTTTGGCATCAAATACTTGCAGCAACTTGGCCTTGTTGGTGGCGACAAAAATGCGCTCGCCTTTGCTGTCGTAAGCAATGCCATACGGCGTTTCAGCCGTATCCACCGTGCGTACTACATTAAAGTCTTTATCCAGCACCAGGATCTTGTTACCAAACTCCAATGTCGCCAAGTAAGTATTCCCGTCTGGGGACACTTTAATGCCGCGCGGTCTGTCACCGTATTCATGGGTAGGAATGGTTTTCACCAGCTCGCCGGTCTCGATGTTATGCACGGTGACCGTGTTATCGGCCTCATTGGTAATCACCAACTGTTTGCCATCGGCTGAAAACTCCAAACCTTCGGTTTCAGGGCCACCTGTGATTTCACGGATTTTTTCACCTTTGGTTAAATCGATTACCGCGATTTTGGCCGGGATTTTTTCATCATCGTCGTCATCATCCTCTTCTGGCTTGGCACCTGGTTTAGGCGGCGGGCCAGCCTTGGCACTAGGCTCGGAGGAGACAAAAGCATAATTACCGCTGATGCGCACAAACTCAGGATTTTTACCGACCTCAATTTGTTTCACGACCTCACCCGTGGCAGTATCAATCACAGACACACTGCCATTCTCACGTGTTGCCACCACCAGTTGCTTACCATCATCGGTGACCGCCAGACCACGCGGGCCTTGCGCTTTCACATCCAACTGTTTGGTGACTTGCATGGTCGCCAGGTCAATCACGTTCACGCCAGCATCTTGTGTAGATACATAAGCGACACCGCCTGCCGCCTCAGTGGCGGGCGCAGCGGCTTCGGCGGCTGGCTCGTCCTGCTTGTTACAGGCCGCCAAGCTGGCAACCAAAGCCAACAACAGCAGGCTCATGCGCGTACGACGCGCGAATGATGAATTCAACATTTGCATTTATCTCCTGATTTTTTATTAAAGCTTATGATTCCAGCAAGAATCATACTTACTGATAAACCATGGCCCATGATTGCTTTTTTCACATCAGCACACTAAAGTTGGCCGAAAACAGCCACCACAAAGGCTATTTACAACCACCTACCCCAGGAACAAGCGATAGGCCGGGTTCTGGCTTTCATCCCAATAAGGGTAACCCAGTTGCTGCAGGAATTGCTCAAATGCCACTTTATCCTCTGGCGGCACCTGCATCCCCACCAGCACACGGCCAAAATCGGCGCCATGATTACGGTAGTGAAACAAGCTGATGTTCCAGTTGTGACCCATGGATTCGAGAAAGTTCATTAAAGCACCCGGTTTTTCCGGGAACTCAAAGCGATAAACCACCTCATTTTGTGCCTGCGGCGCGTGGCCGCCCACTAGGTGGCGCAGGTGCAGCTTGGCCATTTCGTTATCACTTAAATTCAGGGTCGGCAAACCCGCGGCCTCTAATGTGCTGGCAATCTGCGCCGCCTCTGCCGGATTATGCACGGCCAGGCCGACAAAAATATGCGCTTGTTGGGTATCAGAAAAACGATAATTGAATTCGGTGATGTTACGACTGCCCAATTGGCGGCAAAACGCCTTAAATGCACCGGGCGTTTCAGGAATCGTCACCGCAAACACAGCTTCGCGATGTTCACCCAACTCGGCGCGCTCGGCAATAAAGCGCAGGCGGTCAAAGTTCATATTGGCACCGGAGGCGATCGCAATCATGGTTTTGCCCTGCAAACCATGCTTTTCAGTGTAAGCCTTGAGGCCAGCGAGTGCCAACGCGCCTGCAGGCTCCAGAATGCTACGCGTGTCCTCAAACACATCTTTAATCGCCGCGCACACTTCATCGTTATCGACCACCATCATCTCATCCACGTACTGCTGCACCAGAGCAAACGTATGCTCGCCGACTTGCTTCACCGCCGCGCCGTCTGCGAACAAGCCCACTTGTTCCAACATCACCCGTTGGCCGAGTTTCACTGACTCTGTCATGGCTTCGGCATCCTGCGCCTCAACGCCAATCACCTTGATCTCAGGCCGCACGGCTTTGATATAGGCGGCAATGCCTGCCAGCAAGCCACCGCCGCCGACGCAGCAAAAAATAGCCTCTATCGGCTCAGGATGATCCTGCACAATTTCCAGCGCGATGGTGCCCTGACCAGCAATCACATCCGGGTCATCATACGGGTGTACAAAGGTCAGGCCTTCGGTCTTTTCAATCTCCAGCGCATGGGCATAAGCATCGGAGTAGCTGTCGCCGAATAGCACCACTTCGGCGCCACGCGCACGCACCGCATTGATCTTGATAGCAGGGGTGGTAGTTGGCATCACAATCACCGCACGGCAACCCATCTTTTGCGCGCTGAGCGCCACACCTTGTGCATGGTTACCAGCGCTAGCGCAAATCACGCCGCGTGCCAGCGCCTCGGGCGACAGGTTAGCCATTTTGTTATAGGCGCCGCGCAGCTTGAATGAAAACACCGGCTGCATGTCTTCACGCTTTAATAACACCCGGTTTTTAAAGCGCGCAGACAGGTTAGGCATCTCATCGAGCGGCGTGTGTCTGGCCACAGCATAGACTTGGGAGTGTTCGATTTTTTCGCGGTAATTGATGGTCATGAAATACGTTAAGATTTTAAAACCGCAGGGTTGCAGTGTATGATAGAGAATTGTTTGTATTATAAAGAATTAATCAAGGATTGAAGCAAATGGCAATGGATAAAGCACAACAAGATGCACTGAAACTAGAAGTAGCAAAAGCAGCAGTGACTTATGTTAAAGACGGCATTATTGGCGTGGGCACTGGCTCAACCGCCAATTTTTTCATTGACGAGCTGGCCAAAGTAAAACACAAAATCACCGGCGCTGTTGCGAGCTCAGAAGCCACGGCAGAACGCTTGCGTGCCCATGGCATTGAAGTATTCGATTTGAACAGTGTCGACAGCCTGGATATTTACGTCGATGGCGCGGATGAAATCACCGAACACATGCACATGCTCAAAGGCGGTGGCGGTGCGTTGACGCGTGAAAAAATCGTGGCAGCCGTAGCCAAGTCATTCATCTGCATCTGTGACGAAAGCAAATTCGTACCGGTGCTGGGCAAGTTCCCACTGCCAGTAGAGGTGTTGCCGATGGCGCGCAGCCATGTGGCACGTGAACTGGTGAAACTGGGCGGCCAGCCAAAACTGCGTGACTTCACCACCGACAACGGCAACCTGATCCTGGACGTGCATGGTTTAACCATTAGCGACCCGATCGAGCTCGAAGCCAAAATCAACGCCATCGTCGGTGTTGTCACTAATGGCCTGTTTGCCGCACGTGCTGCTAACGTCTTGTTGCTGGCAACCCCTAACGGTGTGAAGACACTGACAAAGTAATTGCAAAATCATCATGAAGTTGTCATATTGTGCTGGTAACCTGCACCGGCACAATAATTAGGAAAATTTGTCATGCAATTTGAACATACCTCTAAGCAATACGATGTAGAACTGGAATCGGTACGCGCCAAGGTTCTGGAAATGGGGGGGCTGGTTGAGCAGCAGATTGTCAATGCACTGGAAGCGCTGACCAGTGCCGATGTCAACCTGGCAAAAGATGTGATGGAGCGTGACACGCGCGTAAACGCACTGGAAGTGCAAGTGGACGAAGACTGCAGCCATATCATTGCCCGCAGACAACCTGCCGCACGTGATTTGCGCATGATCATGATGATGGTGAAAACCATCACCGATCTCGAGCGCATTGGCGACGAAGCGACCAAAATTGCGCGTACTGCTCAGCGCATTTATGAGCAGGACCGCATGTACAAGCCACGGTTTAATGAAATTAAAACCATGGTCGGTATTGTGCGTGAAATGCTGCGCACTTCTCTGGATTCTTTCGCCCGCCTGGATGTGAGCCAAACGGTTGAAGTCGCCAAGCAAGACGAGCAAGTCGATGAGCAGTTCCGCGCCGCCATGCGCCAGCTGATTACCTTTATGCTGGAAGACCCACGCACCATCTCCATGTCACTGGAAGTGCTGTTTGTGGCGAAAGCGATTGAGCGGATTGGCGACCATGCCAAAAACATTTCTGAATACGTCGTCTACATGGTGAAAGGCAAAGATGTACGCCACACCAGCCTGGAAGACATTCAGCGTGAAACGCAATCTTAAGCGGCAGCAAAAACAAAAAAAGCACTCTCAGGAGTGCTTTTTTAATGCGCGAGATCAGTTAAGCGCTAGGCGGTACATAGCCGCTGGCAGTATCCGCGCCGTCGCCAAAAAAGTACTTTTCAGTTTGCTCTGACAAATATTTTCTGGCACTGGCATCCGCCAGGCTCAAACGGTTTTCGTTGACCAGCATGGTTTGTTGTTTTAACCAACCAGCCCAGGCCTCTTTGGACACATGCATATAAATCTTTTTGCCCAATTCACCGGGATACGGCGGAAAATCCATGCCCTCCAGCTCTTTGCCCAACTTCACACATTGCACCAATCTTGCCATGTTCGTTCCTCACTATACTGCTAAAAGCGCTATCATAGCGCATGTTAAAATATGATGTCGCAATTTAGAGATAAACCATGCAAAACAATCAACCATCCAGCCACCAGGAAAGCCCGTTTAAAGGCAAAACTGGTCTTCGCCGCTTAATCAATGCCTTTGGCTACTCGATGGATGGCTTTAAAGCCGCCTACCAACACGAGGATGCTTTCCGCCAGGAGGTCTGGCTGTCACTGGTGTTGATCCCACTGGCCTTTTATCTCGAGGCCGAGGCGTTACACCGCATCCTGATGGTTGGCAGCGTGCTGCTGGTCATGATCGTTGAATTGCTCAACTCTGCGGTTGAGGCCGTGGTCGATCGCGTCTCTATTGAGCGCCACGCTTTGGCCAAACGCGCCAAGGATATTGGCAGCGCCGCGGTATTATTAGCGCTGATCAATCTGGGCGTGGTGTGGGGATTAATTTTACTGGGATAATCTCAGTCACTGCATTCAATAAAAAAGGTTGGCATTGCCAACCTTTTTTATTCATCCATTTGCCTTAGAAATCAGCCCTGGCACCAACCAGAATTGATCGCGCCCCGGCAGGCGAAATATCCTTGAGGAATGACGCATGCTCACGAATTTCATCATTGAGCAGGTTATTGGCTTTGGCAAATAACTCTACGTGATATTTGACCGGCAGTTTGAACGCAACCAAGGCACTGAGGTTGGTATAGCCATCGGTTTTCAGTTCGTTTTCGGCAACATCATTTTGCTTAAAGGCGTGCAACACATCCATACGCGCGTTCCAGTTGCCTAAACGGTAATCGAGCCCGCCACCCAATCGCAATGGCGAGATACGCGGCAAGTATTCGTTGTTGCGGGTGTCTTTAGCATGCACATAGTCACCACGCAGCTTGAGTGCCCACTCATCATTCAGGGCAAACTTACCCTCGAGCTCAAGGCCTTTAAACAGGGCCGGCACCGCTCTAAACTGGGCTTCAGGCAACAATTCTCCGTCGACCAAAACATCATTGCCGGTATTAAACAACCCGATAAAGTTCTTAAACTTGGTGGCATAGGCGCCTAAAGTGATGCTGTTTCCACCTGACCTCCATTTAAGCTGCGCATCGATGCCATTCGAACGTTCTTTTTTAAGCGAGGTGCTGCCCACTTCCACTTGGCCAGTTGCGATATGTGGCCCGTTAGCAAATAATTCGAAGTAGCTTGGCGCACGCTCATTGTGCGAGAGGTTCACAGTGGCGACCCATGCCTCATCAATGGTATACAAGCCACCCAAAGCAAAACTGTTGGGGCTGAAACGTTTGGTTTGGCCGGGGCCAAAATTACTATCATCTGCAGCATTGATAGAAGTGTCTCCCGTACGGCCACCAAAAGTAATTTTGTGCTGATTGATGGCATGCTCTTCGTAAACATAAATGGACTGATCCTGCGTCGTCACGCTCGGTACAAACGCTTCTTCGCCCAAGGCCATAAAACGCGTATTCTGGAACTGATAACCCACTACGCCGTTTAACCCCATAAATGGTTGGTGAGTGCCTTCGAGACTACCTTGCATGCCACGATTTTTAAAGGTGGTCCCTACCTCACCATTTTCCAACTCGACATGCTGGTAGTTTGTGTAAGCCATCCTGACCTTGATTTTTTGCAGAGGCCCTTTCAACTCCCGAATCTCACCGGCCAATTCGGTACGTTTGTTATTCATGTCAATTTTGACATCGTCCTCAGCCACGGTGCCATAGTAATTATTGGAGTCGGCATAGGACAACCCTAAATAGCCTTTATCAAAGGTCCAAGATGCGCCCAACGCGCCGCCATTTGCCAGAGCAGCACTATTATTCAACTTGCCATCGCCCTTGCTATCACGCGGCGTACCATCTGCCCGGCTTTTGCGCTTAGAGACAGCATACCCTGGAATCTCGAGGTTACTGGTCTCGCGGCTATACACATCGGCATGCAGCGCAAAGATGCCGTTACCAACGTCCATCACTGCCGCGCCATTGCGCGTATTATCCGGCCCACCAAAGCGCGCCTCAGCACGGCCGGTATAACCATCCAACGACTCTTTGGGGATACGGTGGTCAATCGCGTTCACCACGCCACCCATCGCGCTACCGCCATACAACAACGCAGCAGGCCCACGTACCACGTCAATCTGTTCGATAATCAACGGATCTATGCCAACAGCATGGTCAAAACTCAACGAAGACGCATCGAGCACACCGACACCGTTTTGCATGATGCGCACACGCTCACCATCCAGGCCGCGGATAATCGGGCGTGAAGCATTCGGGCCAAACTGCGTCGCCGTCACACCTGGGATGCCGTTGAGCGTCTCACCAAGTGTGCCCTGGCGACGCAGGCTTAATTCGCGGCCACCAATCACCGAGACCGGGACGACCATATCATCCGAAGCAACGCCTAAAGGATTGCCGGTCACCGGCACTTGATCAAGATCGATATTTGAAGTGTTTTCCGCCGCGTATACAGGGGTGGTTAATGCGGCCATCATCGCCAGCCATAGCGGTTTGTGACGCCAGGCAGGCGCCATCTGTTTCATTATATTCATTGCTGTTCCAGACATGATAGAGGCAGTACTTGATGCACTGCACTCAAAATAAATGAGCACCAGACATGGCTCAAGCCAGTCAGGGCGCGTTTAATAATCAGGCGGAAGTCATGAAGGGTGGCGCACGCGCAGAATAAACAGCAACGTGATACGTATTGACCGCAATAACAGCAGCGGCGGGGAGGGTAACCTGAGAGAGTGGCGGCAAATGCCACTGCGGCGTTTGTGTGAGCGCCCCTGCAGCGTGCGCCAGGCTGATACACAAGGTACAAGGCTCATTGCCTTGTTTTTTGTCGGGTTGCGACTGCTGGGTCAGCTCTTTGATGTGGCTAATTTCGTGCGTAGCGATGCCGGTTTGCGCAATGGCAAACAGCACCGACAACAGAAAATACACATAAAAACGCTTTAACATATTGAATATATTAACATATATTTATGACAACCGAATGAACGACCACCTCTAGCGCAGCAATGCGCTGAGAATCGCTTCCACCGCATTGGCATTTTGCATGGGCACATAGCCGCCTTCTAGCAGCCACAGCATACGTCCTTGGGCATAAGTGTCGGCCAGCTGTTTAATGCGGGTAGCGATATTGCCATATCCCCCATCGGTGTATTGCAACGCCCCTAAACGATCACCGGCATGTGCATCCAGCCCGGCTGACACCAAAATTAGTTGTGGACGGAATTGCTGCATGGCGGGCGCCAGTTGCTGCTCTAATGCATGCAACAGCACTTGTTCGTTGCTGCCTGGAGGCACATCCACATTTATCGTATAGCCCAGCCCGGCACCTACCCCCTGTTCAGACGGACGACCACTACCAGGATACAAGGGATGCTGATGCGCACTAAAATAAAAGACGCTGTTATCTGCCTCAAAAATCGCCTGCGTGCCATTGCCATGATGCACGTCGATATCAATAATTAAAATGCGTTGAATGGCGTAACGCTGCTGGGCATAACGCGCCGCGACTGCGATATGGTTAACCAGGCAAAAACCCATACCGCGATCGCGGGTGGCGTGATGGCCGGGTGGGCGCACTAGGGCAAATGCGGTCGCGGATGGCTGAGACATGACGGCATCCACGCCAGCCATGCCAGCGCCAGAAGCCAGTGTCGCCACCGCCACCGAGTGCTGCGAAATCACCGTGTCGCCAGTACTGAGTAGCCGGTGCTCGCCGGCATGGACGCGTACCTGCTCGGCACCCAGCAAATCGAGATAGGCGCCACTGTGCACGCGCAATAAATCAGCACGTGTGGCCGCAGAAAAAGCAGGCCAGCGCAACAATGGGTGCCACGACGGCTGTTGCAACCGCTCCACAATCGCACTGACGCGATGCGCCTGCTCCGGATGCTCAGGCCCGGGATCATGTGCCTCAAAGCGTGTGTCATACAGCATGGTGATGGGCGGCTTGCCCGAGATGGCGCTTGTGCTATCTTGCGCAACAGCCTCAGGCACGCAAGGCAGCAAGGGACTCAACACCAATAGACCCGACAGCAGGGGAGAACAATATCGCTTCATGGCTAGCGGCCAAATTAAGAGGTAATCTACTGATTGTAGAAACTTGCCGCAGTGGTGGCAAGTCAAGCAATTAAGCAGTCAAGCGACTGGATTAGCCAGTTTAGAGATTGACCACGCGTTTAGGCGCGATGCGGCCGTCGCGCTGTTGAAAACCGACGCCCAGAAACAGGCCAGCCTCACTATAAATACGCAGTTCACCTAGCGGAATACTGCCTGACACCCACACCGGATTACCCTGCTTGAAGTAATAAGCCGCATCGTCTTGCAGCTCGATTTTTGGTAACGCCGTGATCGCAGTATCCACCGGCAGTAACAAGGCATCACGCTGGTCGGCGTTCATCTGTTCCAGCGCTTCAATAGTGACTGTATGCGCAATCTGGTAGGTCGCAGTCGCCGTGCGGCGTAAGGCAGTTAAATGCGCGCCAGCCTGCAGAGCTTTACCGATATCCTCACCCAGGGTGCGGATGTAAGTCCCTTTGCTACAGGTGACTTCAATCTCGGCACTGTTATCGGCGCAGCCCAGTACACGTAATGCATAAATCGTCACCTGGCGTGGTTTACGCTCCAGCTCGACGCCATCGCGCGCGTATTCATACAAAGGCTTGCCGTTCACCTTGAGTGCCGAATACATCGGTGGCACTTGCGTGATCTCCCCCATAAATTGCGGCAACACCTGCTCAATCTGAGCGCGGCTGATCTCGCAATCCACCTGGCTGACCACATCGCCTTCTTTATCGCCGGTGGTGGTGGTCACGCCAAACTTGACGGTCGCCACATAGGTTTTGTTTTCATCGGTTAAATGCTGGGCAAACTTGGTGGCCTCACCCAGGCAGATAGGCAACACGCCTGTCGCCAAAGGGTCCAGCGTGCCAGTGTGGCCTGCTTTTTGCGCCTGATATAACCATTTGACCTTTTGCAAGGCCTGGTTGGAAGAAAAACCATACGGCTTATCGAGCAATAACACGCCGCTCACGGCGCGTTTAATGCGTTTGGTTTGCATAGGTAAAAAAAGAGAAGTTAGTCTTGCGGTGGCGTATCGGACAACGCTGCATTGATCAGCTTGTCCATATGCATGCCGCGGTCTATGGATTCGTCATAGACAAAGTGTAATTGCGGCATGGTACGCAGCATCATGCGCTTGCCCAGTTGCGAGCGCAAAAAGCCAGCGGCTTTTTCCAGCCCGGCCTGCAAGCCCTTGCTGTTTTTTTGCGCAGTATAAAACACCTTGGCATGCGCCATGTCGCCAGTCACCTCAACGCCCGTCAAGGTCACCATCTGTACGCGCGGATCTTTGACCTCAAACATGAGCAAATCCGCCAGTTCACGGCGCATTTGCTCTGAGACGCGATCAGTTCTTGAAAATGCTTTAGCCATTACAGCGTTCTAGCCACTTCAACGACTTCGTAGACTTCCAGAATATCGCCGACTTCGATCTCGTTGTAGTTCTTGAGAGACAGGCCGCACTCGAAGTTGTTTTTGACTTCTTTAACATCGTCTTTAAAGCGCTTCAGAGAATCCAGCTCACCAGTGTGAATAATCACATTGTTACGCAGTACGCGTACCTTGGAGTTACGTTTGACCAGACCATCCTGCACATAACAACCGGCGATCGAGCCCACTTTGGAAATCTTGAATACTTCGCGGATTTCAACAGTACCGATCATCTGCTCTTTGTGTTCCGGAGCCAACATGCCGCCCAGTGCCGCTTTGATTTCATCAACGGCTTCGTAAATGATGTTGTAGTAACGCAGGTCTACATCCAGATTTTCCACCAGTTTACGGGCACCGGCATCCGCACGCACGTTAAAGCCGATCAACACTGCTTTAGACGCTGCGGCCAGGTTCACGTCAGACTCGCTGATAGCACCTACTGCCGTGTGAATAATATTTACGCGTACTTCGCTGGTTGAGAGTTTCTGCAAGCTGGTGGTCAAGGCTTCAAATGAACCCTGAACATCAGACTTGATAATCAGGTTCAGTGTTTGCACTTCGCCTTCAGCCATCTGCTCAAACATGTTTTCCAGTTTAGCCGCTTGCTGTTTGGCCAGTTTCACATCGCGGAACTTGCCTTGACGGAACAGGGCGATTTCACGCGCCTTGCGCTCATCATTCAACACAATGGTTTCTTCACCGGCGCTAGGCACGTCAGACAAGCCCAACACTTCCACCGGGATCGAAGGACCCGCTTCTTTAATATCATTGCCGTTTTCGTCCAGCATGGCGCGTACACGGCCATAAGCAGTACCCGCCAATAACATATCGCCACGGCGCAGTACACCAGACTGTACCAACACGGTAGACACCGGGCCACGGCCTTTGTCCAGGCGGCCTTCAATCACCAGGCCTTTGGCCGGGGTATTTTGTGGTGAAGTCAGTTCCAGCACTTCTGCCTGCAACAGCACGGCTTCCAGCAACTCATCAATGCCCTTGCCGGTTTTAGCAGACACTTCACGGAACATGGTTTCACCGCCATATTCTTCCGGCACCACTTCGTGCGTAATCAATTCGTTTTTCACGCGATCAGGTTGCGCTTCTGGTTTATCAACCTTGTTGATCGCCACCACGATAGGCACATTACCCGCTTTGGCATGGTGAATCGCTTCAATGGTTTGCGGCATCACGCCATCATCGGCAGACACCACCAGAATTACAATATCGGTCGCTTTGGCACCACGGGCACGCATGGCAGTAAATGCCTCGTGACCAGGAGTATCAAGGAAAGTCACCATGCCACGTGGTGTTTCCACATGGTAGGCGCCAATATGCTGCGTGATGCCACCAGCTTCGCCAGAGGCGACGCGGCTGCGACGAATGTAGTCCAACAACGAGGTTTTACCATGGTCAACGTGACCCATCACCGTCACCACTGGCGGACGCGCTTCCATCACGGCCTCAACGGTCTCGGTTTCTTCCAGGAAGCTTTCCGGGTCGTTTGCGGCCGCAGCTTGCGCTTTATGGCCCATTTCTTCCACCAGAATGATCGCGGTGTCTTGATCCAATACCTGGTTAATGGTGACCATCATGCCCATTTTCATCAAAGCCTTGATTACTTCTGCCGCTTTGACTGACATTTTGTGTGCGAGGTCAGCCACTGAAATCGTTTCAGGCACCATCACCTCTTTGATCAACGGCTCAGTAGGCGCATTGAATGCATGTTGGTCATCTTTGCTTGATTTGTGGTGTTTGCCTTTTGGTGTACGCCAGCCTTGAGCGCCACCAGCAGGAGCATCTCCGCGGGTTTTAATACCGCGTTTTTTGTTTTCGTTATCGGTCCAGTCGCGGTTATCGGTCTTGGCTTTTTTGTCTTTGCTTTCAGGTTTGTCAGCCACTTTGTTGGCTGGCTTGTGCAATGTACCTTCAGACAGCTTCGTCGCAGCCGGTTTGTTTTTAGCCGCTTCTGCCTCTGCCTGGCGTTTTGCTTCTTCTTCAGCACGGCGCAAGGTCAATGCCTGCTTACGCTTGACATCTTCGGCTTGCAAGGCAGCCAGTTTGGCCGCACGCACCGCTTCGTTTTCACGCAAAGCAATTTCCTGTGCCGACAGCACTGCGGCTTTTTTAGCGACCACAGGCGCAGGGGTTTCAACGACCGGGGCAGGCTCAACCACTGCCGGCGCTTCTACTGGTTCAGGCTCTGGCTCGGGCGCGACTTCAACCACCTCTTCAACTACAGGCGCTTCAGCAACCACTTCTTCAATGTCTACAGGCAGCTCGTCCAACACTTCCGGCAAAGCGCTATCAGCGTCTTCGTAAGCAGCATCAACCGGCTGGTCATAGCCAATTTCCGGGCGCTCTAGCACGCGTTTTTTGCGCACTTCTACCTGAATCGTACGTGCCTTACCTGAGCTATCAAGCTTTTTGATCTCAGTATTCTGTTTGCGGGTTAAGGTGATTTTATTCTTGGGGGCATTTGCCGCACCATGCTCTTTACGCAAGTAATCCAGCAAGGCAGCCTTGTCACCTTCTTCCAAAAAATCATCCACAGACGTTTTGTTAACGCCTGCGCTTTTCAGTTGCTCGATGAGCAGAGTCGTTGGAAGACCCAGCTCTGCGGCAAATTGTGCGACGGTTGAAAGTGCCATGTACTGCTCCAGTTCAATTACTTTATTTTTTAATTAAGATGTATGCATGATGTCTTAACCGCATAGGTTACTTAAACCAAGGTGCCCGTGCAGTCATAATCAATGACTTGGCACGCTCTTCATCTATTCCTGTCAACTCAACCAACTCATCGACGGCCAGTTCAGCCAGATCTTCACTGGTGTGGATTTCGTTCGCAGCCAGCTTATGGGCTGTATCGGCATCCATGCCTTCCAGTGTCATCAAATCGTTGGTGTCTTCTTCGACCTTCTCTTCTTTGGCGATCGCTTCTGTCAGCAACGCCGCACGTGCACGAGAGCGCAATTCGTTGATGGTGTCCTCATCAAACGCCTCGATTTCAGCCATCTCAGCCAATGGCACGTAAGCAATTTCTTCCAGCGTGCTAAAGCCTTCTTGCACCAGAATGTCAGCCACTTCTTCATCCACATCCAGCTTTTCAATAAACAGCTGGCTGATTTTAGCGTATTCGTCCTGGCTTTTTTGTGCCGCGGCTTCTTCGGTCAGAATATTCAAATTCCAACCGGTTAACTCAGAAGCCAGGCGCACGTTTTGGCCGTTACGGCCAATCGCCACTGCCAATTGTTCTTCATTTACCACCACATCCATGCTATGTGCATCTTCATCGACGACGATGGAGGTCACTTCAGCCGGTGCCAGGGCATTGATCACGAACTGCGCCGGATCCATGCTCCACAACACGATATCAACACGCTCGCCACCCAGTTCAGACGTCACCGCCTGCACACGTGAGCCGCGCATACCCACGCAAGTACCCACTGGGTCCAGACGCTGGTCATTGGTTTTCACTGCAATTTTAGAACGCAAACCTGGATCACGCGCCGCAGAGCGAATCTCCAGCAAGCCTTCTTCAATTTCTGGCACTTCGAGCTCAAACAAACGCTTGAGGAAATCTGGCGCCACGCGTGACAAAATCAATTGCGGGCCGCGGCCACCACGGTCAACACGTGACAGGTAAGCACGCACACGGTCACCCACGCGCAGGTTTTCTTTCTGAATCATCGCCTCACGTGGCAACAAGCATTCAATACGACCGACTTCAATGATCGCATTGCCTTTTTCCATACGCTTGATCACGCCAGTGACCAGGCTTTCGCCACGCGCCAGGAAGTCCTGAATCATTTGCTCACGCTCAGCTTCACGTACTTTTTGCAAAATCACCTGCTTGGCAGCTTGCGCACCGATACGGCCAAAAGAGATAGACTCTAAGGGTTCTTCGGCATAATCACCAATTTGTCTGCTGGCAGCACGCTCGTCCTCTTCATCGAATTGATAAGCGGAGCTTTCCAGCAGGTCGTATTCCACATATTGCCAACGTCTGAAGGTTTTGTAGTCACCGGTCTCGCGATCAATCTCCACGCGGATATCGGCACCTTCTTCATGGTTCTTTTTCGTTGCAGAAGCCAATGCCAGTTCCAAGGCAGTAAAAATCACCTCTTTATCCACGTTTTTTTCGTGGGCCAGGGCATCAACTAACAACAATAATTCACGACTCATCGTAATCTCCAACTCACCGTACGGATTAGCTATAACAAATTAATCAAAGACAGGGCTCAAACGAGCCTTATCAATATTATCCAGCGACAATCTATAAATCCAGCCATCGCACTCAATTACCACTTTACCTGCCTCGACCCCTTGCAACAGCCCCAAAAATGTTTTTCTTGGCAGACTGGTTTTAGTGGCCTTAGGACCATCGTCTTGAATACCGATACGCAATTTGATTTGCGCACGCTCACCGGCAAAGCGCACAAAGTTGGCCTCTTTGCTCAGTACGCGATCCAAACCGGCGGAAGACACTTCAAGGCGGTCATAATCGATATCCAGCTCAACGGTTAATACATTACCCAGCTGATTGCTTACCAATACACAATCATCAATCGTGACGCTGTCTTTATTGTCTTTCGGCGTCAGTTTGTCGATAAACACGCGCAGCAGTTTGCCACGATTGGCTGTTTCAAAATCAACCAACTCATACCCCAACTGGGTAACCGTCTTTTCAACCACCGAATGCAAATTTTGCATACGCACCCTTAATTCAAAACGTTACGTCCGAAAACAAAAAATGGGCGTAACGCCCATCTATCATTTCGATTATACCAAATTTTCGTTTAAATTCATAGCTAAGCATGCGATGGGCTACAGTCCGCATAACGCAGTAAACCACCACAAAATCATCCTCATTTTTAATAGCCCACTTGGGTCAATGACAGCAGCTCGCGACTCTTTTACTATGCTTAAAACGAGGGAGAAGACTCTAATCAACAACCGCCCAAGCGGTGCAAACAATAAGCAGTACAGATTTCATGGCAGTCTATTTTGAGTATCTCTAAATAGACTTTAACCCGGTGCTTGCACCGGGTTTTTTTCTGCCCACAATATGCAGATCAACTCTTGCGCAGTTGCTTGTATGAGGTCTGTCTTATTTATTTTGAGCAATAAAAAAGCCCCGACACTAATGTGTAGGGGCTTTTTAGAATAGGAGCTTGGGGATGACCTACTTTCGCATACGAAGAGTACACTATCATTGGCGCAAGTTCGTTTCACGGCCCTGTTCGAGATGGGAAGGGGTGGTTCCAAACCGCTATTGTCCCCAAACATAACTGGT